>OUNM011156545.1_pt1 | contig 47626 bp, 61 predicted proteins | sample 1769961 | NCBI WGS metagenome assembly OUNM01 (sample SAMEA3914820, study PRJEB12502) | metagenome | biome: forest; material: soil | place: USA | collected 2012-03-12 | depth 0.3 m
GAGAACACATCGAAGCCTGGGATGGCTGCGCCGAGGACGGCGGCGCCGACCCCGGCCGTGGAGGTTAGCTGCCGGACCAGGTCCACATACTTCGGGGTAAAATCCACCTCGATCCTCCTTCGGCCGCGCCGTCCACTGCTGACTGGCGGGCCGAGGGCCTGTGAGCCGGACGGGCCGCCATCTGTGTGGTAGCAGCTGGACGGGCAGACTACAACGCGAAAACACAGTGGTGTGGGACAGGCCAAAAAGCTGCGGGGAAATTTATGGCTGGTCCCCTCATGCCGGGCGGCCCCCACGTGAGGGGGGTAGGCCGGGTGTGGCCTAGCGGCCACAGGGGTTCAACAAGCGTTGCAATTCGCCACGAGTCCTTGTTCATCTCCCGTTCATGTTCCCTGGTCCATAGTCGCCGCATGACGAGTCGTTCTTCCACGCGCCCACCGTTCCCGACTCGTCGCGGGCGCACGATGATGGAGTTAAAGGGATGACCAAGTATACTTTCGAAACCGCCGATCGGTTCAACCTGCGGACCTACAACGGCGAGCCGGTTTATGTGGACGCGACCAAGCACATGTTGCCGGTCGCGTCCAAGCTACTCGAAGTCGGGATGCGGACTATCCTGACCAACGTCTGGAACGGCGGCGGGAAGGAAGCGACCGAGGCCGAACGCCATGCGGCCGTTCTGAAGAAACTGGACGCTTGGGCGCGCGGTGAGTTTAATGTCACCGAACGCGGCGAGTCGGCGTATTCGGGTTACCGCGAGGTGTTCATCGCCGATTGCGTCGCGGCGGGCCTGACAACCAAGGCCGCCGAGGAAGCGATTAAGGCCAAGGTCACCGAACGGCTCGGCAAGGATGCCAAGGCGACGTTCCAGAATTTCATCGAAGCGACGGCGATTGAGTATGCGGAAGCGGACAAGTCGCTGACCCGCGATGACGCCCGCGAGTCGTTGGAACGGTATTACGCCTCGGAAAGCGACCGGCGCGCCAAGGAACGGGAAAAGGCCGGGTCCAAGGTCAAGCTTCCGACGATCGACCTTGCCGCGTTCCGGAAGCCCGCGCCGACCGAGTGATCGACCGGCAACCATCAACCTTCGGGGGTCGGCCTTCGGGTCGGCCCCTTTTTTGTGCCCGCCGACTGGACGCCTCGCCCGTTGCAGCTCGTGGTGCGCCCCGCAGGCCGGAAAATGTTCGGGGCCAGGTGCCAGCGTTCGGCCGCGCCGCGACTGGTTAATCCGGTAACTCCGGTGCCTCCGGTAACGGGGACCAATCGTGCCCCTTTTCGTCCCACAAACCGACCAGCCTCGTCGAGCGACTTGTGGGACATATTGATCGGCAATATGTCCCACAGTTAACCTTTCCAGCCTGACCGCCGACTGTCCCCCGACAGGCTGTACCGTGTACTACCTCTTTATTTTTTTTTTTTTTTTTTTTTAGAAGGGTAGGACAGGGCGTGAGGTCGGGCCAGTCAGCCAGCCCCAGCCAGCCTCCCCGGTTGTGGGACCAAATAGGGTTCGATCCATCCCCCGCACCGGATTTACCGGAGCAACCGGACCAACCGGCGGCGCACCCACCGACCAACCTCAACAACCCCCTTGACTACTGCCCCCGTCCATGATCTAATCCACCCATCGACCAAGGAGTCCCCTATGTCCTATGCCCCTGGCCGGCCACTCCCCGTCAGGTCCCGTCGCGGAGATGTGCTGCTTGTTTTCGGAGCAGTGCTTGGCGTCTGGTCCGCATCGATGGTTGCTCTCCACAAACCCTCCAGCCTTCAAGTCACATCCGGCCGCGCCCTCGACGGCGATACATTCGTGTCGGCTGGCATTCACTACCGACTGTCCGGCATCGACGCGCCCGAGCTGCCCGGCCACTGCGCCGGCTGGAGGCTTCGCCATGCCAGCTGCGCGCCTGGCGACCCGTTCGCGGCCAAGGCCGCTCTCCAGTCCCTACTCGACACCGGCCTGATCTGCCAGCCAGCTGGCCCCGACTACTACGGCCGAACCCTAGTCACCTGCCACACGGCCGACACCTCTGAGGACGTAGGCGACCTGCTGGTTTCCAGCGGTTATGCTGTACCCTACTCTTACCAAGGACCCCGGTCATGACCAACCAGCTATTCCTTCTGTCTCCCGAGCACGCCCTACAGTGCTGCGGGATCATCAAGCCCAACACAACCTACGAGGTGAGAAACCTCAGGGAGTACACCGACGGCCGCACCTTTGTGGACTTCATTGTCCCAGGCTTCAAATTCCAATTCGGTCTCTGCTGCGAGAACCTCACCGAGCCCTGCCACCTCCGCCTCGGCGGACGTTGGCTACTGTTGGAGCAACTGCCATGACCAGCGATTTCCCCCAACCATCTCCCCTCCTCCGCTTTCTAGCCCTCCAGCTCAGCCTCACCTACGCCGAGGCCAACGAAGCCCTTAAGCTCGGCGCGCTGTACATCGACCCGCCCGCGTATGATGACCCCTCCCGCCTCGATCTCATCATCGGTAAGCTGCAGTTCCTCTACAACATCCCCCTCTCTGAGGTCCGATCGACCCGACTGGCCGGTTGGGTCTCTGAGCACAACGATAGCCGAGACGCTGTGATAGCCCTCCGCCGAGCTACTGCACGCGGCGCTTGACTTGTAGTGTCAGCTCATGTTCCAATCCACCCACCAACCAAGAGGAGCCGTCCAATGACCAAGAGAGTAACCGTGCCCGAAGGCAGCATCGCCCTTATCCTTCCCACCCAGCTGGCCAGCGAACTGTTCAGCCTGGCCTCCATGGTCCGCCACGAGGCTGTGCCCGCTCACGCTCGTCGAGCCCGCTTCGGTGCAACCGCGAACGATAAGGACCACGCGAAAATTGTCCTGGGCAAGATTGCCAGCGACCTGACCCTCGCCCTCATCGACGCGGGAGTCACGGCATGAGCGCTCTCCCGCCCCGGCAACACGCTGAGCCCATCGCCGAGTCCACCTGGATCGACCTCGGCTACCCCAGCTGGCTGGCCCGCGCCCTGTCCGAGTATAACGAGGACTGCTTCTTCAATCCCGGCGTCGGCGAGTCGATCAACGCCGAGCGCGCCCGGACCATGGACACCGAGGACCTGCTTGAAGTCGCCATGTCGTGGAACGGCATGATCGGCTTCGCCCGCCAGGTCGCCGCCGCCGTCCGCTTCCTCGACGCCCGCTATCGGGAGCCCGGCCAGTGACCCGTCGATCCTTCACCCTCGAGCCCCAGCGCCTTGTGCCCGACGCAGGCTATCGGCCGTGTGAGCCCCATCAGGCCTGTCGCGTGGTCATCAAGGAGATAACCATCGTTCCCGCCTCCAAGGGCCGCCGATCCTACCGCATCGAGAAGAACCACGCAATCTTCTGCGGCTCGGGCATGATGCTCCGCGCCAGGCTCGAGCTGGACGTCCTCATCCGAGGCACCAACCCCCGCCCACGCCCGACCTCCGAACCATGGGGCCGATCGCTCGGCCTCGCCCAATATCTCCAGCTGAAAGGACTACCAGGTCGATGACCAACCCGGACAACCCATTCACTCCGAACAACCCTTTCACCACAGCACCAGCCCCCGATCCCTTCGCTGGCCATCCCACCATATCCACCGTCCAGCTCGCTCGCGCCATCCAGCTCGCCCAGTCCAGCTTCGACCAGCACGAGTCCCGCATCGCGGCCGCGCACCGAGTCCTGTCCGATGTCGGCGCATCCAGTGACTGGGTTGTCATCCTAATCGCCGTGCTGAATGATAGCCCCAAGCTCGCCGAGGCCTGGGCCGAGCGTCGACTGGACGAGGCCTTCACCCGAATGCAGGTGAAGATCGAGGAGGTCGTGGAAGGCCGATGGGTCGAGGTGCCTTACGACCCTAACCTGGATTGGCCGATCGTCGACCCCGACCCGCACCCCGACGATGGCCTGTGCCTCGCTTGTGGCCAGGACTGCGGCGGCCGATGCGACTACCTATACGAGTCCGAGCGGGAGGACGACGAATGACGGACATTCCTGGCCTTCCTGACTTCACCATCGAGCAGGTGAAAGCTGCCTATCCCGAGTGGACCATCACATTCGAGTACGGCTACTGGAACGCCATCCACAATAACTACGACGCTAGCTGGGAGGGTGAGGAGGATGGCTGGGTCGACAACGGCCTGTCTACCTCCGGCCGAACACCAGCCTCCCTCGCCGCCGAACTCGAGGCCCTCATCACCGATCATCCTCACTTCAACCGTCCGTGACAGAGACAAGGAACCCTGCAATGCCCGACCCCGTCCACACCTCCGAGCAGCTCGCCATCCTTGAGGCCATGGCCGAGACCTCCGACCACCTCATCATCCGCGCCCTCGCCGGCACCGGCAAGACTACCACCCTCCTCGACGGCCTCCCCAGTCTCCGAGGCGACACCCTCTTCATGGCGTTCAACCGCTCAATCGCTGACGAACTGCGACATAAGTCTGCCGCGAAACTTTCTTTCGAGGCACTCTCCCGAGTCAATGTCACCACCGTCCACAGTCACGGCCTCCGAGCCTTCAATCGCACCGGCCTTCGAGCCAAGACCCTTGACGGCAAGACCATGTTCATGCTGAAGGATATCCTCGAAGCCTCCAGCTTCAATCGGAATGACGACGTCTGGCGGAACCTAGGCAAGATCACCCGCCTCGTCGGCGCCGCCAAGTCGGCAGGCTTCGGCCTATCCTCTAGCTTCGAGTACTTCCCCTCCATCGACAACCTCGACGGCTGGGAAGCCCTCGCCGAGCACTACGACATCGAGGAGGACTTGGCCGGATCGACCAGCCTGGACACCGTCATCGGCCTGGCCCGCAAGCTGCTCAAGCAGTCGAACGAGCGCACGAACAGCATTGACTTCGATGACATGATCTACCTCCCCCTCCTGCTCAACCTGCCCATCCCCGTCTATGACAACGTCATGATCGACGAGGCCCAAGACATCAACGCTACGCGCCGTGAGCTGGCCTTCCGATCCCTCGCGCCCCCCGGCCGGATGATCGCGGTCGGCGACAGCCATCAGGCCATCTACGGCTTCACCGGCGCGGACGTCGCCAGCCTCGACAACATCGAGCGCCGGTGTCAGCCGGCCGCAACCGTCCTGCCCCTGACTATCTGCTGGCGCTGCGACGGTGAGATCATTCGATCTGCCCAGCAGCAAGTCCCCGCGATCCGCTGTCGGCCTGGCGCGGAGGATGCCGGCCAGGTCATCACCATCGACTTCGCCGAGGACAATTTCCTCGATCGGCCCCGACCAGGCGACGCCATCCTCTGCAGGATTAACAAGCCGAATGTAGCTGTCTGTCTGGGCCTCCTGCGCCGAGGCATCCGAGCCCGCATCGAGGGCCGAGACATCGGTAAGCGGCTGGAACACCATGTCCAGAAGGCCGCGCCGCTGTACGCCAGCCAGTCGCTGTCCGACACCCTGCTCGACCTCGACACTTATCGGGAGCAGGAAATCGCCAAGTTCGTGGCGAAGAACAAGCCCGAGTCGGCCATCGCCATGCTCGAGGACGAGATTGACGCCGCAGCGCTGATCCTCGAGCGAGCCCTGGAGCTGAGTCTTAAGTTTCCAAGTTCCTGCTCACTTGGCGTGGGTTGTCGAGAAGCCGGCGTTTGTTACGCTGAAGCCAACGGCGAACCCAATGAGTGCGGAGCCAACCCCGGCACTTACGCAGACTTCGTCCAACTGCTCAACGAACTCTTCGGCGACGACGTCAGCTGGGCGTATGTCACCCTATCCAGCATCCATAAAGCCAAGGGCCGCGAGTGGCCGACCGTGTTCATCCTCGGCTACGCCGATTGGATGCCTCACCACATGGCCAAGATGCACTGGGAGCAGGTTCAAGAACAGAACCTGATCTATGTCGCCAAGACTAGGGCGCGCCGGAACCTCATCCTGGTCAACGGCGCGCAGTCAGCCATCGACAAAGGACTTCACCGAGAGCTACCGAAGTCGGCGACACCCGCTGAGCGGGCATTTGCAGCCGCACAGCGCGGCGAAGCTATGAACAACGGAGGAGTCTGATCATGACTGAGCAATCCGACACCCGCCCCATCCCCAACGGAGCAAGCCAATGACCAGTGAGAAGGCGGTAAAGCCGCTAAGCGAAATGCGTTGCGACCGCTGTGGCGAGCTGATGGACGCTCAGCCGGGGCAGTCCTTCTTTGGTTCGACGGATGGGCGACTCTGGCATTCCGGTTGCGCGCCCTCGCAGAACACCCACCCCGCTCCCGCATCAGACGAGGCGGTGGAGCGGCTAGCGAGGGCGATGTTCGACCTGTATTGCCCAGGCATTCGCTACACTGAGTCGGACAAAGCATATTACGGAGGTTTCGCCGCCCTCGCCCTCGCCGCCATGCCAGCAATAAGGGCGATCGAACCGAGTGAGGCGCAGGGGGAAGTGAACAATGCGTGGCTGCAATGGAAAGCTGGCGAACTGACCGCCGAAGAGGCTCTCAATGCTATCTTCGACGCCGTAGTTTGTCCGCCTCTCACGGCCATGCCGGAGCCAAGGCAAATGAGCACCTGTGAAATTTGCGATACGCCGGACCTGTGCGGGCTCGGCCAGTGCCCATGCACGTTGAGCGGGGAGTTTGTCGCCCCGGTCCCAGCCGACGTAGCCAACCGCTTGCTCAACCAACTCAGGGAAGCGGAAATCGAGGCTATTATTGGTGGCCTTACTGACCTTGAGTGCGAATTACTGCTTGGCGAAAGCAGTGGATGGGGTTCGTGGATGTTCAGCGTTGGCAGCGATCTATGCACCAAAGGGCTCGGCACCAAGCGCGACGGCAGTATTACTTTCGACACGCCGCTCGCAAAGCGTGTGATCGCCGCCCTCCGCTCCACCACCGCTGCATCCGAACCTGACCCGCTCGGTGACGGCGAGGATTTTGGCGTAACCGGCGAGTGGTGGGGAACTGCACCAATGCCGACAGAGGCGATGGCCTTGAAGCTGCTGGCCGAGCGCGAACGGATGCTCGGCTTCACTGGTTATGCCGACTGGCTCGATGCGGGTTGTCCTGCTCAAGCGGACGGCTTCGAGTATCCGCAGGAGAAGCTGGACGACATTCGCTTCTATCTTCTCCGCGCCATGCAATCCGCCGCCCAAGGACCAGAACAATGACTGAGCGCCACCTCTCCAACGCCCTCCTTGCCGCCGTGATCTTGCTCCTCGTCCTGATCGCGGACGTGATCGCCCTCTTCGAACGAAGGGCAGGCTGATCAACCGACTTGTGGGACATATTGACCATCAAACCGTCCCACAAACCCCGTGCCTAGCCTCATCCCCGTCCCACCCCGGTCGAAAGGATTGTTGATTATCAATGCCCGCCTGTGCCATACCATCTATGAGTCAACACGACTCAGTTCCCTGCAGGAGACCAGTAATGCCCGAAGCCGATAACAACCCGCCGACCTCTCCGGCCACTCCACCGAGCCCGCCTCCGGCACCTCCGCCCGCCCCGCCCAGCGACTCGCCCTCCCCAGGCGCCGAGGGTGCCCGCCGCGTCGAAGAGTCCCGGTCGTCGACCGCGCCCTCCGACCATAGTGACGGTCGACGAGTCATCGGTGATCCCGACGCCCCGCTGACTGCCATGGGCGATCCCAGCGGCGAAGCCACCAACAGGCTCGGCGGGACCATCCAGTCCGAGCCGCGCCCGGAAGACCTGCCGCCCGACGCCAAGATCGCGCCGATCGCCGAGCAGGTCGCGCCGAACCAAGCGGCTCAGGCCGTCGGCGCGCTTCCCACCCCGGACGAGATCGCGGGCATCCCGCAGCCGGCCGAGGGCGAGAAGAACCCAGTCAGCGACGGCTCCGATCCCAAGCAGTTCCTGTCGGAAACGTCCAACCAGGGACCAGCCGCCGATCGCGCCGCCGCCCAGTCCGAGGTCGCCGCCGACGAGGCCAGGCAGAATGCCGAGCCCGCTCGGAACACGGACGGAAGCCTGACCGAGCAGTAGCCCGCTCGACTTCCAGCCTACCTCACCAACTCCTCGCCGGAGTCTTTTGATGTCCACCGACCAGCCCGAGCCCGACCAGCTTCCCACCAACAACTGGCCGAAGTCCTACATCTTCCAGGTCCACCAACAGGCCGTCGCTCATGGCTTCATCTGGCTGGACCCCATCAGCGCCGAGGACGCTCGCTCCTTCACGGCGCGCTTCTATCGAGCCCGTCGGCGCGCCGACACCAGCATGGCTGCTTTCATCCCCGCCGAGTACCATCTGGTCACCGTTGGACGCTGGGAGCCTGGACCCACTGGCACAGGCCGCTTGCCGATCATCTACTCCCAGCGGCCCGATGATGTCGCCCTGCCGGGGATAGTCCCGGCCGAGGGTGGACTGATCGCGCCTCCCCCCAGTCCCGTACCAGCTCTCCCTCCTGCCATCCCGTTCCCTGATCCCGCCGAACTGGAAATCAAGCCAGAGGACATCAGCGGCCTGGTCGAGCGGCTCCGCCAGTCGGCGCGGGAGCGTGACCAGTGACAGAGGTCGAAGTCCAGTCCGCCCTCGTCGAAGGCATCCTTGGCAAGGCCTGGACCACCTGCGCTCCGAGCCGGATCCGGGACCTCCCGTTCCCTCGAGGGTTCTGGCCTGACATCGCTCGAGTCGCTGTCCATCTAGCACTCGGCCTGGACGTCTCCTTCCGCCCCACAATGTGCCTCCAGGGCAATAGCCCTGCGCCGCTGCAATCCTCCGGCCGAAAGTCCCCCGGAAAAATTTCCGCCGAGGAGAAGGCAGCTAACACCGCCCGACTACTTGCCAGCTTCAAGGAGCAGAACAATGGTTGACCTCATCATCGTCGAGTCCCCGTACGCTGGGGACATCGAAGCCAACATCGCCTACGCTAAGCGCGCTTGCCTCGACTGCATCGAAAACGGCGAGACACCCTTCGCCAGCCACCTCTTCTTCCCTCAGTTCCTCAACGAGCAGGAAGAAGTCGAGCGTGAATTTGGCATCGAACGAGGCTACGAGATTGGCACAGCTTTCTACTGGACCAGCATATGCCGTGTCGAGTTCAACTTCCGCGTCGCCTTCTATATCGACAACGGCTGGTCGCCCGGCATGGAACTGGCTCTGGAGTGGTGGACACGCCTCGGCGCTGAATGCCAAATCCGCCGCCTGACCGAGGGCAGCGCCGCCAACGGTTCGTCGCAAATCGACACGCCAGACGAAGAAAGAGCTTGATTTTCCGTATCACCGGCCCCATGATCGTCGGGTTCCACACCGGGCAATTCCGCCCATCAAAGGAGCAGAGCATGAATATCACTCCCGAAACCCCGCGCACCACGCGCAGCATCGGAGGCAAGTCGGACACCGGCCAGGTCGTCTCCGTTGACGTCCAGGTTCCGCAGCCGTACGCTGCCGGCGCCATTACCCTCAGCGAAGGCGAAGCCAACGCCCTCAACCAGATCGTCGCCGAGAACCTTTCCAACAACCTCCGCAAGCAGATCGTCGACGGCCAGCTCGGCGCGGACGGCAACCCGAATGGCCAGCCCCACGACAGCGCCTCAGCCCAGGCCCTCGTCGACAAGTATCTCGAGACGTACGAACTCGGCGTCCGCCGGGCTGGTACGGGCGAGCGGCAGGTCACCGATCCGGTCGAGCGGGAAGCCCGCAAGATCGCCCGCGAGAAGGCGCGCGACTTCATCAAGGAGCAGGGCGGCAAGCCGACCGACTACGACCTCGGCCCGATCGTCGACGCCATCTTCGAGGCGAACCGCGAAGTCCTCATGAAGGAGGGCAAGAAGATCGTCGAAGCGGCCAGCAAGGTCAGCGGCGGTCTCGACCTCGGCGGCATCCAGCTGACGCCCAAGGCTCCCGCCACGACCGACGGTCAGCCCGCAGCCGACAATGCCGACGGCGGCTCGGTGGCCGATGCTGACCAGGCGGTCGGCGAAGCCCAGCCGGCGTAACCTTGCGGGGGAGGGGTCGGCCTCGGAACCCCCCTCCCTCCAACCTTCGGGGCGGCGGAGTTTCATCCCTGCTGACGCCGCCCCGGAGTGTTTCGTTGGAGCCTGGAAGAGCCTCCCGCACCTCCCCTTCCAGGTTCCTACCAAGCACTTCACAGGAGCAGAACCCCGGAAATGCCTAAACAGGAAGTCAGCCCGCACTTCGACCCTGAGGGCCTGGTCATCGCCGTCCACCAGCAGGACATCGGGCTGCGCATCTCGACGAACAACGTCGAGGGCTTCCGCCAGCTCGTCTATCGCGCCGCAGCCAAGCTCGGCCAGAAAGTCCACATCTACAGTTATCCCCGCCGACCCAAATCACTCGCACTGCTCAAGGAGGCCCGGAAGTGAGCCGAGAGCGTGACTACATCATAACGAAAAAGGCTGAACGCAAAAAAGCGTTTGTCATCGCCAGTCGATGTGCCTGTGGTAGCGTTTGTCATCGCTGCCTCGGTAAATGCTCCTGCACAATGTGCAGCCACGAAGAGGTGCCCGCATGAGCAACCACGCTCCCGACAATAAGCGCGCAACTGACACTGTCACCGTCCGCCTCCCTAAGGGCATGGCTGACAAAATCCGCGCCGCGAGCGGTATGGGCTTATCGCCTCTGGTCCGGAAGATGCTCGAGCAGTTCCTGGCCCGGCACATCGGCCAGCAGCATCCAGGTCTACCTCCCAGCAATCGGGATTATTCCACCAACGAGGACGGCGAATGACCGACCAGCAGGAGATCAATCATGAAGAAGGATGAGGCGCTCGCAGACATTCAGCGTCGCAATGCAGGTCGACCAACGCTCACTGTCTGGTCGGATGGCACATACGTCATCCACGGCTCACGTGATGCTGAACTTACCCTTGCGGGTGAGATTGATTTCATCCACCGCGGCGCAGCTGCGGATGACGACATTTACAACAACCTCCGCAAGGAAGCCAACGCCCTCAACCAGATCGGGCCAGCTCGGCGCGGACGGCAATTCATGATCTTGGAGGGCACTGACATCGTCCTCACTCTCGATCTGGAGACATTAGAGCCGATGAGTCAGGCTGACAAGTCATGACCGACCAGCCCGAGCCCGAGTTCGACGCCTATAGTCTCCTCTCCCGGCCGACCCTCGACATCACCGACGCCCAGGCCGTCCTAATCGTCGAGGACCTGCGGAAGCGGCGCGAAGCCTATCTCAAGACCGGCAAGCCCGACAAGCCCAAGGTCGCCCGGCAGGCGGCTGTCAAACTCGGCGCAGACGAGAAAGCCCGCAACACAGCAGCCCTGCTGGCCAGCCTCAAGCTGCCGGGACTGGAGCCGAAGGCATGAGCCCGCAAAGCGAAGCGCGCGAGAAGCGAATGCTTAAGCTGTCGAATGCTCTCATTCATCGAGCGTCGACTAAGCTAAAAGACGTCGAGGCTACAATGACCTGTCAGCATTTGGACAGGTATAAAATCGACGATGCGCTGCTCGACTTCAAGCGCGCTAAGGAGTTAATAGAAGCTTGCAGGCTTCTGATTACCTCGGAGCCCTCCCCCGAATGAGCCTCGACGAACGCCTTAACGTCGCCGCTCATATGGTCGACAGCCAGTTCGTAACAGGCACGACCGTCCAGTACGCTTGGGATAGCGTCTCCCTGACCAGCATCCTCGCTTGCCCGCGCCGCTACCAGTATGGCATCCTTCGCGGCCTGGTGCCCAACCGGCCCAGCTTTGCTATCGCCCTCGTATTCGGCATCCTCTTCCATCGCGGCCTGGAGTTCTATCACAAGGCAGCAGCCGCGGGCGAGGACCACGATCAGGCCGTCGAAACGGCCACCCGCCTCCTCCTGGCTGAACCAGCCACCGCCACCCTGCCGATCGACGACGACATCGACGAGGCGGCCGACAAACACGACCCCGACGAGGATGATGGGATCAACCTCCGCAACAGTAAGATCCGCACCCGCTACTACCTCTTCCGGGCTCTGGTCTGGTACCTCGAGCACTACCGGGAAGATCCCTGCGAGACGATTATTCTGCCCAGCGGCCAGCCCGCCGTCGAACTCAGCTTCCGAGTCCCCCTGTCCATCGACGTGCTTGGTCAGCCCCTCCTGCTCTGCGGCCACTTAGACCGTGGAGTCCGCTTCAACGACTTCATCTACGCCCTGGACTACAAGACGACTAAGTCGATCACTAAGCAGTGGCAGCAGATGTTCGAACTCTCCCACCAGATGACGGGATACACCATCGGCAGCTCCGTGATCTTCGACGCGCCCTCCAAGGGCTGCATCGTCGACGGCGTGGCGCTCCAGGTCGGCCAGGTCAAATTCGGCCGGTCGTTCACGAGCCGCACCAAAGGCCAAATCTCGGAGTATTTCGAGCTGCTCAGCTATGTCCGCGACAAAGCCATCCTCCACGCCGAAACCGGCAGCTATCCGATGAACACGGCCAGCTGCTATTTCTGCGACTTCAAGGACATCTGCTCCCAGCCGCCCGAATACCGTGAGCGGTTCATCTCCCAGCACTATTCAGCCAAGCCTGGCTGGAACCCATTGGACAACCGTTGAGGAACTCACATGACCGACGATCAGCAGCCTGCCGACGACACCCGCTCCCTCGCCGACCAGATCGCCGCCAAGGCCAACCCGAGTGCTCCGCCTGCCGAGCCCGAACCGGCACTCGCACCCGAGCCTTCTCCCTGGGCGCCGGAGGCTTGGCGTGGCCGCTGGATCGTCAGTCGGAACGTCCAGCTGCCCAATAGCCCTCAGCTCATCCGCCAAGTCCACGGCACCAGCCGTCTCGGCTCGACCGCCCTCGTGTTCGAGTCCGAAGAAGCCGCACAGCGTTGTGCAGATAAACTGAACGAAGGAGAAGAAGCATGAGCCGGTACAAGATCATTCCTGCCAACGGCACGGCTGAGTACGTGGTCGAAGGCGACCGCTACGAGTTCGACAAGGTCAACCGCAGTCACACCATCTATTCCGGCGAGGAGCCTGTCGCCAGCCTGATCAACGTCAGTGTGGTTAAGCTGCCCGACTCGCCACCGACCGACACGCCACCGTCGCCCCAGTCCTAATCCCTCTCGCCGGAGACAGCCTGTGGCTGAAACCTCGCCTCCTCTCGCGCCGCCGTTGGACGCCTACCAGACGGCGAAGCCCAACGAGCCTATCTGGACTGTCCAGGGCGGCGACCCTCTCGGCGGTCCGCTCCTCCGGGTCTGGGCCGCTTTCGCCCGCATCCAGGCCGGTGTCATCACAGCCGGCGCTGTGGAAGGCATCTTCGAGGGGCTCCGGAAAGCGGCGACCAGGAACAAGCCTGACCAGCAGCACGAACAGGAAGCCCTTCTCCTCCGGGCCACACTAACGGAACAGATCAGCTGGGACATGGACGCCTATCGGGCAGGCTTCGCCGATGAAACTCCTGACCCAAATCCCCCGGCCGAAAATGTTTCCACCCCAGCTGAGCGGCAACGCCTCGACCAGTACGATCATCGGCGCCGTTTCGCCGAGCGGGTTTCCTACATGGTCGGGGAACTCAACCAGATGCGGCAGCCGCTGATCGACCTGGAGTTTATGAAGCCGGAGGGTGAGCTGGACCACGCAATTCAAGGGACCATGCTGACCCTCCAATCAATCAGCCGAGTGATCAAGCCGCAGCGCCTGATCGCCCCAACACCGGAGCAGAACAATGGTGAATGAAGTCTCAGCATGGGCCGCACAGGACGGCACGTTGCATAAAACCAAAGTCTCGGCCTTGGAGGCCGACGCGCTTTCCAGCCTCATGCGGCTGCAGATTTTTAATCAAGGCTCAGCGCTGGCAATCATTCGGGAGGCGGAGGCTATCGCGAAAGTTCTGTTCCCACTGGTGCTTGAACGAGAGCTGGTCGAGGAGGCTGCCGAAAGCGAGGCCTTTGAAAACAGCGCCAAACAGCCAGCCGAACCCCCCAAGTCGGAGTCCCGCTAATGCCCAGTATGACCGAGCACGAGTCCTTCTCCGTCGTCAAGGCTCTGCTTGCGGCCGACAGCGGCAGCGGTAAAACTGGAGCCCTTTCTACCCTGATCGACGCCGGGCTCAACGTCCGCATCCTGGACTTCGACAACGGCCTCCCAGTCCTGCGCGGCTTCGTGAAGGACAAGGCCAAGCTGGCCAACGTCCACTACGTCGACAAGCTGCAGGACCAGATCAAGCTTGTCGCCGGACGGGTAGGCATCGTCAAGGCTCCCGCCTTCCAGCGTGCCATGGACGCTCTCGACAAGGGCGGCGAGGAGTACTGGGGGGCGGCTATCCCACCGCTGCTGGAATGGACACCTCGGGACGTTCTGGTCATCGACAGCCTGACTATGGCCGGGCGGGCCAGCCTCCAGATGGTCATGCAAGCCAACGGCGCTGGGCTCAAGAGCCCTGAGATCCAGCACTACGGCACCGCCATGGAAAACGTCGAGAAGTGGTTGCAGCTGGTTCTGTCCGACGTCGTGCCCTGTCATGTCATCATCAACACCCACATCACTGGGGTCGACGGCGACGCCCGGCTGTACCCGGACGCGCTCGGCAGCAAGCTGCCGCCCAAGATCGGGAAGTACTGCAACAACATTCTCGGCCTCCGGATGGTCGCCGGGGAACGGAAATTCCTCACCGTCAAAGATGGCCTCCTGGCCCTGAAAAGCGCCATGCCCCTCCCGGAGTCGATCCCGATCAACCCAGGCTGGGCCGAGATTTTCAAACTCTTGATGGGCAAACCCATCGCCGAGATTGGAGCCTGACGGCTCCATTGCGAGGTCGGCGCGTTCCGACCACCTTGGTGGCACCTTTCACGCGGCAGTCCCGCATTTACTCGCCACCTAGACGGAGACCAACACCATGAGCACCAATTTTGCAGACCTGGCCCAAGTCAAGGTCGGGGAAGTCGAGCGTCCGAAGGCTCTTCCCGAGGGTCACTACCTGGCCAAGATCACCGGCCCGATGACGCAGCACAAGGCGCAGAAGTCCGGCAACGTCGCCATGCGCTTTCCCTGCCAGATCCTCGGGCCGGGCGATGACGTCGACGCGGCCGAGTATCAGGCTGCGGCTGGCGACAAGGACAAGACGTTCAACCTCGACTTCTGGATGAGCCCGGATGCTCGCTATCGGTTCACTGACTTCGCCAAGGCGCAGGGCGCGAGCGATGAAATGAACCTGATCGAGACGGCCGAATGGCTGGTCGGCGACGGGAACAAGCCCTTCCTGATCACCAACAAGCATCGGATCGACCAGGACAATCCCGAGAACGTCTACAACAACTTCGACAACCCGACTGCGGCCGAGTAACCGCCGCCAACAAGTTGCCTCTGCTCGGAGGCGCGGCCCGAGGGGAGCCGTTAATCCCCTCAACTTTCAAGGAGTAGAATATCATGATGGACGGCAAATATGACCAAATCACAGGAGCAGGCTCAGCGACGACAAGCCGCCTGGCGAGCGATCAGCTCGGGCTATCTGCTCCTGGCGGGCATGAGCCCGAGGTCGCTCTCTCCCTTCAGAACCTCTATGGCATTGCTGGACGGCTCGAGGATTTGGCTCAGCGCTTGACCTCCTGGCAGACCCATGTTCTGGGCCCGCAGCCAGAACCACCGCCCGGCAGCGGCGCGCCCAACCAGCCTGGTGAGCCGGGACCGGACTACGACCTCGGTCTGAACGGCACTATCTTGCGGGCCTGCGATCAGCTTCGCACGTCCTGCAACACCATCGAGCGCAACCTCGAGAAGCTCGAACTCTACATCTAACCCCTGGCCTTGGAGTCCCCGCTCATGGAAGCTGCTTCTGGTTTCTTCACCGTCGATCCCTCCACTATCATCATCCCAGAGTTTCGGCAGCGCCAGGCAGCCACCCCCGACGAGCCGCTGCTCGTCAGCATCCGTGAGCGGGGACAACTCCAGCCCATCGTCGTTCATTCCGACATGACCCTGGTCGCCGGCGAGCGCCGCCTCAGGGCCTGCCTTCAGCTCGACCGACCCGTCCTGGTCCGGGTGTTCGAGTCCCTCTCCCCCGTCGAGCGCTACGAGGCCGAGCTTCAAGAGAACCTCGCCCGGAAGCAGCTGACATGGCAGGACGAGACCAGGGCGATCGCAGGCTATCATCAGCTGCGGGTCGACAGCTTTCCTGGCTGGACCCAAATGGGCACGGCGAATGCGCTGGGCCTTACGCAGGGCCATGTGTCCCTGGTACTTACGGTCGCCGCCGAGCTAGCCGATGAGGAAATCCTTGGCTGCCAGAGTATGAAGGCGGCGTTCAACCTGATCAGTAGCCGCGCCGACAGGGCGAAGATGGCGGCGATCAGTCGAGGCCTCATGGCGGCCGATACGGTCATGAATATCCTCCCGCCCATGCCGGCCGGAGCCACGAAGGAGGAGCGGACGGCGATCATGCTGTCTCACCTGAAAACCGACAAGATCAGCTCGGAAACGGTCGAGGACATCGACAAGAACCTCCGGGCGATCCAGGAGGGCCGACAGGCGGCAGCCCTGCTCGAGGCCAATCGGAAGCTGGAAATCGCCTCCGATCTGATCATCAACGCCGACTTCCTCGAGTGGGCAACCACCTACGAGGGCCCGAAATTCGACGTCCTGCACATCGACTTCCCCTACGGTAAGGGCTACTCCGGGCCACGGACGCGCCGGACAGGCAAGGCGACGACCAACCCCCAGTACGACGACGATCCGGACATCTATTTCGCACTCGTCGACGGCCTTCTCACTCTCCAGGACCGCTTTACCTTCCCGGCCGCTCACTGCATCTTCTGGTTCGATATGCAGTACTATCACTGGACGATCGAGCAATTCATGGCGGCCGGCTGGCAGCTGGTCACGCCGTTCCCCTACTTCTGGGGCAAGGGCTACCAGGGCATCGCCTCCGACGTCCGTCGCCGTCCGCGCCACTGCTATGAGTGCGCCCTGATGTTCTCCCGCGGCGATCGCAAGCTCGTCAAGCTCGACCGGGACTACGGCGAGTTCCCGCTGGACAGTGAAAAATTTCATCTCAACCAGAAGCCGGTGCCAATGCTCCGCCACATGCTAGGAATGTTTGTCGATGAACATACTGCAGTACTTGACCCGACTTGCGGTAGCGGCTCGGCGATCGCCGCCTCAAAGCTCCTCGGGGCCTCCCGCGTCCTCGGCCTCGAGCTTGACGCCGACAATGCCGACGTTGCAAAGCTCCTACTCCAACGCAGCCTTCCCTCCGAGGTGGAACCCAAGCCCGCCGAGTCCGAGTGATGACCTCACCACCGTCCACCTCCACCAGTGCATCCGACCCTACTGTCATGGATGCGGCTCGCGACTGGGAAATGCACACCAGTCCCACTGCATCTGCCTCACGGACCCTGGTTATTATTGGCGAAGCTCCCGGAGCTGAAGAGGAGCGGGCCGGAGTTCCCTTCATCGGCAGCGCCGGTCGGCAGCTGACCGAGACCTTCGCTCAAGCCGGGCTCGACCGCGCCGAGTGGCATATCCTCAACACCTTCATCCGCCGGCCGCCTGAGAATGACCTCGGCGCCTGGACGCTGAACAAGACTGACTTCAAACGCGAGTATGGCTATGTCCCGACGACACCTCCACTCAAGAAACGCTACTTGTGCCCTGAGCACCAGTGGCAAATCGCCGAGCTGCAAACACGACTGCGCATTCTCCAGCCCGACCTTATTCTCGCAATGGGCGCAACGGCTCTGTGGGCGCTCACCGGCATGGATGCGATTACCCAATGGCGAGGTACTTTTTTCACATCACCGTTTGGACGAGCGATCGCAACTCTTCATCCTGCTTCGATCTTATACCAATACGCTAACCTGCCGTTTCTGTGGGCGGACCTTGTCAAGGTGCGACTGTGGTTGGCGGGAGAACTCCCGGCACCTCTGCGGCGCCGACTGTGGATCAATCCCACCTGGGCTGAAATCGACGCTTGTTACAGCCGATTTGCAGCTGCACCCAAGACGCTTCTGGGAGTGGATATTGAAACTTGTCCAGCAATCGACCAGATCACTACGATCAGCTTCTCGTCGGAAACGGAGGGCATCTGCATCCCGATCTGGGACCGGCACGCTTACGAACCTAGTCCTCACAATTATTGGCCTGAGGTAGCGGACGAAGTCCGCGCCTGGCGGGCGATCAAGCGCTTTGCGGAGCTGCCGAACCCGAAGGTCCTGCAGAATGGGATGTATGATAGCCAGTATCTGCTGGACGCGCCGATCCCCATTCGGCTCAGGAACTGGAGCCATGACACAGTACTGGCGAGCCACTCCTACCAGCCGGAACTGAAGAAGGACCTCGGCACGCTGGCGAGCATCCACCTAAACGAACCGAGCTGGAAGCAAATGCGCGCCAGTGCGAAGGAAGCAAAGGCAGACGAGTGATGGGACAACCAGTCGAATTTGAAGGAATGATCCGAGTCTTTGGTCCGCCTCCGGGTAAAGAGGAAGAGATAGGACATCTTCCTGTATTCGGGAACGGCGTTTCGGTTGTCAGCTGTTGGCAGCTGTCTGAAGAAGAATTGGCTGACATCGTTGCAAACGATCGCAAGCTGTTCGTTTCGATTTTAAGCGGCGATGCTGTATTTCCTATGTTCGTCGGCAGTGAACGAGAAGTTGCCTCGGTCGTAGCAGACACCGGAAGAATTTGGAAGAAGAGCTAATCCTCCATGCCCTACCTCGACATCGAAGGCGAAATCCCCACCGGCCTGTCCAGCTTCGACACCTATCAGGTCTACAACGTGCTGGACAGCGCCGTGACCGCGCAACTGCTGCCGGTGATCCTGGAGAAAATGAATGACAATCACCGACTCACCTATAACAGGGAACGGCGCGTTCTGGCACTATGCCTCGAAATGTCCACCAAAGGGCTCCCTGTCGACCAGCTTCCTCTTGCCGAGCTTCTCTACTCTCTTGAAAAAGATGAGCGCCGAGCAATGCGCCGACTTCATCAGTTCTGTGAAGCTGTCGAAGCCAGACCGATTAATCCGCGTTCCACCACAGATGTGCCTTGGCTTTTCTACGAGCACCTTGGGCTCCCTCCCATCTACGAGTACGACCGCAAGACGAAGCAGCGCAAGCTGACCTCCGACATCAAAGCCTTGGAGAAGCTCCGTGAAAACTACCCCATTGCGATACCTCTGGTCAACGCGATCCTCGCTGTACGGGAGGCAAGTAAAATGGCGAGCGTTTTTAAGCGAGGTCTTGAACCTCGAGGCTCCGTCCTTCGCTGCAACTTTAGTCCAACTGGAACGGAGACTGGACGACTATCCTCCCAGCAGAACCCTTACGGACGAGGAACAAACGCTCAAAACCTCACTGATCGAGTGCGCCAAGTCATCGCCGCTCCTGATGGATACGCTATACTTAACCTGGACCTTAAGACAGCAGAAAGCATTGCTGTCGGGTATCTATCCGGTGGCGGAGCATATCTTAAGGCTTGTCAGTCAGGAGACCTGCACACCGCCGTCACTCGAATGACCTGGCCGCATTTCGCGTGGACGGGAGATCTGAAGAAGGATAAGGCTCTGGCCGAACAGCCGGGCTATCGGCACTTCAGCTGGAGAGATCTCGCGAAGCGAGAAGGCCACGGCTCGAATTATTATGCGACGGTGCGTGGCCTGGCCATGCAAATCCATATCCCGCATGATCTGGTCGACGAGTTCCAGCGGGGCTATTTCGCCGCCTTCCCAGAGATCCGTGAATGGCAGCTGGAGACCATCGCCCGCATCCAGCGGGATGGGATCATCGTCACCCACCTCGGTCGGGAGCGGCGCTTTTGGGGTCGGCCCGATGACGGCGCAACCCACCGAGAGGCGATCGCGTTCGAGCCCCAGTCCCTGGTCGGCGATGCCATGAATGAGGGCTTGATCCAAGTCCAGTCCTGGCTAATCCGGGAATGCCGAGACGCTAAGGTATTCCTTGGCCGGGACAATAAGCTGCTGCGCTTTCAGCCTGACACGGTCGACCTTCGGGCCCAAGTCCACGACGCCGGTGTGTTCCTAGTCCCTATTGAGGCCTTGAACACTCTTGCGCCCATGATACAACAGAAGCTACAGTTTCCGGTCGACTTCGGGCCGCTGGGGAACATGGTCATCCCCTCGGACATGATGGTCGGGCGGCGCTGGAACAAGCGGCCAAAAGAGCCAGGAGCAGAACGATATATGCGCGAGGGACTCGTCGATTGGAAACCCGGTCAGCCATTGCATTGGCTCTGACCGTAGGTGGCCCGGCGTCTATCTGACTTCATTACTGGATTTCTCGAGTACAGTGAAGTCTACAACAGCACCCCGCTGTATGCGAAAGCGGCGGCGATCTGGATGGTGGGAACAACCGTCCGGAGGCAGGTTGGGATGCGCGCTCGGGGAAATAGTACGCATCCCAACCTGTTTCTAGAGCTGGTTGGTGGGCCCGGCACAGGCAAGTCCCAGGCCATCAACGCTGTCCGATCAATCTACGTTCCTGCCACGGGCAGTTCCGTCATCCCAGCCTCGATCACCCGCGCTGGGCTCGAGGACTACATGCAAGCCAACCTACAGCAGACCAAGTCTCCCGACGGCGCGTTACTGCTCAGCCATGAATGCATCGGCCTGTCCGAGGAAATGCAGGGCATCCTGCCCGATCAGGATCTGGGGCATTTGACTTTATACAATATCCTGTACGATCTGCCGAAGCTCCACAAGGCTCGGACCCGGACCAACGGCGAGGTGACACTCGAGGCGCCTTATTGTTCCATCCTGACAGGGGCGCAGCCCGCCTTCCTGGCGACGACAATGCCGGAACAAGCCTGGGGTATGGGCTTCATGAGCCGGAGCATTATGATCTTCGACACGCCCAGGGAGCGGCGATCTATGTTCGAGCTGCGAGACGTCGACCCCACGCTAAAGGCGAACCTGATCCACGACCTGAAACATATTGCTAGCCTCTACGGCTGGATGGAGTGGACGAAGGAAGCCGTGAGTCTGTACGACGAATGGTGGGTCGAGGCTGGAGGTATACCAATCCCACAGGCCAAACGGCTTGCTATGGGCTACAACAGCCGTCGGGAAATCCATATGGCGAAGCTGGCTATGTGCATGAGCATCAGTCGATCGGACGACCTGTTCGTCGACGAGCGAGATGTCGCCGCGGCGATCGAGACGTTGCTGCTCTTCGAGTCGAAGATGAACAGCATCTTCCAAGAGATGGCGGCGACGGGCAGCATGGTCATGCTTCAGGACGTGATTGATAAGATCAGGGCCGATACTGCAGAGGGCCGGCCGACCGAGGAGTCCACCGTTATCAACCTACTCATGCAGCGGTTCCCGGCGACCCAAGTCCACAGCATGATTGAGAACCTGATCGCCAGCCGGGTGATTAAGAACGTCAGCAACCTGGACGTCCGAGGCTGTCGGCGCTTCCAGGCTGGAGATACCGTGGCCGTTATGTGAGCAGAAGGAGAAGTGAAATGCGAGTTAACATTTATAGTCAAGAGTTGATACTGAACGGCGATCCCAAGACTTTGGAACTGGGTTATCAAGTCGCAGGAACAAAAATCAAGTATCCTTATGTACGAATGCATCTGCACTCAAGCAGTAAACTTCATCAGCCTCCTATGGACGATGACCGCAGCGCTGTAACTTTTTGGCTCCCAAAAAGCCGAGAGAAACGGTTCATGCTGCGCAGCCTATTTCTTCAAATGGCTGAACTGATCAACATAGCTGAAGAGGAAACGGGCTTGGATTGAGGGTCGATGGTGGACGTTTGTGGGACATATTGATGGTCAAAGTGTCCCACAACCCGCCCTTCAGCCCCTCACTGCTCCCAGGCTTGCCGATATCGGCTCACCATTTCCCCTCTATACCGACTCAGCAGATCCTGGTTGTTCTGCCGGTTCAGCCTCGTCCGGGCGCTCGAGTAGATACTGGTGACTGGAAGGCCCGCCGCCACGGCCTGCATATTCACCCGCTCCATCTCGTCCCAGTCCCCGTTCATCTGCGCGTCGGCGAGCGCGATCCCCAGCTGCTGGATCATCCCCTGCCGCGCCGTCTGGTCATCCCACAGCGCATGGGCCGCGACCTGCTGCCGCTCGACTTCGACCTGATTCAGACCAGCCCCGTAGAGGATTTTAGATAGGGGATTAACTCCCCTGACGGCCGGATTGCCCGTTGCCATGCTCTTAATATAATCCCCGTCCACGCTCGCGAACGCCCGGAAGAACGCCCGAGGGGCGAAGGCTTGCATCAGCTGGTCTCGGACGTGCGGCTCCCTCAGGGGATCTTGTCCGTTGGCCATTCCATAGTCCCAAGCTGCTCCAACAGCTTTTCCAGCGGCTTTAGCTCGCTCGAGGAAAACGAAATTGGAAAGGCTTGTGAGATCATTGCGGACGTCAGTACCTGGGAGTGTGGTGCTGGCCTGGAGGGTTGATCCGAAGAGGGCTGGGAGCCCGAAGTATATCTCGTCTGCTGCACCATGCCAATGCTCCTGCATCCAGAGGTAGCTGTTCGGGCTGTTATCATGCCAGCTGGCAAGCCCGTCCGCTACATGCTTCAGCGGTCCCATCGCACCGAGCCCCCCGAGTGCTCCCGCGGCGCCGAATTGCCACAGGGCTGGTCCCCAAATTCCGTGATCCCAGCCAAGCTTCGCGTACTGAAACATGCTGGAGATGAAGTGCAGCTGCCAGTTCTTGAACAGGCCGAACATGCTGCCGATCGGGCCGGTGAACATACGGCTCCGGTCCATCAGGCTGTATCCGAACATGCTGTTCCGAGTCCCGTTCCGCATGAACCGATAGAGCTTGTCGCCGGAGAGCCCCAGATAGTCCTTGCCCAGGATATAGTAGCTGTTGAAGGCAATCCCCCGGCTGACCTCCTCGGACCGTTCCGCCATCAGCGTCGATCCACGCTTCATAACCTCCCAAGCACCGGCGCCGCCGCCGCCAGCATTCCTATACGCATCGCCGAGCGTTTCCAGCCCACGGCTTTGCCCGCCGTACCAGCCCTCGAACAGCTGCGCCTGGAGAGTGCCGTCCGTTTTCGCCTGGCCTAGGTGGCCCTTCAGCTCCTCGTCCGGTGAACCCATGAGCCGAAATGCCCTGGCCAAAATTTTCGCCGGGTCGAGAACCCCAATCACCTCCCTGGGCTTCCCATCCGCGCCGTACCTCAGGCTCATCCGCATGTCGGCTTCCAGCGCGTCCGGAAGGTTATGCTTCATGGTCTGGAGGATGAACGACAGATGCGGCAGGACCGTCTGGATCGGCTGCAAGACATTCAGCACCGCGAACGTCGGGTTGGCGATCCCGATGTTCCAGGCATAGATCAGTCCATTCGTCGCCGAGGCGATCTTGGTCGCCGCCTTCCCACCCAGCCACGGTCCGAGGATCGGCGCCAGGCTCTTGTTCAGCGCCGCCGTGAACTGACCCTCATATCCCATGATCTGGTTTTGCTTCCTGATCAGGTCATTAAACAGCGTCTGGTTCTCCTTCCGGAGGCCGAATTTGGCCTCTTCCAGGAACCTGTTCCTCCAGGCACTGACGGCGGCGAACCGCATCAGTTGGCTGTAGTGATCCTTCGTCGCCTGGATGACCTGTTCATGCTTATATACATGCAAGTCGGGGCTACCACCAATTCCCGTCCGCTCTTCCATCAGGTTCTTCGGAGGCCCAATCTTGCCAAGCGTCCCGGCCGTCCTGCGACTGGCCTGATCCAGCGCCAGCTTCTTCATCGCCCGTTGGACGATTTCCTGCATCTGGTCATCCTTGCCAATCTGCATCTGAACCAGATCGTGCAGGTTCCCGATCAAGTCGGCCGGCTTGCCAGCACCGGCCAAATACGGCTCACCCAGTACCAGCTTCCGGCCGACCTTCGCCGCCTGGTCAATGACCGCCTGAGCCTGGGTTTTCGCCTGGAGCGGCGTCCCATTTCCCAACCAGTGCAGGTTCCCAAACTCATCAGTCACCGGCGCGAACCAATCGCCGGTGAACATCCTGGGCATAAAATACCCATTCAGCAGGTCGAACTTCCCCTCCAGGTTCGCGTTCTTGAACGCCGGCATCAGATGGTTTTCCCAGAACCACCGATTAGCCGCCTGACTTTTCTCCACCGCATCGAGCAGGTTCGCACTCACCTGCCCATTCGCCGTGTACTCGGCCAGCTTATCGGCTGGGGCTTGAGCATGACCGATCCGCACGTAGTCCTGCAGCTCCTCCGGCGTCAGCTTTCCAATCACCTGGGCCAGCGGGTCCAGCCCTGGAACCGGGCTGGTCGTATGCTCTAGGTTCCGCCGCGTCCAGATCCCTCCCTTGACGTTGACCTCCCCGCCGACGACCTTGTTCACAATCGTCTCCCCGGCCTGAACGGCCGAGCGCATGGTCCCGAACAGTCGGGCAAACAGCGGGTTCCGCCGCTCGTTGACGACCGTCGGAGCCATGACATCGAAGAAACTATCGACCAGGCCATTGATCGTCGAGCTGTTATCCAGCCCAGCTGTCTCCGCAAACCGGCTTGCCAGCCGTCGAGCGATATTCGCCTTCGCCGTCACCTTCGGCAACGTCGTAGCATCCTTGAAGTCCTGCGGCGTAAAGGACTGGATCATCATGTCCATGTCCTTGTTGGCAAAGTCGTCCATCCCGCTCGGCCGCCAGGCGTTCCGGAACTGTGCCCAGCCATCGACCGTGGCTTGAGCCAACCGATAGCCCTCCGGCGCGAACAGCTGAGGCTTATCGGTCTTGAACAGCAACCACTTATCGCCGGGAGCGATCTTGGGCGGCGCTGGAGTCGGCGCTTTGAGTTGGCCTGGAGGAAGGTCGACGGATCGCCCGACATCGGCCCCGGACGTGCCCGTCACGCCCGTTTCCGGCCCCGTACCGGCCCGCAGACGGACCGCCATGACATGGAGACCCCCATTGGCTTCCTTGCCCGCCATGACGCCGTCAGACACCCATTGCATGGCGCTATCATCCAGTGCCTTGCTCACCGTGCCCGCAACCCTCGGACTGTTCACCGTCAGCAGTCGAGGGAACACGGCGACCCTTGCCAGGTCGTCTGTCGACTTAATCGCGCCTGAGGTCTTAGCAGCCAGTCCGCCCTCCAGGACCTTCAAGTCATCCTCACTCAGGTTCCAATTCCCGGCCGGGTCCATCAGCGGCTGACGGCGCATTGACGCCTTCTCACCAGTCGCCGGCTTGAACAGCGTATTCACCAAGCTGTCCGTCTCGGGATTGCCGCCCTCGAGTCCCTGAACGTATGCGTCCTTCTGGCCAGGCAGCGCCGACTTGTGCGGCGTCTCAGTGTAGACCTGCCGCACCAGCTGGTTCTGGACATCAGGCAGTTGGACGTTCTTGTTCACCGGAGCCGCATCGGGGCTATCGGCCATCCGAAGCTCGAACGTCGGCCGGAGCCCGATGGGTGCTCCTTCCACGCCGCCGATGTCCTCCAGCGCCTTACCGCCGACGCGGAAGAAGCCTCCGATCCCGCCGAACCCACCAGTGATCAGCGCGGACAGGCCGACGTCCGCAAACAGGTTTCCGTAGTCGTGCCAGTTGTCGGTTGTACCGAGCCCAACACCGAGGCGGGCCAACTCTACAGGTGAATATCGGATTGCCTCCTTCACAGCGCCGTGGAGGATAGAATTGTCCACAGCCGTTAATGTCCGCACCCCCGGCAGAGCCTCCATGGCTTCGCCCAGCAGCTTGGCTCCCGTCGCCGTCTCGGACAGGACGCCCATCCCTGCATAGGGAACGATCCCGCCGATCAGCTGACTGGCCATCCCGCTCCATGGATTATCGGCGCGGAACTGGACAGCTGACTGACTAGGCTTCTCCCCGAACAGTTCCGGGATCGCCGAAAAGGCGCTGGAGATAAAGCCGCCTGTCCAGCTAGGATCGGCACCTCCGCCCGCCTGTACGGCAGCAGTCGCGCCCTGTTGGCTCTTCAGATAATCGTCCATCCAGCTCATGTGGGATCAGTACCTTTTGTAGCCGTACGGAGCGAGGTCCTCATTGGTGTAGCCCGACGAGCCACCATCGAACAGTCCGGCCGCCGTGCCATCATAGGTCGGCGCCGACGTCCGGCTGGTCGGCATTCCATGGCTGTCAGTCCCGATCGTCGTCTTGGACTTCTGCATGGCGTCCATGGCCTGGAAGCTCCCAGCCGTTGCGCCGACCTGCATCATCTTCTGCATGAAAGCCGGATCGGCCAGCCCTCCCTTGGCCAGCTCCGTCGCAATCATCCGATCGTGAGCATCCGTATACTGCTGAGTCCCTGGGACCAGTTGCTGTTGCAGCAGCTGCTTCTGGACATTTTCCTCCAGGCTCTTCGCGGCGTCCGACCCCAGGACATCAGCAAGCCCTCCGTTCTTAGCGATGAACGTGCCGTAGAAAGCTGGCGCCGCAGCCGCAGCCGCGTCCTTGGTGCCCGTGCTAGCGCCTGGATCACTCATCGCTGCGATGGCAGCCCGACCGACGATCGCATTCGTCATGCTGGTGATCTGTTGCTGTCCAGCCATCTCCCGGCCGCCCATACTCGACATGATGCTCGCCGCATCTTTGGCGAAGGCAGCATTGACGGCTGAAGCGATCGGAACAGCATCCACGGTGACCCGGCCCGTCGCAGGATCAGTCCGGCGGATCACCGTGTTGGTCCCGCTGATGTCGATGTTATTCCCCTGGGACCACTGCTGGTATTTCGCAGCCCAGTTCTTCATATTGTACTCATTGGTCTGCTGGACCTGAGCCTGGGCCTCCTGCGCATGGGTCTGCGCCGCGGCCAAATCACCATGATAAACGGCCGCTTGCCAGGCTGCCATCTTGGTGTCGAACTTGTCCTTCTCCTGCTGGATCTCGTCGGCGGCTGCAGCCTTACCAGCCAACGCCCCACCGCCGAGATGGAGCAGAAAAGTCCCGATCCCCTCGTTGCCGCTGGTGTGCATCATGGCCTGACTGATGCCCTGGAAGAAGCCCTTCCACTCAGTCTGGTGCTGTTCCTTCAGCGTCATTTCCATCGGCCGCATAGCCTGGAGGTCAGCTTCCGCCTTGCTGAAGTCGGTCGTGGGCAGCGCTTCCGGCTTCGGCATTTCCGGCGCAGGGCCGAACACGGCCTCCGCATGGGTCGGCTGGAGAGCGGCGCTCCGGCCCGCAGCCAGCGTCTTGAGTGCTCCCAGGTCGTACTGCTTGGCGGTCCCATCGTAAGGGTTGCTCATCGCGCCGGTGACCCGGTTCACGTAATCCGAAATCTCTGGAAGGAACGGGTTCTCCGATCCAGCATGTCCACCGAGATATCCGCCGGCAGCCTTCTGCGCCAGCTCAGGCGTCCAGTCATGTGGGCCGGGATTACCAGCCTGCTCCCGAAGAACATAGGCTGCACCCAGCGCAGCATTCTCCGGGCTGCTCAGCGGGTCGATGCCGTATTTCTTGATGATGCCCTGGCGAGTCGACGGAATGATCTGGTAGGGGGATCGAGCCTGTTTACTGCTGACCTGATCATTATTGCTCCGCTCGCCGTTCAGCCGGATGCTTGTAATCAGCGACTGTGGAACGCCCGTGATCCGTGCAGCGTTCGCATCAGCCGCATCGTAAACAGGATCGCGGAAGCTGTTAGGAAACGAGCCGCTGATCTTTGGCGTCGCCGGTACGGCAGCTGTTGCCCGAGCCTGCGCCGCAGCCGGGGTGTCCAGCCCTTCTCTAATCCCAGTAGCGACGTCCTTGACCGCACTGTCCACCGCCCGAAACGGCGCACCGACAGCGTGCCGGAAGCCATATGCCATATTAGGCTCATTCGGGTCCTGCGGCGCTTTCCAGAACTCGAAGGGATTAAACTGCTGAGCGGGAGCTGCTGGAGGCGCTGCCATCGGAGGCTGGACGGGAGCCGGTCCGCCACCTGGAGGCGCAAAGATGCTCGCCGCGTTCACCGGCGGAACTCCGGGCTGTCCCTGATGTGCCGCCAGCCAAGCAAGTCGCGCCTGTGGCGTCAGCATCATCGGCGCGTTAGCCCCGAAGAGGAGGTCCAGCGGATTGGTAGCCATGATGGAGTACTCCCCGCCTTAGAGGCCGAACCCCGGACGTCCCTGATCGGGCCGAAAGGCCCCGCCCATCGCCATGCCCTGCGGCAGCATCGGATTGCTGCGCCAGCCCTGCTGAGCCTGGGGCGGCGCTCCAGTCCCTCCACCGCCCGGCGTGACAACCGGGGACTGCGGCGGGACGATCCCCGTGTTGCCAGGAACCGGAGCACCAGCGGCCGGGTTGGTCCCCATGCTGCCGGGCACCCCGGGCACCATACCGACCTGAGGTAGGCCTCCAGCCATCCCACCCTGATGGCCGTAGTTCTGGTGGAAATACTGTCGGACATCGTGCGGCGCGTTCATGCCAGCCAGCGTCGACTGCAGCCCCTGAAGGACGTCGGGCGTAAGCCCAAAACGCTGCTGAAGATGCTGCGCCCAGGGATTGGCGAGGAATTGGCTCCAAGCATTCGGATCGGCCGATTGGGCCGCTTGGAGCAATCCGTGCATTCCGCCCTGAGGGAGGAAGCCGGGACCAGCACCTGGAGCGGGAGCGCCCGCAGCCGGAACTGGAGCCGGCATCGGAGCACCGACCGGGGCTGTGACGGGCGGCGGAGTCGCCCCACCGCCAGTGAACGGATTGGTCACCTGAGGCATGGAAATGCCCGGCACATTCACCTGCGACATAATCTGTGCAATCAGGGCATTGGGATCAGTTGCCATTATTCATCTCCTACTGGTAGGTTGGCACCGGCCAGCCTGTAATTGGGGCAGTAAACGCGCTGGGCATTTGTGGCATCGGCATGGGCTGGAACAGCGAGCTTGCAGCCGGTGCTGCATGAGCGGCGCTGCCGAACATCGAGCCCAGGCCCGGAACGCCCGCCACCATCCCGCCAATCCCGGCCGCCGCCTGCAAAATCTGGCTGAACGGATCGGAGCTTTGCTCCTGGGTCTGCGTCGACGTACCGTGCTGGGTCGTCGTCCCCCACCCGCCCGACAGCTGCGCCAGCAGCGCACTCGCCGTGTCGAGGCCCATGAATGGCGCCTGACTTGCGTACTGATCCATGCCCATGGCATTGTTGATCGTGGCCTGGTCGGCCGTCAGCCCCAGGTTCGCCGCCATCTGCAACAGGTCGCCAGACGACGCCTGTGTGTGCAGAATGCTGTTAATCATATCCGGCGCCATGCCCAGGGCTTGTAGCTGCGCCGCGGCCTGAGACTGCTGCCGGCTGGTGTCCAGCCCATAGTTGGCTTGCTGTGCCTGGACCTGAGCTTCCTGCGCCGCCAGGTCCCGCTGGGCCCAGTCCTGATAGGCCTGATAACCGAGCGTCGCCGCCGTCTGCTGCATCGTCTGCTCAGCGTTCCGGATCGCCTCGGTCGGCATCACGCCCATCGCCCGATCGCTGGTGTACGCGCCGCTGGCCAGTGCGCTGTTCGTGATCCCCGGCAGGATGACGTTGGTAAGGTTCCGCATGGCCGGGTCCATAGCCGCATTGATCGCCGCCGTGGCATCCTGCATTCCCGCTGTGTGGATATTCGCAGTCGGCAGTGACGTCGTATAATTCAGTCCTTGACCGATGGACTGGAGTGTGGGCAGCATTCCCTGCTCGACCCCCGCCAGCTGTCCGGCCGTCTGTGCCGCGCCACCCCAAGCGGCCTGGATCGCGGCAATGTCAGCCGGATCGTAGGTCGCCGTTGTCGGCCCCGTGTAGTGCGACTGTGGCAGCCCGCTGGCCGCATTAGTGACCTGTCCAGCAACTTGAGTCAGACCCGGCAGCGTCCAAGTCGGAGGCGCCGCCGTTTGGGTCTGGTCGTGGACCTCATTGGTCGTCGTCTTACTGCCGCCCATCGGTGACCTCCAGTGTCAAGGTTTGGCTTTGGACCGAACCTCCTAGGTGTTTGATAACAGAGGCGAAGTGAGGATCAAAGCATATTGTTTTGATCGTGTGACACTGCCAGTCAGTCGCCAGTCGCTTCAAGTCGGTAAGGAGCTGCCGACATAGCTCCATCGTGATGCCGGGATCCGTACAAAAGGCCTGCATGAAGAGGGTGCCCTCCGAGGCACTGACGAACACGCAGCCCGTCGGCCAGTCGAAGATGCGCATGGTGCCATGCTGAACGGCGCGCAGCATATCATCGACTTCCGGCCGCTCCTCAGCCGGCGCTGCCAGCAGACTGTTCGCCAGCCACACCAGGTGCTTCTGGTCCAGGTCCACCCATTCGACATAGTTCAGCATCAGAAATTCGTCACATCGATAAGGAGCAGGTCAAGGCCAGGCACATACGTCAGGTCGTCCGGACCGTTCCCCGACTGCCAGTTGTTCTGCGAAACCGTAACGACATTGCTGTCGATGTCAGCGCCGTACAGGTCCCAGTTCGTGTTCCACCCAGCGCCGGAGCCATGATCGCTGACCGATATGATCCGCTCCTTGCCGTTGGCAAAGATGGCCGCATAGGACCTTCCGGCCGTCAGCGTATAGGTTCCAACCGCATGAACGAAGTCCTCGATCCGGAGGTATTTCTTATTGCTGTCGAATACCAGGTCCCCACCAGCATTCCACACCGCCAGCCCATACCCGCTCGGAGCCACTGCGGGCACATCGTCGAACAGGAACCAGTTAATGACCGTCCCGATGGCACCTGTCGACCAGACTTCCACCTGCCAGTTGCTGCCCGATAGTCCCTGCTGATGGATGCCAAACGGCGTGGAGTCCTGCAGGGCCAGCAGCGGATGAGTCCCGATGAAGGAGAAGATCTTCGAGCTGCCAAGCGGGTGCGCCGTGTCGGTCGTCAGCGTTCCCTTACTGATTAACGCCAGGGACTTGAACGTCTCGTCGATCAGGTCATTCCCGAAGTCCGTGACAAAGAGGCCGCCGTAGCCCATCAGTACACCCCGTAGAAGAGTCGGAGGTCGTTTGGTACTGCAGTCGCGCCGAAAGCCCAGGACAGCGTAGTGCCTGAAATCAGCACACCGGGATCATACCAGTTCCCGATCGAACCCTTCGGCAGGGTGAACCAGAACGGCTCATTAGTCGCGAACTCAGGGACGACCACACTCCCACTGGTGCTGATGCCTGTGTCCAGGCTACCGATGATCCGGCCCAGCCGTCGGCTGAGGTCCAGCATCACATTGCCAGCGGCGTCCTTAATAACGAGTCCATATGCCATCAGGCGCTCAAGTCCCCAAGCTGAACCCGGAGGCCACTGCCATCATAGACCTTGATATAGCTGCTAGCGACTTCCAGCCGGGCACCCGAGGTTGCCGTGCGCAGCAGCCCAATAGTGGCTACAATTGCGCTTAGGCTGGCGACATTGATCTTTGGCGCTGTGATCGCGCCATCCGCAATCAGTGTGCCACCAATCGTCGCCGCCGCGATGTTGGCTCCCGTAATCGTCGCCGTGCCGATGTTGGCCGACAGGATCGTGGCACTGGCAATATCCGCGCCGACAATGGTAGCATTGGCAATCAACGCGCTGGTGATTTGGGCACTGCCGATCAGCGCCGTCGTGATCTGCGCACTGCCGATATCGGCCGTCGCAATCGAGGCGTCGATGATCTGCGCGCTTCCAATCGAGGCGCTTGCCATCAGTGCCTGAGTGATGACAGCCAGCCCAATTTGGGCGGTGCCAACCTGAGCATTGCCGATCTTCGCGGTCACGACAGCCAGGTCATTGATCTTGGCCGTGCCGACTGCCAGGTCTGCGATCTTCGCCGTGTTGACAGCTAGGTCGTTGATCTTCGCCGTGACGACCTGAAGGTCACCAATCTTGGCGGACAGGATGGTCGCATCGGCAATCTTAGCGTTGATGACTGCCAAGTCGATAATCTGCGCTGTGCCAACGGAGAGGTTCGTCAGCTTCGACTGATCGACCGAACCGGAGGCCAGAATGCCCAGGTCCACACTCGCCAGCGCCAAGCTCTGCGTATCAATCTGGAAGGGCGTGACGACCACAGGAGGCACAGCGAAATCTGCCGCCAGAAACAGATTGCTGTCCAACACCGACCAGTAGACCGGCCAGTAGCCGGCCGGTGGACTGGGCAGCGTTCCAGCCGGGATCGTCCCGGTGATGATCGAGCCATCAATCGTGCCCGTCAGCATCGAGCTGTCGATAGGCCCGTTGGCGTCCAGCCCGCCCGTTAGTACATTCAGCAGCGCGTTGGCGAACTCTTGCCAGGTCTCATAGTTCTCCGGGCTCGGGAGCAGCATTACATCTTGCTCCCAACCTGCGTTCCGTAGAACACAAAGCCCTGGAAGTCGAGATCCCAGTCCGCCGCGTGCCCATCGGCCGAACGAAGCTCCAGCTTATAGAAGGCATTCTCGGTCAGCTCGTCGAGTTCCTGAACAGTCGCTCCAGCCTCGCATGGCGACCACAGCGTCCAGTCATAACTGCCATCCGGCTCCCCGCAGCTTCCGACCCTGAACTCGATATGCGCCGCTGTGTGAAGCAGCAGATCCAGCTCATCGACCCGGAACACCGCATGAGGGCTGGCCTGTTGCCCGCTCGCCGTCATAATCAGCGGCTTGGTGCTGATGCTCAGCGGCACCTGAGTGAGAGGGTTGTTGTAGTCGCTCAGATGCAGCTCGCCGTTGTTCAGCCCCTTCACCGGGTAGTTGAACAGGCGCCGTTCGTCCATCATGCTGAACCCATAGCTGCATGGACCCCATCCTCCCGTTTTCGGGTCCCATGCCCAGGTCTCATTCAGCACCTGGCTCAGTCCCATCGGGAAGCTGAACTCGAAGGTGCCGTTGTAGTCATTCCTGGCCACAGCGATTTTCGCGCCCTGGTCCCAGTTGACGTTATTCTGGAGGTACTGCGCGATCCAGCCCTCGTCGATGTACCGGCTGGAAATGCCATCCGTCCACCAGCATCCGGCCCGGCCAACCCCAACATTGATCTGGCCATCGCTGGCTACTGCAGCCTTTCCGATCGCGCCGATCCCGTCGATGCTGGTTTTCTGCCCGAGAATGAAGGGCGCGCCGATGTACCGCACCAGCGCCATCTGATCCTCGCTATAAACGCTGATCGCATCGCCCAGCCTGTCACCGGCGCGGATCGGAGTATTGAACTCGTCAATCGCCAGGCTTGAGGCCGTGTTGTCCGACGCTGCAACCCACAGCTCAATATTGTTCGCGTCACTGTTGGAGACCTGGGTGCCCCGCGATCCATGCCCGATGGCGACCACAAAGCTCAACAGCTTGAGATACTTCAGTACCCCATCCGGCGCCTGTCCAGCCGCGAAGCTGCCATAGCTCGCCGGCTTCTTGATCTTGGCATGTTCGCCCGGCTCGCCGTTATTAATAATCATCCAGTCCCCGTAAGGGGTGAAGTCATACACAGTCGGGCGATAGGTCGCGCCAGTATCAGCATGGTAAGTCCCAAACGCCGCGTCGATTATCTCCGGTGCGCCGAACTCCCAGCGACTGATCTTCGGACCCGAGGCTGCCCACAGCCAGCGGCCGCCCGTCGAGTCGTACTGCTGATGGATGCCCCGAATGGGCAGTCCGTTCCCCATGCTGAACGCTAAGGCTGTTGGCCGCTGCCGCCGGATGGTCCCATCGGCGAAAACAACGCCCGCAGCTGACTCCCACATCGCCCGCTTCAGGGTATGACGATCCAGCTGAATGCCTGAGCTGATCAGGGCATCATCTGTAACGCTAAGCGTGGGAGTCAGTCTGCGGGCCACGCTCTTAGCCTCCGCGAAGCCGCTGGCTGATCGCGCCGGACTTCGCCACGGTCGTCGCCATCAGCGTCTTGTAAGCCTCCTCGAGCTTCGCGTAGCTCTCGGGATCGGGCGCGTGATGTCCCAGGTCGTCGATGATCGACAGCAGCTGGCCACCGATCCGCGCAGCTCCCCCGGCGATCGCCGCGCCCGGCAGTACCAGCGCCGCCGTATCAGCCACCCGGGCAACCTCGTCGATCAGTTGTTTCAGATCCGCCATGTCAGTTACTCCTCAGCGCGGTTCGCATATCAGCCAGTGCGGCCGAGGCGCTTGCCAGCGCGCTCGTATAGGTCGTCGCGGCGCAAGCCTTGCGAGCATCGTCGGCCGCGATCATGGCTGCGAGCACCCGGTCATTCGCCGCTGCGATCGCCCGCGCCTTTGGACTGCCAGGCGTGATAACCTTCGCGTCCAGCAGCAGCCCGATCGCATCCAGCGCCGCTCCGTAGCCTTTCCAGGCCAGGTCGAGCTTCTGCAAATCAATCGCGGCGCAGACTGTCGAGGCGCCCGGAACCGTCGAACTGATCGGCCCGGTTGCCACCGGCGTACAGCCGATCAGGGCCAGCACACCAATGGCGAGGAAGATTTTCTTCATTTCCTTCTCCTAAGCGACCCATTCAAAGTGCGGAGCATCCAGCAGGTCGCTTCCCGGATGCCGCGCTGCGTAGGCTTTCGCTTCGGCCAGATAAGCCGGGGCATCGCCGCCGAAGTCGGACAGGACTCGGTCCCAGGCACAGCCCCAGCGAATGTGCTGAGCGAAGCCAAGCTCGGTGGCCGCACGGTCCACCGCACAGGCAATCGCGCCGTAGGCATTAAACTCCCAGCTGATCTTTCCGTTGATGTAGGCGACCAGGTCCACCGCCCAGACCTGCCCATCAGCCTGGAGAAGGTGCTTGCTGTGCAACGTCCGACTGTTCCCGGCCGCGACTGCAGCCTTCTGGTCGGCCAGCGATCGGAGGCCCTGATTGACGCCGAAGTCCACCAGGGTATATCGGATCGCCAGCTTAACACAGGCGACCAGTTCCGGCCGGACCTTGGCCAAGCGATCCAAGGACGTCTGGCTCAGCTGGTAGGTGGATGGAGCGGCCGGATGGGCGACGGGAGTGGGACTGCCCAGGAACTGGTCGATCGCCGTGTCCATGATACCGACTGCAGCCTGATCCGGGAACTTCGCTCCCAGCGCTTTGGCCGCATCGAATATGAGCTTACGATCATTGGGCATAATCGGGAAGCTCCTTGTCCAGCACATCGGTCGTCGGGATGGGCTGATTAGCGGGCTGGTCGACCTTGACCGTGTCGGTGCTGGCCTTAAGCAATGCCCCAGCCGCGGCACCGAACGCGCCGATCATCGCGCCGATAATCATGTTCAGTATCTGCAGCACGCCCGTGTTCTGTGTACTGTCGGCCAGCGGGTGCAGGTAGATCATCACCGCCAGTGTCATAAGCGCTGCTCCGAGGAACATAAACGCTATGAACTTCTCATTCTCCTTGATCGTCATTTCCTTCTGCTCCTTTCGCTTCAAGTTGCCTGATTGTGACCAGCCGGATTTGCCGATTTTCCAGCTCGGTCAGGATCTTCTTCAGCTCATCGGCCGGGACGATCTGGATCAGCGTATTCACCAAGCTAATCTCCGACTGGACCCGCTGCATAGCCTCGTTGTTGATCTTGTCTTTCAGCAGGTCGATTTCGCCCTGTAGCTCCGCCTCCCGGCGCTCCGACCGCTCGTGGCACTCTCGTACCTGGTTCTCCAGCGTTGTAATGCGGCCCTGGTAAGTTGATGACCTCGCCCGCCGTTCATCAATCTCCTGCTGCTGCATTGTCGGCCGGTTCTTCACCCACTGCTGGATGATATAACCTGCTACCATGATGAAAGTCGCCAGCGCCGGCAGTCCACCCATCCACGAGGGCCATTTATCCATCCAGGGCATCACCGAGGATACCTCGGGCCGGAGCCCCGCTTGGCTTCCCTCATGTAAATCTCCGAATTGTTCCAGTTGAGTTCCTCGAGAAACTGCGCCAAGGATTGCCGCTCGTCGGTCCACAGCGCGCCGTAGGTCTGCATGACGTCAGGCTTACGGAACTCGGCGCAGCCCTTAACGACCGAGGCCAGGAAAACGCTATCCTCGTAGTCCGTAATCAGCCAATCCTCGTTTCCTTCCGCGTCCATGGACTCATACCAGAGGAACGTGCTGTAGCCGATCATGGCCGCAGAGTACGGCGTATCGACCACCAGGTTGGTGCCCTCCAGCCAGTAATAGTAGGGCACTCCGGTGGGATAGGGCAGCTGGAAGCCCTGCTTCTTCCGGAGGGGATCCGACCAGCTGGTCCCCACCGGATCATAGTACCGCAGTTCCAGCTCCTGCTTGAACCCGACCGGAAGTGGGAACTGGAAGTCTCCCAGCAGAGCCGGGCCGAAGGTGGCTTTCCTCACGCTCTTGGGAAAATGGTAATCGCGCAGCAGGCGATTAATGGTGCGCCGGATCAGCGCTGGGATCTTCTCATCGTCATAGCTTGCGCTGACTCCCAGCGCGCTACGGACAACAGGCACAAGCGCATCAACGGACATAGCATTGCTCCAGCATCAAGCGGCTATCCGGCTAACGGGCCGAGGAAGCGAAAGGAACTCCCTCGGCCCGCCCTCCTCGCCGGAGCTTTACGCGTCCTTGGCGACGCTATTGAGGCCGCGAAGCCAGAAGAACGTCTTGGGATAGTGGACTTCCAGACCGCACTCGGTCAGGTACTCATCGCACTTCCCGTCGACGCCATTGTCCTCCCGGTTCTGCAGGTACGTCGTGTCCTGCATGTATCGGTACTTGAGGTTCGCGGTGTCCATGACGACCAGATCATTCGACAGGAACTGGCCGGCCTGACCGAACAGCGGATGCTCGGTGAGCACGATCGTGCCCGCCGGGCTGAACAGCCGCTTGACGTTCATGCCGTACTCGGTCTCGTTCGGGCCCCACTCGTACATAGCGTTCTTGCGAACCAGGGCGCCGATCTTGACCATGGTAGCCAGGCTGCCGAACGCGAGCTTCTCGCCCGAGCCGTAGGCGAACATGCCCGCCAGATAGGACTCGAACTCGTCCATGTCCATGACGCCGCCACTGACTGTCTTGACGTTCGCGGCCGGAATGCGGTTCAGCACTCCGTCCGTGTACCGCTTCGGCTGACCGCTTTCCAGCGTCTCGTACCGCGTCCCGAGCCAAAGCGCCCGCTCGATGCCGAGGGAGTGCTTGTGCAGACAGCGCCGCTTGTCGTTCTTGAACGCATCGCCGGTGCGGTAAGTCGTCTGCTGCGCCGTACGCGTAATTTCCACAGGATCACGGAAAATCTGCGTCACGTTCGACTGCTGCGTCGGGTTGAAGCTGACGCCCACCGAGCGCGGCGCGCCCTCGCGATACGCCGAGCCGATGTACAGCAGGTTCGGGTTGGTAGCTGCCACGATGGCAGTCGCCGTGCCGGCCGCAGTACCGCCCGGTCCGACAGCACGGGTGACCGTGATGCTGGTATCGGACGTGACCGTGGTGACCAGGATGACTTCGCCCGAAGCGTCCGACCGAAGCATATCGCCCGGCTTCAGTTGCAAGGCGCCGCCGACCAGGTCAAAGGTCGTTGCGACGTTCGTCTTGTCCGTCGCCACCGCGTAGGTGTGCATCTGGACATCTTCTTCCCACCAGTTGAACGTCGGATCGTCCGTCTTTTCCGACTGCATCGCGGCAGTCAGAGCAAACAGGCTTGCGCCGTTACGGGGGCTCAGCAGCAGGATACCCTGCCGCCAATTCTGCGGACGCTCGTTGGTCGCGAAGTCCGCCGTGCTCTTCATTCCAGGTAATGCCACGTCTCATTCTCCGTATGCGGTCTATGTCCCTAGCCGCTGAATGGGTCGAGCGTTCCCATGATGTCCTCACCCAGATCGCTTCCCGTCGGCGCTTGAGCACCCGAGCCCCGAACGCCCGTTGGCAGATGCGCCGCTGGTCGTGCCGGAGTCGGGTTGGCCGGAGCTGGTTCACCGCTCGCCGGCTCGCCATCAGCCGGCGTCCGAAGCTGTTCGATAACAGCATTCACCCGCGCGCCGAGCGCGTTGATGTACTGCTGGTCGAACGACAGTCCCGGATGCTCGGCAGACAGCTTGACAGCCTGCTGGCGGATAATCGGCTCGATCAACTCATTGCGATGTGCCGGGAAGGCAGTGAAGTAGGTCTCCCGAGCCGCTTCGCGAGCTTGCTCTTGCGTTTGGTTGGCTGTCGACGCGTTGGCCATGCCCATCAGGGTGCTGAAAGCCCCCCGAACTTCGGACCTGACTTGCGTCAACACTGTGTTGTGGACGATGGTGCCCAAGTCGTTGACGATCGAATTGATCGCAGCAAGGTTCTGCTGAGGGTCTTCGCTCAGCAATGCCTTCTGCGTCGCTTCGGGGAGAGTGAGAGAGTAGCGAAACGGCGCTGGTTCGGCCGATTGCTCCCCAGGACTCGCCGCGGGACCTCCAGCTTGCGCCGGTTGTCCTTGCGGATTGGCTCGGAGTTGCTCGACGGTGCGCGTGAGCGCATCGTTGATTGCCCTGAGACTTGCCTCACGAAGCGCAGCTTCATCGGCCGGAGGTGCAGCGGGCGGGGGTTCCGACGGAGCCAAGGCGGCCGGAGCCGGAGGCGTTCCATCTGTCGGGGCCGCTGCTGCGGGAGTTGGAGCCGGGGTGGGCTCCTGCGGAGTATCGGGGGAGGCTGGAGCAGAACCAACAGCCTCCCCCGGCACGGCTTGCGGGCTGGCGACCGCCGCCGGTGCTTCTGCGGGTGCCGGAGGCGCCGCGTTGTTCTCAGGATCGGATAGCCCGAGCGTATCGAGGATATCATTCTCGACTGCGTCACTGGCCGGCTGATCGGCTGGTGTTGGCGAGGAAGCTTCAGGGTTCATGACGTAACTCCGTTCTGCTCGACAGTTGGCACTGTCAGTGTTAGCAGAGTATCTCGGAACAATTCAATGCCCGAAATGGTGCCTTGTATTACAGCCGCCTTGCTGACTGTCTCCATGTTGGTGAGCGGCATCCGACTGAGTGCCGCGTAATAGGCTTGCCGACTGCCAAGCAGAAGCCCATAGATGTGCCTGAGACCTGGGTGCTTGAGGACTTCTTCGACCTCGGACTGCTGCTTGCTGTCCAAGCTTGTCAGGACTGAGGTCCGTTCCAGGTCGGACAGGAGGGTTTGCTGATCCATGTTCTGCTCCGTTACATCGGTGCGGCCGGAGAGGCTACTGCGAGAGGCATCCGGCCGGGAACCTCTCCAGGATTAGCTTCGGCGCCAGTCAGGAACGGATTGCCGCCGGCCGTGGGCTGAGCTGGCGCGCCGAGAGTTGGCTGGTTCTGGAACGCATCAATGTTCTTCGCGCCACCCAGTTCTGCCACATGCCGGAAGATCTTGCTAAGGCTGTAATCCTGCCGCAGCTCCGGGTCCTTGGCGACGCCCAGCATGATGTCCTTCCAAATCTCCACCAGTGCTGTTTTATCATACGGCAGCGTGCCGTCACTGACCTGATAGTTGAACTGGCCAACGATCATATCCGGCGTGATCTGCTGACTGTTCGGCTGCCCATCGTCACCTGTCGTCTCGATCCACATCTTCTCAGGCATGAACTGCTGAATGTTCATAATCATCTGCTGGCACAGCGGCTGGAAAGCTTGGCCGCTGACCCGGATCGCTGTTTGGCTCAGCCGGCTTGCGCCGTTCTGCATTGCCATGCGAGCCTCCGTCGCCGACCGGCGGCCGCCCGAGGTCTGGATGCCCCGCATATTGTCGTTCACGCCGGTGATTGTATCGGCCAGGATCCGCATGGTCTGAATATCCGTCAGGTGCCCCATCGTGACGTCCTGGACCTGAAGCTGCATGATGGCTTCCTTGATCGGGAGGCCCATGCTGGTCTGCTTCAGCCGGATGATCCGGCCGATGGGCGAGTCCCGAATGTCATTGACCTCCACCCGAGCCGGATCGGCGATGAACTGATTGTTGATCGCTGTGCGGACGTTCTCCATGCGGCTGCTGACAAGCCAGCTCAGTATGTCCTGGAACGGGCCGATCATGTCGTGCATACTCATCGACATGAAGTCATGCCCGAACGAGGCTGGCTCCGTAGCAACCATCGGGTGCATACTGTGGATCATGCCCAGCGGTTCGGCCTGAATGATCTGCTCCTGGAACCAGGTGAACTTCCACAGTTCACTGGTGTCTGAGTCGCCGAGCTTCCAGTCCTTGGGGACCAGACGGACGGTGCCTTCTCGGATCGTGCGGAAGCCGACGACGTTCGCTGGCGTCGCAAGCGTTTCGCCCCAGGCGCCGATCTTCATGCGCCGCCGGTTCTGGTCCTGGTAGTTCTGCCGGTCGAAGGTCTTGTTCTTCTCCAGGCCTTCCTTAACCCATTTCAGGCTGCCAGCCTTCTCCATGTCCTTGAGCACGGTTTCCGAAATCCGCTCCTCACAGAACATGAAGTCGCCGCGGAGGTTGCACTCGTGGATCGGCACCCGAGGATCGGGATGGAACGCGTAGGGATCAATGCTGGACGGGACATTCCCCGCAAAGGTCAGCTCCGTCGCCATCTCCCGCTGTCCACCGAGCCAGCGGATCGTCTTGCCCTGGCGTTCTTCCCACGGGTTCTTGCAGGCGCCGAAGCCGTACACCAGCGGGTCCCAGCACGCGAATTGCCAGAGGGTCTCCTGGCCTCGTGCGGCGTCCAGATTGGACTGGAGCGCAATTTCCATCAGGCGGGCCCGATCAGTCTCAGTGCCCCGGACGGCCATCAGGGGAAAGGCCGGTTTCTGCCCCAGCAGGACCTGGGAGATAAAGGTCGCCGCCGCGTGGAGGGTTGCATAGCTGTACGGCACGATGACGCTGACGGGCTCGGGCGGCGCCAGGGCTGAGCAGTCAGTTCCCGTGTACGGCTCCATGATCTTCTTGTAGTCCTGGACAGACGTCCAGGCCTGAATGCGCTGTTCAGCATAATTCCAGCGATAGTAGTTCTTCTCCATCTCCTTGTGGCTGAAGTCGAACATCGCGTTCAGCTTCTGGAGAGTGTCCCGATGCAGCTCGCTGTCGGGCTTGAGCTTGTTGATGACCTGTTCTTCGGGCGGCGTGGTGGTTGGAGGCAACGTGTCCCGAATATAGGCCAGCGGCGATGTCGGCGCGGGGCTTCCCGAGGCTGGGATTACACTCGGCGCCTGAGCGCCTGCGGACGGGCCGAAGAGGCTGGCGGGCGCCGGGAGCTGGGAGGGCGTATTCGACAGGGGGCCGAAGATGTCCTGCGGTTGGGTAGCCAATTAACTTCTCCCAGGATACCGAAGGGCCATCTCACGATTGGCCCGAGTTGATGGAATAATCATATTGCTAGCAGTCGTGTAAACAGGTGGCAAGGACTTCGGAAGGGGCGCGTATTCTCCCGCGTTACGCTCGGTTTCTGGAATGACCAGCGCCTGGGTCTCGCCGAGCAGCGTCAGAGCGGAGGCAAAGGCGTCTGCATAGTCCTTCTTCCCGTTCGGCCAATCGTTGAGGTTGCTCTCCAAGCCAGGCTTATAGCCCAGGTGATAGATCATCCCGTTCATATACCGAGGAGAGAGAAGGCCCAAAATCCGGCGCTGCTTGTTCTCCTTCGGGCCGCGAGTGACGCCCTTGATGACGAAGAAATACCGGCGCTCGGCCATCTCCTCCCTCATGATGAAGATGAGTGACTTCTGATAGGCCTGGCTCTCCAGCCCAGCATTCGTGCACTGCCACTTCTTGTGGAGGTCCATGAACTTGTTGATGATTTCCCTGGGGCTCTTGCCGACGCCTCCCCACTCCTCGAGGCAGAACAGCGCGCCGTCTCGAGCGCGACGACCTGCCACGACAATAGTAGCATCATCAGCCCCAGGCTTATCACTAATAGCAGGATCGCAGAATATAGCAACCTGCGCAAGTTCTTCTCGGGTAACGCGCTCGCGGAGAAACTTTTCGGGGAACAGATCATCGTCGGAAACTCGGATACTGGAGTCAATCTCGCGGGTGAACTCGGCCAGCTTGCCGATCTTGGAGTGCCGGAGCCGCTGGATTTCGTAGTAGCTGTAGGGGTACTTGTACGGCCAGAGCATACTGTGATCGTCGGGCTCATTGACGTTCAGCTTCGCGCCGAACTTGATGGTGTTGAATGCTGCGTCTTTAGCCAGCGTCATCATCAGGCATTCAGCGCCGAGCAGCGTTCCCAGGTTCATGATCTGGAGAGGCTGCTGCGCCCAGGCTTCATCCTTCGCGCCCTCCATGACCTGGCCAGCCTTCTCTACTGCAGAGTAAAACCACCGTTCGGTCTTTTGCCGTTCCGTCGGAGACTCCGCCGTTCCATCATCTTCAACGTCATCAAGCATAATTTTGTTCGGCCTGCGAGCCCGGTAGTTGAGGCCGCGAACCTGACCTCCCTTGCCACGTGCGACCAGGATAGAACCATTGAGTAGTTGAAGCTGGTCGGCCTGCCACTTTTCAGGGTCAGCACGGTTTGGGACAAGGTTGCCGTAAGCGGCGCGGAGGAGTTCATTGGTTTCCAGCTCCATTTTGATATTGCCCAGCTGCGTCTCGGCATGATCAGCGCTCTTGGAGATATATACGCAGAAGGTCGTGCCGTCCGTCAGGCAGTCGTACAGGTTCATCGCGTTCATCAGCGTGGTCTTGCTGAAGCCGCGCGGCAGGATGAGGTTCAGGTACTCATCACAGACCATGATCAGTCGGCCGTCCTCCTGAAGAAAGACTGGGAGGGGCAGGCTCTCCGGATCGGCTGGATCGGCCGTGTAGCGGAACTCCTCGAGCAGGAACGGAATGGCGTCCTCGTACAAGGGGTCGTTCAGCCAGTCGACCTTCCGGGTCCGCAGAGCCAGAATGCCAAGGTGAAAGGCCGGCATCTCGGACGGGAACCAGTGCGGCAGAAAGTACCGGCAGAAGAATGCTGGATCGTCAGTCGACCGGATGACAGCATCGTTGATCAGCGCGGCCGATTTGGGGTCCAGAACAGTAGTCACAGCCGCCTCCCGAAGCCGATCGGATTGGGCAGCCGGTAGATTTTCCGGCCGAGCCGATCAAGCAGCCGAGTATCCACCGGATCGCGATTGTCGACGTCAAGGTTTGGCAAGAGCGGCTCGTCCTCCAGCCAATCCCTCTTTGCGATGTACCTCATAGCAGCAACATCAGCGGGGTTTTCTCCCCCGGCTGCCAGCTTTGGGCTTGGTGGATTTGCTGGAGGCCGGCCGCGATGACCGGGCCGTCGTAGCCTCGGAGACATTGCGTGATGAGGAGTGGCCAGACGGCTTCAAGCCCTTCAGCTTGTCGGACGATTGGGAGGTACTCGTCGATGAGCTTGATATCTCGGCCGTCTTTCCAATTGAGTTTGACTTCGATAACAATACCCGTTCGGCTGGGCTTGTGTATGAGGACGGCATCTGGTTGCCGATAACGCCGACTGATCTGGTCCCAGTACCAGGGCTCGATGAGGAGCGTCCAGTCAACCAGAGAACGGCCGCAATGATTGCGCAGCTGACGATAACAGTGCCGATGGTAGTCCAATCCACGTTTCTTACTCCCCGTCTGCCGGACCGGACCCTTGCTGGCTCCGATCTTCATGTAATTTGGAGGCTTCCGTATCCACTTTCCCGTCGGTTTCAAGGTTCTGCTCCTTGGGAGGCGCCAACGCGGCGCGGATTTCGCTGGCTGGAACGATCTGCCGGGCATTTCGAGCCCTGGCATCCTCGTTCCGCTTTGCCAGCTCGGCATGGTCAATGATATGCTGCTCTTGGATTAGGTGCTGGCTGGACGATGGTCCATGCCCAGAGCGATCAAGGCCCAGCTTAGCAGCCGCCAGCAGTTCTTGGTTAGAGAGGCCATCAGAGTCTATCTTCGCGTCCAAGGCTTCCAGCGCCTTCATCCCCACCGTTTTCAGCTTTTCACCAATGACCTGCGCGGCCGAGCCGTACTGGATCCGGTAGAGTTCGATCAGTTCCTGCATCGCCGGGTTGTTCAGCAGGATGGAGAGATAGGACTCCGTATAGCCGCAGAGCTTGGCAACCATCCGCTGGCTCAGTCCGGAGGCCATCTGTCGGGCGACGCTGTGGTGCCGCTCTTTGATCCGCTTGAGATCGGTCGGGTCGTCCCCCTCAACGGCCTCGATCGGCGCCGATAAGGCCAGCTCCCGCAGATCGGCCTCTTCGAGGATGCCTTCGACCGTGCAGGTCACGATCGGGTGGACCTGGGCCAAGGACTCGGGAATGATAATGGAGCTGAGATCAGTCATGCACGCACCTTGAGAAATACGTCCTCGTCAAGGACCAAGCCGTTGCTGAGTGTCACGGTGTTGCGGAACACAGTTTCCGTTCCGGCCGTGCCGCCCGACACCCTGGTCGTCGTTTCCAGCCCGTCGGCACTGATGGAGCCGAGGGCGTCCGCGTCCACATCGCCACGCAGGACCGTCCAGTTGCTGGCCACGATGGTCATGTCGGAAAGCTTGGCAAGCGTCGGCCCCCAATTCAGGCCCAGATCGCGGATCGCGGCTGCAGTTTTCGTCGGCCAGTACTTCATGTCAGCGGTCCTAAGTTTTTGACCAGCGGAGTGGCCTCGTCTGGCCATGTCTGCTCGACGTCCTTGACTATCGACAGGCCAGGAATGTACACGATCGCGGAAGGCTCGAGTTCATCGGCTACCAGCAGCTTTGGGCTGGACAGCGGCTCCAGGCCGACCGGGGCGAATGACAGGCTCATTCGGGAGAAGCCTTAGGCTCGACGCCGATCTGTGCCACCGCCTCCAGTCGAGCAAGATGCTGCCGCTCGATCTCGGCCGCTCGAAGGTCGAGCATTTTCGCCATTTCTTGATCAGCAGCCTTGGTTTCGGCCGCCAGAGCCTCCAGCTCGGCGATCCGGGCCGCTTCCAGGGCCTGACGCTCATCTTCTTCTTCCTGGTCGAGTTCGATCTGTGCGGCCTCGCCGATGTTAGCCAGCGCAGCGGTCTCGTCGGCCTTGGCCGCAGCTGCCAGACAGCTCGCGCAGGTGCTGTCGCCCCGCTCATAGGTCATCGGAATGTGCGAGGCATCCAGGCCACAGAACGCCGTGTGGTAGTCCCGGTGTAGGTGGATGGTCTGATCATCGCTCATGGTTCTGTCCTTACGAGATGGAGGCGCCGATGACGTTGAAGCCTAGGATGAGAGCCTCGGCCAGGGCACCGGCGGTCCTGTTCTCGACTACGATCGTTCGGACGCCCGCAGTGCTGCCTTCGACCTGAACCCGATAGGAGCCTGGCGTAGCATTACCGCCTTTGATCCAGGCCCGAACCTCGTCGTCCGCCAGGATCTGACTGTTGTTCAGTGTAAAGCTGACGATGGTGGAGGCGGCCAGGCTGGCCCCGTTCATCGTGATCTGGCCGGAGAGCTTGTTCAACGTAACGGCGGTTGCCTTGCTGGTAGCCTGGACGACCGTTCCACCGGCTCCGGTCGTGAAGCCGATCCGGCTGCCAACCGAGTAGCCGTTCCAGAAAGTCTCCCAGGTTCCCGGCGTTCCCGCCGTGCGACAGGCGAAGCCAAGCTGGCCGGCCGTCGAGCCCCGATAGAAGTAGAACTCGCCCTGGCCGTGCGCGCCCGCGGCTGGGACTGCGGCCAAGACACCGACTTGTCGAGCGTTCGCGTTGGCATCGCCGAGTAGCAGTCGAGGAACGATCAGCGAGTGCGGAAGGGCTGCGCCGGTGCCAGCCTGCTCGGTCGTCGACGGGCCAGTGATCTCGAAGGGGACGCTGGTGAAGGTCGAGGTCGCCGTGTAGGCGAAGTACAGGTCGTTGTTGGTCGTCCGGAACCAGAAGCGATAGCCGCTGGGGGCCACGGTCGGCTCAATCATAATCAGCGAGTTCTTGGCCGTGTTGCCCTGCTGAAGGCCGAGTTCGGTCGTGACCGTGCCACTGACATTGATCAGCGTGCCGGGGACGGTAACGGAGGCTTGCTCGCCGTAGATCACGCCGCAGCCGTGACTGACGCTGTCGGGGTTCTGCCAGATCCACTGGGAGAGCATTCCGCCGATGACCAGCGAGCGCTGGTAGATTTGCGCCTTGCCTCCAGTTTGTTCCGCGTAGCAGCCGACGTAGGTGTTTCGGCTGTTGATGCTCGGGTCGATGATCGGGCCGCCCGCGCGGACGAGGATGCCGCTGAACCAAGCAGGTTTGCCGCTGGCGGGGGCTCCGGCAGAGATGTAATACCACCAGGTGTTGTCAGCGGTCGTGCCACTCGGGGCGTTGGTGGAAGCGCCAGCTTCCTGCCCGTAAATCGCACCGTACAGGTTGCCACCCGAGGACACAACGCTGGCCGGGATCGACACGCCGTCGTTGACTGGATGGATGCCATTGCTGGCCATCTCGGTCCCGAGCCAAACGCTGCCCAGGAAGTTGCTGGCGAAGATGCCGGCCTGGCGGTTCCAGTTGAGGGTTCCGCCCGTAAGGACGCCTGCGCTGGTGTTGTTACCGATGTCACAGATGCCGTTCCGGCAGCCCGTGATGTACAGGTCCTCCCCGATCCAGTCGCAGGCGTTGCCTCCCAACGCGCCGGTGTCGGCGTCGATCCTAATGCCGTCGCCGGCGAAGTTCAGGATGAATAGGTTACGGAAGGCAAACTTGGTCCGGGCGTGGATGCCGTGGTACTCGGCCTCGGCCGTGGTGAAGTCGCCCTCGAGGCAGATGTCCCGGAACGCGGTACTGATCGCGTCGTAGTGCAGCACGCCGTCCTTGGTCGAGGCGCCACTGGTGTTGGAACTCTGCAGCCGGATGCCAGTACAACCGTAGAATTTAAGCTTCGTGGCGCCGGTGGCGATCGTGCCAGCATGACCCGATCCTCGGCCGCAGATGGTCTGGGAGCCGAGCGTGAGGTCGATGGTGTTGAACTCGTAGACGCCTATGCCGAAGAGGATGTCCCACAGGCCACGGTAGTTGCCGTTGGTGTTGACGGCCAGGACGACCAGGGTGGAGAGCATTGCATTGTAGGCGGCTGTGTTGGCTGCGGCATTCGCGCCAGCGGCCAGGCCCTTGACGACTCCGAACCATTCGGGGTTGATGGGTCCGCTGAACTTGCGGACCCAGGCGCCGGACGCTCCAGTCGGATCGGTGCCGAGGGCGACGTAGATGCCCTGCGCAGTGTCGGCCGCGACCTGAGTGGATAGGTTAGCCGGGTTCCAGAGAAACATTCCCTCTCGGCCGGCCTCTTGGAGGTAGGCGGTGGAACCGGCCGTAAAGGCAGCCAGAGCTGTACGATCGGCGACAGTGACGGCGAAGGTGCCGACTGGCTGCACGGCGGCCGTACCCAGGCCGAGGTTAGCTCGCGCCGTGGAGGGACTGGCCAGCTCGGAAAGGTTGTTGGCAGCAAGCAGGGCGCCCAGGAGGTTGTGCTCCAGGATCGTCCAGCTGGCGCCCACAGCGGCCTGGGTGCCACCAGCATTATCGGCCGTGGCGAATACGACGTCGCTGATGTCGACGGCCGCGCCAGCAGCACCGCCGATCTTTCCGGCCGCGCTGATGATGTAGGCGTCGCCCTTGACAGCGGCCGGGTAGTTGGGATTGCTGGAGCCATTGATCGAGCCCTTGAAGTCCAGGAGGCCGAGGACGCTGTTCAGCACGAACGTCCGGACGGCCCGTTGGCTGGCCAGTTTCGTGTCGCTGTTGGCGGTGAGGCCGGTATCGGTGTCAATGGCTGTGAGGTCGATCTTCCCGGCTAGGTCGGTCTGGACAGCCGTATGCCATTCGGCCGGGGTGATGAGGCTGATGACCTTCAGGCCGGCGCTGAAGTTGACGAGGGCATGGCCCGGCAGGGCCTCGCGGAGGATCGAGCCGTCGACCTGGAGGGTGCCCCGGCCAACTTCGCGCTGGGCGGGATTGGACAGGGAGACCATGCTGTAGTAGAAGCGGTCGCCGGTGACGAGGCCTGCCGAGAACACATCGAAGCCTGGGATGGCTGCGCCGAGGACGGCGGCGCCGACCCCGGCCGTGGAGGTTAGCTGCCGGACCAGGTCCACATACTTCGGGGTA
>OUNM011320702.1_pt1 | contig 47599 bp, 66 predicted proteins | sample 1769961 | NCBI WGS metagenome assembly OUNM01 (sample SAMEA3914820, study PRJEB12502) | metagenome | biome: forest; material: soil | place: USA | collected 2012-03-12 | depth 0.3 m
ATCCGAAGTCGGGTCACTGCTATCGGTGCTGATGGTGTCGACCAGGCACGAGACGATAATCAAGGCCGCATTGTTCGCGAACAGACTGGCGTTGGTGACTGCGTTCTGGAGGTAGTCGTCAACCCCATCGAAGTCGAGACAGGCTCGGCTATTCGGCCCAGCCGTCGAGACAGCCGGCTGGACGGTGCCGGTGACGTTTTCGAAGTGCCTGCTGTTCCCGGTCTGGTCTTTCCAGGAATCGACGCCAGTTGCCGTGGTGTATTTGGTGCCGCCAGCGAATGAAGTCAGCAGGTCACGCGACATCGACCAGGCGCCAGTCGGGGACAGGCCGTCGAGCGGATAAGTAGGGCCACCGCCGCCAGCAGCCTGCTCAAAGCCGCCAATCGCTGCACCCATGCCGGGGATCATGCTACCGCCTTCACTAGATTGGCGTAGGTCTTGCCGGTGGAAAGCACCTGATAGAAGAGCAGGTCTTTGGTGCCGGCCGCAGTCGACAGCACGGGATCCGTGCCGCCCGCAAACAGCCAGTCCGCGTGATAGGCCAGAGTTCTCGATCCGGTGCCGTCCTGAATGATTTCTATGCAGCCGGACTGGCCGTTCTTTGGATTGGACGGAGCGCCGAGCGTTCGATTGCCACCGAGCGTCACCTTGGCATTGAGGAAAGTGGACATGTCGACAGCGATGGTCGAGGCGTCGGTCAGCGTGACCGGGTCGGCCGCCGTGAAGACGATGTCCGCGGTGAGGGTTTTATTAGATGCTGCGGCCCAAACATTGGCGGCAGTCGCCTTGTCGATCGCGACATCATCGGCATTAACCGTTATGCCCGTGCCGGCACCGACAGCCAAAGTCCGGTCAGCGGATAGATCGCCCCCGCCGGTCAGACCGGAACCCGATGTGATGACCCGGGAAGTCGGAACCGATCCGCCTGCCGAGGTCAGTTGCGCGAAAGCAAGCGATGTCGAGCCGACCGTGATTGTCGCATTGGTCGAGCATGTCCACTGCGTGTCGGCGTTGGTCGTTCCCTCGCTGACATACACGGAGGCGTTGACCAGCTCGGCGCCGCTGTCTGCATCGGTGCGACGGGTAAGGATGTATGGATGGGAGCCGTCGCCGACCTGTGTCAGTGTATAGATGCCCTTGTTGGCACCTGTGGCCTCGTCCTTGACCAGCAAGGCATCGTTGGCGACAAGCGTGACGCCGTCCTGCGCAGATAGTGCGCCGTTCGAGTTGCCGGTGAGCGTGGCGCCGACGCCGCTGGTTCCATTGCTATAGGTATTCGCCGGCAGCGCGCCCGTGGTTGCGGCGCGCACGGCCTGCTTCCAGGAAAGACCGGCGACCTTGCCGTCGACATAGGTCTTGACGGCTTTCTGCGATGCAATCTTGGCGTCGGAATTGGCCGCAAGCGTGCCGTCTATGTCCAGGTTGCTCGGCAGTAGAGCGAGGTCGGCTGTCGCCACCTTGCGGCTGTTGCCGCTCTGTGTGATTAGCACAAGCTCGCTGCCGGCAAGCGGCGTCGTCGCCGCCGTAAGGTCGGCAATCTCTTTATCGGCCAAAATTGCTCTCCGGTTTTTAGCTGAGCGTCAACACGCCGCCGGCTTCATCGCCAGACAGCGCGAGATGATCGGTGCCGTCCTGCTCATCGCCCGACAGTAGCAGGCGAGAGGCAAGCAGGACGTGTAGGCGATAGGTCTGCCAAGCTGTGTAGCCGTCCCGCTCACTGTCGAAGACAACGTAGCCAGCGCTGATGGCACCGAAATCGGCGGGGTCGATGTCGTAGGTGGTGCCGGTCAGACCGGTATAGCTATGGACAACACTCCCAGCCTCATCGGTCAGATTTAGCGTTGTGGTCTGGCCGCTTTCCGGCGTGACGTCACCTTCATCCCAACCAAGGACGGGCGAAAGATCGGTCAAACGATTCCGGTTCTCCCACGATGCCGGGATGGGATCGATCAGGATCGCGTCCAGCGTGCCATAGCCCTGCCCATTAAGTTGAGCATTGGCAGGCCTCAATGGCCGGATCGCGCGGCTGCCAAAGGTGACAGTATCCGCTGTCGCTTCAGCTAGCGCGAGCGTTCCAGCACCTGTGATGGTCAGCAGCTTGACTGACACATCATCGCTGTCGGTGTATTGTTCGAAATCAGAGAGCGAGAAGTCATCGAAGAAGGTGACCGATGTGCCCTCTGAATGTGCCTGCGGGACGGTATCGAGACAGCCTCGCGCGATGGTGAGAACATTGCCAACGATGGCATCGACACGGATGAATTCCGTGGTTGAGTGTGTTCCGTCACCGATCGCGGCAAGGCTTCCGATTATAACCAGATCGAGGTCTGTAGCACCCGTCACCCCCATCGTGATCACATCTATCGCCAGATCGCCACTCAGGAAGGCGCCAGGCGCGAAATCGAGTGTGTCGGCATCGACATAGCCCAATCCGCTATCGACCTCGAGGATAGCGTTTACGGCGTCGCCCGTTGGCTGCGCGCCTGCCACCTGCAGAACCCCGGCACCCGGGTCGGCGGTCAGCATCGATGCCGTCTGCACGTCACCGACCATCTGGATCATTTCGCGATACGGCATCTCCTGCACCAGTCGCGGGAGCACTTCCTGTGGAGCCGTCGATGGCGGTTCCCACTCCGACCCGGAATCGTCGACCAGCACTGTGGCGCTGAGGTTGAAGACGTCCTGGAAAAACTTGATGCCGATCTTGTTGGCGCGGCCGTCGCCGAATGAGAGATCGCCGACCCGCATGACCTCGCCGGAAAGCTCGTGCCGGCTGGAAACGAGACGGAACGGATCGCCAGGATTCATGCTCTCTGTGGTTCGCTTGGTGATGAACCGTCCTGACGTCAGACCTGATCCGAGCGCAATGACATCGCGGGTTGCAACCCGGATCGCAAGATCGCTTCGGTTGATGCCGGGATAGGATCGGGTGGTCGAGATCACCTTCGTCGCCTGCATGGCTTGGGCAAGATTGGTGACCTGATGCGCGCCATCCTTCCGTTTCTGGCGGTTGTAGTACTGGACGATGACCGCGCTGCTGGTTTCCGACGGCTGTCGGCGGGAAATCTCAGTCCACTCGACGACATCATCCTCGGTGATGACTGGGATTGTATCGATATCGTAATCGTTGCGGATCGCCTTCAGGACGAACTTGCCGGTTGCCCGCGAGACATAGAGGTAGGCGTCGATGTGGCCAAGGACAGTCGAGACGAACTCCTGGATCTCCTCCTCCCGGCTCCACTTCAGGGACAGACCGAACTGCTCGTCAAAGAAGGTATTTGCACAGGCCGTGAAACTGGTGTCGTCGATATCGCTGTCGTTATAGCCCATGCCCCAGGTGGCGTCGGTCAGGCATTCCCGGATAATATGCGCCGGGTTCATGTCGATGTTTTTGATCGGCGTCGTCGCCAATGCATCGTTCAGGTAGGTGCCTGGGGTCAGATAGACAGGGCAATTCCCGTCGATGGTCGTATCCTGCGGCGTGTTGTCGAAGACGTTCATGTTGGGTGTTGCCGTCGTGAACCGGCCATACTTGAACCCAAAAACAGCTACATCATCGATAGCGTCAAGCGCGGACTTGGCATTGTCGGGCGAGCCAATGACGCAGGTGTCATCGGACAGCACCAGCACCACCCTGGTCTTGGTGCCTGCCCCGTCGAAAAAGGATGACGCCTGAGAAACACCGACACCGAAATCGGCATCGCCTGGGCTGCCTTCGGCGGCCAGATCGTCCACCCAGTTCTGCAGCGCGTCATAGGCTGCATCATCGCATTTGCGTTTGGTGATCGTCCTCCTGACCGTCCCGGTGAAGGCGACGATACGGACATCATGCTGGAGATCGGTTTGGTCGCGCAGGAAGGTCAGGCCGCCAGCCATGTTCAACTTCATGTAGGTCATGCCGAGATCGCCGCCAGCGGTCAGGTCGAGCGCGAAATAGAAAGCTCCTTCCTCGGTGACGGATTCGCCATCGATGGCGGCCTTTTCCGGATACCATTGGTCGCTTCCATCCGAGCGCTTCAGGATGCGCTGGACACGAAATTCCCATGGCTTGATATAGGCTGTTGTGCCGAGGTAAACCTGCCGCAGGACAACGCTGACGACACCGCGATAGGCTGGCTGATCGCTACCGAGAACCGACACCAGATAGTCGTTCTGCAACTGGGCCGGGCCACCCATGCAGACATCCACATTGCCGGAAATACCACCTTCGCTCTTGTCGCCGCCGAACAGGCTCGGCTTGTTGATGGTGATCTGGCCGGCGCCAGTGGAGCCATGCCAGGCCAGTTTATCGCCGACATGGATGGCGGTGATGAAGTCGGCAGGCCCGTGGCAGAGCGACATCTGCATGCCTAGGCTGTACTTGTAGCCAATGACCTGCCGAGGGCCGAAGAACCCATAGCGGCGCGGTCCCTTGATCGCCGAGCGCTTGAGGTCTCCATACCAGGTGACATTCGGGTCATTGACATCATCGGTGCCGAAGATGACCGGGATTTCCCGGCCTTCCTCGGCAGTCGGAGCCTGGAAATCATCAAGGCTTTTCGGCTTCGCGTTCGGTGGCTTCGGCGTCAGCGCGAGCTGCAGCGCGTACGACAGCAGCCCGATGATGATATTCCAGAACATCTAGACGATGCTTTCCGAGAATGGATTGTTGTCGGGCAGGTTCGGAAAGCCGCCGTGATTGAGCCCGTTGTTGAACTTGTCGTTGCAGGTCGCTTTCGATAGATCGCAGCCCGGCGCGATATCGACCGGTGCAGAGCCATGCTCATCCACGTAATCGGCCAATCCATCGATCGGTCCGATCAAGGTGAGTGTGCTGCCGACATGGCTTTCGACCCAGCCGTAGAGGCCATTGAAGAGAACGACGCCGGACTTATAGAAACCATCGACCTGCAGCGCGGCCGCTGCTACCGTCAACGCTAGCCCGCTGATCGCCGAGACGGTGCCGGAGACCTTGAAGTCGTCGATATCGAGATTGCAGCCAGGGAAATAGAGCACATGCCGGCACGAACGCTGATAGCGGGCGCGGCAGCCCGGCCGGCGCATCGAGGTGAAGATGCTCTCGACCGAAACCTTGATGTTCTGCTTGCCTGATTTCGCGTCGACGACGCGGCCTTTCCATACAACGCGGAGCTCACCGGAGAGATCGGTATGATGGCCACGCCAGACCGTCACCGTGGTGATGTTGAAGTCTGGCGTCAGCAGCGTCTTGGCATAGACATCGGACAGCGGGAACGTCAGTTCGACCGAGTTCTTCTCGATATTGCCGGTCTGCTCGATGTCGGCGTGCGCGATCGGCGACGGCAGCCATTCCTGGTCGCTGCCCAGGCTCTCTGGATCGGAGAAGATCGAGACCGGATCGGAAGTGAGGCGGACAGGCAAGACGCCATTGTCGAGCAGATAGAGAAAATACGGCTGACCTTCGTCAACCGAGCTTTCCGGGGTGCTGTAGCTCATGCCGGCACCTCGGTAACCGCGACCGACACCGTTGACGCATCCTCGAACTGATGGTCGATCGTGACGGAGTCGGCGTTGAGCCGAACCTTCGACATGAAGCAGAGCACGCCGATGTCAGCTATCGCGACATCCTGCCCAAGCGCAGCCGCAAGAGTGAGATCATCATTGTCGCCATCGGCGGCCGCGCTGTTGATCTGCGCGAAAAGCGAAGTTCCGTCCTTCAGGAAGAACGCGATCTGCCGCCCAGCATAGAAGCTTGGCGGGGCAACGCTGGCAACCGTGATGACGGTATCTGCCGAGCCGATGTCGGCCTGCAACTGCAGGTCCATGTTGAAGCTCGGCAGCCAGAACGCCTTCTGCTTGCCCATGAGAGAGTGCAGCCACAGCCTACGGCGCCACAGCCTGGCACCGCGGTTCTCATGGAAGCCGAGCGTCTGGCCGAAATCGGCGTAGTTGAGCAATGTCTCGACTGCGATCGGACCAAATCCGTTGTCGACATACTCGGCGGCGCGCACGATCGATTCCGAGATGTCGGCAATCAGCTTCGGAGCCTCATCAAGGACATCGAGATCGAGATATTGCGGGTAGCCGGCATCGCCATCGAGGACGACATTGTCCAGCGACTGGAACTTGGCCGACAGATCCTGGTAGGTGGTATCTCGCCTGATCTGGAAGCCTTCGGTCGCCAGCGCGGAGCGGATCGGTGCAATGGTCGGCCGGGTGAAATCCTGCCCGACGGCACCAAGCAGCGTCAATTCGGTATCGGTGACCGCCGTCACGATGGCGATGACGTGGTTATCCCAATCCTCCCAGATCATCACACCGACGCCTTCGCGCCAGTCGCCCCAGGTGGTGTCGCAGGCAATCGTGGTGTCGGCCGACGAGATATTGCCGACCACCTGCTGCTCAATCCAGATTGGGATGCTGAGCGGCGCGCCTGCGCGTCTCTGCGCGAACGCCTTGGCCCATCCAAGCATCGCTGGAAGCGTCCGGAAGGAATAGCCGATGATCTGCCGCGGTGCCGAGCGAAGCGCGATGCGTTGCTCTCCTGTCCGGCTGGCGAGCATGTCGGTCAGCCATTCGAGCGATTCCTGCGCCGGCAGCATCGGGCGGAACGGCCAGAGCTGGTAGAGGATCAGGATTGCGACCGAGGTCGGCACCACCGCGCCCGTGACGAGCGTGTTCGGCACCACGTTGACGATGATCACAATAGCCGGCGAATCTAGCACCGGTGCGCCGGCATCGAAGGCATCCGGCGACGTCGCGACTGTTGCCATCAGGCCGGCCCAGGAATTCCGATATCGAAGGCCGGCGAGGTGATCGTATCGCCGTTGTTCACCGTCTTGGAGACTGCGATGGTCTGAGCGGCGAGCAGGCGCGAGTTCACGCTATCGACGAGCGCATAATGCGTGATCGTCCCGCTGGCCGTTGCGGTGCCATTGGTGACCGCCGCAACCGTTACCTTGCGCCCCGATGGCGACCGCGCCGCCGGCGAGCCGACCGAAATGGCCGTCTTGTTGCCCAGCGTGACCACGGCGACGTTGGCATAATCGGTCGGGAGCGCCGAGCAATAGTGGATGCCCGTCACCTCGGTGTCGAGGATGGTGAGCCCGTTGTCGAGCACGCGGTCATTGAGGTAGGCGGTCATGCGGCGCTCCGCTTTTCCATGAGAGCCCGATGAACGCCGGAGACCGATCGCAGCGCGTCAATGGCTGGATTGCCGGTGCGGTAAATGTATTCCTTGTCGCGGCGAAACTGGATAGGCGCAAAGCTTCTGCTGACGCCAAGGACCGCCGTCTGCATTTCGCCAAACGCGGCCTTGATTGGAGCGGCGTCGAGCGCGACGGAGAGCGTCTGAAGACGTGCCGGAGACTTTACCAAAGCGTCTGCCATAGCTGGCGCGCCGGCAAGTGCTGCTGCCGTGGCTCCGAAGAATGATCGCCTATCCATCATTTACCGTTCCTGCGAAGCACGTTCATGATGACTTCCTCGCCGGCAGCCGTGTTGAGGTAATCGCCGACCACCGAAGGATCGAACACGTTGATGTTCTTCACGTTGGTCTTGAGCATCGGAGCGAGCTTGCGCAACGTGGCTTCGATGTTGTCGTTCGATCCGCCGCCGGCCGCCTGCTTCATCATCTCGACGGAGCGCGGATTCGAGCGGATGACATCGCCGGCGCGCAGCTTCTTGAGCTCCGGACCCTTCTCGCCGACCCATGCCCAGCCGGGAGGCGCGCTTTCCGTGCCATCGGCATAGAGACCGATGTAGCCGCCGGGATTTGCACTGAGGAAGCTATAGGCCGCCGTGCCAGAGAAGGCCGAGTTGAGACCGCCACCGAGACTGCCGAATAGGCTTCCGAAGATGCCGCCAAGACCACCACCGCCACCGCCGGGTGCAGCCGGAAACTGGCTGAGCATGCTGCCTAGCTTGCCAGCACCGGAGCCTAGCGTGTTGAGCCCGCCTGCGGCCTGGCTGGTCGAGGACACGAGGTTGGAGAGCGCGCCACTAGAAGCACCGCCGAGTTGGCCGACAGCACTCGTGGCGCTGCTCGCTGTGCTGCCGAACTTAGACAAGGCGTCTTGCGCACCCGAGAGGCGACCAAGGAAATTATGCGCTCCCTCTGGCTCAGCCCAACTGAACCCTTTCGGCCGCTCAAAGCCTGCGAAGGCAGATGTTGCGCCGCGAACATCAGTGCTGGCCATGAGCTTCTGAAGCGCGGTGCCTTCGGTGCTTTGTAGTTCCTTCCATGCGAAATTTAGCTGCGCGCCGACATCGCCGAGGTTGCCCCTGCCGCCGATCGCATTGAGCATCGCGGGAGCGCGGTCATTCCACTGGAACAGGCCAAGAGCGTTGCCGCCATCTCCTACCGCCAACGGATTGAAGGCGCTTTCCGCGCTCACATTGCCGAGAATACCGGCGATCTGATGCGGCTGCAGGCCTTTCCCGGCGAAGAAGTTCCATACCTGACCGGCAACGCCGCCACCAGTAACTGAGTTGGTGGCAACGCTGTCGGTTCCGAAGCCCAGGGGCGAACCGAGACCGCTCAGCAACTTCGCGGCTGTCGCTGCGGTGTTCGGACCATTGGTGTTGGTCGCGCCGTAGCCCAGCAGATCGGAAAGCGTCGTGTTCGGCGTGAATGTCGAGCCGTTGCCGCCAAGCAGATTACCGATCGAGCCAACACCCGGGACACCAAGAGGCGAGCCATTGATGAACACGCTGGCTGCCTGAACCTGCATCGAGGCAACCGCCTTCTGCGCGCCAATCAGATTGCCCAGAACGCCGCCGAACCCGCCGCCCCGCCCGCTGGTAGCCCCATTCCCGAAGATGCCCATATCGGCGATGGAGTTGAGGTTTGAACCCGTGAGCCAATTCTTCAGCGGATTGGTCACCGCCAGATCGAACATCTGCCGGGCAAAATCACGGCCCATCTTCTTCAGCGCTTCGCTGATCGACCCGCCATCGAACAGGGCATCTACAATGCCATCGATGCCATCTCGAGCGGTCTGGAACACCTCGTTCCAGGTATCCTTCATGCGGGCGATCTCGTCCCGCATCTTGATGACCTTGGCGATGTCGGAATCGAGGTCTTCCGGAAGGCCGGCGCTGCGAAGCTGGGAGGCTACGGACTGGTCCTCAGCCGAGCGTCCCATCTGGCGCAGATCGAACAGCAAATCTTGTTGTATCTTCGCCTTGGCAGATGCCTCGGCGAGATCGGCGAGTTCCTTGGTGTTGGCGCGGATCGCCTCCGCTTCATGCCCGTAGAGCGGGATGCCGAGCTTACGGATTTCCTGTTCGGCCTTGAGGCTGGCGATGGCGCGGTCGTGCGCAAGCGTCGACTGGCCGACGAGGCCAAGCTCGGCGCGCTGGACCTCGATATCGTCCTGCTGCGTCTTGATCGTCTGGCGTGCCTGCTCAATAGCAATCAGCTTGCCATACTCTGAGGCCTTGGCGCGAATGTTGGCGATCTCAATCTCATCAGCCTTGACGTTATTGCGAGCCGCCTCCTCGCGCACCTGAGCCTCGAGTTGCGCCGCCATGCGCAGGCCTTCCACTTCGGCCGTGGTCTTGCCGACGAGATCAAGATCAAGCTTCGCCGATGCGATGGTCTGGTCGAGGGAACGCTTGCGTTCTTCCTGCGCTTGATTGAGCGCATGGATCGCCTCTGCGTAGGCAACCGCGCCGGCCGTCTGGACACGGAAGTCTTTAACCTCGGCACTGTCGTCGCTCGGCTTTGCCGCTTCCTCTGCCATGGCGGCTTGGCGGCGCTGCTCAGGCGACATAGCGCAAATCCCGCCGATGGTGGCATTGCGCTGCTGCACCAGCCAATAGAGCGTGGCGTTGTTCTGGTCGCGATAATCCTGCCCCAACTGTGAATCGGCGAGGCTTGGAGCGCGGCTGTTGATGCGAGCCAGTGCGTCGGCACCCTCCTTCAACGCTGCGGCTGCTTCATTTCCTGCCTTGGCGATGTTGAGGATTTCATCGCCCGTCGTCTTGAGAGCAGGGTTCTGCTGCACGACAGCCTGCACGCCCTTCGCGAGCGCATCATAGTCGGGATGGCCGGCGTTGACGCTCTGTGCGAAAGGATCAATGGCGCTGGCGAACGCTGAGTAGCGAGAGCGAGCCCCGAACTGGCCCGATGCTACAAAGCCGAAGCGTCCACCTCGCACTTGGCCAGTTGTTTCGAAGGCGGCCAGTTTGTTGAGGACATCGATATCTTGCGAGCGAGCGGACGTGCTGAGGTCACTCTGACCCTGCCGCGCTTCGGCCCCAGCGTAGATACCGCGTGACTTGTTGTAATTGTCGGAGCTTACTTTCGCGAGATCGTAAGCCTTGGCGACTTCGTCAATGGCTTGTTTCTGGTCTTTCAGCGCCTCGTTGAGGTCTTTGCTTTTGTCTCTGGTCAGGAGATAAAAAGCGCCTGCCGCCACTGCTGCTACACCGAAGCCTGTAGCGATAGACCCAACGACGCCAAGCGTCCCGACGAGTGCGGCACCCGCACTGGCTGCGCTTCCCTTTATGGCGCTAAGCGAGCCCGAAATGCCACCTTCGCCCATCTGTAGATTCTGCAGGATTTGGCCGCCTTGGGAGAACGCGATCTGCGAAGCAGGCGCTCCGAGAAGCGCCATGGTCACGACATCGTTTGCCTGGAAACCAAGACCCTGCAACTGGAAGGACGAAAGCTTGTTGCCTCCACCATTGGCAAAAACGCCGGCAGACGCCGCGGCGGAATTGACGGGACGACCGATGCCGAAACGCGCATTGAGGTCTTGCTGGAAATTGCCGCCGATCTGCTGCGCTTTCAACGCCGCGATCTTGTCGAGTTGATCAAACTCTGCTTCGAACACGGAAGCGGCATCGCGGGCGCTTTTCCTGATGCCGGTGATCAAGCTAGATTCGAGGTCGTCTCCGAAGTTCTGCCCGATCTGGACAGCCTTCAACTGAGAGACCTGTTCAAGCCGCGCGAACTCTGCCTCGAAGACTGATGCGGACGCGCGAGCCCCCGTCGATGGCTGCGTCTGGACCCCGAGGATGCCGTTGAAATTGTTCTGATTGGCCGCGCCGAACTGGCGCTGATTTTCGAGTGCCTGAGCTTCCTTCAGTTGCGCAATATAGATCTGGTATTCACCAGCCGCACGCGAGAGAGACACAGCTTGGGCATCGATCACGGCATTTGCCGCTGTGACAGCAGCAGCCATCTGTGCCTGCCCTTTGGCGGCGAAGACAGAGGCATCGGCTGTAAGCCCGAGCTTGGTGTTCATGCCGACAAGGATCGTCGAAGCCGCTTCGACAGATACCTTGCCGCTGTCCAACCCCCGCTGGAGATCGCGAAGACCGGCGGCAAACCGCTGCTGCGCGCCGTAGCCGTCAACGTACTGCTTCGAAAGTCGCGCAAGCACATCGCCGGACTGACTGATCTTGGAATCGTTGGCGGCAATGGCCTGACCGAGGCTCTGTGACGACGCGACGCCGGCCTTGTCCGCAGCCACCTTCTGCGCCATACCAGCCGTGTATTTGCTGGTATCCATGTCCGCAGCTATGCGGAGGGAGCGAATTTCGAAATCAGCCATCTTTCTTCCCTCCTTCCTTGTCCGGTTTTTCTTCAGGCTTGGCGATGTGCTTCAGCCACTCGGCATCGATCGCGGTCATGAACATCCTGAACAGCCAGAAATCCTCGCCGGCGATCCCATGGTCTGCCGCGTAAGAACTGATCACCTGGTAGGGTATCGGCATCTGCCCGCCAAAGGCACCGTACTGGCGATCGAAGCGCAAGACGTCCCACGCTTCCCAGTAGAGCCCGTGCCAGGCTTCCGCCTCGAACTCGATCCGGCCGTCGGGATAGGCCGCCTTTTGCACCCAATCCTCGTCTGGATACTCATCAGCAAGAGCCTCAAGCCACTCCTGCTGACCTTCTGGTAGGCCTTCCCGCCTCAATCGGTCTCGGAAGGCCTCGCGGAGTTTTTTGCGGCGTCCTCGACGAACTCGACATCGACATCGGAGACCTTCGCAGCGCACCATTCGACGGCGGCGACGAGCGAGCGGTATTCGGGATCGGGCAGCATCTGGCCGGCAAGATCGCGCGAATAAGGCTCATCGAAGCCGCGCCAGTCGTGCAGGATGTGCTTGTGATAGAGCTTGCCGATCTCGGAGGTGACGACCTCCGGAGGAACCGGCTTGCCCTTATACTGGCGGGAGAGGCGCTGGCCAAGCAGATCGCGGTCGATCCGGTAGGCCGGCAAAAGGAGGGAGGAGACGTTGAGAGAGACGCCAGGCCAGTCCGGATAGTCAATCCAATCGCCCTTGGTCTCGCGCGCGAGGTCTGCCTTGATGGATTTCAGTTTGACGGTCATTGGTCACCTTTGCCGGAAGGGGTGGAGGCGGGACCGGCATCCCGCCTCCGTTTCGCACGTGCGAACTCTCAGTCTTGGGAGGAAGACTGATGACGCGACGACTTGCCGGAACGACGCGGTTTGGTGGTGGCGGCAGCCTTCGGCGGATCGACAACCGACGGCATCCTCGGGACAAGAGCCGCCAGGCCATTTCTATATACCAGCCGAGCGAACTCCTCCGGCACAGGCCCACTTTCGACGCCGGCCACGAACCGCACAGGGTTCTTGTGGTCGCCATCTGGATAGCCCGTGAAGCTCTGCGCCGGCAGGAAGGTCGTCATCATTTACGCTGGTGTCCGGGTGATCGTGATCGAGGCCGCCGAACCAGCGTCAAATTTCGCCTGGAAAGGCACCTCCAGCACAACTGGCTGATTGTTGCCGGGATTGGACGGCCCGCCATCAATCAGTTTACATGTCGGGATCGACCAAACTTCGGAATTGCCGGCGCCGTCGGTCAGCGTGAAGCCGATCGTGACGTCGTCGTGACTGAGAATGGCCGAATAGGTGTCCAGGTTCTCGAACAGCGCCGTGATCGATCCGGTGACCTCGAACCGGCCAAGGCCATGGGCATAAGGTTCGTACTGGCCGACAACGTCAACCGGATAGATGTTGTTGTTGATGCGGCAGGTGAGTGCCTGAATCTTCGGCGGGCTGGTGATACCGGTGAAATCCAACGCGGCGACATTGAGACCGGCGTTGAACACTTCGGTCGTGGTTGGATCCAAATAGGTCGCGCCAGACAGGATCGCCGTGGTCGGTGTCGGGCTGCCGATGCCCATGATGCCCCACGCCGCAGAAACGGAAGCGCGCGGACGCAGATTGAGGTCGAGCGTGTTGAAGCGCGTGCCGCGGAAGCGGACGAAGGTATCGGTGACGCCCTGCTCGTAGAAATATTCAAGCGAGGCAGCCTGCGGCAAGATGCCATTCTTGAGGGTGTCGCCGGTGGTCCAGAGGTTGCACAGCAGATATTCGAGCCATGTGTGGTATGTGCCGTAGGAATACAGCGACTGGATCGTGCCCTGCACCGAGCGACCGACATCGACAATCGAAGCGACATTGCGGTCAGGGCGGATTTCGTTCGGGATGTCGACCTGTTTCGTCAGACGCACGTCGGACGAAACATAGCGCATGGTCTGGAAGACCGGGCTGGTCGGGATCGTGTTGATCGTCGCTTCCGTAACGGACGCGAGTCGAACCTGTGAGCCGTCGGCTACAGTCATAGCAGTCTCCTATTTTTGGGAATGACCGGTCGTTGGCCGGGGTTCAGTTATCAGGACGCGGGTGGAACGCTCGTGATGTCGCGGCGATGCCAGTCGATGGTCGCCGTAGTCGCCCAATAATTCGGAAAGTCCTGGCCTGGCTCACCAGCACCTATCGACATTCTCGGCATGAAAAGCTGGCCGATGGGCTGCTCGCGGAAGAGATATAGAAGTTGATTGGCATACACGCGGCCCAAGCGGCTGCCGCGCCCGCTTGGCACCATCACATGAAGCCAAGCAACGCCCTCCTCAAGCCACATGTTTTGCTGTGGCGCTCCCATGGTGTCCTGGTCGTAGGAACTACCTGCGATCTCGACGTAGACAAATGCCTCGACGTTGGCCTCAAGCAAGTCCTGACAGAATTCATTCTCGAACCGAACCGGTGTCGCAGTCCAACCTCCATCGCCCATCAGGCGATTGTAGAAGGCGTCGAAAGTTTCCGGACTGGACATCAGGGCGCCGCGTTGATGATGAGAGCGGGATAAGTGAGAGGCGTGCCGGCCGCGCGGCGCTTGGTCGTGCGCTTGAGTAGATAAGGTGCCAGCGGGTTGATGCCGCCGGGCACGTCGACGAACTTAACTTCGAACTCGAACGCGCCTTTGAACCGGCTATTGAGGGCGCTCTTTCCAAGAGCGAAGTGGCGAGCGCCTGGTCCGTTGTGGCCGGTCTCGATCTTCCTAGTGTAGGGCTGCGCGTTGAAGATGACGACCTCAGCGTCAGGCCGAAGCTTCGAGTAATCGGTGACGACCGTCCGGCCCCCGACGACCACCACGAACGAATTCTGATAGCGGCCTGTGCGGCGCGGGCTGCGCTTCTTCAACTCGGCCAGCGCGGTGTTGATGGCCAGCGTCCAGTTGGTGAAGATGTAGAGGATCGGCCCCGGCGCCTTGACGCTCTCCTCGGCCGCGCCCTGACGACCATTGACATACTTGTCGTACTGCGGCGACGCGCCGCCGGCGATTACCTTGGCGAGCTCGGCGCGGGCGAACCTCGCAAGCGCGGCATCGATCTGCGCCGGCTCAAGCCCTGCCGTAGCGAGCTTCAGGTCGCGCTCGAAAAAGTCCATGCCGGCCATCAGCCTGCCACCACCATGTTGATGCGACACCAGCCATCAGCACCGATGATCTTCGGATCGACCATCTTGACCTGCCTCACCTTGCCGCGCGCGATGACGAAATCGGTGATGCGCGGGATGCGCGGATCGCTCGCATTCGTCACAGGATAGGCCGGAACACCACCCGGCCATTGCGCTGCCAGGATTTGCGTCGGCGACATGATAATCTTGAGGTCCGACACGGCAATCGTGCCGGCGATCTCATCGGCGCCGACTGTATCGACACGCGCTCGGCATTTTACATCGATATTGGCGACATTGGTGCCGGCCGCGATCTGGCGCCTGACGATGATGTCCTCGCCGGCGTCCGAGAGCGCGGCATCAAGTGCTGTGCGCTCTCCGCTCACCGAGCCACCATCCGCAAATCGAGGAGCGTGTTTCCGGCATAGACACCAACGGAGGTGATAACGGCGCGCACCATGGGGCCGAGCAAGCCGTCGTTCTGCCCTTCGGAGCCGAGAGACGAAAGTGCGGCCGCCGCCTTATAGGTCAACCCGGACAGGTTCGCATATTTGATGGCGCTGGCGGTCGTGAAGTCAAAGCGCGCGATATCGTGCCAGACCGTACCGCCGTCAACCGTCGTCTGCACCACGGCAGCCAAGCTTGTCCCGGATGACCCGTAGACGAAGCGCGCGACGAGGCTAAGTGCCTCGATGCCCTCAAGGTCTTCGATCGCCGTCTGCGCCTGTGCGGAGAGCGCGGCGGTGATCGCGCCCGCGAAAAGGGTGTAGGATCCTGGCGAGTTCATGATTGCTTCGCTTCCTTTTCCCGTTCTCGACGGGCTTTTTGGGCGGCTTTGTGTTTCTCGCGAGAGGCCGGATTGCTCCATGCCTTTCGGTTCATCTCAGCGAGGTTCTTGACGCCGCGCTCTCGGAATTCCGGGTCTGCCCACAGTTGTCTGACCGACTCCGAGATGGCGGCGCGGACATTCTCATCTTTCATAAGAGCGGCGCGCCTGCGATTGCGTGCAGCGTGCTTCTCTGGATCGTTAAGAACGCGGGCGAAAATAGCCGCTTGACGGGCTTTCCTTTCCGGGATGCTCGCCAACTCCTTCATTTTCGCGCTAAATTTCTGCCGGTTATCAGGATTAGCAAAGTACTTCTGGACGCCTGCCTTAGCCTTGGCGCGCCGAGCAGGGTCATCCATCTGTGCTATTGCCCGTTGCCGTGCGGCTTCGCGTCTTTCTGGCGTCCACTTTTCCTTATTTGACCGCTTCATTTTGGCGACCGTTTCAGGTGTCAGCCCTATCGCACCAGTTCCGCCATCATTGCCGTTTGCCAACGACCCTCGGCCCAGATCGCGGCGGCCAATCTTGGCGATCAGTTCAATTTCCCTCGCGAACATCGGTTCTTGGCTATCGTGCCAACTATCAATGCTCCGGTGCACGTCGTGGCCTGACGCCCATATCTTCCTGATGATGCTCGCCCTCAGCGATTGTTCGCCCTTCCTCGCGAACATTTCGTGGTCGAGAATTCGATGTCTCCTCCTGCCTTTCCTCGCTATGGCGCAGCCAACATAGAAAGGCTCGCCATCCGGCTTGGTCAGCACGTAGACGTAGAAGTGATCTGGATTGGCTTTGATTTCCGCGATGCATGCGGCTAGGGAGATATCAGCCATTCGAACCTCCTGTGTTCGGCTGGTTAGGGCTGAGGCGGGACGGCAATCCCAAATCAGCCCGCTTAATATCGGACTTTGCTACCTCCTAAGCAACCCAAGTCTCAATGTATCCGCCATCAGAAAGGATTGACTTAACCTCTGCAGGTATCAGCGTATTGACGGTCACCGCACTGATCCATCTCTCACGTCGGATTACCCCCGGAATATCGACGACCTTCTCGAAGGGGTCTATGATCGACGCAGGTGTATTGTAGGCATCGCGCCACAGGACGCGCAGCCAATATTCTGCGGCAAGCTTGAGGTCGTCCGGGATAGTCAGAAACCCAGCCGTGTACTGGATCGTCACGACGCTTTTCGGCCAGTACGGCACCGTGTTGACGTTGAACCGATACGGCAGTCCTGGAACGGCCTGGGACAGAATGCCGGAAGAGCGATCGAGGTAGAATGCGCTTTCGTCCAGCGCGGCATCGTTTTGAGAGACGGTGACTGCTCCTGTCACACGACGTCGTGAAAGCTGGAGCGAAGATACGGGAGAATTTACCATGAACGTCTCCGTCGCCGCTTCGGAGAGAAGCGTCGGCGGATTGACGCCATCCGATCTAACCTTGCAGGCGCGGAAGATCGATGCAGATACGCGCGCGATGAGCCTGGTGAGATCGGAATCCCGTGAACTGTCCGTCAGACCAAGCGCGGCGCGCGCCTCGGCGACCGTCAGGATGCCCGAAGTATTCGGCGTTGTGATTTCGAAGACCGAATTCATTTGGTCCCGCCATCCTTCGTTCCGGGGATTGGCTTGGGCTTCTGGTCAGCGTCCTTACCGTCACGGCCGCGCCGAACGGCCATTCGCCAATCCTTTCCGGTATCAGGCTTCTCGGTCGTTTCACATTGCGCGAACCAATAATGACCACCCCAAGTTACGCCGTCGCCCTTCAGATAAATCGAGCCTTCCTTGAATACGCCGCGGTCGATGATGATGGGCAGACGGAATTCCTTCACCATATCGCCGCGCGTGAAGCGCAGGAAAACACCCTTCTCGGTCTCGACCATGTCCAAATCATCGAAGCCGAAGCCATCCCTACCTGCCGGCCCTTGTGGCCCTGGCGTGCGCGCCAGCGTGCGGATTTCTTCAAGCGCGCGAACGCTGACAGAAATTGCTGCGTTGATCGCTTCCCACATCGTATATTTGGGTATGAGTTTTGGCATTCATCTTTCCTCAAGCAGCGAGCAGCAGCCAGTCGTTGTCGATTGCAACCAAGTCAAAACTGACAGTTGCTGTAGCCGCGCATGTGTCGCCGCGCTCTGTGGCATCGACCTCAGCGGTGACAAGTCGATTCTCTACCGGGAGGTGATAGAAATACGGGGTCGAAAACGCTCGGCCGACGCCAGATTGTGCTTCCCTGTGCCTTGCAGTCGATGCCAGAATGTCCCGGCCTTCAAGGCTATCGAGATCGGCAGCGATCGAATCCTGTCCACCGGCAGTTGAGCCCAGACCGTCGGCCGCTTCGATCGATGCAAGCGCACCTTGGATTAGAAGACCGCCAGAGGCTACCAGTAGATCGGCGGCTTCAAGCGAGCTTTCTCCCGCCTGTAACTTCAGAGCGGCGGAGGCCGTTAGTGCGTCAGATCCTTCCAACGCCGACAGCGCTGCCTGCAACTTGACGGCGCCGGCGGCAGACAGCGTGTCGGCCGCTTCGGTAGTGGTCTCCGATCCCTGTAGTTTGAGGCTCGCATCGCTCGAAAGGCTGTCCGACGCTTCGGCCCTGGACAGCGCGCCCTGCAACTTCAGCGCCGAGGTTGATGTCAGAGCATCAGCGGCTTCCGTCGCCGCGGCCGACGCCTGGATCTTGACAGCGCCTGCCGAGGATAGTGTGTCGGCTACCTCCGTAGCAGAGACAGATGCCTGGAGCTTAAGCTTTGCCGCCGACGAGAGCGTGTCGGCCGCTTCTGTTGTCGTCTCGCTGGCTTGTAGCTTTATCTTAGCCGTAGCCGAAAGTGTGTCCGCGCCCTCTGTCGCTGCCAAGGATGCGTTAATGGTGGACACGAAAGTTTCGGCCACATAGCCGAAAGCCGTCGAATAGGATCGCGTACCGGTGGTGCTGACATAGCCGCCGCCAGGAACGGCATAATCGCGGCTCATGTCAGGTCAAGACCGGCTTGGGATCGATGTAGAATGTGGATGAGGCCTTCGCCGCCTTGACCACGATGTTGATCGGCCCCTTCATCTGTGGCGTGAACGTCACGGCCATCTTGAACTTTGTGGTTGAACCGCCCCAGGTTGAGCTGTCGGATGACGATGCTGAGCCGGCGGCCAGATTGTCGGCCTTGCTGTTAGTGATAAAACTGCCTTGCGGGTTGCCAGATGCGCCGAGATATTCAGCCTCGACCCAGATGTCGTCATTATTCGGGACGGCTCCCCCGCCCCAGATGCCGTAGAGCGTGACAGTAATTGCCGAGCCGGTCGTGTCATTCCAGATTGAAATCAAATGGCTTTCAAATGGGTCTACCCACTTGCTATTGGCCGTTGTTACCAGCTTCCACGATATTGGTGTCGTGCCATCGCTAGCGCCACCGGTCCTGACGATCGTCGTCTCGATGGTCTGGGTTCCATGAAACCAGTAACGTTCACTCCGATAATTCGTCGCACCTGCATCACAGCGAATGAGATCGATGCGCGGCCCGCCCAGAGAGCCAATACTTGCAACGGTGACTGAAGACCCTAATTTGCAATCGCGCAGGATAATCTGCGCCGTCGAATTCTGATTCGAAAATAAGGTTTTACCTGAAGCAAGCGCGCTCAGGTCAACGCCTTCAAAAGATACGATACTACTATTATATGCCGTCACCAGGTTCGTCGGCAATGTCGCACCAATTATCGACGAGGAATTGCCCCGCCAGATCACATTGCCGTTATTGAACTGAATAGATGAACCTGTCGCTGAAAACTGCAATGTTGTATTAATAAGATGGACGAATGAAGCCGAATTAAAGCCAAGTCGTATTATAGATGAATTGGTCCCACCCGATTTCAAGGCGCACCATTCAAGCGTGTTTATGCCCGCGTTACCTCCCATAACCAGTGCCGGAGCATTTGCTCCATCACCACAACTGAAAGTTATGCCGTAGTAATATGCCGTTCCTTGGACCGTCAATGCGCTGTTGCCGGTCGTGCTGATGGTCGCAGTCTTGAGCAGATTCGCCGAGACTGGCGGCAACGAACCGCTGTGGTTGACGCAATAGATAGAACAGGTGGTGCCGCCAGCGCCTGGCGAAGTAAGCGTCATTGCCGACGCTTGTGTCTCGGCGTGATTGTCGCCGATATAGAATGAGTTGCCGGCTTGTCCCCAATTTGTCGTGAAGGCATTCGCCAACCGTGCATGCGGTGCCTGCCAGCCGGTGAAGTTCCCCACAGCTCCCAAGCTGGTCCACGTCACCGTATTGTCCGCTGTTGTTACACCAGCCGTATCCGAGAAGGCCGGCTCCGATCCACTACCCGCCGTGCCGGCAGTCGTGCAAATCTGATAGCTTGCACCATTGTTGCGCTTGATGACCTGTCCGAGCGTCATCGCGACGCCCTTGATGATATTCCAGGTCGTCGTGTTGGTTGCATCGCCGTTGAGCGCAGCGATGCCCGTGCATTCCTGCCAGGTGACGGTGTTGTCTGTCGTCTTGCCACCGCGTGTGGTGATCCACGTAGGCTCTGTCGTGGCGTGCGTGGTGCCGGCCACGATGCAGACGAAGACGCGCTCGGAGCCAACTGCGGGAGCCGCATTCTGGCGTCTAAGTGCGCCGGCGGCGATTACGGTTCCGGTCGCCCATTTCGTGATGGCATAATAGCCCGTGGTCGATCCGTCGCCATAATTGACGTACCAGGCACTATCGAAAAGGGCCATAACCTAGGCGTTGTTGTCGGTGATCGTGAAGGTATTGACGATGAAATCCTGGCCTGCCGTGAAGCTCGTCGAGTCCACGATCATATCGGTGCCACTGGTTCCGACGGTGCCTTGGATATGGCAGGTCGTGCCGCCACTATCGTAGACCCGGAAATGCGCTGCCGTGCCGGACGCATCAGCCGAGGTATCTTCCCACGTGCCGGACTTGGCTTTCGCCCCTCCTGACGCCGCAGCCATCCAATCCGATGGCAGGCTGACGGTCGCAAGCACCGTGCCGGAATCGGCCGCGGCGCAATTCGCAGGCACGGACCCTGTCCTGATTTTCAGTATGGCCGATGTGCCGATCGCCGTCTCGATGGCATCGAGCTTGGCATTTCGAACCGTGGTCGAATATTGGAGAGTCATTCATCCACCTCGGTTTTTTCGAACGACTTGATACGGCCGTTTTTGTCGTAGCCGGTGACTTTCGTGACTTCCTTGCTGCGCTTGGCCTCGATGGTCACATGCGCCGGCGCCACGTTCACTACCGCTGGTTCGACCGTCACGTTCGGCGCTGTCTGTTCAGGCAACGAGACGTTGACCGTCGAGGCCTTGATTTCAGGCAGAGTCACCGACACGTTGATCGGCTGCGGTTCTGCACGCGTCGTCTCAACAGGCAATGAATTTGGCAGGGCGGCCATCATTTTGACTGCGAGCGAAACATTGGATGCAACATCATCAGGGGCAAACTCTGCCAGATAGGCGTCACGCTCGATTTCAGGCGGCGCGATCCTAGCTACGCTCTGTGCAACCAGCTTTTCCACTGTATCCAAACTTATGTCCTTGCCATCCTTGCCGACATATTCGCCGAGATCGTCCGTGCTGCCGTCACTCTTGACCACGATCAGGTGATCCTTGTCGTCACGGAAGAACTTCACTGCGTCGAGACCGTTACGCCCGTCTTTTCCGTCGATGCCATCCTTCGGAACCGGGATGAGGGTGACAGCTTTTGACACCGCCTCTTCGATCAGCGGGCGAACATCGTCGACCGTGATGCTTTTCCCATCCTGCGGCACAGGGAGAGCCGCCACAGCGCGTTCGACCTCTGACTTGACCAGCGCAGCCGTCTCGGCAGGATCTGCGTCCTTGCCCTTCTCTGCCGGTGGGAGCGCGGCAACGGCGTCCGCGATCATAGCCTTCATCATTTCCGGATCGGCATCCTTGCCATCGCGGCCGTCTTCTGGCTGTCTGATGCTTGCGATGGCTTTCGCCACTTCCTCTGCGATGATGGGGGCAGCATCTTCCGCCGTGAAGGATGCTCCATCCTGCCCGTTTGCACCGTTCTCGCCATCTTTGGGCGTCGGTATGGCCGCAACAGCTTTCGCCACCTCGCCTGCGATCATCGGCGCGACGTCTTCGGAGGTGATCGATTTGCCGTCCAAGCCATCCTTCGGCTTAGGGATTGCCGCGATAGCCTCTGCGATCATCGCCGGCACGTCGGGCGCAGGCGGCAATGCTTCCACCATGCCTCGCACTTCCTTCAGATGAGGCAAGATGCTCGCCGCAGCCAGCGCTGCGACCTCGTCGACATCGGCATCCTTGCCGTCCTTCGGGGACGGCATGGCGGCCAATTGCTTTTCCAAGGCATCGATGCGGGCGAGAAGAGGGTCGACCTCTTGCTCGAGGAAACTGCGGACGGCAGCCACCACGTCGGCGCCGAAGGCTGCGGCATCCATCAGCGATTTCCTTTCCTTTGTCGGCGAAGGTCATCGAGTGCCTTCCATATCGCAGCCGCCTTCGCGGCATTGTCATTTGCCGCCGCCTGCGGATCCTGCGCTTGCGCTGCCGGGGGCTCCATCGGAACGGGGGTAGGTCTGGCGATGGTGAAAGGATCGGGTTGCGCGTCGCGTTTTGCTAGAGCTGCGAGGCTATAATTCTGTTGCTGGAGGTAGACGGCGTCGCCGCCTTTGGTCTTCGGAAGATTAATCCTCTTGCGCATTTCATCGATCTTCGCCACGCCGGCAGAGTCTTTCAGCACCTGCATCTGCGTCACAGAATCCATGCGCAACAGATTGTCGACGTCAAATTCCGTGCCATAGGTCTTGCCGTTGACCACGACCCCTTCGCCGATGCCCAAGCCTTCATCCAGGCAGAGCTCGGCGGACTCGATCAGCGACTGAAGGCACTGGCTATAGTATTCGACGTTCAGCGATTGGATGTTGTTGTAGGTCGGCATAGTGCCAAGGCCGATCTTGTAGGGCGGCACATGGAAGACCGAGCACACGACCTCTGCCGTCCATTTCAACTGGTCGATGAGCTGCGACTCTTCGGCCGTGAGCGACATGCGTTCATAGGTCAAGCCGTCGCCGAGCACTGCGACCCTGCCTGCGTTATCGCCAGAGAATTTCGTCTCCCAAGCCTCTTTCAGCCGGTCGGCGGTGTCCTTGTCGATCGATCCGGGCGCAGTCAGCACGCCCCCAGGCTGTGATTTGTTTCCGAAGAACGCCGCCGATCCATTCTGGATCGCAAGGCCTTGGGTTGCAGCCATGCCGGCGGCGAAGATCGGAGATGTGCCAACAAGGGGGTGAAACAGGCAATTGAAGCGGTCGTGGATAATCTCGCTCGCGGGAACCGTGACGGGTTCGGAGAGCGCGGCAAGATTGTCACTGCTTAGCTGATACCAAGCGGAGCCATCGTCGGCGACAAGCACCTTGACGCGGTTCGGATCGAGCACGTAGAGCGCGGTCACCACCTGCCGGTTGTCCCGCTGCTTCAGCACGTAGACATTCCCGCGCATCAGCTTTGAGAGGATGTAGGTTTCCCAAAACTGGATGCGGTTCTGGTAGCGGTTCGGCTTGCGAAGGACTGGGGAATAGGCGGGACTGTCTACCTCAGTCCAGATGCCGTCAGCATCCTCCTGCACCAACTCGACACAAAGCTTCGAGATATCCGCAGCAATCAGGGTGATGCAGGCATAGACGGCATTGTAGGACAGGACCGAATTGTAATCGATAGTGATGTTGCGCTGCCATGCACCAGCAAAGCTTTCTCTGATGAGATTGTACCATCCGCCGCGATTTTCGGCGACGGCGGTGGCGCTCGGTGGCGTTGCCTTCTGTCGCGAAATGGTGAGGCCAAAGGGAAGTTTCATCAGGCAACCTTCAGCATCGTGATGGTCAGGAACGATTTCACATTGTCACCGTCAGTCGCTCGGGCTTGTGGAGGCGTTGGCCGGGGTGCCGTGCAAAGTTAATTCGTTATCTGTATTTTGATTGATGCCAAACGTAGAAGCATCCCCGCTAAGTAAAACCATGCCGGGAGTACCAAGGAATGCAGTCGCAACAGACGGATCAACCGGCTTATTGTCTGCCGTCACAAAAAGGTTAAGCGTCGCCTCCGGCAGATTTCCATCGACATCGAGCAGATCAATTCCGGAGATAATCCGGTAATCCGCTATGTCACCGACGAAATTGTCTCCGAATGTGTCTGCAAACAATGTCATCGGAGTCCCATCGAAAGACCAAGTGCCATTGGTGCTGTCCGAATTGAGATCAATATTCGTGATCTCGGTACGATCAACAAACACCTTGAATGCCCTCTCGCTTGCCAAGGTACTGTTGCGGGTCACGAAAACGACGGAGTGCCAGTGCCCGTCTCTCAAATCTATGAAGCCGGGGTCGTCGGGTTCGGAACTGAACACCTGGAACCCTTGGAAGTCCGAATCCACAAACCGTATTTGGACGGAGTTGGCCGTTGTGAGTCCTAGGTACTCTCGATAGGCATTGGCCGGGTCGACGACCCACAGGATGGGTGCTGTGCCCTGCTCTTCCTGGCGTACAAAAAAGACTGTCGTGCAAAAAGCGTTGTTCGTTGCCGTCAGGCTGGCAATATCAAGATATTGGCTCCCATCGAAAGTCACCGCCTTCGCCTGGTAGCCCCCACCACCACCGCCCGCGCCAATGTTCGCCACTAAGTCATCGACCAGATGCGCGATCGAAACCCTCAGATGCGACAATGACCCGCCGTAGGCGGCATCAAGCTCGGTGAGCAATTGACCTTCGGATTTGAACAGATAGGCGTTGGGCTGGCCGAGCGCGGTGGCAAGATATTCGGTCCAGTTCGTGCGCAACGAATTGTAGGAAAACCCCTCGCCCTCAAGGGCTGCGATGAGGTCTCGACGCAGTGCTTCTGGCTGCTCCGTGAGGTAGCTCATAGCATCTTCCACAAATCGCCATTGACCAATTCCGATTCCGAAAACTGAGAGTATGCGAGGCTGTTCAGCCAGTGTTGCCGGTCGGGATAGATCGGCTCCTCTATCCGGGCTAGGTCGCAGCGCCCGACAAGACTGGCCGCACTGTCCTGGTGCACGAACACCGGACACCCCATCATGACGGCCTCGATCGCGGCGTTCGAGCCATGCGTGACTAGGCAGTGTGCGCCTTTCAAGTCCTCATGCAGTTTCCGGCCGCTGCGCTGCATTTCCTTGTTGCGGATGATCAGCGGTCGGTCGGTCAATTCATTCAGCCGCTTGACGGTGCGGGCGGTCCAGCCTTCTATGCCGTGGAAGCGTTCGTAGGTCTCGGAAGGCTCGGCAACGACGATGTGACGGCCGGTGCGCTGCCACGGCCAGACCGGGCAGGGTTTGCGCTCCCAGCGATCAGCCGGCACATCGCGGACTGACTGCATCTGAAACGAACCGACATGCCAGCGATACATGCCCCCGTTGTCGCCTGTTGGCAGGTCGGTGGCAAAGACGCGGAAGAAGTAGCCACGATCCCAATAGATCCATTTCCGGCCGGTCTCTCGCCATCCGGCAATGAGCAGCTTGAGATATGGCGAGCAACCGACCACAGGGATGATGCCGGCCTGCAGCCTGTCGAGCGCCCGCCAATCCCCGCGAATGATCCTGCCGCCCGCCCTTGCGATGGTCTCGCCGATGCGGTTGAACAGCTTTAGTTTGAAGGCTTTCAGTTCGGCCGGGACGAAGAATGCAACGCTCCTAGGGTCTATTGCCAATGCAGCTTCACCCACGGTTCGTTGATGGCATCAGGCTTTGGCACGCCATGGAAATAACAAATCCTGGCGTTGCCTAATCCCTTGCCGCGAATATGCGCCTTGTAGCTCGCGACCTCGCCAGGCCAAATCTTGTCGATCGTCTCGTGCGGCTGCAGGCGTAGCCAGTCCATGTCGTTCTCGCCGCGCCATCCGTCGAAGATGCCCCGCTTCCCGGCCGGGCAGAGCACGACACCGTTGCAGGCTTCCTTGCCGTATGGGTTAGGCAGCGCGATCTTGTCCGCCGTCATGCACCAGTCGGCCAAATGGTCGACCGGGCCGACAATGATCGTATCGAGCCCCACGATGATGGACGGCTCGTTCAGGATGAACGGCTCGATGCAGAACCCGTAGTCAGGCGCTCCATGTCGCCGGAACGCCTGTTGCTGGATCGGCTCGTCGAACTCGCGAAAGCGATCCGTGAAGCAGACGAACCGGAAAGGCTGCGCCAGGTTTCGATCGAATCCACGATAAAGCTTCTCGACCCAAGTCTCGTCATAGCCGCGCGAGAAATCTCGGGAATGCTCGTTGGCATCCCAGAGCATCGTGGCGATGGTGATCATGCCACGTACCTCATTCGCCTTTTCTGCCAGTCCTGCGGCCTCTGGAGCGCAGACCATTCGGTTCGGCGATACACGACCCCTGGGGCGATCGAACGCTCCACACGGGCTCCGGCTGCCACAAGCGCCCCCTTTCCGACCCGCACACCGGGAAGAATGATCGCATTGGCGCCGATCGATACGTCATCCTCGACGATAATGGTCGGCCTCTCACAGGTCGGCGTTTCGAACCCTTCCTTGTCCACCGACGGCCACATGTCGTTGCAGAACCGAACGCCTGGCCCGACAAAGACTCCATCGCCGATCACCGTGCCAGGATTGATCGAACAGTGATCCTCGATCCGGCAATTGTGCCCGATCTCCGCGCCATCGACCTTTGTATAGGGCCCAATGCTAGTTGCGCTGCCTATCTTCGAACCGCGAATGACACTCGCGAACTGCCAGACAACCGTATCGACCCAGTAAGTCGACGATTCATCGACAAGCGCCAGCGGGTGAATCATGCGCGCCAGTGCTCTTTCACCCAGTCCAGCCGGACATACTGCGACGGGTCGCGCCAGCCCGGGAAAGCGACGATGCGCGCGTTCCTAGGCAGCGCCTCGCCCTTCGGCCAGCCCTTCTTCTGGAACGCGTAGACGCCGTCCTCCAGGCCGAAGGCGCCGGCGTCGGGCAGCATGTCGGCCAGCCAGGCCTGGTCATCCGGAAACTCGTGGAACGGCACTTTCTGCGCCAGGTCGAGCGAGAACTCATGCCAGACATCCGGTCGGTAGCCGGCTTCCAGCATCCACAGCGAGCCGTTGAACGGGCACGGGTTGGCGGTGTTGACGCCCTGCAGGATGGTGAAAGGCTCCGCTCGGTCGAACAGGTCGTCGAGCGGGCCGGTGACCACCAGGTCGAGATCCATGCAGACGATGCGGTCGCCCGGCTCGATGCCGTTGGCCGCATGCCATTGCGGGTCGAAGGTACGCAGCCTGGCAAAGCAGCCTTTGACCTCGGTCAGGTAGGTGTCTTCGGCCGGCGGCGTGAAAACTCGGAACTCATGAGGAAGCGACAGATGGCGGGCAACGCCGGCGCGAAGCTTCTCGACATAATCTGGTCCGTATTTCGAGCCCCATACCCACGTCGAGACGATCAGCGCCACAGGACACCGATCCCGTTGTTCTTGCCGGTCGGGCAGAAACGAAATTCCTGATGGCGGTATCCGGCCTTCAGGTCATCCCAGAAAGGACCAGCGTCGATGCGAACGCCTTCGGACCATTCCGGCGCCCGCCGCCAGGCGATATCGTGGAAGGCAACGATGCGACACATCGGACCGTAGTTGGCCCAATCCTTTTGCAGGTATGGCAAGGTATGGTTCGCATCGATGAAGCACGCATCGAACGGCCCCAGGTTTGCCACCTTGGCAATTACATCGACCGATGTGCTGTCGCCCCAGATCAGATGCGCGTCATAGCCCTGCATCTGAAGCTTGGCGACGGTTGCTTTCAGTTCAGCTTCGCTCTGCGGCCATGCACGCGTGCCGCGCGGGAGGTCGACCGAGACGATGCGCGAACCCACCGGAAGGCGCTTCGCAATGCGGTAAAGCGAGCCGCCGAACTTGGAACCGATCTCGAGGAAAGATCGAACACCTTCATCGGCAAAGAGGGAAGCAAGTCCGTCGATCTCTGCATCGACCTGCATGATGGTCATATGCGGCTCCATATCGCGGCGACGCCAAGCTCTTTGGAGATGTAGGACGTGTGGATGCGGACCAAGCCGACAGGTTTTAGATCGCGGTCCAGAGCCGCGATCTCATCATCATTCTCGTCCGGTTTGTCCGATGTCCCCCGCCAGCCGAAATAGAGCTTCGTCCACCTTCCGAAATGTTGCATCAGCGCTGTGAGATCGGCTGGCTTCATGACGCGCTTCAGCTTGTGATAGGTCGCGAGGCACAGGGTGATGTCGTAGCGCTCGGTGAACTTCTCAAGCGATTTCGGCCCACCAGTGAGATCGACCACTTCGAAACGGCTTTCGACATAGCGGAGGTCGGCGAAGACCTCCCGCGCCGTGTTTATGCCTTCGGCGAAGATATCGCAGCCGTGAACCGCCTTGGCGCCGTTCTGCGCGAATTCCAGCCCGACAAGCCCGCGGTTGCAGCCGATGTCGAAAACCTGCATGTCCCTTGCACGAAGGATGAGATCGGAAATCCCGTCCATCCGAACGTCATGATAGCCGGCGACGCGGCGCTGCACGGTGTACGAAGCGCCAACCGGCTTATGCTTGTCCATTCAAAGCCTTTCCACATTTTGTGGATGACATGAGCGCCGAAACATCCTTATAATGTGGATATGACAGCTAACGAATTCTGCGAATGGCTCAAGGCCATGAAGATCAGCGGCGCGGAAGCGGCCCGCCTACTCGATGTCAACGTCAACACGATCACCCGCTACAAGCGCGAAGGAACCCCGCAAACAGTGGGGCTTGCCTGTTCGGCGCTTTATCACCGGCTAGGAGAGTGGAAATGACCTGCGAAAATGAACTTTGGCATCACGCATCTAGACTTGTCGTTAGGGAACTGGTGAGAGAGGCCGAAGAGGCCGAGGACATGACCCCGTGGCTGTCTGTAGAGGATGGCGATTTGCATGTTCTTGCCTCATGCTTAGACGGCCAGATTTGCGTCTCCCTGTCGCTTCGAGAATTGATCCTTTCACCGATCCTGATGGATGCTGATGCGCAGACTGGGATTGCAACCCTTGCGGCGGAACTACGAGAGATACTGACGCTGCTTGAGGACGGCAAACATGGTGCGAAACACAGTCCAGCTTAGAGCCTTTCCAATGCCTCTTCGACGACTTCATCGACGGAGATGGCCTCCATCGCCTTCCGGCAGTGGACACAGGGCTTGAGTGAGCCACAGGCCGCGGCACCCCCGGTCAGGTTCGCGTGTGTCGCATAGCCTGTCACCGATGGCGGGATGAATCCTCCGAAAAGCACAACCGCAGGAATGCCGACAGCGGCTGCTGCATGATGCAGCCCGCCTTCGGATCCGATATAGATCGCCGCGTTCGCTAAGATCGCCACAGCATCTCTGAACGATGCCGTCCTAATCGGTGTGACGCCTTGAAGCGGCGGAGAGCCCTTGTCGGAGATGAACTGCCCGACAATAAAGCCTGCCTTCTTCAATCGATTGGCGACTTCCTGATATCTGACCCGTCCCCAGTCCTTGTTGGCTGCCACCGATTTCCATGGCGCGCTCTGCGGCTCGATCAGGACGAAGCCAGAGCCATACCGCTTGCTGTTCTTGCGCTCGGCATCGTCAAGGAACATCTCACCGGGGACGGCGTGAAAGTCGAGGTTCCAGATCCACCGGTCTCCAGCCTGCCTGTTATAGAGGCGATGGCCCTTGTAGAAGGGTATCCAGTCCACATCGTCGGCGCGCTCGTCACCGGGTGCCGCTATGTTCGGATTGCCGCGAAACACGTCGCGCGAATGCTGGTCCCAGATGATCTGGATGCCGTTACCGAATGCGATGCGCCGACCGCGCGCTTTGGCACCCTTTGCCATGCCGGAACCGAGAAGCTGGTCGCCCCAGCCCATCAGGCGGCCCAACGTTCGAGCTCAGCCCTCCACTCGCCTGCAAAAGCGCAGTCCTCATAGCCGGCCATCGTCGGGATTCCGTCGGTAAAGTGGACGATCGCCGGATCGATGGCCGGATCGGAGTGACCGACCAGCCAGTTCCATTTCGGGTTGAGTTCGCCGATCTGGTCGTCTTCCAGCCAGCAGAACCGATGCAGATCGCGGCCGGGGACCGAGTTGACCAAATCCATCGTCAGCGCTCGGTTTGCCGGGTGATCGCAATTGAACAGCACCACGCTTGACCAGTTCTTGCGGGCATATCGGGTCTGGGCCTGGCCATCCATCTTTACGCCTTCCGGCGGCTGATGGTTGTGCTTGACCACCATGACGGCCTTCGACGGATCGGCAAGCGAGAACAGTTTCAGCAGATCGGTGCGCACCAGCATGTCGCAGTCCATGAACAGCGCCCAGCCGGATTTCGCCAGCCGCGGCACAAGGAAGCGCGAGCAGGCAAACTCGGTCGCCATAGGTGCTTCGGATATCTCGTCCCACAAACGCCCGTCCTTGCGGCTCGTAGGCCGATTGTAGAGCCCCCCGGTTCGAAGATCAGTGAGCACCACACCGCGAACGGGTATTGGGGTGATCAGATGCCGGTTGATGGAATATCGCGCCACCGCGAACGCATCGGCCTCACGCGGATCGAAGCCGATCCAGATCGAATGTTTCACAGCACATCCTCAAGCGACTTGCGAGGAAAGGACTTGATCGCCGAGACCGGCGAGCAATTGATGACTTCCACACCCAAAGCCTTCAATACTGAAGCGGCATTGTCGAAAGCTTCAACCCACCGGCGGAAGCTGCCGTCGTTAGGGTTGCTGGCACCCTTCCAGGTATTGTTTCCGTACCAATGGGTTCCTCCGCTCAACGACATGTCGAAGCCGATGAGCAGAACCCTCGCTGCCCCGAACTGGACCGCGAGATTGAGTGCCTGGAAGCCGGAATTCCCGCCGTTTCCGATGGTGCCTTTGGGCTCCATCAGAATGCGATGCTCGCGCCGGCTGATGTCGACGCGACGGATATTCGGGTAATTGTGGAGGCCGTTCGCCGAGAAGCAGACCTTCAATCCCGGGAACTCGAGAAGCCCGTTTCGATGCTCCCACCAGGCGCTATCGCAGCCGTAGACCATGTCCGCCCACGGGCAGAGGTCTACGTTCTGCTTGATTGCGATTATTCGGGCTCGGCCTCTGAGCTGGTCGAAGTTTGTTCCTCGGACTGAGGCTCCTGAAGCGACGATGGCAACGGTATCTCCTCGCCAGTCGGGCCATCCGTCGCCACCATATCGCGGCGCTGATATGTCCGGCCGCGCCCGCCGATCTTTTTTGGGTTGTCGTCGGGTTCCTCGACCTTTGCGGGCTTCGGCACATCGACATGCTTGGGCTTGTCAGGAATGCGCTGCGCTTTGTTCGTGCGCTCCATCTTCGCGGCTTCACGTTCATTGTCGACAGTGAACTGCGTCCCAGGCCTATATTCCCTGCGACCGTAGTAAACGGCCTTCTTCGCGATCATTTCGACCATTGGTCACCTCACAAATGAAAGCCCGCCGAGCCGAAGCCCGGCGGGTCGATGGTCGGCTTAGTTCCCGTAATTGCCGCCGGTGATGTAGACAGCGGCGCCAGAGCGGGCCTTGGTCCAGGTGATGAAGCGCTCGCACAGGATCGCCACCTGGTTGGTCTGGAACATCGACACGAAGCTCGTCGATGCCGTCTGCGGAGAATCGGGCGCGTCGTCAGTCTGGATCGACGCCTCGGTCGAGACGTTGACCTCGACACCGCCGTCGTCGGCCATCAGGATGCTGTTCGCAGCCAGGGCAACGATGATGCGGCCATCGGCCGGCGATCCGCCATTGGCGGCGACGTTTTCGGACGTGACCACCGGGACGCCTTCGATGAAGCCGCCGTCCTTATTGAGGTCGGGGAACTCGCGGCCGCCGAAGTCATTGCGCATGAGGGCGAGACGCAGGGCTTGCGTCTGGCTCATGACGATGACCAGATCGTCGAGGGTGTAGTTGGAAGCCGTATAGGCCGCCAACAGGTCGGCGAAGTCGGCACGGAACGCATCGGCGGTGAGGCCGGACGCCGTGATCGACGTTGCACCGTTGGTGATCGACGCCGGATTGACGCCGGCATTGGCCGACTTGGACGGATCCAGGAAGTCGTTGTCGGTGAGCTTGATGATCGCCTTGGTGAGCGAGTTGATCATCATCGTTTCAGCACTGGGCGCCGAGAAGCGCAGCAGTTCCTTCGTCAGGAACGTGAGGCCGGCGACCTTGTTGAAGTCGAGCGTCACGGTGTCCAGAGCGCCCTTGCTGACCGGCTTGGGTGAACCCTGGCCGACCCAGTAGGCGGTCGTTTCGCCGGTCTCGCGCGGCACCTTGATGTTGAAAGGCACCTGGCGAATACCGGGGATACGGCCGATGATGGTCTTCGGACGCAGCAGATCGATGAACTCGTTCTGCAGGTTCTGGTAGGTCACCAGCGCGCCAGCCCAAGACTGGTCCGTGGTGCTGCCGCCACTGACCGCCGCCTTTTCGATGATGTCTCGCGGCATCCGGAGAACATTGGCGATCTCATCACCCCATCCGCGGGATAGCGCGATTTCGGCCGGGTGGCCGCCATACTCGCGGGCCATGAACTTGGCCGAGAGCAGACGGACGAATGCCGAACCCTTCGGCGCCGGCGAGCCGAGCACCTTGACAACCGGGCCCGACTGACGGGACTGGCTGGCCTGATGACCATTTGCGCCGTTGACTTCCTTCAGGGTCTGCTGGTTGACCTTCTCCATGACGCGGAGACGGTCGAGGTGCTTGTCGATGGCCTGGTTGTCTTCGTTGAGACCGTCGAACTCTTCCTGCTGGTCGGCATCGAGAGTAGCGCCTTCATCGGCGGACTTGTCCATGATCGACTTCATGGACGCGACGTTTGCGGCTCGCTTGGCCTCATAGGCCGCGAGCTGTTCGGCAATGGTTGCCATTTTGGGACTTCCTTCTAAGGGATTGGCGCGTCATCACGACGGGCCTGGCGCCTTGTCCAAGGGCGGTTGGAATTGGGACTAGCCTAATGGCCGCACATGGCGGATCACGAACGGCTTCGCCCTGGCGCGGGCGGGGTCATTCAGTTTGACGACGCGCACTGTCTTGCCTGTCGCGGCTGGCGCCTCGGTCTGAATTTCGGTGTCTGCGATGCCCTTTTCGGCGCGGATCGCAATATCGATGGATTTTATGGTCTGGATGGAACAATCACCATTTGCTGCGATCGTGACTCCGCTCAATTCAAGCCAAAGCCACTTGAGATAGCGTAGCCCATAGGTGCCTTCGATGCGGGACGTCTCGATGGCTTGAAAGCCGATGGAGAGACCCCTCACAAGACCAAGCTTTATGTCCTGCCAAGCTGCGTCGAGGCGATCCTTGACCGTTCCCGGCTCGTCGGTCTTCTGAAGCTGGATTTCAACTTCGATACCGGCTGACGTGACCTTCGCCTTCGTCACATGGCCGACTGGCTGGCTGGCGTCATGCTGCCACAGGAAGGGAATCGGCAGTTGAAATTCGGCGCCCTTTGGTTCGACAACATCATCCATCTTGTCGACGGATGGAGTTGTGGCGATTCCAGTCAGCGTGCGCTTTTCTTCGTCAACTGCCTTCAAGGACAGGACGGAATAGGCTCTGTTCATGATGATTGTCCTGTTAGGCTCTAGTCAGCCGAAGACCAGCATCTGGTAAGACCTGGATTGCTTGGCTCGATATGAAGCCGCGGCGCCAACGGCCATCGCTAGTGCTACAGCTGCGTCGATCTTGTTGACGGCCCGCTCCTTTGCGAGCCAGTGATTACCCCATCGGTCTTCATCGGTGACCGCAGACATCATCGCTGAGATCAGAACCGGGTTGCGCCGAATGCGGATTCGCCTCTCGAGCAATGCGTCTTCAAGTTCGCGGACAGATCCCGGCATCCAAAGGCCTTCCGCCTCCTCCTGTCCGGCCTTCATGGCGTCCGTAGGCTTGCCTTTCTTGGTGCCGCCCTGCGGATGCTCAACGAATTCGACAGAGATGCCGAGCTTGTCACATTCAGGTTCGAAGCCGCGGCGGAAGGCGTAGCGGTCGTAGGCAATGCACTTAACGTCATAGGCGTGAACGTACTCTGCGACTGCCTGCGCCACATGATCGAAACGTATGCTTTGTCCCTTCGGCGCTTGCAGGAATCCGTTATCGACCCACAGCCGATAAGGATTTTTATCCCTCAGTTCCCGCGCCGCGATCGTATCGCCAGGCGTCCAAGCTTCGATCCAGGCATCGAACGTCGGTTTCGTCACCATCTGGGCAACGCCGTCGCGGATTGCCTCGACATGGACCTCGCCGGTCTTCACCACAGCGGCAAGCGCAGTGATGTCCTTGTTCTGGGAGAGATCGCAACCTAGCCAGACTGGCTTGTCGTGATGCTGGGTCGGATCGAATTCAGCTAGGCACGGCTCAAGAACCGCCCGCGTCATCCAGGCCGTTTCAGCCTCGGTCCAGACGCAGAAATGGAGCCGAAGGATGTTGTTCAGCTTGGCCGGTATGTCCTTAGCCTGCTTCACCACGCCGGCGAGATATTCCTCCGTGATGGTGACGCCCATCAAAGGATTTGCCTTTATCCAGCAGGATGGATCCTCAAGCGGATCATCGCCAGCATCAAGAGCGCAGACATACGAAAACGTCGTGTCGTCGATGATCTCGCCGAGGTAGAACGAGTCGTCATCCTTCGCTTCGCGGTTCCCGGCAGCAACCCGGATCGCATGCTCGTGCTCAGTCCAGCAAACAGAGTTCCGATCACTGCCGCTGTTGGTGATCATGAACAGCAGCGGCTGCCGGCGAAACTTGAAGCCGCGCTCAAGCGTTTCAATGATGCCGGAATCTGGATGTTCATGTAGCTCATCGACGAGAGCAAAATGCGGCCTCGGGCCAGACCCAGTCTTCTTCGTCTCCCTCGAAACCGGACGGAAGAAGGAACCGTTCTTCAGATAGGCGATATTGAACTCTCGGCCAGGACCGCCGCTCGTCTTCAGACGGCTTTCCAGATCAGGAGATTGCCCGACCATCTTGACTGCATCGCGAAACAGGATGCCGGCCTGATCCTTGGTGGCGCCAGCCGAGTAAATCTCGGCGCCTGCCTCATAGTCGTAGGTCAGGCCATAAAGCCCCACTCCGCCAGCGAGCGGCGACTTGCCATTGCCCTTTCCCTGCTCGATGTAGGCCCGCCTGAACCGCCTCGTGCCATCTGGGCGCTTCCACCCGAAGATAGATCCGATGATGAAGTCCTGGGCCGGTTCGGATCGAAATGGCTCGCCCTCGAACTGCCCCTCACTTAGCCGAAGCCGACGCTCAAAGAACGCGAGTGCGCGGTCAGCGCCGGCCGTATCGAACTGGATATCTGACCGCTTCAAATCGTCGAGATGGCGCCGGCAGGCATTGCGGACGTGCGGACCGGCGACGATAGCACCATCAACCACTGCTTGCGCGTAGTCGGTGGCGCGATCACGCGAACTCGTCATCGTCCTTGGGTTTGTCCGCATCGCCACGGTTACGCTCGTCAGTCAGACCGAGCTCGCTCATATAAGCGCGCATCTGGCCGTGCTTCGATGCCGGGAAGCTTGTCGGAGCGAAGCGAAACTCTTGCCACAGTTCGCAGAATGCGATTGCTGCGGCTTCTTTCGACCGGTCAAGCCATGCGGCCGGTTCGATATACCGCTTCCAAGCCTTCAGCCCGTCGCCTTTGAGGAACGTTGGCCTCTCCATCTTGCCAAAAGCCGCATCCGCGCTCTGGACTTTCTCGCGGAGCTTGGCTTCCGATCCGTGTCGGGTGGCATTGCGTGTGCCATCTACGAGGATCAAGTGAGCCGGCTTCGGCTTAGGACCTCTGGCTGCCATCATCGACCTTGCAAATTGACCATCTCAGAACATTAATGTGCAAACGTGGAAAGTTTCGCCCGGAGCGGTCTGGGCACCCAAAGCGGTTTCCTTTTGCAACTACCCCCCCCCCCCCAAGACTTTGATTTTAAAGGCTTTCTAAACTGACGGCCATCCGTCATCATTGCTGCCGATGACCATGGCCTTACCCTTGCTCATGCGTTGCCCATTCGCCTGCTCTTTGATCTGCCTATCGTGTCGATCGCATAGCGTGCGCGTGTTGGAGAGAGTATCGAATGACGTCGGGCAATCGACGTTCGGGCGCGTCTCCACGTGGTCACAGACCAAGCGATCGGTGGCTCCGCAGCCAGGTACGGTGCACTGCCATCCGTCGCGTTCGTGTGTGGCCTGCTTCAACGCTCGCCAATGCGGCGTCTTGTAGTAGGCGTTGCGGGCCATGCTCACCTACAGTTCGGCTCGACCAGCCACCTATCGAACTGGCAAGGCTGCTGCGATGCGCATGCTGAGATGAGGAGCATGGCCGCGATCATGAGGATGCGCATGTTAGGGTTATCCGGTCGGTTGGTCCGTTAGGATGATCCTGGACGGACCGTCGATTGCGATCTCTTCGCAAGAGGTGAGCTTGGCATCACGCCACCATGGTGCATCGTCGCCGGGCTCCGAATGGCCGTTAGCCGACGCGATTGAACGAGCTTCCTTTTCTGAATTGGCGAGGACCACAAACCCGGCGGTCATCGTCCACATCCTATAGCCGACCGTCTCAGAGGCGGCGTTGTCTTGAACTTTCAGCATGAAGAGCTTCACGCCGCCTGCTTCCTGCGCTGCTGCTCCCGCTGGCGGGGCATCTCAGCGGATCCTTCCGAAGCCGGATTGCTTCGATCTGATCATAGCCTTGTCGAGCACTGCGCGGGAGTATGTTTCAGCGCGGCTTGTCGCAGGCTTGATGCCCTTGGCGCTCGCTTCATCAGCCTCGATTTTCCACATCTTCATGCGGCGAAGCATTGAGGCGCATGTGAGAAAGCCGGCCGCGGATTGGCGCGTTGCGACTTCCTTGGCTATCTCGATGATCAGGTTGCTTCCGCCGGCAAACCATTCGCCTTGGCGATGAAGGCCCTTCGCCCGAAGTATCTCGTGAATCTCGGCTTCGATTCTAGGCGCCACCGCGAAGCCGCGATCGCCGTTGTCATGCCGCTGGACGAAGAGAATTTCGTGAACGACGATCTTCTGCCAATTGCCCGTCTGCATCCCGTGAAGTCTGACGTGGATGTCGCTGGCGATGCCGACCTTCAGCGGCGCATCGTCTGGCTGGCCATCAAATCCGATGATGTAGATAGCGTCGTAGCCCGCCTTGCAAAGGACGCCGCTGTCCGCGTGAGGAATGATGGTGATTGGAAAGGGCGAACCATGGCTACTGGAACGTGGCATTTAATTACCTTTGTGCGCGCACGTAGTCAATAGGGACTACCCCTCATCACCTTGAAAGTATCATCGACCTGATCTTGCCGTGGTGGCCGGACATTACCGCTGCTTTTTTTGAAAATCCCCACTCTTCTGCAAGGACATCGAGGTAAGTGCGCAGGTTGTCAGTCATCGTGTCCCGCTGCCGGCGGGTCTGGGCGAGGTCGTGCATGGAATATCCGTCGCCGACAATATAGCTCACCAGCTTGTAGGCGTAAAGGCCGTGAGCCTTCGTTAAAGCTTTGAAAGCATTATGCAATTGCTTGCCTGCCTCGATCTGACCGGGATTGATTGGGTCAGCTATCGGCCCACCATCGACCACTACACGAGAGTAGTCCATCGCCGAAGCACCCTTGCCTCCCATGCGCTCATAATGCCTGCGGAAGGTTTCGGCGGCGAGGGCCTGGGCCGGGTTCAACTGGCCGCGCGCGATGAGCGTACCGATGGCGCTCTCGCGCGTGTTGATCGGCACCGACACCATGCGCGGGAACGCCTTCTCGCCGTCTCTGTCTGGGCGCCAGTCAGGGTTTTCCACGGTTGCCACTCCAATGGTGATCTTCGATACTGAGACGGGCTTTTTCTTCTTCTTTCGCGCCATCAAAGCCCTCGCTTGCGCAAAGCGTGGAGCACAGTCGTATGGTCCCTGCCGCCTATCATCCGGCCGATCTGCGGAAGGCTCAGGGATGGCTTCCAATCCTTGAGCGCCCACATCGCTTCTGCCCTTGCCTTGACGATGGGCCGCGACCGGCTCTTCGACATCACCTGCGCATAGGAGACGCCGTGGCGCTGGCAGACTTCAAGGATCACCTGCTGCGCTTCTGTCTTCGGGATGCGCTTTTCTGGCGGAATTGGTTCTATAGCCGGACGTGCGGCCTGCCATTGGCGCGATAACTCGGCAATCCTGTCGCGGCGAGGTGTGAGCTTGATCGGCTCATCATGCACGACCTGCTTGGCGCCCTGCATGGTACGGGTGGCGATTGCGATGAACATTAACGCGTACCCCTTTTAAAATGGCCCATTCCTGCTGCCGGGTTGCCTGCTGACACGGCGAGAGCGTTGCTCACATAGCCACCCGGCGCGACCTGTTGTGTTGGGTCGCCATCCTTCGCGCAAACTCCGCACAGCCTGTTGAATTTTCCTCTTGTTTCGAATCGCGCGCGGCAATTGAGGCACTTTCGCTCAACGATTGGCGACATCGCGGCCAGGTCTTCGGCGAAATAGGACGCTCCAAGTATCGGATCGAAGATGGCGTCACGGACAGCAGCGATACCCTTTGATGGATGTCGGACCTCCGTCACGACAAGCGCCTTTCCGCCGCCACCGTATCCTTGGGTCTCACAGATAATCTTCGATCGAAGGCGAAGGTATCGCATCGCATCGACGATAGCGTTTGCCTTAAGTCCCGTGCCGTTCTCTATTTCGGCAAGGGCTGGAGAGGTCGCTTGATCCGATATCCAGTCGAAAAGGAAATCGACTATAGCCTGCTGCTTCGGAGAAAGGCGCTCGCTCATGCCCTTCTCCGTTCGATCTTGATCATCCTGCCGCGCGAGATGATGCCGCCCAGCGCTTGCTCCTGCTGCTCCGCCGCGCGTGCAGCCCTTTCGATATGCCATTGCGTCCGACCTAGCGTATCGGCTTCCGCTTTCTCGGCGCGGATGGGCGGGTTCAACTTCGCCCGGACATATTCCTTCCCGGCTCTCAGCGCCTTGGTTGCCGATTCCCATGAACCGCCAGGAATGATGACGAAGGGCTTGCCTTCGAATAGGCGGTATAGAGCGACGTAGCCGCCGCCTTTCGCCGGCATGATCTTGAACTCGGGGAGGAAGCCGTCGGTCACTGGGGCTTCCCCTCTGCCATGCGGCGCTGCAGCCGTTCCATCAATGCGTCATAGCGATCATCGCCAAGGTGCTCGACTTCACAGTCGTTTAGCCCCTGCAGGAGGACATTGATCAGATCGTTGCGAACGGCATTGCGCCATTCGAGGCTTATGCCAGATCGGCTGAAGTCCTCGCCTTTTGCATCGAAATATCGGCGCAGGAATGCCGCCACCTTCTCATCGGCGTGAAAGATCGCCAGGTGGTAGGCATCGTCGAGTTCGACTTGGCTGAGGGTTTGCACGCCGCTCATCCCGCAACCTCCTTCTTGCCGGTCTGCACCGCCTCAGTCGTATAAAACTGTGCTCCGCACTTATGGCATTCGCGCTTGCGCCTGATCGTGTCGTCAGCCTTGCGGGTGTCGAGCGTGCGAAGCGCTGTCGAATGGCAGCGGGGACAGTGAAGGCCGGTTGGGGATTTCATCAGAACAGCCTCATCGGATTTTCGGCGAAGCGGTCCGGCAAGTCCGACACATCGGCAACATCGCCGATCTCGAAAAACGTCGTGCTGTTGCCGTCCCATCCGACGTTGACGTGCGCCGGCCAGTGCATTTCGCGGGACAAGGCGAGCACGAGCTGCGCCTTGCCGCGCCATTCGTTCACCTTGCACTCCCAGACGCCGTAGAGGTCACTGCCTGGCGTAGGCTCTTGCTCGAGCAGGAAGACGTCTGGGCGGAACGGGATGATTACATGATCGGCATCGCGTTCGACCGCACCGATGAGATCTGCGTACCGCGGCTTCCGCTGGATGATCTGGTTGAGCGTCTTTTCGGTGATCGGACCTTTCAACTCAGCGAAGGTGTTTTTCTTCAACTGGGCGCAGGCAATCACCGGGCAATCCAAGTCGCGAGCCGTCGCCTTGAGCTCGCGCGTGACTTCCTCGCCGAACTCCCATGCGCTCATCTTCTGGGTGAGCCTGTCGCGGTCGAGCAGGCCGATGTGGTCGAGCACCAGGACAGATTTGCCGCGCTTGCGCACCATGCGGCGCCAGCGGTCTTTCAACTGCGGCAAGGTCAGCCGGCGATTCTGGATCATGATCGGGGTGTCTTTCAGCGCCTGCTGCACCTCGATCATCTGGCCGAATTGCGCTTCTGTCAGCTCGCCGCGCTTTTGCTTGCGCACCGGAACGCCTATCCGCCGTGAAATCTCGCGCATGGCCAGTTCCTCGGCAGTCATCTCGCCGGAATAAAAATCGATCGGAAACCCTTCCAGGGCCGCTCCGATGGCGATCTGGCCGACCAAGGCGCTCTTGCCCTGCTTGGTGGCGCCGCCGAGGATGATGAGCTGGCCGCCGAACAGCGGTCCGATAAGTCTCTCAAGAGGCTGGACGCGATAGGGAATGCCGCCCTTCTTGTTGCCGTCCTGCATGAATGCGGCGTTTGCCAAGTCGATGGCAGAAGTTAAGGCTGCTCCGAAGGTGACGGCACCAAGCGTTTCCTGATTGCTGATACAAGCCGTGGCGATGGCGTCGATGGTCTGGTCGCCGATCGCTTCCGGCGACGTCTCAACCGGAGCGTCATAGGCCATGTCGACCATCTGTTCGCCGATAGTGATCAGGGATCGACGAAGCGCGAGATCGACAATGGTCCGCGCATAATCCGGGGCCATGACGACCGTCACCGCCTCACTCACCAGACGGCCGAGATATTGCCCGACGGTCATATCGCCGAGCTTTTCGTCGGAAGGTAGGAACGTCTTGATCGTCACCGGATTCGCCGGCTTGCCCATCCTGATCAATTCCGACGCCGTCTCGAAAATCCGACGGTGCAGTGGCTCATAGAAATGGTTGGATGTCAGGAACTCGCAACGGTGCAGGACTTCATTGTTGATGAACAGAGCCCCCAAGAGTGCCTGCTCGGCCTCGATGTTGTTCGGTGCCTCCCGGTTCATGCGGCCACCTTGCCAAATAGGCGCATCTGGGAGCGTTTTGCTTTGGTCTTGGCCTTCTTGTTGGCGCGGCGCTGCTCCTGCACCACGGGGCCGCCCACGAGGAACCAGAATAGGATTCCGCAGGCATCGGCAGCATTGTTGTCTGGGGGATTGAGGCCACGCCTGACACATTCGCGAACCGTGAACTCCTTGATCCACTTCCGGCGCGCCGCGTCTCTCGCCGTGTCCGTCATTCCTCGCCCAACTTCTGCCGGCGCCATGGACCGGCCGATGAAAGCAGATCGCCAAGAATTGACACCGACGGCCACAGGAGCAGGCCATCCTCTCACTTCGGCATAGGTCTCGAATTGCCCGACCCAGGATTCGGCGAGGTGCTTGGTCTCGGCATTGCCGATCGCATTGAGCGATTTGTTTTCGATGACGATCTGGATTTCATCGTCGTAGATTTCGAACCGGCGCCGGAGCTCGGTCACGGCCTTGAGCGCTCGAGCGAAATATTGCCCAGGCCGAGCGGACCGCTTCATCCGCTTTTCCTCGGTTGTCTTCAACTCCCATGTGCCGCAGTCGACGAGTGGCTTCTCATCGATAAGGCGATGCAGCGCCCAGCCAAATTCTGTTGACGGGTCCAAGGCGAGGATGAGCGCCATCTATGCCGCCTCCCCGCCGAAAAGCGGGCCGTGGTCGATGGCCTTCGGCTTGGCCGGCACGCGCCATTCCGTTTCGATGCGCGTCCGCGCCATCTCGGCATAGGCTGGGTTGAGTTCGATCAGCGCTGCGCGCCGGTGATGACGCAGAGCGACAAGCGCGGTCGTGCCGGCACCGCCGAACGGATCCAGCACCAGACCACCTTTCGGGCAGCCGGCGAGAATGCAGCGCTCGGCAAGCTCCGGCGGGAAAGTGGCGAAGTGAGCATCGGAGAACGGCTGGGTCGCTATCGGCCACACGTCGACCGGCGCCGGCTCATAGTTGCGAAGGTTGCGGCCGAAGCCACGAAGCGTCTCGTCAAGCTTGGTGTGGTTGATGTGTCCGGCATGGCGAGGCGCTGCGACGTCGGCTGCCCTGATCTTCCCCCGTCGTTCCCCGACGGGCACATTATCGTCGAGCGTATGACGTCCATAGGTGGTCCGACCGCGGGGCCCGCCAACCGCCTTCATGGTGCCGTTGGTCTTGGCACCGCCGTTTGCGCGGTGCGAGCCTTCCTGGCTCTCAACATCCTGCGCCCAGCGACCGAGACTGGTCTCGGCCGACGGCTGGCGGACTGCCTCGCCATCGTACCAATACCGGGCCGACTTGGTGAGCATGAAAATTTTCTCATGGCTGGTCGCCGGACGGTCGCGGATGCTTTCCGGCATCGGGTTCGGCTTGGCCCAGATGATCTCGCTGCGCACCCACCAGCCGGCCTCCTGTAGCGCGATGGCGAGCCGGTTCGGCACCATGCAGAGATCCTTGGCCTTCAGTACGCCGCCGATGGTCGAGAACGGCTTGTCGCGGAAGGTGCGGTCGTCGTTGCCTGTGGCCTTCGTGTCGGCCGCAGAGCGCCCATTCGGACTTGTGGCGTAGCAGTCTCCATAATTGATGAAACAAGTCCCTGTCGGCTTCAGGACGCGACACACTGCATCGAACACGTGCACCATGACGGTAAGGTGTTCGCCGAGCGTCGGCTCGAGCCCGATCTGGCCGTCGACACCATAATCGCGCAAGCCCCAATAAGGCGGGGAGGTCACCACACAGTCGACAGAGTCGGCTTCCATGGCGCCGAGCATGGCGTTGCAGTCGCCGACGTAGAGCGTCACGCGACCGTCGAGGAAGGATTGCGGCTCAGCCATCTAGTACGACCTGTCAGGGACATAGAGGCAGAACGAGTGCGGCGAGGTCATATCGCCGCCAGGCTTGCACTCGTGGAAGAATTCATCCTTGGAACGATGGATGCGATGATCGCCGTAGGGGATCACCTCGCCGGTGGAGAGGGTATAGCCAGCGGGCGATTCCTTCACGTCGTGATCGGGTGCCTGCGCACAGTCGAGACCCGAACAACAGCTTGCATCGTATTGCCAGCCGGAGGGCGCATCATGCGGCCACACGACATTATGGCTTGCGACCAGCACGATCCCTGCCAGTAGGCCGGCAACGGTGATTGCGGCGGGGAGAGAGTGGAGAGGACGGCGAGTCATGCTGCGTGCTCCAGAAATGACATCTGGGCCTTTTCAGCGTGCCCCTTTGCGTTGACGTGGTAGTGCTCGAACGGCGTGAACGTGTAGGCCTTGCGGATGACCCAACGCTGGAATTCGCCAAGCGTCCGGTGCGCGATGCGAGCATTGTGGCCGCCGAGCGGGAGCGTCTTATCTCGGCTTCCGAAGACCATTGGATAGGGGCGGATTTCGCGCGCCGTCATCCGGTTTAAGCGGTAAACCAGACGTTCCCACGTCTCGCGCTTGTCGTAGCCGACGAGCATGTAAACCAAGAGGTTGCGCGGAGGAATGCCGTGCTTTTCCAGCGTGTCGACGCCTCGGAAAAACCGATCTTCGTCGCCGAGGTTGTCCCACGCGGTATAGAGGCGCCGAACCTTGAAGCCGTCATCAAAGTAGGGGATCGACGCCAGCGCTCGCGCGGAGTCGTCATCGATCATGCGGATGTTGATGCCCTGATTCAGGCAGACCTTGAACTTGCCGTCGATAATCTCGGCAATGCGCGCCTCCCACTGACCGCGCGGCTGGCCGAAGAAGTCGTTGTCGAGCAGGTGGATGTGCTTCGGCCAAGGAGCGCCCCGCCAGATGGATGCGATGGTGTTGACGGCGCGCGGCTTGCCTTCCTTCTTCGGCACGACGCAGAAGCCGCATTTGAGCCGGCATCCGCGCTGCGTGAAACCGATAGATGCGTCGAAGCCAGGATAGATCGAATAATCGTAGCTCTCGCTATCTTCGACACCGAGCACCTGCTCGACTGTCGTGTTGTTGGTGATGTCGTGCGTGCCGCCGATGATGGCGTCGGGGAACTGCTCACGAAACCGGGCCACCCGGTCGGCGCTGAACGAGAAAATCGCTGAGCCATAGACGCGATCATATTCGGGTTCCAGCATGTCGCGGTCGACTTGCTTGGTGAAGTGCAGATCGTGGCCCAGAGAGCGATGATGGTGCGCCAGTTTCATCAAGGCGATGTTCGGCAACTTGCCGTCGATTTGGGTGAGGCGCACCTTCATGCCATCTGCCTCCGGTCCAGCGCCGAGCGGCCTGGCAAAGGATCACCAGCCAGCCGCGCCGTCAGCGATCTCGTATCGGCGGGAATCTCCGCCAACCTTGCCGCCGCATCTTCCTTGATGCTGATCGCCGTGGCGTTCTCCCGCGCGGTTTTGGTTTTTCGATTGCCAGGCTTGCAGCGGCGCAACTGTCTAGCTTCTTGGATCTGTACGCGGCGCTTGGTGGCGAAGTCGGCGTCAATGGCGCGCCTGACGGTCTCGGGATGGCATCCGAGCTTTTCCGCTATGCGAGGGAAGCTCCAGCCGTCATTGGCGAGCCGGCTGGCTTCCGCGATCTGTTCTTGTGTGAGTTGTGATGTTGCCCCCCGGCGCATGGGTTACTCCGCCGCTTCGCGCTGATCGGCCTCATCGCCGAACGGATCGTCACCATCCCTTTCGCTGCCGTGGATCAGCTCATCCTTGGCCGAGTTCTTCTTGGTCATGGCGGCGAGGAGATCGTCGCGCATCTGGCGCTGACCTTCATGCCAGCCCTGCAGCCAGCGCTGTCCGGGGCTCGATGCCGCGTCATACGGTGCCATCGGGTCTTTGCCCTGCAGGCCGGCGGCGATGCCTTCCTCATAGGCGCGGTCGTCCAGCGGCATCCTGTCGGTGAACATGTCCGGCTGGAAATTCACCGGAAGCGCGAACCAGGACGCGATCTCGGCACGGCGCTTGAGTTCGGCCGGCGCAATCGTCGGGTCTTCCAGATCGGCGCAGCGCGCCATGAAGTCGAGATCGGCCATGACCAGGCCATCGGCCTTCGCGGTCTTGCGCAGTTTCTTGAGATCGTCCTGCGCCGCCTTGACGACCACCTTCTGCGCCTCGATCAGGCGGAAGTGGTGGAATATGAGGGCACGGCCCTCGGCCGGCGTCAGTTCGGAATTCTTCGGAGCCTCTGAGACCGGCACCGATTCTGCCGTCAGATTCACCGACGGATCGCGCGGGGTATATGGATCGTAGGTATCGCCGAGGTTTACGGTGCGTTGCTTCGGTGCTTTCGCCACTTGGGCCTCCTCTTGGATTATTTCCGCCGTCTCATCCGCTCAATCGCGAGCAGCACCCTCTCCCACGCTCTGGCGAGCGCGCCCTTTATCAACCGCATGTCGTTCCGCTTTCAGTTGGAGCCGTTCCGCGCGATACGCGGTGGCTGCTTGTTCGTTGGCCAGGCAAAGTTCCTCGTACCTGTTGCGGAGCGCGCGGTAGACGTCGCCGTCTATGCTCGCCATCCGTTGCCACCGTTTCCAGACACGCTCGGCCTGCGCCGGCGTGATGCCTGCATCCTTGGCGGCCCGATCACGCGCCGCCGTTGCCGTGTCTCCCCAGCCTCGATACTGGCGCTGGGTCAGTCTGTTCAGGAAGCTGAACGCCTCCGTCGCTGCCGTACTCATGACGCTGATGCCCCGTCTCGGGTCGAACTTGACCCGTCGTGTGTCACCCATGACCTTTTCCTTTCGCTACCTCTGTGGGTGTCAGAGACAGCGACTAAGCCGACCGGGTAGATCGGCGAAAAATCGAAAGCAGGGATGAAGGCCAATGACGCGGAACCGATCGAACTTGCAGGGACGTCCGGAACCGCGGCAGATGGACTTGTTTTCTCGACACCGGCATGAGCCGGCGAACGGCAATGACCCTTTCGAGGGGTTTGGGGCACGGAGCTCATTTGCGCTCCTGCCAAGTTTGAGTGAACTCGCAGGGCTCAAGATCAACGGCGCCGCCGAGAGCCATGAGCATGTCAAGACGTGCGGATTGAGTCTGGCCGATGCGATAGCGCGATCTGGACCGCTCGACGGCCATGCCCGCAATGAATGAGGCGATGACGGCGAGCCAGGTCATTGCAACCGCCTCGCCAGGTAACGCATTGCCTCGACAACGCAGGGGCTTTCCAGATGCACGTGACCGTAGCGGCCAACGTCGGCCAAGATGGCTTTCAGGTGCGCTTCGGAGGTAGGCCCAAGCTGCTGGATGACCTCGATGCTCCGGGCGCGATTGGCGAGGCGGCGGATGGCGCCACGCTCCTCGAGACAGGCCACGAGGCGATGCACTCGGCCGACCGATTCCAATCCGATGCCCTTGGCGATCTCGCGATAGCTAGGCCCGAATCCTCTCTCAGCCTGGAAGGCGGCTATGAACGCGAGCGCGTCGGACTGGCGAGCGGTCAAGGCCGTCATCTTCCCCTCGCCTCCGCCAACTTCCGCGCCGCATCTTCCCGCGTCGATCCGGTCGCATGCGCTCCGGTGCGCGGGCAGCGCGCGAGCCAGGTGCCGTCCTGTGTCGGGATGATGATCGGGCGCTCGCTCATGCGTCGATGCGCTCCCGACGCTCGGCGGCATCGGCGAGGCGACGCAGCAGCCAATTATCTATGGCTTGGACAACGTTCAGCACGATCAGAAGCGCGATGATGGTGATGAGCTGCGCAATCATGCCCGCGCCCTCCATGCCAGCAACAATGTGAGGCACCCGGCATGAAGGACAGCAAAGATCAGCGGGTCAGGATTAGCGAAGAGCGTCGAGCTCATAAATGGCGCGAGCGCAAGGTATGTGGTGCCTATCGTGAGGATGCGGGCCGAGCTCATTCACTTGCTCCCCATGCCGAAGGCGATGCACGGACCACCGATGAAGCCGGCAGCGGCGGAAAGCAGGAAATATGCGAGGAGATAGGCGAGGATGGTCATGCCGGCCTCCATTCGGTTTGAGACCAAACGCCGTCGGCAGCGCGTTCGAAAATCGCCTGCAGCCTGGCAACGCCGATGGTGTTGATCGACCAATGAATGCGCGAGACCAGCCATGACTGCTCGGTATAGCCATGCTTGCGGATGCAGCCGGCAATGCGTTTGCCAAGGTCGGCGAGGTCTGGCGTTGCGCCGCGTTCAAGCCAAGCGAAGTCGCTCATGCTGCACCTGTGGGGAATTGGTGGCCCGACCCCTCGAGGGGCAAAGGGTCGGGCCTTCTCGTTGCCTGGGGGTTGGCGGCCGGCAACGAACTGGAATGCGCGGCTGGCGAGACCGGGGGAGGAGAACCAACCTCGCCAGCGCTTTCAGCGTTGGATTTCAAGCCCCGCGCCGAAACCTGTTCTTCTTGTTCAAGCTTGAGCGCGAGCAGCGTCAGCTCGCGGGCGCGCTCGATCTCGCGACGTGCCTTGCCCGGCTCGCCAAAAGCCCAATGCTGGTTCGCGCGCCGTCCACATTCGACAGCCATGGCGCGGCAACTGGCGGCATCGGTTGGGGTGAGCGCGCTCATGCGAGGATTTCCTGATGTGTGAATTGGGTATCCGAGAGATTTCCGCCATCGCTGGCCTCTTGGGGCGCATCCCCGCTCTCTCGGATAATTTGACCCGATGCCGCAGCCATCGGTTCGCGCAAATGATCATCCGTCACGACTGCGGCTTGCGACGGCGATTTCGAATAAGGTTCAGGCCAAGGCATCCAAGCGACCGGCTGCTCGCCGTGATGGAGGAACATCCATCGCTTTTCGTCTGGCACGTAATAGCTCTGCAGCACCTTCCCGCACTTCGTCGTCAGGATGACGCGCTCTGGAACGAAGACCCGTATATCGACACCTTCACGGCGCTGCTTGATCTCGTAGCGGCCGTGCGGGGCGGATTTGATGTCGGTGTTCCAGGCTGGAGACTGGTTCATAAGCCGACTCCGATGAACGCGGAGCGCGAACCATGCAGCCGCGCGTTGAGCGCGTTAACCGGTTCGCAACTATAAGGAAAACTTGACGTCGAAACCCAGTGAAGGGGACTTGTTTGTGCACCGCGATTGGTCGGAACTTGCACGTCAGCCGGCGAACAAAAAGAAGAACCTCGCCGGGCGGGAGCAAC
>OUNM010456219.1_pt1 | contig 47541 bp, 41 predicted proteins | sample 1769961 | NCBI WGS metagenome assembly OUNM01 (sample SAMEA3914820, study PRJEB12502) | metagenome | biome: forest; material: soil | place: USA | collected 2012-03-12 | depth 0.3 m
GATGAACTTCCCGCGCTTCAACAAGATGAAGGGCATGGGCCAGATCGTGTCGTGGTCGGTGCGCGACGAAAGCCTGCACTGCGAAGGCATCATCAAGCTCTATCACGCCTTTGCCAAGGAAACGAAGGCGCTGACGCCGTCGGTCGCCGACGACATCATCGACTGCGCCAAGACCGTCGTGTCGATGGAAGACAAGTTCATCGACCTGGCCTTCGAGATGGGTCCGGTCCAGGGCATGACCGCCGAGGACATCAAGGCCTATATCCGCTACATCGCCGATTGGCGTCTGAAGCAGCTCGACCTGCCGCAGGTGTTCGAGGCGCCGAAGGAAAACCCGCTGCCGTGGCTGCAGGTGCTGCTGTCGGGCGTCGAACACGCCAACTTCTTCGAAGCCCGCGCCACCGAATATTCCAAGGCGGCGACCAAGGGCCAATGGACCGGCGAAGTCGGCGTCTGGGACGCCTTCGACCAGCTGATGAAAAAGCGCCAGGACGGGCTGAAGGCGGGCGTGTGATTTTTTGGCAAGCGTTCAGCTGTTGGAAAAATGAATGCCGAGCAACTTCCCTAAGACAATAAGCTTAGGAAATTCTGGAACGAAGGAATTTCTAAGTCAAAATGAACTCAATGGCTATCTAGGCAATGAGGCCCAAAACTGGTCTGAATTGCTTTCCAACATTCCCTCTCACTATCTTGTAGAGCGATCCCCCAACGCCAGTCTACTGGCCAGCATAGTCTCCAACCCTACTAATTATAAACCGACCCTAGAACTGCTCCAATCAAACGTTATTTTTACCTCCGACAGTGTTTATTGGGCGGAGCTAATCAGCCTTAGAAGCAAAAATAGAGACTATGTTTTGCCGTTTTTGCATGCGTTTCAAGAGCGATATTCAGAATATTCTGTATTTTCCGACGATCACATACCGGTTACAGCCTCCTTCTCTTCTGCACTTTCGGCAGCTTACAGATTTTTCGACGCAGTAGAGCAGTCACGCAGACAAGACAACGAGCTCTTAAGATTACAAAGCGTCACCAATCAGCTCGAACTAAGAGCCACTGAAGCGCTCGACCACTTAAATTCCGCAACCAACACAACAAAAGCGTGGGGTGAGAAAGCGTCAGAGTACGAGAAGAAGCTGAATGAGGCGGTCGAGAATGCAACAGGCCTTACGCTTACACATTTTGCCCGGCTAAAAAATGAACTTGAAGAAGTCAGAGAAGAAGCAAAAGGCTCTCTTAAAAATCTCGAAAAATCCCTTAAGGAAGACGCCTTAATTGAAGTAACATCTGAATATTGGCTTAATAAATCGAAAAAACATCATAAAAGATATACTATTCTTTCTGGCGCAGCAGCCGGTTACGCTATAATTAGCTTAGCTGGAATTTTTTGGGGGGCAACCCAGCTTCCCGCGTGGTTAAATTTTCACTCACCCTCACATAACCCGAGCACCGACGCCCAGACCGACGCTTGGCAATATTATACAATATTTGTTGCGATAGCGCTTTTGACAATAATATTTTGGGTTATGCGCGTGCTATTAAGAACCATGTTTAGCGAACAGCACCTTTCTACAGACGCAGATGAAAAGAGAGTTTTCAGTCAATCATATTTAGCGCTAATAAAAGAGGGAAGCGCGACTAAAGAAGAGCGAATACTCATGCTTACCAGTTTATTCAAGAGCGCTTCAGATGGAATTGTGAAAGAAGACGGATCTTCAGAAATTGGCGTGGCCGCCATTGCATCAAAACTTCTAATGCCAGGCCCTAAATAGCTGTCTAATCAAAAGTATAAGGCTAAACTTTGTGTAACATCACATACGGCAGGTGCTTCGGTTTCATCGTCAGGCCCGGCCATTGCGCCGGGCCTGAGTGCGTTTGGACCTCGACATAGTATTGCAGCGGATAGGGCGAGGCCGTGTAGTCCGCCGGGATCGAAGCCGTCCAGGTATTGCCGGATGCCGTCATGTCGAGGCTTTGCCAGCGTTCGCCCTGATTGACGTGACGATAGAGCAGCCGCGCGCCGGTGAGCGCTCCCGACACTGTCACCGCAACCGCCTGGCCCGGCGTGAAACCGGCCGACGGCGTGTGCTGGAGATCGATCTCGGGCACCGCGATCTTGGCCTGTGCAGCGCCGATGGCCGCAGCGACACGGGGATCGCTACCAGGTGTAGCGTTCAGGGCCTTCACAGCGTTGATATCGGCGTCGACCATGGCCAGCTTGTCGGCCCAGTTGCCGTGTTCGCTGATGACGTCTGACGAGCCAAGATCACCATAGACGCCGTCCGACACCTTGACGATGCCGGCCCAGGCGTCGCGCGCCTTTTCGTAGTGCGCAATCGTGGCTGTCAGCGCGCGGCCGTCCTGGCTCTGACGATAGAGGGCAAACAGCACGCCCGCGCGCAGCTTGGCGGCAAAGAAGCGGCCCAAACCGACCTGAATGGCGACATCGATACGCTGACGCTCGCTGTCGACATCGTGCGCCGGCTTTTGGGCGGCCTCGGCCTCATCGGCCAGGGCCTCCAGCCACGTCGCCGCCTGCACCGGCGAGATTTTGGCCGACGGCGTTCCCAACAGCTCGGCGGCGTGTTCGCGCGGAGACGAAAACAGCTGCGGATCGAACGGGCTGACATTGTCGAAGACACGCGGCGTCGATTGATCGCGATAGGGGCCGTCCGTCACCTCGGTGATCAGCGATTGGTTCCAGTAGACCTCGGGCCAGTAGCCGTCGCACGCCGCCGCGGCTGCATGGACCGTGGTGATCAGCGGCAGGATACGCCCGGCGGCCGCCAGGGCCAAATCCTGGACCGGCACGGTCTGTGGATTGTACATGCCCCGTCCGAAACCTTCGTACCAGGCGGCGTAGCGTTGCCAGTCCCATTTCGCCGCCATCTTGCGCACCGCATAGCCGTCGCGCGGGGTATTCGTTGAGCTACCGCGCCGGCCGCGATAGGTCAGGGGCTCCATGATGTCGGCCCCGGTCGAGCCGCAGAAGGTGAACATCGCGCCATATTCCGGCGCCGGCGCCGAGGCCAGCAGCCTTTGCGTCCCCGGAAAGATACGGTGGCGCACGGTGAATTTGCGGTCATCGCGCAGCAGGTCGGCATAGCCGTAGCGCGTGAAGCTGCGCGCCCCTTCCGACAGGGTCATCAGGCCGCGCCCGACCTTGCCCGTTTGCGGCATTTCCAGCTCGCGGATCGCCGCCTGATGATAGGGCATGCCGAGGTGCTCGCCCCAGTATTTCGGCGCCGCATTGACCGGCAACCCGGTCGACAGCGCCGTGTCGATCATGGTCTGATCGACGCCCTTGGCGTGCAGGTCGATCTCGATCGGCCGGCCGGAGGCGGCGACGCCCGTAAAGACGCTTTTCCAGAAATCGTAGCTGCCTTCCTTGACACCGCTTTCGCCGTGGATGCGCAGGCCGACCGAGGTGACCGCCGGTAGTTCTTTCAGAAGCTCGGCCATCGCGTCATGGCAATAGGCGGCGTGCGTTTCGGCCGTCAGCCCCTCGATCGTCGGCACGCCGGGCACCGCCGGCCACTCATAGCCGTGCATCCATAGCCCCAGTTGGAAGTCGAGGCCGTGGGCGACGGTCTGCTCGCTGATAAAGCGCAGGGTGTCGAGATTGCGCTCGCGTTCGGCCGGCGACAGACCGCTGACACTGACCTTGTACCCCGGCACATCGAGCAGGAAGGGATAGGTGAAGAGGAAGTACGAATCGCGCACCTTGCCCAACTGATCGTAGGCCAGGCCGAACGCCAGGTGCAGGCGGTTGAAACGCGCTTCAGCGAGCATGGCGATATAGGCCGGCCATTGGTCGCGGTCGTAAAACCACGGCTTGTCATAGGCCTCGCAGGTGAATTGCCGCATGATCGAGCGCACCGGATTGAGCGGCTTTTCTGTCACCGCCTCGCCCAAATCAGCGCCGGTACGCACCCGTCGCGCCACTTCGTAAAGCGCATAGCTCAGCCCGCGCGCATCGCCTGTCACAGCGACGGTATCGCCGTGGCGCGACAGGGTGAAGCTTTCCGGCACGGCCTTGGGATCGAGCGCTGCGTGGATGATCAGCGGCGCTCTCGGCGTCACGGTGTAACCATGTGCCCGCAGGGTCTGCGTCAGGGCGTCTGCCGCGCGGGCGACGGGCTCTGGCACGTGGCCATCGAGCTGGATCGCTAGGGCGCGCCGGCTGGCACCGCCGAGAAACGGCGCGGTTGCGGCCGCGGCCAATCCGCCCGTTTTGAGAAAATCCCTGCGATCCATGTTTTTGTCCCTGTTCCCATCCCTTAGACGTTTTCACGCCTTTTTTGCCGCTATCCGCCGGAGCGACCGGTGGAAACTTATCACCGCGCGCCTATGTTTACAGGGCCGCCGAAGACGCCACGATGTGACACCCGGCGGGCCTACGGACCAGAAGACGCTTTGAGCGGATATAGTCATGGCCTCCCAGTGCCATGTCTCGGCGCTTGGCGGCTTCTGGTCCTTTTATGGCGACGTTTCCGATCCTCTGGACAAATGCGGTATTTGGTCGTCCTATGGCGCCACATCCGGGGGACTATCATGCGTCGTATCGCCGTCATCGCCATGTCGCTGGGTCTGGCCGCGTGCGGGCCGCATACCAAGCCTTCGTCCAGCCCCGTCAATGTCGCCAAGGCGCCCGATCCCGCGCCGATCGCCGTGGCGCGCGACACCTTCAAGGGTTGCACCTGGCAAAAGGTCCAGGGCGCGCGCCTGTCGATCTGGAGCTTCGCCTGCGGCCCCGACATGGGCAGCACGCACCTCATCGCCGATGACAAGGTCGATGGTTTCGACCTGACCGCCAATGGCGAAGGCCGCATGGTCATCCGTACCTTTGCCAAGGCCGCCAATGCACCGGTCGACGCCATCCTGCCGGCGGTGAAGGCCGCTTCACCCGGCAAGGACACCCAAACCTGCGCCCTCGTGCCGGTGCCGACCTTCGATGCCTGGAGCGGGCAGCTGTACGACCTCGAACCGACCGGCGCGGCGAAGGCGGCCTACGACAAGGCCAATGCCGTCGAACCGCAGGAACCGCCATGCGGCGATCTCGGCATCGGTCCGGACGGCGACCGCTTCTTCGCCGTGATGAAGGACGATCCGACGCGCGTCGTCTACGTCGACATGGGCAGCGAGATCCAGATCTTCGACCCGAATACGCTGAAGGCGCAGTGATCGCTTACGGCTTGGGTGTTTCCGGCACCGGCACGTCGAAGCCGTTGAGCGTCACCGACACCAGGCAATAGAGGCCGACGAGGTAGATCAGCTCGCCCGCCCCCGCCTCACCGAAGCGTTCGACCGCCTTGCGATAGACCAGTTCCGGCAGGACGCCGCCATTGACCAGGGCAAAGGCCGCGTCATAGGCGGCCCCTTCGTCCTCATCGAGATCGGCCGGGCGCTGACCGGCAACGATGGTCGAAATCTTGGCGTCGCTCAGGCCGCGCAATTCGGCCATCAGCACGTGGGCATAGAGTTCGTAGCCGGCCCGGAACTTGGCGCCGGTGACCAGGATGGCGACCTCACGCACCGGCTTGGGCAGGGTCGGATTGGTCGCCAGCGCCTTGGTCAGCTCCCACACCGCGCCACCGACCTTCGGGAAATGCAGCCATGGATTCCATGGCCCGATCAGCACGCCATCGTCGCGGATGGCTTGGAAGCCTTTGAAATTCTGCTCGATGCCCGCCTTCATGTCGGCATAGAGCGGCTTTTGATCGGCATCGAGTTGGCTGGGATCGAGGAAATCGAGGCGCATGGCGGGGCTCCTATTGTGCGGCGCAGCAATATGGCTCGCAGAATAAGGAGACAATGTGTCGCTTGAATGTAGGCGCGCTGATCTCAGAGACCCGACGGCATGCGGAAGATGAACTTGGTCTCGGTCTCGTCGGACTGGACACTCAGGGTGCCGCCGTGTGCCCGGGCGATTTCGGCGGAGATATAGAGGCCGAGTCCCAGGCCCTGCTGGTTGCGCAGCACTTCGCCGCGGGCGAACGGCTGAAACAGCCGTTCCATCACCGCTGGCGGGATTTCCGCGCCCTCATTGGCAACCGACAGCCAGAAACTATCGGCATGGCTGATCGCCGTGACGCGCACCGGCGCATCGCTGTCGCCATGGGTGAAGGCATTGCCCAAAAGGTTCGACACCATCTGGCCGATGCGGTCGGCGTCGACCGATACCGGCGCGTCGAAGGCGAAGCGCGTCTCAACCGCGCGCTCCGGCCAGGCGACGCGCAGCTCGTTGATCACCTGCTGGATCGCCGGCTCGAGCGTGAAATGGATTTCGCGGTTAAGGCTGAGCCCCTGCCCTAGCCGGCCGCGGGCGAAGTCGAGCAGATTGCCGATCAGTTCGTCCATGCGCAGCACCGATTGCTGCATCATCTTGAGCACGCGCTGGCCGCGATCGTCGTCGTCCGCCAGGGAACGCTGCAGCACGCTGGCGCCCGAGGCGATGGCACCTAACGGGTTGCGCAGGTCGTGACCCAGGACGGCGATGAACTGCTCGCGCAGCTTGGCGACTTCGCGCGCTTCGGTCAGCTGGGCATGGCTGGCGGCCAGGCGGGCATCGGCACTCAAATGCTGGGCGATCAGTTGCGCGAACAGCTCGAACATGCCGCGCACTTCGGGGTTGTCGACGCGATGCGGATTGGGGTCGATGGCGCACAGCGTACCGAAAAAGCTACCGTCTTTCAGCGTGATCGGCAGCGAAATATAGCTTTTCAGGCCGTAGGTCTTGGGCGTGTGGTGCTGGCTATAGACCGGGTGTTCGTCGGCATTATCGAAGACGATGCCTTCGCCGCTATGGCGGATATCGTTGCACAAGGTGGTCAGGACCGGCAGCTCATCGCCGGGCTTCAAGCCAAAACCGATTAGGTCGCGCGTCGAACAGGCAATCCAGCGGTCTTCAGTCACACGCGCAACAGCCGCGAAACCCATTCCGGTTACGCGGCACACAATATCCAGTATGTTCGGCACGGCATCGATATTTTCGATGGCCGTAATATCGGCTGTGAAATCGTCCATCGATGGACTTGCGCCCCGGCAAATCAACGGTTTGGCGTATTTCAGCGAGCGATCGCCGCGCTGTCAATATGGGATTTCGGGGCAAATTATAAGGACGTCTTGACGGTGCGGTGACACGTCACCACTTCATTTCAAACGGAGGGGATGATGATCGTCGGTATACTGATTTTGGCCTTGCTGGTGATGCGGCTGTGGCCGGACACGCCGCTGGCGCGCACCTTGCGGGCGGTGTTAGTCGTTGGACCGTCACGCTGGCTCGACCGGCCGCGCCTGCTATGGCTTTTGGTGATTATCGGGCTGATGGCGGCGGCGATGGCCATGCTGCCACTGATCCCCGGCGAAACCGCCCTGATCCTGGGGATCGACTGGGCGCTCTATGCCGATCTGATCACCGCCGCCCTGGTCATCGGCACACAGTTGCGCTGGCGGCAGGTGCGGCAGAGCTTTGTGACGCTGCGACACTGGGTCGCGGCGCGCCTGCCCCGCCCACGGGCCAAACGCGCCGTTCGTGTGCGTCGTCAAAGGCCGCCGCGCGCCGACGACGACCGCCCGGCAGGCTGGGTCTTCGCCTAAGCGAAGGCCACCGCACCGGCTTCCAGTACCGCGGCCGCCTTGGCCAGCACCGCATTGCGCTGAGCGATGACGGTTTCAGCGTTGTCGTGATGGGTGGTGTGGGCGTCCGAGGCCAGCACGACCTCGAAACCGTGCTCGGCTGCGTCCTGGCACGAAGTCTCGACGCTGCAATCGGTCGACACGCCGGCCAGAACCAGGCGCTTGATGCCGGTCGCCTTCAACTGCGCCGCAAGATTGCCGCCGGCGAAGATCGAAGCGCCTGCCTTGGCCACCACCCAGTCGGGAAATTGCGGCCGCAGCGCAGCGATCAGCTTCCAGCCGTCGGAATTGCGTTCCCGGCCCGGCCCTTCGTGCTGCACGAAGACCACCTGCGCGCCCTCGCGACGTGCTCGGTCGATCAGCGCACAGATGCGACGAACGACAAAGTCGGCGTCATGAGGCCGGGCCGCGCCATGCACCACGGCGGCCTGCAACTCGATGACGACGAGCGCAGAGGAACTATCGGACGGGGTATCGGGGAAGAGCTCAGACATTGGGCGGATCTCCGGAGGTCTTGAAGAGGACTTTAAGAACGGAAGATCGCCTCCCCCGTCCTTGGCTGGGCGGGGGTGGAGGAGCAGGTTAGGACTTAGGTCCGCACGCCGCCGCTCAACGCCCCGCCACTGGCGGTCGCTTTACGGTTGGCTGCTACGGTAGTCGTACGGTTGCTCATGGCTTCGCTAATGCCACGCCGCCCGGCTTTCGTCAATTGACCTTGCCGTGAAGGGCGCGTGAGCTATTCCGCGGGCTTAACGATGCTCACGGCGTCCTGGTCGCTCAGATGCTGGGCCAGCAGGTCCTCAAGGCGTTGCGGATCGAAGGGCTTTGACATGTAGTCGTCCATGCCGGCATCGATGCACTTGCCGCGATCGCCAGCCAGGGCGTGGGCGGTCATGCCGATGATTTTGACCGCCCGCAGGTCGCCCTTGTCCTGCAGCTTGCGGATCAGCCGGGTGGCGGTGATGCCGTCCATGACCGGCATCTGCACATCCATCAGCACGATGTCGAACGGCTCATTCTCCAGCTTATAGATGGCTTCCTTGCCGTTATTGGCGACGACGACCTCGTAGCCGGCGTCCTGCAGCAGGGTCAGAGCGACGATGACATTGCCCTCATAGTCCTCGACCAGCAGCACCCGGCGGCGCTTGCCATCCTTGGTGGCGGAGCGACGGCCGCGGATGACCGTATCGGCCGGCACGTCATCATTCTCGGCGTTCGGCACTTCCGCCGCCTTGCGCAAGGGCAGGAAGATGGTGAAGCGGCTGCCCATGCCTTCCTGGCTCTGCACCTGGACCTCACCGCGCATCAGGTGGGTGAGGTTCTTGACGATGGCCAGGCCGAGCCCGGTGCCGCCGAAGCGGCGAGTAATGGTCTCATCCGCCTGGACGAACTTGTCGAAGATCCGCGCCATCTGTTCGTCCGACATGCCGATGCCGGAATCGCTGACCTCGAGACGGATGCGCGCATCGCTGTCGGTCGGCATGCGCACCAGGATGTTGACGAAGCCGGTCTCGGTGAACTTCAGCGCGTTGCTGACCAGGTTGAGCAGGATTTGACGGATGCGCACGACGTCGCCATGGAAATGCATCTGGTTGCGCGCCGGCGCCTTGACCGACAGCATCAGGTCCTTTTCGACGGCGCGCACATTCATGATCGAGCGCACCTCTTCGAGCACGTCGTTCAGGTTGAAGGCGCGCTCTTCCAGCGTCATCTCGTTCGATTCGATCTTGGCGATGTCGAGCAGGTCGTTGATCAGGCCAAGCAGAGAATTGGCCGACAGGCGCAGGGTCGAGATGAACTCGCGCTGCTTGTCGTCGAGCTTGCCGTCGCGATCGAGGATGTTGATGATGCCGACGATGGCATTCATCGGCGTGCGCAGCTCATGGCTCATATTGGCCAGGAATTCGCTCTTGGCGATTGAGGCCTCTTCGGCGGCGATGCGTTCGGACTGGTTGACGATGTGGATCAGGCTTTGCGCCATGTCGATGTCTTCGCGCGACCACGGTCGCGAACGGTTCTTGACCGTCTGCTTCCACAGATCGAACGAGGCGCGCGGCACCAGGCGGTGATTGGCCTTTTCCTCAACGACGTTTTTCTCGGGATTGCCGGCCCAATGGACGTGTTTGACGATCGAATCGCGGAACCACAGGATGTAGTCCTTGCGCATATGGCTGATCGGCGCCGCCAGGAAACCGCCGCGCAGCTCTTCGAGCCCCGCCACTTCGCCGGTCAGGATCTCGGCCTCGTGCGTCTTGACCAGGCTGCTCGGATGGCGGCTGTAGAGCCAGTCGATCAGGCTGCGCACCGTCTCTTCCGGTGGCGTCTGGCCGAAGGTGAAGATGCGGTTGCGATAAAGCACGGCCATGCCCTGCGAGCGCATGGCGTCCAGTGTCAGGTCCTGCTTGTCACGCAGCAGATCGTAGAGATTGTAGTGCGTGCCAAGTGATGCCGACAACCGCTCCAGGATCAGCTTGCGCTTTTCCTGTTCGGTGCGATCGACCAGCTCTTCCATCGACGACAGCTGCGCGGAAAAGACGTGGCCCATGATCTCCGACACCATGCGGATGCGATAGGGCACGTGATAGGGCGCATTGTGATGGCAGGCGATCAGGCCCCAGAACTTGCCGTTCTGAATGACAGTAACCGACATCGACGCTGACACGCCCATATTGGCCAGATACTGCACGTGGACCGGCGACACCGAGCGCAGGGCCGACATCGACATGTCGAGCGGGCGGTTGGTGTGCGGGTTGAGCGTCGGGACCACCGGCACCGGCGCATAGCCGATGTCCGAAATCGAGCGGATGAAATTCTTCATGTACAACGCCCGCGCCTGGGGCGGGATGTCACCGGCGGGAAAGTGCAGGCCCTGATAGGAGGCCATGTGCGAGGCCCGGCTTTCGGCGACGACCTCGCCGTTCCAGTCCTCGTCGAAGCGGTAGAGCTTGACGCGATCGAAGCCGGTGATCTTGCGGATTTGCGCCGTGACGAAGCCGTAGAGGTCGCCGAGGTCACGGGTTTCGCGCATGCCGACGGCGAACTGGCGCAGTTCGTCGTAGAAAAAGTCGCGTTGCAGCGCCTTGGTGTCGTCGACGATCTCGAGCTCGACGACGATATAGCCGTCCGACAGGTGCGCCACCGCGTCGAACACCTTGCCATTGACCGTCAGGACCGACGATTGCAGCGGCTGCAGCTCGCGTTTGACAACGATGTGGCGGATGATGTCGGCCTGGTCGGCCCCCAGAATATCGCTGAGCGTCTTGCCGATGACGTCGCCGGTCTTGATGCCGAGCCAGGCCTCGGTATTGTCGCTCGATTGCAGCACGGCATAGGTTTGCGGATCGAGAACGAACAGCACGCCGTAAGGCTGGATCGAGCCCGGCGTATGGATCGGCTCCGTCGAACACCCGTCAAGCGCGGCCTTGAGCTGCTTCTCGCTGAGTTCCTGACGGGGCTTGAACGGCATGGGCGGCCTTTAAAATATGCACCGCGTCGCAAGCGGCGGCGATGGCTTGAAACGACGCCACGGCCATTTCGATAATTTCGGTTTGCGGCAGATAGGGCGCGCCGCCAGATAAGTTTTCAATAAAGAACTTCCACATCCGGCCGGTTTGTGGGCCGTAGCCAGCGAAAAACATTTGATCGAGGCCGGGGCGCAACCCAAGGACACGATTTAGGTTTTTGCTCATCACCGCGCCGCCGAGCGTCGAGCCCTGTTTGACATAGAGATAGCCGGCGACGCGCGCGGGCGTATCGGCCGCGGGTGCGGCAAGCGCGATGTCCAGCGGCGCCTGGCCCAGGTTTTCGAGATCGGTCTGCAGCCAGCGCCGCGCCGGGGCATCGGGCATACCGACGGGCGCCGCGGCGGTGCGATTGGATTCCATGGCGCGATAAAAGACGTCGAAGGCCACCAAAGCCGCGCCATATTGCTCGCGCGTCAGGTCTGGCTCGGTCAACGGACGCAGCAAGGGATGGACGTGCAACGCTTCGTGAGCGTCACGGGTCTCCGCGCGCAGGGCCTCCAGCAGGGTCATGCCGCGAAACCTACGCCAATGATTTTCAAATGCAATATGCCTGATTTGGCTTAAAAAAGCGCGTCGGGCAGCTTTTGCGGCGTGCAGGTACCGCTTTCACCGAGGTGATCGCCGCCGTGGGTCAGGCCGCGCGGGTTGATTTCCTCGGCATAGAAGGCGCCGTTGGCGCGATTGAGCGTGATGCGCAAGGCCGCGCCGTTTCGCGTCACGCGATTGACCAGATAATAGGCGCTGCCACTGACCGTGGCGTCGCACATGGCGTCGATGCAGATACTGTCGCGAACCAGTGAGACGTGACGCGGATCGACCTGCTGGAATTTGAAATCGGCCTGGGCATTGGGAAAGACCGGCGACGGAAACAGGTCGATGTAAAAGGTGCCATGCGTCAGGGTCTTCTTACCGTCATTGGTGACGGTGTCGCAACGCAGATTGATCTCTTCCGGGTGCAGCGGCGGCGTGGACGCCTGGGGCGCAGACGGCGCCATCATCGCCGCCGGTGGCGGGGGAGGCGGCGGCGGTACGGACTCGGCCGGCATCACAACGACAGGTGCCGGCGAAACCGCGACCGGCGGTACGGCATGAACCGGCGCGGCCGGATTGAGCGCGGTGTAGGGGACAGGGCCCGATGGCGCGACCGGCGCAGGGGCGGCCGGCTTTTTGACCTTCTTGTGATGCACCACGGGCTTGGCCGCCGGTGCATCAGAGGCAGTGCCGTCTTCCTGGGCGTGAACGGTCATCGGCAGGCACATCAGCGCCGCCACCACCGCCCAACAGATGCCCGCCCGTGCGATGATCTTAGGCCTCCTCGCCGAAGCGGTCATTGACCAGGGCGACCAGGGCCTCGACGGCCTCCTGCGCCTGCTCACCCTCGGCCTCGATCTCAATGGTCGAGCCCTTGGCGGCGGCCAGCATCAGAAGGCCCATGATCGACAGGGCATCGACGCGGTTGTCGTCCTTGATAACGATGATCTGAGCATTATCGTAGCTGGAGGCCAGCTTGACGAACTTGGCCGAGGCGCGCGCGTGCAGGCCCTTATTGTTGCAGATTTCGACCGATGCGCGTGCCGGCAGCGTGGTTTCACTCATCGCGGCCTCCCTTTTTCACAGCGGCGCGGAATTTTTTCACAAGATGGGGGAGTTTAGGCGCTGCGTCCAGTGCAAATTCGCCTAAAATCAGTGACCAAACCTCGCTTAACTACGCGTCGCCCGACAGGACGTAGGAGGCAACCGTCACGTATTTCTTGCCGGCTTCCTGGGCGTGGCTAACGCACAGCGCCAAATCTTCGTTGCGGCGCAGACTGGCCAGCTTGATCAGCATCGGCAAGTTTAGCCCGGCAATAACCTCGGCGCGGGTCTGCTCCATCACGGAAATGGCCAGGTTCGAGGGCGTGCCACCGAACATGTCAGTCAGCAGGATGACACCATCGCCGGAATTGTTGGCCAGAGCCGCGGCCAGGATATCCTGGCGCCGCTGGGCGACGTCATCGTCAGGCCCGATGCAGATCGCCGTCACCTGGCTTTGCGGTCCCACTACATGCTCCATTGCCGATACGAACTCTTCGGCGAGCCTGCCATGGGTTACGATCACCAGTCCGATCATCAATCAGTCATCCCTGAAACCGTCCCGTATGTTGTCCGGCGGCGGATACGCGTCACGCGATTTCACCTCAGTCGTGAAACCGTCACCATGATAGAGCGGATTGCTTCGCACTGCAAAACGGATTTTTTTGAACCACCCTGCTTAAGGGCGATTCGGGTTTCCGCCAAGGGGGCCCAAAGAGGCTCAACGCTGACGCAAACGGGCGATCAGCTTGGTCACCGACGAGGCTTCGCGCGGATTGACGCGGATCGTCGGCATATCGACGCCGAGAAACGGCGTGACTTCATTTTCCGGCATACGCTCGACCGGATCGGTCTGGGCCAACGCCGCCAGATGGATGCGGGTCATCGACCGAGATGGCTCGGCGGTAATGCCGATACCGCGTACTTCCATCTTGCCTTCAATGGTTTCCGGCGCGCTGCCATAGATGTGACCGCCTGACTCCCACAGCCAGGTATAGTCGTCCGAGACCAGGACGCAGCCGGCCTGAACGGCGCGCAGGGCCAGGTCGCTTTTGCCGATGCCGGAGGGGCCAAGAATAAGCACGCCACGCCAGTCGGGACCGACCCGAAGCGTCAGCGTCGTCGCATGCACGATAAGCTTACTCATCCCCACTCGCCATCACACCGTTCTGTTGCAGCGCATTAAGACACAGACGGCAACAGAATGCAAAAGCGCGCGCCTTCGATCACTCCCGATGGCGATTTGCGGTTTTCCGCCCAGATGCGGCCGCGGTGGGCTTCGATGATTTGACGCGAAATCGACAGGCCAAGGCCCGAATTGCGGCCAAAGTCAGTGCCTTTCGGACGCGAGGTGTAGAAGCGCTGAAACACCGTTTCCAGATTCTCGTCCGGAATGCCCGGACCGTCATCGTCGATGGTGATGCGGATGCGGCGTTGCGGATCGTCGCTTGGTTCGATCGTCACGCGCACGCCGCCGTCCGGCTGTGAGAAGGAGCGCGCATTGTCGATAACGTTGCGGAACACCTGCCCTAACGGCCCTTCGCGGCCACTGACCTGGGTCTGCGCGGACGCCAGGCGGCGCGCCATGGCGACATCGGGCTCATGATCGCGCCGCCCTTGCCGGTAAAGCGACACAATGTCCTCGAGCAGCCCCCCGATATCGACGATGCGCGGCTGTTCGCGCGACAGTTCGGCGTCCAGGCGCGAGGCATTGGAAATGTCGGTGATCAGCCGGTCGATGCGGCGGACGTCGTTGTTGATGACCCCCATCAGCCGTTCTTTTGCCGTATCGTCCTTGACCAGCCGCAGCGTCTCCAGCGCGCTGCGGATCGAGGTCAACGGGTTCTTGATCTCGTGCGACACGTCGGCGGCGAAGCGGTCGATTTCCTCCATGCGCCGCCACAGGGTCGCGGTCATCGATTCCAGCGATTTGGCGAGGTCACCAATCTCGTCCTTGCGCTCTTCCAAATCCGGCAGCGAGATCGCCCGGGTCTGCGACAAACGCACGCTGTCGGCGGCGGCCGACAGGCGCTGGATCGGCCGACTGACCAGCCAGTTGAGCAGGAACCATGACAGGGCGGTGACCAGAAGGGCGATGGCGATGAACGGCAGCAGGGCGAGCTGCTGTTGCGCGACGATCTTGTCGACATCGCCGCCTTCCAGCGTCAGCACCCCCAGCACCATGCGCACCCGGCGCAGCGGATAGGACACCGACACCACCTTGATGCCGCGCTCGTTCGGCCGCACGGTGATCACCGTATTACCCTTCAGGGCTTCGGTGACCTCGGCGTGCAACTGCGCCTCGGCCGTGGCACGCAAATCGGCGCGACGGGCGCTCTTGTCTGTCGGCGGCGGATCGCCTGCCTTGCGCGCCGGCGGCAGGGTGTGAACCTCGACGGCCGCCTGTACAGCATAGGAATCGACCAGCTTATTGCCCTTGTCGTCGTACAGCCGGGCGCGCTGGCCATTCGAGATGTAGGGCGGATTAAGCAGGGTGGCGATCAGGTTGAGATCGGACAGGTGCGGTGTCGGCACGCCATCGGTGGCGACGTCGGCAATGACCTCGCCCATCAACTGCGCCTGGGCGGTCAGCGAGTTGCGTTCGCCGGCGATAAGGCCCTGGCGCAACTGATCGATGCTGAAGGCGCCCCAGATCAGCACCACCAGCCCCAGCATGTTGAGCACGAAGATCAGCCGCCCAAGACGCGACTGAAAAAACGGCAAGCGTCGATACCAGGGCCGGGCCGCCATGGTCACACCTGCGCCATCGGGCCGTGGCCCGACGCCAGTGCAAACTCATAGCGACGAAACGGGCTCATGTGTCCCGCTCACGCTTCCTTGTAGCGGTAGCCGACGCCGTACAGCGTTTCGATCGAATCGAAATTCGGATCGACGACGCGGAACTTCTTGCGCATACGCTTGACGTGGCTGTCGATGGTGCGGTCATCGACATATACCTGATCGTCATAGGCGGCATCCATCAGGTTGTCGCGGCTCTTGACGAAGCCCGGACGCTGCGCCAGGGCGTGCAACAGCAGGAATTCAGTGACCGTCAGCCGGACCGGCTTGCCGTCCCAGGTGCATTCGTGGCGCGCCGCGTCCATGACCAGCTTGCCGCGCTTCAGCGACTTGGCGTTCAGCGCCTCCTGCACTTCCGGCGGCTCGCCCTGCTCGATGATGCCGGCACGGCGCAGCACCGCCTTGACGCGCTCCAGCAGCAGGCGCTGCGAGAATGGCTTGTGCATATAGTCGTCGGCGCCGAGGTTGAAACCGAGGATTTCGTCGATCTCGTCGTCCTTCGAAGTCAGGATGATGACCGGCAGGTTCGACGTGGCGCGCAGGCGGCGCAGCACTTCCATGCCGTCCATGCGCGGCATCTTGACGTCGAGAATGGCGAGGTCGGGCGGATCTTTTTCCAGGGCTGCCAGACCGGCGGCACCGTCGTAGTAGGCTTGTATCGTATGGCCGCCGCTTTCCAGCGCCATGGTCACGCTGGTGACAATGTTTTCGTCGTCGTCGACAAGGGTGATGCGGGCCATGGGGTCTCCAGTTGGTGTGTTTGGCGCGCGCTCACGGCCGGAGCACGGGCATTTCCCATTTCTGAGAAGCGAATGTGTCGAGAGATACCATTGAAAGCAAGGTCTTTTCTTGACGCGACCATGACGCGAAGTCGGTCATATCGGGGCGTAAATCAGGCTTCAATGATAATTTAAGCGTATTTGTGTAAGGTCTGTAAGATTTTCAACAGGTAAGCAGCCAGGTAAATACGCTATGTCGGGCCGGCCGGTGCACTACGAAGTCTTCTCCCGCCGCACGCCGGGGGCCGCCTGGACGCTGCAAATGGCCTCCGAGGATCGCGCCGTGGCGATTGCCGCCGCCGAAGAAATGCTGACCTCGCGCCACGCTTGCGCCATTCGCGTCACCAAGGAAATACTCGATCCGGAAACGGGCGACTATTCCAGCGCCACTATCCTCAACAAGGGTATGGTCGAGGACAAGAAGGTCGTCCGCCGGGCGCCGGAAACCGACGCCGCCTGCACCTCGCCGCAAGACCTCTACAGCTTTCCCGCCCGCGAAAAGATCGCCCGCCTGCTCGAAGACTGGTTGCGCCGGCAAAAGGTTACGGCGTTCGAACTGCTGCATCGGCCGGAGCTGGCGCGCAAGCTCGACGACTCCGGCAATGAGCTGCAGCACGCCCTGCAAAAGCTGTCGGTTGCCGAAGCTCAGGACACAGGCCACGATCTGCACGAACTGATGCGTCGCTGGCAGGCCCTGATCGATCGCGCCATTACCCGCCTGACCCAGGATGGCGGCAAGAAACTGTTCCCCGACATCGGTAACGACTTCAAGGCCGCCGTTGACCAGGCCGCGTCCCACGCCGAAAAGACCTATGCCCTGGGTGGCGCCATCGCCAAGGCCCTGGCCTCAGATACCACGGCCGCGGCCAAGCTTCACCGCCTGCTCGGCATGGCGCAACAGGTCGTCAACGATCCGGGCCGCGCCTGGGCGCTGGCCGTCATCGAGGCCCCGGCGGTCGAGCTCTTCGCGCAAAAGACCACGATGAGCGAATTGCTGGGCGACAGCGCCGATCTTGGCGCCGTCCTGTCGGCCATGACCATAATGGCCGCCGGTCCGCAGGTCGAACTGGTGGCGCAACGCGACACAGGCGTCGCCAAGCTGTTGCCGCCGGCGACCGGCATGCTGGCCGGCTACGGCACGCTGATCGCTACAAAAGCCTTCCCGACGCTGGCGACACAGTTGTCACGGCGGCTGATGCAGGACCTGAAAGGTCCACGCCGCCTGCGCCCCGACGATCCCGAAAGCGAAATCGAAACCCTGCGCGCGCTGGCCCTGTGCCTGACCGTCGGCGGCGAAGACGCGCACCGTGAAGACGTCCACGAGGCTTTCACCGAGCGCTCGCGCATGCTGGTTTCGGCCGATTTTGTCGAGGCCCTGGCGCGCAAGGCACTCGACAGCTGCGACGAGATCGAAAAGCTGATCTGGCTCGGCGAAAACGTGGTCGGCGGCGCCAATAAACGCCAGGCCGCGCGCTGGCTGGTGGCGTCGCTTGGCGCACTGAAGTTCGAGCGCGCCCTGCGCGATCCGGTCAAGCCGGCACCGCATCGCCTGGCGTGGCTGGCCGACATGCAGCGCCGCGTCGCCGCCGTGCAGTTCCCGGAGAAGGACTGCGAGGAAATCAACGCCAAGTTGGGCATGGTCGGCGGCCAGGTGGCCAACGACGTCCACCTCGTCACCAACATCGTCAAAAGCCCGATGCCGGTAATGCAAAAGCTGCAGGTCCTGCTCAATCTGGCTTCGGGGCGCGCCGCGCCGACCGGCCCCGCGGCTGACGGCGCCCGCAGCGAAGTGATGAAGCTGCTGCGCAATCCCGATCTGCGCAACGGGCTGGCCGCCAATCCGCAGGCCCTGGCTGTGCTGCGGCCGATGATGAAGGCCGCAGGTCTGGCCGCCTAAAGCTTCCCGGGCTTAGCGGAAGTTCAGTTCCAGCAGAACGTTGTTGGGGTCGGCGACGAAGAGCTGACGCAGGCCGATCTCCGGAATTTCGTTGTAGCCGTAGTCGAGCCCCTGGCCCTTGATCCAGGCGAGCACCTCGTCATAGCCGTCGCATTCGAAGGCGACGTGATGGATGGCGCCTGTAGGTGCACCCGGCTGGACGTCACGCGGGATGGTATTGTCGGTGCCGAACAGGTTGAGATGGATCACCGCCTGACCCGACGGTTCATGCAGCCACTGCCGCAGGGACGGATCGCGCTGCGGCGCTACGCGTGGCTCCAGCCCGAGCAGGTCCTGATAAAAGCGAATGGTCTTCGCCATGTCATGGGTCTGGATATTGATGTGGTTGAGATTCTTGACGCGCATGGTCCGGCCCGGGAGTTGAGGGCGCTACCTTTAGCGATAGGTCAAGAATAGCGCAATCGGGCAGCGTTCGCAGCGTCTGCTTACCGGTAGGCACTGCCCGCGTTAACCTTTTCCCAACCCTCCACAGGCAAGCTCGATAGGATAGCGTCGGCGCCGTCGAAACGCGCCGATTTTCATCTAAATTCTCACGAAATTTCAAGCCATACACAAGTCATACCGGCCATACCCTGTCGGTATGGCCGGTATAACCCGTTGAAATACCTAAGTATGGCCGCTTTTACGCCGCCCGCACCTGGTCGAGGAAGGCGTGCATCTGGTGACGCAGGTGCTCGGCCTGACGCGCCAGTTCGGACGAGGCCGACAGCACCTGCGAGGCGCCGACACCGGTCTCTTCGGCCATGCGGGCGACGCCCGTGATATTGTGCGTCACCTCGGTCGTGCCGGCCGAGGCCTGGGTCACCGCCTGGACGATTTCGTGGGTCGCGGCGCCTTGTTGTTCGACGGCGGCGGCGATGGTCGATGACGAGTCGGAGATGTCGCGGATGGTCTCGGTGATGGTCTCGATCGCCGCCACCGCGCGCTGGGTCGTCTCCTGGATACTGCCGATCTGCTCGTTGATCTCGGCGGTCGCCTTGGAGGTCTGTCCGGCCAATGCCTTGACCTCGTTGGCCACCACGGCGAAGCCGCGGCCGGCATCGCCGGCGCGCGCCGACTCGATGGTTGCGTTTAGCGCCAGCAGATTGGTTTGCGACGCGATGTCGCTGATCAGCTTGACGATGCCGTTGATGCGCCCGGCGGCCTCGCTGAGCTCATAGACGATCGAAGCGGTCTGGTCGGCCTTGATCACCGCGCCCTGAGCCTTGTCGCGCGAATGCTCGACCTGACGGCCGATTTCGCCGACCGAAGCGCCCAGCTCCTCCGCCGATGACGCGACCGAAGTCACGTTCGTGCCGGCCTCTTCGGCCGCCGCCGATACCGAGGTCGCCTGCTCCGACGCCTCGTTGGCATTCGACGTCAGTTGCGACGCCGTCGCCTGCATTTCGACCGCCGCCGCCGACACCGTCTCGACAATGCCGCCGACAGCGTTTTCGAACTGATCGGCGAGGTCGGCCATGATCTTTTTGCGCGCGGCCTCGTTCGATGCCCGGGCAGCCTCTGCCTCTGCCTCGAGCGCACGGGTCCGCAGCAGATTGTCCTTGAACACCTGAACGGCCGACGCCATGTCGCCGATCTCGGTTTTGTCACCCAAATTGGGCACGTTGGCGTCTAGATCGCCGCCCGCCAGCTTGCGCATTACGCCGGCCATGCCGTTGATCGGCCCGCAGATACCGCGGATCATGGCAAAGCCGATGCCGAAGCAGATCAGCGCTGTGATCGCCAAAGCGGCCATGATCAGCCCTTCGGCCGCTTTGCCAAGTGCAATACCGTCACGCGCGGCTTTTTCACCCTCCGATACCTGAAAATCGCGATCGGCGCGGATGGCCGAGCGTACCGCCTCGGATTTCGGCTTCATCGTCGTCATGTAAAGCTGGGCCGCGCCGGTATCGTCATTGGCCGAGACCTTGGCCATGAACGGATCGGTGTCGACCATGTATTCGCTCGCCGCGGCCTTGATAGCATTGGCCAGATCGGTTTCCTTGCCCGGCGAAATGAAGGGTTCGTAAGCCCTCAAATCCGCCAGGACCTTCGCCTTGGACGTCGCCACGTCCTTCAGCATATCCGTGCGGTCTTCACCGGCGTGCAGCAGGATCTGCGCCTGGCGCGAGCGGAAGATCTCGAAATCCTCCGACAGGTCGCCCAGCACATTGGACGACGGCAGCCAGTCGCTGGCCACATCCTGCGACGACGCGTTCACGTCCTGCAGGCGATTGATGGAAAAGGCGCCCAACGCCGCGGTGGCGCCCAGCACGACGACGAACGCGGAGATGACCCGCGCCCGGATGGTCAAACGATTAAGCATGGCAGTATCCCCGGAACACACGCGAAAAACTCAGCCGGCGACCGCATGGTCAAGCACACCAAAGGGTTGCGCTTTGTAACCGGCAATGCGTTACATTTGGGGATAAGTCCTGAATAATGACTTAAGACAATCGCCTTTACGCAAACGATTGCATTATCATACCGTCAATCGGACCCTAGTGCGCTTCATCCCAATTGTGGGCGGCATGGGCTTCGACGACCAGCGGCACCGAGAAGTCGATCGCCGGCAGGGCGGCGTCCGACATCACCGTCTTGATCAGCGGCATGACGGCATCGACCTCGGCGTCAGGCGCCTCGAAGATCAGTTCGTCGTGGACCTGCAGCAGCATGCGCGTGGTGAAGCCGGCGTCCGACAGCGCCCTGGGCATGCGCATCATGGCGCGGCGGATGATATCGGCGGCCGTGCCCTGGATCGGGGCATTGATCGCCGCCCGTTCGGCGAACGAGCGCAGCGCGCCCTTGCCGTTGATTTCCGGGATATGGATCTTGCGGCCGAACAGGGTCATGACGAAGCCGTTGGCGCGGACATAGTCGCGGGCACCGTCCATATAGTCCTTGATGCCCGGGAAGCGATCGAAATAGGTCTCGATATAACGCCCGGCCTCACCGCGCTCGATGCCCAGTTGGTTCGACAGGCCGAACGCCGAAATGCCGTAGATGATGCCGAAATTGATCGCCTTGGCGCGGCGGCGAATTTCCGAAGTCATGTCCGCCATGGGCACATTGAACATCTCCGACGCCGTCATGGCGTGGATGTCGTCGCCGCGGGTGAAGGCCGCCTTCAACTGCGGAATGTCGCCGATATGGGCCAGGATGCGCAGCTCAATCTGCGAATAGTCGGCGCTGATCAGCTTGTGGCCCGACTTGGCAATGAAGGCGGCTCTGATCTTGCGGCCTTCGGCAGTGCGGATCGGGATGTTCTGCAGGTTGGGTTCGTTCGATGACAATCGCCCGGTCGGGGTCGCCGCCAGGTGGAAGCTGGTGTGAATGCGCTGCGTTTCCGGGTCGGCATATTCGACCAGGTTGTCGGTATAGGTGCCCTTCAGCTTCGACATCTGGCGATAGTCGAGCACCAGGCGCGCCATCGGAATACCCTGCTCGGCCAGGTCTTCGAGCACCTTGACGTCGGTCGCCCATTGGCCCGACGCCGTGCGTTTGCCGCCGGCCAGCTTCATCTCGTCGAAGAAGATTTGGCCCAGTTGCTGCGGGCTGCCGATATTGAACGGCCGGCCCAGCAGGGCATGCGCCTCCTGTTCGATAGCGTTCATGCGCGTGCCGAAATCCTGGCTCAGCGCGCGCAGGATTTCCGGATCGATGCGGATACCGGCCAGTTCCATATCCGACAGCACCGGCGCCATACCGCGTTCGAGCGTTTCATAGACCGTCACCATGCTCTCGCGCGCCAAACGCGGCTTGAGCACATGCCACAGGCGCAGTGTCACATCAGCGTCTTCGGCGGCATAGCGCGTGGCCTCTTTCAGCGCGACGAACTTGAAGCTCTTGGCGGTCTTGCCGGAACCCGCGACCTCCTTGAAGGTAATCGGCTTGTGGCCAAGATGCTGTTCCGACAACTCGTCCATGCCGTGGCCGTGCAGGCCGCCTTCGAGGACGTAGGACAAGAGCATGGTGTCGTCGAACGGTGCCACATCGATGCCGTAGCGGTGCAGGACGCTTAGGTCATATTTCAGGTTCTGCCCGACCTTGAGGATGGTCCGGTCTTCGAGCAGCGGCTTCAGGATACGGATGACGTCGTCGAGCGCGATCTGCTTGAGTTCATCGCCGCCGAAATCGAGCCCTTCGGCCATGTGGCCGACCGGGATATAGCAGGCGCAATTGGGCGCGGTCGCCAGCGAAATGCCGCACAGGTTGGAATGCGACGCCGACAGATCGTCGGTTTCGGTGTCGACAGCGATGATTTGCGCCTGATGAGCGCGCGCCACCCATTGCTCCAGGGCTTCAACCGTCTGCACGCACTCATAGGCGTCGAGATCGAAGGGTTGGCGGGCCGCCTCTTCCGCTGTCTTTTTCGGCGCACCATAGAGCGGCCGCAGTACCGGCGCGGTCGGCACCTGGGAAATCGCGGTCGAGGTTTCGAGCGCCGACAAGGTGCCACCGACACGCTTGGCCAGGCTGGCAAATTCCATCACCGTCAGGAACGCCGTCAGCACGTCCGGTTCCGGCTGGCGCAATTTGAAGGTGTCGAGATCGAGCGGATCGGGCGTGTCACAGCGCAGACGCACCAGTTCGCGCGACATCAGGATCTGGTCGCGGAAGTCAATCAGGGTCTGGCGGCGCTTTTCCTGTTTGACCTCAGAAGCGCGTTCCAACACGGCGTCGAGCGTGCCGAAGGTGGTCAGCAGCTCCGCCGCTGTCTTGACGCCGATGCCGGGCGCGCCCGGCACATTATCGACGGAATCGCCGATCAACGCCTGGGCATCGACCACCAGTTCCGGCGGCACGCCAAACTTCTCGATCACCTGCTCGCGGCCGATGAGCGTGCCCTTGACCGGATCGAGCATGCTGACGCGATCGTCAACCAGTTGCATCAAATCCTTGTCGGACGAGATGACGGTGACATTGAAACCCTTGTTCTTGGCGATGTGGGCATAGGTGCAGATCAGATCGTCGGCCTCATAGCCTTCGAGCTCGACCGCCGGCAGCCCGAAAGCGCGAGTGGCGTCGCGGATCAGCGGGAACTGCGGGATCAGGTCTTCCGGCGGAGGCGGACGCTGCGCCTTGTAACCATCGTACAGTTCGTTACGGAACGTCTTGGGGCCGGCGTCGAAGATGACGGCGATGTGCGAGGGCGCGTCGTCGCCGCGGTTCTCCTTGATCAGCTTGTACAGCATGTTGCAGAAGCCGGAGACGGCGCCGACCGGCAGACCGTCCGACTTGCGCGTCAACGGCGGCAGGCCATGATAGGCGCGGAAAATGTAGCCCGAACCGTCGATCAGGACCAGGCGATGGCCTTTGCCGTCAACAGCGGCGTCAGCGGTCGGGGCGGTGGCGGTATCGTCCTGGGTGTCTGGCAAGGTATCGGGCATGTCGGCTTTCGGGAATCTGCGGCGCGTGGCCTTTCATACGGCCATATGCGCACGCTGCCAATTCAAAGCGACAGCGGATGGCAGGAATGACGTTCGGGCCTACCAGCTGCCGGTATTGGGCGTCGACAGCCAAGGCTCCGCTGGCGGCAATGGCCCGTTCTTTTGCAGCAGTTCGACGCTGATGCCGTCGGGCGAGCGCACAAAGGCCATCATGCCGTCGCGCGGTGGGCGATTGATGACCACGCCCTGATCGGCCATGCGCTGGCACGCGGCATAGATGTCATCGACCTCATAGGCCAAGTGACCGAAATTTCGGCCACCGGTATAGACTTCCGCCTGACCGCCCTCGTCGGGCCAGTTATAGGTCAGCTCGACCTCGGCTTGCGGGCGCAGACCCTCTTGCTTGCCGAGTTCGGTGTCTTCGGAGGCCGTCAGGAAGATCAGGCTGAAACGGCCTTTTTCGCTATCGGTGCGGCGGACCTGCTTCAGGCCCAAACCGTCGCAGTAAAAGCGCAGCGCGGCGTCGAGATCGTGCACCCGCACCATGGTGTGCAGGTAGCGCATGCTCAGTGGCCGCCTTCGGGGCGCGGCGCCGGGCTGACATAGTCGTGGGCGTGGTCCTGATGGACGAACTTGCGATCGCAATAGCCGCATTCGGCCGTGCCGTCCTCGCCCAGCTCGATATAGACCAGCGGATGACCCAGCGCCCCGCCACCACCGTTGCAGGCAACCTTATGGCCCTCGACATAGATGACTTCGGGCGGGGGGACGGTATCGCTCATCACTAAATCCATCTGGCCGCCCATGATCGATCTGGCGCGGCGCATCATATCGCTTATGCAAAAAACCGCCTGTCCCGTCAATCCGGTGCCGCATCGAGCGTGCGGCCCATGCGCATGAAGCGCACCGAGGTGCCGTCGGGCTGCGGAAACAGCTCGATGTCGTCACCTTCATAGCCGAGTGCGCGGTAAAGCTTCACGCCGGGCAGAGTCGCCATCATCTCCATGCGCGTAAAGCCGGCGGCGCGCGCTTGATCCTCGCAATGGCGCAGGATCAGCTTCCCCAGGCCTCTACGGGCGAAATCGGGATGAACGAAGAAGGCACGGATCTTGGCGGCATCGGTCGCCGGGTCGAGCCTGCCGGACTCGCGCGCGGCATATTGATCGCCGCCGAACAGGGTGCGCCGGTAGCTCCAACCGCCACAGGCGACGAACTGGCCTTCGTGTTCGACGAGATAATAGGTGCCGTCACGCACCAGTTCGGAATCGACGCCGAAAACATAGGTGCAGGCGGCCTCGATCTCGGCTTCGCTATAGTCGTCGCGGCTCAGCGCCCGCGCCGATACGTCGATCAGAGTTTCAAGCGCCGGAATGTCTTCCGGCCGGGTGGGGCGCAGATCGAATGTCATATGAGACGGTTTAGCACCCTGAATTGACCGCTTCCAGCGAATGTGGAACCCTCCGCTTCATGGAAACGCCCAAAGAAACGTCGCCGAAAACACCCCACCGCCTGGCCTCGATCCTCGGCGGCTCGATCGGCAACCTAGTCGAATGGTACGACTGGTACGCCTATTCGGCCTTCACCCTCTACTTCGCCAAGGTGTTCTTTCCCAATGGCGACAAGACGGCGCAGCTGCTGAACGCCGCCGCCATCTTCGCCGTCGGCTTCCTGATGCGGCCGATCGGTGGCTGGCTGTTGGGTTGGTACGCCGACAAACATGGGCGCAAGGCAGCGCTGACCCTGTCGGTGCTGAGCATGGGCGCAGGCTCGCTGCTGATTGCCGTCACGCCGGGCTTCAAGACCATTGGTGTCGCAGCACCAGCCATCCTTTTGCTGGCGCGGCTGATCCAGGGCCTGAGTGTCGGCGGCGAATACGGCGCCTCGGCGACCTATCTGTCGGAAATGGCCGGCCACAAATGGCGCGGCTTCTATTCCAGCTTCCAGTACGTCACCCTGATCATGGGGCAGTTGGTGGCCTTGGGCGTGCTGATCGCCCTGCAGACCTGGTTTTTGAACGCAGCCCAACTCGAAGCCTGGGGTTGGCGCATTGCCTTCGCCATCGGCGCGCTTCTGGCGTTCTCGGCCCTGATCATCCGCCGCCATATCGCCGAAACGGAGTCGTTCGAACACGCCGGCAAAACGAACCGCGGCCAGGTCCTGACCCTGCTGCGCACCCATCCGCTGCAGGTGCTGCAGGTCATCGGCCTGACGCTCGGCGGCACGGTGGCCTTCTACACCTACACCACCTACATGCAGAAATTCCTGGTCAACAGCGCCGGCTGGTCGAAGACCGCGGCGACGGCCATGTCGGCGGGAACGCTCCTCCTCTACATGCTGGCGCAACCAGCCTTTGGCGCCCTGTCGGACAAGGTCGGGCGCAAGCCGCTGCTGATTGGTTTTGGTATTGCCGGCACCCTGCTGACCGTGCCGATCATGACTGCGCTTGGCCACTCACATCCCGACCTCGCGGCCTTCCTGCTGATCATGACATCGCTGGCGATCATCAGCGGCTATACCTCGATCAACGCCGTGGTAAAGGCCGAGCTGTTCCCGGCCCACATCCGCGCGCTGGGCATTGCCCTGCCCTACGGTATCGGCGTGTCGCTGTTCGGCGGCTCGGCCGAATATATCGCGCTGTGGCTTAAACAGGCCGGACACGAGGCCTGGTTCTTCTGGTACGTCAGCGTCTGCGCCTTCGTTTCGCTGCTGGTCTACGTCTTCACCGCCGACACGCTGAAACACTCGGCCTTTCACGCTGAAGCCAAATCCAAGGCCTGAATTTTCACGGCCGGGCTTTTTCGGGGTTGAGCGTTTCGGCGGATTCCATTAGGGTCCGCGCCGTTCAGGGCGCCTACTCGCCCGCTCAGGCACCCGTAGCTCAGCTGGATAGAGCGTTGCCCTCCGAAGGCAAAGGTCGAACGTTCGAATCGTTTCGGGTGCGCCAATCCCATAATATCGAAGCCGTGAATGCTCCGTTTGCACGTCATGATTGCGTGACGCGATCCGACGCCGGAACGTCGTGACATCCGAAAGGCCATGTTCGCCCCTTTGTCTTCGATGTTCACGGAGACCACGTGGCGCACCTGTCACCCGTCGACCGGGGGCTGCTAGGCGAAACAAACCTCAAGCAATTAAGTCAGGCCCGGCAAAGGCTTATGGACCGCCTCTATCGATGCCGGCGACCGACCGCACCGACCAGCCGATAGGCTGTTTCGCACCGCATTACGCCACCTGACTAGTCAATCATGACTATCGCGATTGGCGATACGGAAAAAGGTTAACGCTTGTTTAATGCGCTTGGAAGTCGAACGGCTTTCAGGGGTTATCGCACTTAAACAAGGAGTTGACATGAAGACGATTATTCTGGCCGCTGCGGCCTTGGCCATTGGCGCCATTTCCGCCCCGGCTTTTGCCGACACCGTCACCACCACCGGCACCATCGCGGCGGTCTGCAAGGTCACGGCGTCGAACCCGGCTTTTGACATCACCGTCCGCACGCAACAGCGCATTGCCGACCTCCTGGTCCAATGCAACTCGAACAAGGCCAACCCGGTCCTGACGGTTGCCGCCACCAACGGCGTGCTGAAGAACGGCACCTATACCGTGCCCTATACCGCGGGTGTCGATCTGAACGGGCCGACCAACAATGGTCAATATGCGTGGAACGGCACGACTTCGGCGCAAAACCTCGTCCTCACCGGCGGCATGGAACTGGCCCAAGGCGTGACCGGCGACATGACCATGGTTGTGGCGACCGCGCCCTATATCGCGGGCACCTATACCGAAGTCTTCAACCTGACGATCGGTTAAGCACTCAGGGAATGGCGGCTTGCCCGCCATTCCCTTTTTCTTTTCGAGGGGACGGTCATGTCGAGATTCTTTCGCCGCCTGACGGTGGCAACGGCCTTGTGCCTGGCCCTGGGCGGGGCCGCTGTGGCCTATCAGGTCCAGCCCATGAGCTATATCCTGTCGCCATCGGGTCAGGGGGCCATGAAACGGCTGATCGTCAGCAATACCGACGCCAGTCCACTCGACCTTGAACTGCAGGCTTTCAGCGTCGATGTCGACGTCAATGGCAAGCGTACCTTCACGCCGGCGGACGATTCCTTTGCCGTTTTCCCGCCTCAGGCTACGCTTCAGCCGGGCGCCACCCAATCGTTTCAGGTGCGCTATATCGGCGATCCGAACATGAGCAAGGGCAAGCTCTACGTCGTCCGCGTCCATCAGGCCAATGTGACTTTTTCCGAGCACCAGAACGACGCCGGACAAATGTCGCGCATGGCGATCGCCATGAACTTCAACACCACCGTCGTCGTGCAGCCGGTCAAGCTGCTGCCCAATGTTTCCGTGGCCAAGGACCTGACGCCGGGCGAAGGCGGCCGCGACGTCGCCCTGGTCACCAATAATGGCGACGGCGTCGCCGATTTGACGTCCCTGGCCTGGCAGTTGACGCGCGACGGCAAGACCACCGTCATGCCGACGGAAGCGATGAAGTACGGCGAAACCGCGATGCTGCCGCCCGGCCAGTCGCGGCTGATTTCCCTCGATCCCGCCGTGGCCGACCATGCTTCGCTTACTCTGGCGGCGGCTCACTGACATATCCATGCAGGGGCGCGCCGGGACTCGATCACATCGAAACCGTCACCGGGCGCCCACCGCGGCGATTCTGGCAGGATTGATGTGTCCCCTGGCCGCGGCCGCCGCGGCGGCGGAGCCTGAATCCGAAGTCGTCACCGCTCACCGTCCGCCGCCGTCGCTCGCAGCCCTGACTCCCCTCCTCGTTCCGCTTATCGTCAATCACAAGGACGTCGGCGAAATCGGCGTCGAAGTCGATCTGACCGGTGCCGGCCACGTCGACGGTCCGCATCTGCTCAGCCTCATCGGCGGCCTGGTTGACGCCCAAACACGCACGACCCTGATCAAGGCCGTCGGCAGCCGGTCGATGGTCGCCTTCGACGACGTGTCGATGAAGGGCCTGCGCATCACCTACGATCCGGCCGCCCTGGAGCTGCACGTCGATATCGACCGCGACGCCCTGGCCGTCGAGCATATGAGCCTGCTGGGACGTGAGGCGCCTGACCTTAAGGCGATGCAGCAGCCGGCGCACACAAGCGGCGCTCTGGCCGTCAGCCTCAACCAGGTCTACACCCGCAGCAACGGCCATTTCGTGCGCGCCCCAGCGGTGGCCGACCTCGACGGCTTCGTCACCATCGGCGGCTTCAACGGCGTCACCGCACGGTTTGGCGGCATCTGGACCCAGGACGCCCACGGTCCGAAATGGCAGAGGTCGCCGACCTATCTGACCCACGACTTTTTCAACAGCGCGACCCGCGTTACCGCCGGCGAGTTCACGCCCGCCGTCACCGGCTTTCAGGGCTCGGCCCAGATGCTGGGGATCAGCGTCAGCCGCGACTATTCCGACATCCGCCCGTTCGAAAACGTCCACCCCTCGGGCCGCAGCGCCCTGACGCTGGATAAGCCATCGACCGTCATCGTCGTCGTCAACGGCGTCGAGACCCGCCGCCTGCGCCTGCAGCCGGGCCGCTACGATTTCTCCGATTTCGGCGCGCCCTACGGCGCCAGCACGGTACAACTGATCGTCGAAGACATCGCCGGCCGCCGCGAAGTCACACAGCTGTCGTTGTTCAATGCCCAGACCCTGCTGGCTAACGGGGTCAACGAATTCGGCTTTTCCGCCGGTCAACGCCAAAGCGCGCGGCCGGGCATCTATGCCGGTCCGATGGTGCTTTCCGGCTATTTCCGCCGTGGCCTGAGCAATACCCTGACCCTCGGCGGCGGCGGTCAGGCGGCCGGGAAAAACTGGCTGGTGTCGAGCGAAGCGACGCTCGGCAGCCCGGTCGGCATTGTCGGCGTAAGCTCGGTTCTGACCCGCTATGCCGGCCAACCGGGCAGCGCCAATTCGTTCGATTATCGCCAGGAGCTGCGCCTGCCGCACGGCGACGCCCTGGTCCTGACAGTGTCCGGTCAGAACCACAGCGCCCACTACCAAACGCCGCTCGACCTGACGACGACGGCGATCGACGAACGCTGGCGCGTCGACGGCCGCGCTGAATGGCGCCGGGCGATGATGACCATCGCGCTCGACCTGCACACGGCGCACTACCGGCGCACGCCCACCGATCGTGGCGTCGATCTGACGCTTAACTGGGGCGGCCGCGTGGTGTCGACGGCGCTGACGGCCGGGATCGACAGCACCCAAACCGGGCGCATGGGCACCTTTGTCAGCCTGAACCTGAATATCCCGCTCGGCGCCCGGTCGGCGGTGAGTGCGCGCTACGACACCAAGACCGACCATCTGCGCTCGATCGAAGTGTCGCGCTATCCGCTCGAACAGGTCAATGATATCAGTGGCCGCCTGGCTGTCACGCAGGACCGCGGTCACTCGACCTTCGCCGGCGAAGCCGACTATACCGGCAACCGCCTGATCGCCGAGTTCGAACAGAACCAGGCCTATTCACGCCCGGGCAGCGACGACGACGCCAAGTCGTATGAGTCGAGCCTGCGGCTGTCGACCGGACTGGCCTTTGCCGACGGCGCCTTCGCCATCGGCCGGCCGGCGACGCGCGGCTTCATCATCATGCCAGTGCACGACAGCCTGCAGGGCGCCGACGTCACCATTCATGACGAAGCCGGCCGGGTCCTGGCCAAGGGCGGGTGGCTTGGCCCGGCCGTTGCGCCGCTGAACACCAGCTATATCCAGCACACCTATCCTTACGACGTATCGAAGACGCCCGATGGCTACGATCTCGGCAATACCGCGCCAGCCATCTTCCCGGGCGCCGCCTCGGGCTATCGCATCCAGGTTGGCTCGGCCTACTGGAAGATGGCCCTGGGCTATCTCATCGATGCCAAGGGACCGGTGACCGAACACGCCGCGGAAGTGATCAGCGAGACCGACAAGCATTTCACGCCACAAGCCATTTTCACCAATGCGACCGGCCGCTTTGCCGTGCTGGGCCTGGCCCCCGGCACCTATGCCATCCGCATCGACACCACCATCGTCGCGCGTTTCACCGTGCCCAAGGACAAGAAAGGATTGGTCAATGTCGGCCAGCTTCATATTGCCCTGCCGTGAGGGCCGCCCATATGGCGCCCTGCGCGTGGCATGCGTTCTGGTGACGGCATGGCTGCTGATGCTGTTGCCCGTCGCGGCGGCGCAGGCGTGCAATGTCCGTCTCGGCGCCTTGTCAATCACGCCGGTGAGCTACGATCCGTTCGCCTTTGCGCCGGTTTCAACCCACGCCGAAATCAGCCTGGATCTTGACGGCGACGATGGCTGCGCCACGACCCTGCGCCTGGTCGATGCCAGCCTGGCGCACATTGATACCGTGTCGCTGGGCCAGCCGGGTGCGGTCATATTCGCCGTGAAATCATCCGAGGCGGGCGGCGTCAGCGTCGATCCGGTCGCCGGGACCGCAATTGTCAGCCTCAGCCACGACAACCGACACGCCGTCGTGCGTTGGGATTTCACCCTGGTTCAGGACGCTGTACTGGCGCCTGGGGCCTATGTCGCACCGCTGACCGTCACCGCCCGGCCGGATGGCGCCTCGGGCGATCTCATGACCAAGGGCGCGCTCACCCTGACCACCCTGCCGCGCGCTCAGGTCAATATCGCCGGCGCTTCGGGTGCTTTCGGCCAGTCGCGGCTGCCTTTGCTCGATTTCGGCACCCTGACCACCGGCGAAACCCGCCGCGCCTTTGTCCAGGTTCGGGCTAATAGCCCGGTGACCGTGCAGATCAGCTCGAAAAACCACGGCGTCATGGCCAATGACGACACACCGACGGCTAGCCCGATCCCCTATGATCTTCGACTGGACGGCCAGAGCGTCGACCTCAGCGGCATCGCCCGGCGCGCGGTCGACCCGCCCCTGACGGTTGACGGCGTCTCGCTGCCCATGGACATCACCATCGGTAATGTCGACGGCAAGATGGCCGGCCGCTATTCCGACGTCATCACCATCGATGTGTCGTCGTAGGGTAACAGGCTACAAAAAACGTCATCGATTTGACTGTAGTCAATCACCGGACCTATCAATTGTGATAGATAACATTGGTACGCATTTTTTATTAAGCCGGCTTCTTTTATTCGCTGGCAGCTTCACGCAAAGCTAAAATAAAAGCATTACATTACATGTAGTTATTGCATTCGCGTTCCATTCAAGGCGGATTTCACACAGAAAACGTGAGACCGACTTTTCCGGGGGGAGGACGATTATGGTGCAGGATAAGCCTATGAACGCGGCTGTAAGGCCGTCAAATGATACGGCCGATATTGCGTTTCCGGCCGCGCAAACGCGTGACACTACCGACCGGTGGCTGATGGCATCATTCGAGCACGACAAGCGCGCCCGTTTCATCATCGGTTTCGACAATGTCCTGCGGCTGGCCAACCGCAAGGGGCGCGACCTGATCGAGGCCGGCAAGCTGTCGCTGGGCCGCGACGGCCAGTTCCAGTTTGTTTCCAGCCGCTCGCAGCGCGCCTTCGCCGACGCTATTTCAGCGGCGCACGTCACAGTCAATGAATGGCATCACAAGGTGATGCAACTGCTCGACAGCGAATGGAGCGCCCTGCATATCCGGGTCGTCGAGCGGCCGTCCGCCTATATCGAAATCGTCGTCAACCATCCGGATGCCGGCGCGGGTCTCGACATCGCCCCGGTGGCCGACGCATTCGGGCTGACATCGATGGAATCCAAGGTGCTGCAGGGCCTGACCCAGGCCGCTTGCCCCAAGACCATCGCCAACAGCAACAATATCTCGGTGCATACAGTCCGCGCCCATATTCGCGGCATCTACGCCAAGATGGGTACGCATAACGTCGCCACTACCCAATCGCTGGTGCTGGGTTTGGTGTCCTGAAGACTATTTTCGATCTGTTGACGAAGCGGCGCATCCCCCGGTGCGCCGTTTTTGCATTTAGCCACCCCCGCAATCTCGACTAGTCAATTTTAATTATTGATTTTAACGACGTTTAGCCGATAAATGAATCGTTAAGCATTGCATGCGCCCCATCTGACTTTTCTTTAACGCCTCATATTTCCTGAAAGTGGTACCCCACTTCCTGGCCTGAGGTTTTGACGTTCGTAGTCGCGTTTTTTCTGCCCGCCCACGAACAGAAGGTTCGATCGGAACGCAATGCCTGTGTCTGCCGAAATCCTGAAGTCTGTCCCGCTGTTTGCGTCCCTGAACGCCAGCCAGCGCACGCAGGTGTCAGCTGTGGCCGACGAAATCACCGTGGCGCACGGCGCCTATCTCTATCGTTATGGCGACAGCCTCGACCATTTCCATATCATCCGCCACGGCACCATTCAGGTCTTCCGCGCCACGCCGGCGGGCCAAGAAGTCACCAGCGATATTCTGGGCATCGGCGACTGCATCAATATCGACGATATCGTCACCCGACGTCACACGCACAATGCTAACGCCCGCGCCATCGACGGCGCCCGCATCCTGCGCCTGCCGATCGCCTTGCTGCGCACCACCCACGACCTGATGCCGCGCATCCTGAGCGTCCTGACCGAGCGCCTCGACGGCCGCCGCCGCGAAGCGGAACAGCGCGCGACCCTGTCATCGGCGCAAATCGTCGCCTGCGAGCTTCAGCAGCTGTGCGCTACCCATCAGCTCGATCCGGCAGGCTTCGAACTGCCCTATGCCAAGGCCCTGATCGCCTCACGACTGCACATCGAGCCGGAAACCTTTTCGCGTACCCTGAAACGCCTGCGCAGTTACGGCATCACGGTTCACGGCAGTCAGGTGCACTTCACCGACCTCGAGACGGTCGACCGTTTTGCCTGCGGACATTGTCCCGTCGCCGACGATTGCGCTACCCGTCACGTTTTTTCCCGGCATCGCCCCGGCATTACGAATGGCGTCCTTACCGAAAAGAGCCGTCTACTCGCGGTAAAGGAGGCCCATGATGGATACGCCCCACAAGCCCGCGGCCCAGCCGCAGCCGAACCCCATGCCGGATCCAGGCCCGGCGTCCCCGCACCCGCAGATGGATGATCCGGACTATATCGATCCGGGCGTCGATTCTGGTCCCGACCTCGACCCGCCGCGACGGAAGCCTTAAGCCCGAACGTTCATCTTCCCAGCGGATAAATGCGCGGGAGGACGATCATGACACGATGGACTCGACGGTTTTGGCTGGCAGCGGCCTGTAATCTGGCAATGGCCAGCGCATTCCCCGTCATTGCGCAAGATAGTAAGCCCGCCCTGTTCCTGATCGGCGATTCGACCATGCGCAACGGCTCGCGCGACAATGGCGAGACGGCCGGCCAATTCGGCTGGGGCCATATGCTCCACTACTTCTTCGACACGTCGCGCATCGACGTCGTCAACGACGCCATGGGCGGCACCTCGTCGCGCAGCTATCAGCAATCGCCGACGCTGTGGCCAAATGTGCTGCGCATGATCCGCCCGGGCGACTACGTGCTGATGGCCTTTGGTCACAATGACAGCCGCGCCAGCCTGCCCGGCAATGGCGATGAGGAAGGCCCCGCCCCCGCGCCACCGCAACGCAACGCCACCGGTGCCACGGCGGGCCAGCCCGGCACCGCGCTGACGGCCGGCGCCCAGCCGGCGATGATCCATTCCTTCGGCTGGTATATGCGGCAATATATCGAGCAGGTGAAGGCCAAGGGGGCCACGCCGATCGTGCTGTCGCTGATCCCGCGCAACCGCTGGGCCGACGGCAAGGTCAATCGCAACGATAAAGATTATGCCCTGTGGGCACGCCAGGCGGCCGAGCAGGAGCACGTCCAGTTCATCCCGCTCAACGACATGATCGCCGACAAATACGACGCCCTGGGTCAGGACAAGGTCGCTTCGACCCTGTTTCCGCCAAACGAGGCGGTGCATCCCAACTGGTCCGGAGCTGTAATCAACGCTCAGACCGTGGTCGAGGGCCTGAAAACGCTCGATACGCCGCTGAAGGGCTACCTGCTGCCCAATCCGCAGGTGCCGACGACACCCGACGTCATCCCTCCGCAGGTCGGCGAAATGGGGCCGAAGGCGCTGGCGCCCGTGAGCCGCACACCCGCGCCGGCCGTCGATAGTTCGAATTAACCCTCGATCTTGTTGAGCACGTAGGCCAGGCGCACGCCGGCCTTTTCGATCTGTTCCTTGACCACCGCCTGAGCGTTCTGTTCGTAGTGTGCTGGCGGCACGATCGGCTCGTTGCGATTGTCAGTGGCGCAGGTCGGCAGCTTCGACATGTGCAGATTATAGCCGACATTGTGCGCCAGAACGGCCGACTCCGCCGCCCACAGCGCCGGATCGTCGACCGACCACGCCGTCTTCTGTTCCGGCGTGACGTCAGCAGACCATGTCTTGGCGATGGCTTCGATCTCGGCCGGGTTTACCGGCGATGGCGCGTTGTAATCGGTCGATTGCGGCTTCTTCAACAGCTGCAGCAGGGCGCCGGTATCCCAGTAGGAATGCAAGCTTTCCGAATTGCGCGGCCCTTCGGCGACCGAGACGCAGTTGGCACCCTTGTCCTGATCGTCGATGGCGTGGAAGGGCTGATGGACGTCACCGACGAAATGTTCGAGGAACTTCAGCGCCAGGATCTGCTCCTTGACCGGGGTCGCCGGGTTGGCCAGCTCAACCTCGAACTGCTTGATCTTGTCGATGACGCAGCTGTCAGCCGGTGCGCCGACACTGGCTGCCTGGCCGTCGGCAAGGGTTGGGTGCGGGCAGACCATGGCCTCGGCCGCTTCGGCATCGGCGACGCTGTCGGCCTTGACCGCGGGAATGTCGACGAAGTGCCAATTGCTGGTGCCGGTATAGGCCGGGCCTTTGCTGTCACGATCGCTGTCGCGGTACTTGTCGGCCCAGTTGGCGCGATCGGCGAAATCCGACGGCGTCAGGGTGTCGGTGTCCTGATCGAGCAGCGCCTTGATCTTGGCCTGCGCCGCCGGCGTCAGATATTGCCAGGCGACCGCGGCCACGAGGCGGTGGCCGACCTCGCCCCAGGCAAAGGCGTGACACGGCAGGGCGGCGGCCGACAGGGCGGCCAGGGACAAAACGAGCTTCTTCATGAACCCACTCCAAAATTTGTAGTGCACCCTATTCATCGAAGTTTATGACAGCAATAGGGGCGCCGCAAAAGTTTCCAACGCGACAGCCGAAATCACGCCTGTTCGAGGATATCGCGTACCTTGGCGGCCAGTTCGTCGAGGGTGTAGGGCTTGGTGATCAACTCGACGCCGGGATCAAGCACGCCATTATGCACCACGGCATTGCGCGTATAGCCCGTGGTATAGAGCACCTTCAAATCCGGCCGCAGAATCCGCGCCGCGTCGGCCAGTTGCCGGCCATTGGTGTCCGGCATGATGATGTCGGTAAACAGCAGCGTAATGTCCGGATGGCTTTCGAGCAGTTTCAGCGCTTGCGCCGCGTCGCCGGCATCAATCACACGGTAACCGAGCTCGGTCAGGGCCTCGACGCTCAACTGCCGCACGGCCGGTTCGTCGTCGACCACCAGGATGACCTCGATGGACTCGCCCAGCAGTGAATCCGTTGCCACGTCCGTCGACTCCTCGGCGGCATCTCCCAGAACGCGCGGCAGATAGATCTTCACCGTCGTACCCTGACCGGGTTCGGAATAGATCTGCACGTGGCCGCCCGATTGCTTGACGAAGCCATAGACCTGGCTGAGGCCTAGCCCCGTGCCCTTGCCGACTTCCTTCGTGGTAAAGAAGGGGTCGAAGGCGCGCGCCATCACCTCTTCCGACATGCCTTCGCCGGTATCGGTGACGGCGATCAGCACGTACTGGCCTTCGGGCACGCCGATGCGCGAGGTGACGTAGCGCGCATCAAGGTGAGCATTCGACGTCTCGATCGTCAGCCGGCCGCCATCGGGCATGGCGTCGCGGGCATTGACGCCCAGATTGAGGATGACGTTTTCGAGCTGGTTCGGGTCGACGTCGATATTCCACAACCCGCCGCCAAGCACGGTTTCCAGTCGCACCTGGGCGCCCAGCGAGTGGCGCAGCAGGTCCGACATCTCGCTGACCAGGCGGTTGGCATTGAGGACTTCCGGACGCAACGGCTGCTGACGCGAGAAGGCCAACAGGCGCTTGGTCAGCGACGCCGCCCGCTTGGCACCTTCCAGCGCCGACGACAGATAGCGCCGGGCACGGCTGTCGTCGGGTGTCAGGCGGCGATCGAGCAGGTCGAGCGAGCCCATGATGACGGCCAGCATGTTGTTGAAATCGTGAGCGATGCCGCCGGTCAGTTGACCGACCGCCTCCATCTTCTGCGCCTGACGCAGGCCCTCTTCGGCCCGGTCGAGCGCCTCGGCCTGCATGCGTTCGGCGGTGATGTCGCGACCATAGGAATAGATAAGCGGCCCCTCGGTCGTCGCCCGCCACGAAATCCACCGCACCGTGCCGTCGGCATGGGCATAGCGATTGACATAGTCGCTGAGGTCCCCGCGCGTTTCGGCCTTATCAAGCGTCTCTTGGGTACGCGGCAGATCGTCGGGCCAGATGAATTCGCTGAAGTGACGACCAACGGCATCGGTCGGATCATAGCCGAGCACCGTCTGCCACGCTGGATTGACTGATTTAAAGACGCCGTCGAGGCCGACGACCAGCTGAATATCGCGCGAATTGCGCCAGATGCGGTCGATCTGGGCCGCGCGTTCGGCCACCTGGTGTTCGAGCGTGACGTTGAGGTCGCGCAGATCCTGCTCGGCGCGGCGGCGCTCGATGGCGGTGCGGACGCGATCGGCGACCTCTCGGATAAAGTCGAGATCGGCCTCGGGCCAGTCGCGCGGTTCGGCAGCGTTGATGTACAAGACGGCTACCGTCCGGTCGCGCTCTATGACCGGGATATTGACGAAGGCCCGCGTGCTGCGGGCCGCCAGCGCCTCGACGGCCTGGGCGGTGCGCGGATCAGCGGCGGTGTCAGCGATGGTGACAAATCGTCCGCCTTTGAGGTCGTCGACGAAGCTGCCGAAATCGCGCAAATTCAACACCCCGGCAAGGCTGTCGACACCGAGCGCCGTCCAGTCTCGTTCGACGGTGAAGCTGTCATCTTCCATATCGACCGTGCCGTAACCGACGCGGCTGACCTCGAGGGTTTCGCCCAGGACCTGCGCGGCGGCAAAGGCGATATCGGCAATATTGTCGAGATCGCGGATGGCATTGGTCAGGCGAACCATCGCCTTGAGCCGTCGTTCGACCAGGGTGCGCTCGGTCATATCGGCGCCTTCGACGAAGATGCCTGTGACCTGGCCGGCCTCGTCCATCAGCGGCTGATAAACGAAGTCGAGATAGCGCGTCGGCTCGGGCCGGCCATCGGCTCCATGTGGCGTAAACGTGGCGCCAAGCGCGCTATAGGCCACGCCCGTATTGAACACCTGGTCGAGCAGGTCGCCATAGCCTTGGGCGACGGCTTCAGGCAGGGCTTCGGCCAAAGTCATGCCGGTGACGTCGCGGCCGCCGATCAGCTTGCGATAACCGGGATTGGTCATCAGGTAGCGATGCTCTGGCCCGTTGAGCAGGGCCATGAAGGTCGGCGCCTGTTCGAACAGCTGGCGAAACCGTTCGGCATTGGTGCGCTGGGCGCGCTCGGCCTTCACCTTCGACGTCGTTTCGACCACGGTATCGACGATGCCGAGGACCGCGCCCGTTTCATCGCGCACCGGGGCATAGCAGAACGTGAAATAGGCCTCTTCGGTCTCGCCGTAGCGATTGACCTCTATCAGCCGGTCTTCGAGAAAGGTCGCTTCGCCGGCCATGGCCTTCGCGGCGATCGGCGCGATGTCTTCCCAGACCTCCGACCAGATGTCGCGCATGGGCAGGCCGAGGCTCTCGGGCTTGTCGCCGTTCAGCGGCCGGTAAGCGTCGTTATAAAGCGCCAGCAGATCAGGCCCCAGAAACAGGCATGTCGGGAACTCCGACGACAATGCCATATCGACAGCGACCTTCAGTGCGCCAGGCCAGGTCGCGATGGCACCGAGCGGCGTTGCCGCCCAGTCGTGGCCACGCACCAAGTCGGCCATCTGGCCGGTGCTGAACGGAAAGGATTTCGTCTCTTGCCCCATGGGTGACCCTGAACCGGTGCCCTCGATCACGCACCCGGCCGCACGCTAATCAGGCGTTGCGGCCGGGTCAATTCGACTTTTAACCTTAGTACTCGTCGCGCAACTTGCCACCCAGCGCCGCTGACACCGAGGCGATGAAGGCCCCGACCAGCAGCGAGATGAACAGGACGGTGAAGAAGCCGACCGCCGCCTTGCGCGCGGTTTCCGCCGCCTGCTTGGCCTTGGCGGCGACGGCATCGAGATTGCCGATCACCGTATTGACGCGCGTTTCGGCTTCGGTTTGCGACACGCCGGTGCGGGCGGCGACCTGTTTGGCGAGGTAATCACGATCGCCAGCCGGGAAATCGCCGGTCTTCATGTCCTGGGCCAGGATGCGCACCGTCTCCGGCGTGATGTCGGCGGTTGAGGCCGTCGACCCGCGATAGAGGGTGTCGCTGTAATAGGCGAGGTTGTCGCTGCCGGTCGCCGCCGCAGCCCCGCCGATGGCGCCGGTTAAAGCCCCACCCGAGACGGAGGCAACGAGGCCGAGCGTGACGATGGTCGACACCGCCCAAGCCAGGAAGCCGTGGGCCGTGTCGCGGAAGAAGACCTCATCACTATGCAAATCGGCCCATTTGACGCGCAGCCGGCCAGCAATGTAGCCGCCGAAAAAGGACGATACCCACTGCATGAGAACCAGCCAGATCGCCCAGCCGGCGGTGAAGACGACGGCGGTGTTGGCGGTCGCGGTGAACACCGAGAACGAGCCGAAGCCGAAGGCCGAGCCGAGCGGAATGAGGATCAATGAGATCGCCGCCGCGGCCGCAGCCCCGCCGAGGATCGCGCCCCAGTGGATACCGGAGCTGCTGGATTCGAAATTGGGCCCATCCTTGGCTAAGGACAGATCGGCGCTTAAGGGAGCCGGAGCTTTCATGTCCGTCTCCTCAGTTGTGGAAAATCAGCGCAAGCAGAATAATGACGGGGATCGGAACCCCCAACAGCCAGAGAAGAATAGCTCTACCCATAACAACCTCCCAAGGTTTGAGTTGATGGATAAAGGGGTACGACTCCCCGCGTTTTTGCGAAATATTGCTTTGAAGCGCGTTCCGTAATGAAGCGATAAACGTGTAAAATCAGACGGTATTGGACATTTCGGGATTTGGCCGCGCCAAAAACAAAAGAACCAGGAAAGGCTAGCGACGATGGTGTGTCGGCCGTCTTTCCTGGCTTCTTTTTGTTGGATGCGTAATGCCTCACAACATAAATAAGGCTACAGATCGAGCGCTCAGGATGAAATCAGAAAACCCCCGTTGCGCGTAAAAAGGCCGTAAGACAGTGGCTTGCCATCGCCGCCCCTGCCCGGTAAGGCATTTTTACACACGAAAATAATTTTACGAGAGAAGACGCCATGGCCGACCTGTCCGGAAAAATCGCCCTGATCACCGCAGCCGGTCAAGGCATCGGCCGCGCCTCGGCCAGGGCCTTTGCCCGCGCCGGCGCCCGCGTCATCGCCACCGACATCAATGAAGCCGCGCTGGCGACGCTGTCCGATGAGCGCATCACGACGCGTAAGCTTGACGTGCTTGACGCCGAAGCCATCAAGGCGGCCGATTTCGGTCACGTCGACATCCTGTTCAACTGCGCCGGCGTCGTCCAGGGCGGTAACCTGCTCGATTGCCCCGACAGCGATCTCGACTTCGCCTTCGATCTCAACGTCAAGGCCATGGCGCGGATGATCCGCGCCGTCCTGCCCGGCATGATCGCGCGCCGCGATGGCGCTATCGTCAACATGTCGTCCGTGGCCTCATCAGTGAAGGGCGTGCCCAATCGCTGCGCCTACAGCGTCACCAAGGCCGCGGTCATCGGCCTGACCAAGTCGGTCGCCGCCGATTTCGTCGCCCACAATATCCGCGTCAATGCCATCTGCCCGGGCACGGTCGAGACGCCATCGCTCAACGAACGGCTGGCGGCGCAGGGGGACTATGAGACGACGCGGGCGAGCTTCGTGGCGCGCCAGCCGATCGGCCGCTTCGGCACGGCCGAGGAAATCGCCGACCTTGCCGTCTATCTCGCCGGCGCCGGCTACACCACCGGCCAGATCCACATGATCGACGGCGGCTGGACGATTTAAACAGGGGAATTAGGCGTCCGGGTTTTGCGCCAGGATGCCGGCGACCTTGATCAGCAGGTCAGCCTTTTCGTGCAGCTTCTTGTTGGCGGCGGCCAGGGCCTGGGCAATGCGGTCGGGCGGCGCCGGATGACGCTCATCCTTCAGCCAGCGCTCGACGGAGCTTTCCGATACGCCGATCGCCGCCGAAATCTGCCGCGCCAGGCTGGCGCGCGGATCGTCACGCCAGGCCAGATCGGCCAGAGTGGCGAAATCCAGCGGCGTAATCAGCACCGGACGTTCGGAGGCGGGTTTTTTCGGCGAAGAGCTGTCGGTCATTGTCAGGCCAGGATGTCGGGACCGATGTCGGCAACGGATTTTACCCCGGTCAAGACCATCGTCGTGCGCATGTCCTTTTCAAACAAGGCCAAAAGGTTACGCACCCCTTTTTCACCCGCCGTCGCCAGAGCATAGACGAAGGCGCGCCCCAATAGCACACCGTCTGCCCCCATGGCCAGCAGGCGAATGACGTCAAGGCCCGTCCGGACACCGGAATCGGCAAAAATCGTCATCTGCCCCTTCACCGCCGCAGCAATTTCGGGCAGCGAGGCCGCCGACGAGCGCGCGCCGTCGAGTTGGCGGCCGCCGTGATTCGACACGACGATGCCGTCGGCGCCGAAGGCCTTGGCATCCATGGCGTCCTGGGCGTCGAGAATACCCTTGATGAGCATCGGCCCTTGCCATTCGTCGCGGATCCATTGCAGATCCGACCACGAAATGCCGGGATCGAAATTGGCGCCGAGCCAGCCGATATAGTCTTCAAGCCCGGTGGCGGCGCCGCGATAGGCCGAGATATTGCCGAGATCGTGCGGCCGGCCATTGACGCCGACATCCCACGCCCATTCCGGATGCAGCACGGCCTGGACCATCCGGCGCAGCGCCGCATTGGGCCCGCTCATCCCCGAATGGGCATCGCGATAACGCGCGCCCGGCACCGGCATATCGACGGTGAACACCAGGGTCGAAGCGCCCAGATCTTTCGCCCGCACCAGCACGTCCTTCATGAAGGCGCGGTCGCGCAGCACGTAGAGCTGAAACCAGATCGGATTAGGGCTTTGGGTCGCCACTTCCTTCAGCGAGCAGACGCTGACGGTCGACTGGATGAAGGGGATATTGCGCGAGGCGGCTGCCTTCGCCGCCTGAACCTCGCCCCGGCGGGCATACATGCCGGTCAGGCCGACGGGCGCCAGGGCGACCGGCAGGTCGTGCTTGACGCCGAACCACGTCGCCGACAGGTCGAGCGTTTCGGAGCCCTTGAGCACGCGCTGCTTCAGCGCAATGTTTTGCAGGTCGCCGACATTGGCGCGCAGGGTCTGCTCGGCGCCCGCGCCACCGTCGAGATAGTGAAACAGGAACGGCGGCAGCTTGCGGCGCGCCGCTTCGCGGTAGTCGGTGGCGGAAGAAATGATCATGTCTACTGAAGGTTCACGAACATGCCGCCATCGGTCAGCACCGAGGCGCCGGTGACGTAGCTGGCCAGATCCGAGGCCAGGAAGACGACGACCTTGGCGATGTCGTCCGGGCGGCCGAGACGGCCCAGCGGAATGCGCTTTTCCATATATTCCCGCTTGGCCGGATCGGCGAGGTCTTCTTTATTGATGTCGGTGGCGATGGTGCCGGGCATGACCGAGTTGCAACGGATGCCGTGACGGCCGAGCGCGATCGCCGCCGATTGCATCAGTGAATGCACCGCCGCCTTGGTCGGCGTGTAGTGGGTCTGCATCTCACCACCGACGAGCGCCGAGATCGAGGAAATGGCGATGATAGAACCCCCGTTCCCTTGTTTGACCATCTGGTTGGCCGCGGCCTGGCACATGAAATAAGCGCCGGAATAGTTGACCTCCAGCGTGCGGCGCATGGTCGAGCGCGGCATGTCGAGGAAGCTGTGGAACGGACAGATGCCGGCGTTCGAGACGAAGGCGTCGACCCCACCCAGGCCTTTGACACCGGTGGCGATAAACGCTTCGGCATTATCGGCGTCGGCGACGTCGCCGTCGAAGACGACGGCCTTGCGGCCCAGCGCTTCGATTTCCTTGACCAACGAGGCGGTGGCTTCCGGGTCCTTGAAGACGTTGAGGCCGATATCGGCCCCGTGTTTGGCGCATTCGATCGCGGTTGCCCGGCCGATGCCGCGCGACGCGCCTGTGATCAGAATGCGTTGTCCCTGTAAAAGCATGTCCACTCCTGCCGTATCTCTCAGCCTTTTGGGCTATCGTTTTAAAATCTTGTCGTTCCAGCCGAACTCGGCCGAAATGGCGCGTACCGTCCTGAGTACGGCGCCGGTCAGCGCGTCCATGCGCGCATCGTCCATATATTGGGCCGCCGATGACACCGAGATCGAGCCGATGATGCGGTTCGATGCATCGCGGATGGGGGCGGCGACGCAGCGAATGCGGTCCTCGTTTTCCTCAAGGTCGTAGGCATAGCCGCGCTGGGCGTAGCCGCGCATGCGGTCAAGCCAGGTCGTCTGATCGACGCGGTAACCGGCATATTCTTCCTGTTCGCGGCGATAGACCTCGCGCAGGGTCTTTTCTGAATCGTCGAGCAACAGGGCCTTGCCGAGGCCGGTCGAGCGCAGAGGCTGGCGTTCGCCGATGCGCGAGCTGATTTCGATGCGCCGCGAGCCCGGCACCTTGTCGAGATAGAGCGCCGCCGTACCGTCGAGAATGCCGAGATGGACGGTGTCGCCGGTCTCGTTCGACAGCTGCACCAGATAGTCGTGGGCGATGCGCGCCAGGTTCATCTGCCGCGACGCCAGGTGGCCCAGTTCGAGCAGCTTCGGCCCCAGCGAATAGCCGACACGCGGCGTGAAGTTGAGGAAACGCTGCTCGACCAGGGTCGTCGCCAGGCGGTGCGTCGTTGACCGCGTCAGGCCGAGCGCCTCCGACAATTCCGGCAGGTTTTTAGCGCCATAGGCGACCGCGGCCATGACGTCGAGCCCGCGCACAAGTGTCTGCGCCCCGGCCAGCGAACGGGCTGCGGGGCCTTCTTCGCCGGGCGATTCGGGCAATTTAGCGATTGACGATGTTTGTTTCATTCTCTAGTACGCATATCTAAATTATGGGACGAAAACAAGCGCTTCGTCTCAGCTGGATGACGATTCAGGGGATGACGAAAAACGCTTCGCCATCCCACATGGTGAGACTAATGGCGAATTATCCCAAGATCAAACAGGTACGGGCTTCGGTCATCAAGGGCGGCGAAGGCGGTGGCGGCGCCGACTATCACGACCAGGGCGAAGGCCACTGGATCGACAATCACATCGCCACCTCGATGGGCCGTTACCCGGAATACCGCCAGAGCCGCAAATCCTTCGGCATCAACGTTTTGGGCACGCTGGTCGTCGAAATCGAAGCCGAAGACGGCACCGTCGGTTTCGCCGTGACCACCGGCGGTGAGCCCGCCGCTTATCTGGTCGAAAAGCACTTCGCCCGCTTCCTCGAAGGGCGTTCGCCGTTCGATTACGAAACCATCTGGGATCAGATGTATTTCGGTTCGCAATATTATGGCCGCAAGGGCATCGTGGTGAACGCCATCTCCGGCGTCGACCTGGCCCTTTGGGACCTGATGGGTCGCCTGCGCGGTGAGCCGGTCTATCACATGCTGGGCGGCGCGGTGCGCAACGAGCTGCAGTTCTATGCCACCGGCGCCCGCCCCGACCTCGCCAAGCAGATGGGCTTCATCGGCGGCAAGATGCCGCTGCTGCACGGCCCGATCGAAGGCGACGAAGGCCTGAAGAAGAACGTCGAGATGCTGGCCGACATGCGCGCCCGCTGCGGCGACGATTTCTGGCTGATGTGGGACTGCTGGATGGCGCTCGACGTCAACTATGCCACCCGCCTTGCGCATGCCTGCGCGCCGCATGGCCTGAAGTGGATCGAAGAAGCGATTTCGCCGGACGACTACTGGGGCTATCAGCAGCTAAAGAAGAACGTCCCAGCCGGCATGCTGGTCACCACCGGCGAGCACGAAGCCACGCGCTGGGGCTTCCGCATGCTGATGGAAATGGACTGCTGCGACCTGATCCAGCCGGATGTGGGCTGGTGCGGCGGCGTCACCGAGTTGCTCAAGATCTCGGCCCTGGCCGATGCGCGCGGCATCATGGTCGTGCCGCACGGCTCGTCGGTCTATTCGTACCACTTCGTCATCACGCGTCACAATTCGCCGTTCGCCGAGTTCCTGATGATGGCGCCGAAGGCCGATCACGTCGCCCCGATGTTCCACCCGCAACTTCTGGGCGAACCGGTGCCGGAAAACGGCCGCCTGAACGTCAACAAGCTCGACAAGCCGGGCTTCGGCGTCGAGCTGAACCCCGACGTCAAGCTTCACCGTCCTTACACCCACTAAGGCCATGCGCATCCCGGGCGCCATGGAGCATCATGCCAAAAAGTGGATCGCCACTTTTTGGAAAAACATGATGCAAAACAAAAGATCAGAGCGGCGTTTTGATTCCATCAAAACGCATCCCGCTCTGGTCGTGGCCGCAATGGCAAGCCTGATAACAGCGGCGCCCGCCGTGGCGGCTCAACCGTGGTCGTCGCTCTATGTCTTCGGCGACAGCTATAGCGACTCGGGCGCCGGTTACGTCGACGGCAACGGCCCGACCGCCGTCGTCTATATGGCGCAGGGCCTGGGCATTCCCTTCACCTATGCCGGCGATCCCAATGCGGGGACCAAGGGCCTGAACTTTGCCGTCAGTGGCGCTCAGACCGGTGAAGGCGAAGGCCGCCACTATCCGGCACCCGGCAATGGCGAACCGGCCAGCGTCCGCGGCCGCGGCCTGATGACCCAGGTCGAAGACTTTACCTCGCAGGTGAAGGCTGGCGGCATTCGTTTCGACGGCGCGACCACCCTGTTTTTCATCGCCGGCGGGCTGAACGACCGCAAGCTGCCGACGGAGACGACGGTCGCCAATCTCGAAGGCGAAATCCGTCAGCTCTATGCCGATGGCGCTCGCTATTTCATGATCGCCCTGCTGCCGACCAAGATTCCGCAGTTCGCCGACGTCGGTCTGAGGCTCAATCCGGCCCTGGCGCAGATTCCGGCCGATCTGGCGCCCTCACTTCCCGGCGCGCATATCGCGATCAGCCATTGGGGCGCGTTCTACGACGACGTCATCACCAATCCGCAGGTCTACGGCATCACCAATGTCCACGACCGCTGCGCCGGCCGCGCCGTCTTCGGTGAGGACACGACACCGTGCGCCACGCCCGACAGCTACTTCTTCTACCACGAAGGCCATCCGTCGACCGCCGTGCACCGCGCGGTTGGGGCTCGCCTCGTCTCCGATGTGAAGGCGGCGTTCCCGCCTTCGTCATAAACCGAAAGGATATCCCATGAAACTCTGCCGCTATGGCCCGAAGGGCCAGGAAAAGCCGGGCGTCGTCGATGCCGATGGCAAGATCCGCGACCTGTCGTCGGTCGTTTCCGACCTGACGCCGGATACCGTGCGCCTGTCGCAACTGGCCAAGATCACCGCCGCCGACATCTCAAAGCTGCCGGTCGTCGAAGGCACCCCGCGTTACGGTGTGCCGGTGAAGAACATCAACAAGGTCATCGCGGTGGGCCTCAACTATGCCGACCACGCCGCCGAATCGAACCTGCCGGTGCCGCCCGAGCCGATCTTCTTCACCAAGTCGATCACCTCGCTGTCGGGCCCGAACGATCCGGTGATGAAGCCGCGCGACGCGACCAAGCTCGATTGGGAAGTCGAACTCGGCCTGATCATCGGCAAGACCTGCCGCTACGTCGAAGAGTCTGAGGCCCTGTCGCACGTCGCCGGCTACGTCCTGGTCAATGACATCTCCGAGCGCGCCTTCCAGAAGGAGCGCGGCACGCAGTGGGTCAAGGGCAAGGGCGCCGATACCTTCTGCCCGACCGGCCCGTGGCTGGTCACGCCGGACGAGGTTGGCGATCCGCACAATCTCGACATGTTCCTCGACGTCAACGGCACGCGCATGCAGACCGGCAACACCAAGACGCTGATCTTCAACGTCGCCCAGTGCATCAGCTACATTTCGCGCTTCATCACGCTGCAACCGGGCGATCTGGTCATCACCGGCACGCCGCCGGGCGTCGGTGAAGGCAAGAAGCCGACCCCGATCTACCTCAATGCCGGCGACGTCATGCATCTGGGCGTTTCCAAGCTCGGCGAGCAGCAGCAGACCGTCATCCCGTTCACCCTCGAAGGCCAGGAAATCATCGGATGAGTTACGCAGGACGTTTTGAAGGCCGTTGCGCGGTCATCACCGGCGGTGCTGGCGGGCTCGGCAAGTCGGCGGCGGCGCGTATCATCGCCGAAGGCGGCAAGGTCGTGCTGTGGGACCTGAACGCCGAACTGCTCGAAGCCACGACCAAGGAGATTGGGGCTGCGGGCTATGTCGCGCTCGACGTTTCCAAGCTCGAGGAAGTCTCTGCCGCCGCGAAAAAGTCGGCCGAAATCCTGGGCAAGATCGACATCCTGATCGCCTCGGCGGGCATTACCGGCGCCACCGTGCCGGTGTGGGAATTCCCGGTCGATTCGTGGCTCAAGGTCATGGATATCAACCTCAACGGCCTGTTCTACTGCAACCGGGAACTGATCCCGTACATGCTGGAAAACGGCTACGGCCGCATCGTCAACGTGGCCAGCGTGGCCGGCAAGGAAGGCAACCCGAACGCCTCGGCCTATTCGGCGTCGAAGGC
>OUNM011104606.1_pt1 | contig 47501 bp, 43 predicted proteins | sample 1769961 | NCBI WGS metagenome assembly OUNM01 (sample SAMEA3914820, study PRJEB12502) | metagenome | biome: forest; material: soil | place: USA | collected 2012-03-12 | depth 0.3 m
CTTCATGTTCGCGCACGACGAGCGCGGCGAGCTCGCGCCGCGCGACATCGTCGCCCGCGCCATCGACTTCGAGATGAAGAAGCACGGCCTGGACCACGTGTGGCTGGACGCCACCCACCTGGGCGAAGCCTTCCTCATCGAGCATTTCCCCACCATCCACGCGCGCTGCCTCAAGCTCGGCATCGACATCGCCCGGCAGCCCATTCCCGTCGTGCCGGCCGTGCATTTCACCTGTGGCGGCGCGGTGACCGACCTGCTGGGCCGCTGCGATCTGCCGGGCCTGTATGCGGTGGGCGAGACCGGCTACACCGGCCTGCACGGTGCCAACCGCCTGGCCAGCAATTCGCTGCTGGAATGCGTGGTGCTCGGCCAGACCTGCGCGGCTGACATCCTGGCCCACACCGCCCATGAGGCCGCGCCCATCCCGAGCTGGGACGAGAGCCAGGTCGAGAACGCCGACGAGCAGGTCGTGATCGCCCACAACTGGGATGAGCTGCGCCTCTTGATGTGGAACTACGTCGGCATCGTGCGCACCACCAAGCGGCTGGAGCGGGCGCTGCACCGCATCAAGCTGCTGCGCGGCGAGATCGACGACTACTACGGCAGCTTCCGCGTCACACGCGACCTGCTGGAGCTGCGCAACCTGGTGGAATGCGCCGAGCTCATCGTGCGCTCGGCCCTGATGCGCCACGAGAGCCGCGGCCTGCACTTCAGCCGCGACTACCCGCAGACCTTGCCGGTGAGCTTCCCGACGGTGCTGATCAGCAAGAAGAGGCGGCGCTAGGCTGCCGCCCGATTCAGACCCCTACATCAGGCCCCACAGAGCAACTGCTCAGGCGGCGACGGCGGCTTGCAGGCCCGGGAAGCTCAGGCGCTGGAACAACGCGTTCAGATCCTCCGGCGGCAGGGGTGGGTCGCTTTCCATCCACCAGATGAAGCTGGACCACAGCGCGCCGACGACATAGTGGGTGGCCAGGTCCAGGCGCGTGGCGCTGACGGGCGCATGACGGCGCCGCAGGTCCCGGCGCACCAACTCGGTCAGCATGCGCTTCACATGGCGTTCGACACTGCTCTCGCTTTCGCGTGCCACCGTCATCTCATAGATGCGCCGGTGGCTGGCCAGGTGCTGGAAGAACGGCAGGGTGAAGCCCAGGGGCTCGTCGCCGCGCGCCCGGCCGGCCTGCTCCAGCCAGCCCTGCAGCCTGGCTATGCTGGCGGCCAGCAGCTCGTCCTTGCTCTGGAAGTGGGCGTAGAAGGTGGCACGTCCGACGCCGGCCCGGTCGATGAGGTTCTGAATGGTCAGCCTCTCGTAGCCGCGCTCCAGCATCAGCGCGAACAGGGCTTCGAGGATGAGTTCGCGCGAACGTTGGGCGCGGCGGTCGGTCTTGGCAGGCGTCTCGGACATCGGTGTTGTCGAACAGGCCGCACGCCGATGTTCGGTAGCGAACAAGCGGCGGGGGCCCGTTCGGGCCATCGGCTGGGGCGCTGAGTATGGTCGGTTTCCTCATCGTTTCATCCGAGGACCCCGCTTCATGCACCATGACCCCCGACCCGCCGCCGGCACGCGCACGGCCGGCATCGCCATCGCGCTGGCCACCCTGCTGTCGACCCTCTTCGTGGCCCTCGACGAGAGCGGCGGCGGCAAGGGCCAGCTCGAGATTCTGCAAAGCATCGCGCAACTGCAACTGCTCAAGGCCGTGGTCCACGGCGTCGCCATCGCCAGCCTGTGCGCCTATGCCTTCGGCTATGCGGCCCTGGCGCAGCGGCTGTCGCTGCGCCGACCGGCGGTGCTGGCGGGGCTGGCCTGCTATCTGATGGGCTGCGTCGCCCTGGTCGCGGCCACGGTCGTGGACGGCTTCGTCATCCCGCACCTGGCCGCGGATGCAGCCGCCGGCTCGGCGATGCGGCTGCAAGTCGGCTATGAGCTGGTCCACGCCGCCGGCATCGCCCTGACGGATGCCGCCAAGATTGGCTGGCTGCTGCAAGCGGTGGGCGCTCTGGCCTGGTCCGGCGTGCTGATGGGTGAGGGCGGTTTCGCCCGCGTGACCGGTGTCGTGGGCGCTGTCGCCAACCTCGCCGTCGGCGCTGCTGTGCTCGGCGCGGGCGTCAACATGACGATGATGGCCATCCTCGCCATCCTGTTGGCGCAACTCGTCTGGAACCTCGCCGCCGCCTTGTGGCTGGTGCGCGCAGCCCAAACTCGGTCGGCGGCCCCGCTGGCGTCGGTTAGAATGGCTGGCTCAGTCGGGGCGTAGCGCAGCCTGGTAGCGCATCTGCTTTGGGAGCAGAGGGTCGCGAGTTCGAATCCCGCCGCCCCGACCATTTACAACGAACAACGGCCCGCCTCGTCAGAGGCGGGCCGTTTTTCATGGCCGGATGCGCCTATTTGCGCGAGCGCAGCGCTGTTCGCGCCTGCACGAAATTGAAGGCATAGGACACCGCCTCGACGATGGCGTTGTCGATCTCCAGGCGCTCGTGCTCGGTCAGGTAGAAGCTGAAGTCCACCTCGTGGCGGATGTAGCGCGGGGGCAGGCGGTTCAACGCGACGCAGGCGACGTCGCAGAGCAGATCGCTGCTGGCGGCGATGTCCGGGTAGTCGGGCGCCGAGGCCATCACCGCCGCGAAGATCTCGCGCTCGTGGTGGTTGTAGAGGGAGCTGAAGTCGGCATTCATGGCGGGCCTCGTCTGCGGCGTTCGAATGCCGGTTTATAGCGCCATCAGGCCGCGCCTATACCTGGGGTCATGCCCGCTGCGGCACTCTTTCTCGCCGCGACGAAATCCAGCATGCGGTTGATGCAGCCCTGGGCCTTGACGCGGATGCCTTCGTCGACGTGGATCTCGGGCTGGCCACTTTCCAGGCAGTCGACCAGGTTGGCCAGGCCGTTCATGGCCATCCAGGGGCAATGCGCGCAGCTCTTGCACGTGGCGCTGTTGCCGGCGGTCGGGGCCTCGATCAGTACCTTGTTCGGCGCCAGCTGGCGCATGCGGTGCAGGATGCCGTTGTCGGTGGCGACGATATAGGCTGGGGCCCTGCCTTCCACGACCGCCCTGATCAGGGCCGAGGTCGAGCCGACGACATCGGCCTGCTCGACGACGCTCTTGGGCGACTCGGGGTGCACCAGCACTAGGGCGCCGGGGTGCTGCTCGCGCAGCAGTTCCAGCTCCAGGCCCTTGAACTCGTCGTGGACGATGCAGGCGCCGTTCCACATCAGCATGTCGGCGCCTGTCTCTTCCTGGATGTAGCGGCCCAGGTGACGATCGGGCGCCCACAGGATCTTGTGGCCCTTGGCATGCAGGTCGGAGACGATGTCCAGTGCGCAGGAGCTGGTCACCATCCAGTCGGCGCGCGCCTTCACGGCGGCGCTGGTGTTGGCGTAGACGACGACCTGGCGGTCGGGGTGGGCGTCGCAGAAGGCGGCGAACTCGTCCTCGGGGCAGCCCAGGTCCAGCGAGCAGGTGGCGTCCAGGTCGGGCATCAGCACGCGCTTCTCGGGACTGAGGATCTTGGCCGTCTCGCCCATGAAGCGCACGCCGGCGACGACCAGGGTCTGGGCGGCGTGGTCGCGGCCGAAGCGGGCCATCTCCAGCGAGTCGGACACGATGCCGCCGGTCTCCAGGGCCAGGTCCTGCAGAAAACCGTCGACGTAATAGTGGGCGACGAGCACGGCGTTGTGCTTCTTCAGCAGGGCCTTGGCGCGCTCGGTCAGGGCGCTGCGCTCGTTCGCCGACAGCGGCGCTGGCGTCTTGGCCCAGGCTTGGGCGGTGGAGCAGGTACCGGCGGCGTCCTGCTTGGTGAAATCGAACAAGACTTGATCCATGCCGAATCCTAGCCCGACGCGGGTTTACCCCTCCAGCCAGGTGCGAAAGGCCGCAGCGCGCTCCTGGCTGATCAGCAGCTCGCCTTCCAGGGCCGGGCTGAGGTCCAGCTTCAGCCGCCCCTTGCCGGCGGGCGCAAAGCGCTGCACCGCGCCGGCGGCCACCAGCAGCTGACGGTTGGCGCGGAAGAAGCGCTGCGGCCCGAGTTGCTCTTCCAGCTCGCCCAGCGGCGGCTCGACCAGATAGCGTTCTCCGTCCTGTGTGATGGCAAAGCTCAACTTGTCCACCGACACGAAGTAGGCGATGTCGCTCAGCTCCAGTGCATGGAACTGCTGGCCGCCCTTGCGACCGACGATGCGCTGGCGGCCGCTGGGTGGGCTCAGGCGTTGCAGCAGGCCGTCGAGCTGGTGGTTCCAGCGTGTCTGCGCCTGCGTATCGAAGTGGCGTCGCCATTGCTCGGCCTTGGCCAGCGCGGTGGTCAGTGCGGCATCGGACACCGGCTTGAGCAGATAGTCCACGGCCAGGGCCTGGAAGGCCTGCAGGGCGAACTGGTCATAGGCCGTCGTGAAGACCGTGGGCAGGGCGAGGCGGCGGTCGCGGAACAACTCCAGCGACAAGCCGTCGGCCAACTGGATGTCGAGCAGCAGCAGGTCGGGCGACGGGTTGGCGGCCAGCCAGGCCAGCGTGCCCTGGACCGTGTCGCTGTGGCCGAGCACGCGGGCCTCGGGTGCGACGCGCGCCAGCGTCGCGGTCAGGCGCTCGCGCGCCGGGGCTTCGTCTTCGGCAATGAAGATCTTCATGAGCGGGCCAGCAAGGGGATGGCGACTTCGAACACGCCGGCATCGGTCCGGCGCTGCAGCGCGCGGCCAGCCAGCAGGCGGCAGCGTTCGTCGAGATTGGCCAGGCCCAGGCCCGACGAGGGCAGGACGCTGCGGCGCGGCTGCAGCGCATTGCGCGCGAGCACGCGGTCGTCGTCGAGGCTGAAGCTGACGGTCAACGGCTGGGCGGCACTGGCTTCGTTGTGCTTGATGGCGTTCTCCAGCAGGGTCTGCAGGGCCAGCGGCGGGACCAGCCATTGCGAGGTCTGCAAGGCCGGGTCGAGCTGCAGCGGCATGGCGGCGCCAAAGCGCAGGGCCAGCAGGCGGTGGTAGTGGCGCAGAAAGGCCAGCTCCTCGTCCAGCGGCACGAGGTCGCGCTGGCGGCTGTCCAGCACATAGCGGTAGATCTCGGCCAGGGTGTCGCTGAACTCGCGGGCACTTTGGGTGTCGCTCTCGATCAGGCGACCGAGGGTGTTGAGGCTGTTGAACAGGAAATGCGGGTCGACCTGGGCCTTCAGCGCGCCCAACTCGGCCTGGGTGCGGGCCCGCTCCGAGCGCTCGACGCGCAGCATGTCCGACTCGCGTTCGCGGATCAGGAACAGGGTTTCGTAGGCGTGGGTCACGAAGAGCACGCAGATGACGTTGGTCGCCACGACGAGCTTGAGCGCATTGACGTCCACCGGCCGGCCCGCGACCTGGAACCAGGCCCAGATGGCGGCCAGCGTCAGCGGCGCGGTGTAGAGCACATTGGCGCTGACCAGCATCAACAGCTTGCGCAGTGGGTGAGCGAACCAGTTCAGGTGCTCACGCTGCTTGAACAGCAGCCAGCGGTTGCCGCCCCAGATGGCGAAGGCGAGCGCGATGAAGCCGGCGAAGCCGATCCAGAAGCGCGCGTCATTGGGGCCGAGCGGCCCGAACAGGCCCGTCAGCCAGGGAATGGCCAGGCCGAAGGCGAGCGAGCCGCCGCACATCATCAGCCGGTCGTCCAGGCGGTCCTGGGTGGGCGGATTCAGCGGCGGCTTGAGCGGCGGTTTGTCGGCTTTGGGCGTGCTCATCTTCGACTTCGGCACTCGACCGCTGTTGCCGTGAGCGGGCTTGCCTCAGCATCGCCGCACCAACAACTTCAGCAAGAGGGACCTGCGATGGACGCAGTGCAATTCAACGTCCCGGCGGTCATTGTGGCGGCCTTGTCGAGCTTCCTGATCGGCGGGCTTTGGTACTCGCCCATCCTGTTCGCGAGGTCGTGGATGGTCGAGGCCGGGCTCAGCGAGGCCCAGGCCAAGCAGGGCAGCCCAGCCAGGATCTTCGGCCTGTCAGCGATCGCCTCGCTGGTGATGGCGTTCAACCTCGCGGCCTTCCTCGGCGCCAAGGCGACGTGGAGCTTCGGCCTGTTTGCCGGCTTTGCCACCGGCCTGGGCTGGGTGGCCATGAGCCTGGGCATCATCTACCTCTTCGAGCAGCGGTCGCTCAGGCTCTGGCTCATCAACAGCGGCTACCAGATCGTGGCTTATTCGGTGATGGGCGCCATCCTCGGCGCCTGGCACTGAAGGCTAAGGCAGGCGAAGGGTGTCGTACTCGTTGACCCGCACCGTGTTGGGCGGCTCATTGCCGATGCGGTAGGTGACGCTGAGCTGCTTGCGGCGGCCCGGCGCGGGGTCGAAGCCGAACAGCTCGTTGCGCACCTGGGTCTCGAAGCGGTCGCCGCGCACCTGGGCGCGCAGGGCCTGGGTGACGTCGGTCCAGCGGCCCTCGCCGCCATAGCTGGCGCTTTCGATGACGAGATGCCCGCCCGCCGGCCGGCCCGGATTCCACTCGCCACCACCACGTGCGCGGCCCCAGTCGCCCCGGCCCCAGCCGACGAACTGGCCGCCGTCGATGGTGCCGTACTCGCTGTACTCGAAGACGCGTTCCTGGCCGCCGCGGTCGCGGGTGAAGATGCGCAGGGTCTTGGTCTCGCCAGGGAAGGGATCGACGCCGAAGAGTTCGTTGGTCAGGCGCACGCGTTGATCGCGGCGCGCCAGTTCACGCAGGCGGTCGGTCACATCGACATCACGGCCGCGGGCGCCGTAGGTCGCGTACTGGATGACGTACTGGCCGTCATCGTGGTGGTCGCCGCGGCCGCCGCCATTGCCCTGCCAGCCGCCCTGCCAGTTGGACTCGCCCCAGTTGCCGCGGCCCCAGCCGACGAACTGGGCGCCGTCCACCCAGTCGCGCTCGCGGAACTCGAAGGTGCGTTCGCGGCCATTGCGGTCGCGGGCGAAGATGCGCAGGGTCTTGGTGCGGCCGGGTTCGGGGTCGACACCGAAGAGGTCGTTGGTCAGGCGGAAGCGCCGGTCCTGGCGCGCCAGCTCGCGCAGGCGGCCGGTCACGTCGACATGGTTGCGTTCGGTGCCGTAGCGGGCATTCAGGATGACGAATTCGCCGTCATCCTCGTCCCGGGCCCATGCGGGCAAAGCGGCGAGGGTGGCCAGGGCTGCTCCCAGGCCGAGCGTCCATTGGCGTCTTTGCATGGCGTTTCTCCTTGTTATGGTGCGACCATCGTCGCACGCGCCATGGCACAACGCGCGGATCCGCTGCGAAGCAGACGGCCCGCCGGCGCGGGCCGTCGTATGGGTTGGTAACGCAGCTGAGCTCAGCGGCCCCAGTTGCCACGGCCCCAGCCGACGAACTGGGCACCGTCGACGGTGGCGCCTTCGGGGTACTCGAAGCTGCGCTCGCGGCCACCGGGCCCGCGCGCCACGATGATCAGTCGCTTGTCACGGCCCGGGTCGGGATCGACGCCAAAGGTGTCGTTGCCCATGCGGAAGCGCTCGTCGCGGCGCGCCAGCTCGCGCAGGCGGGCCGTCACGTCCACCTCGCGGCCGGGGTTGCCGTAGTTGGCATAGAGGATGGTGAAGGCGCCGTCGTCGCGGGGCTGGTCGCGGTAGGGGTTGCCGGCCCAGCCGCCGTTGTAGTTGCGGTCGCCCCAGCTGCCGCCGCCCCAGGCGACGAACTGGCCGCCGTCGATCCAGGCGCGTTCGGGATAGTCGAAGCGGCGCTCGCGGCCATCGCGGTCGCGGGCATAGATGCGCAGGTACTTGTCGCGGCCCGGGTCGGGGTCCACGCCGAAGAGCTCGTTGGTGAGCTTCACGCGCTGATCGCGGCGCGCCAGCTCGCGCAGGCGGTCGGTCACGTCGACATGGTTGCGGTCCGTGCCGTAGCGGGCCTGCAGGATGGTGAACTCGCCGTCGTCATTGCCGCGCTGGGCGATCGCCGGAACGGAGACCGCGGCGAGCAGCGTGGCCGCGCCCAACACATAGTGGCGTCGATTCATGGTGGATGTCTCCGAGGTTGTGGAGGCCACCATGCTTTCATCGGGCCTGCGAGGTCCAAGTCGGACGGCAGGACATCTGCTTGTCAGCCGCCGGGGCGGCCGCCCAGCAGGTACTCCCGCGCCAGGGCGCGGGCCCGATGCAGGCGGCTCTTCACGTTGGGCCGCGTCAGGCCGGTCTGATCCGCGATCTCCTCGATGGTCATCTCTTCCAGGTCGCGCAGCAGCATGACCTCGCGGTAGTGGACCGGCAGCGACTCCAGCGCCGCCACCAGCTCCCGCCTCAGGCCGGGCTCGTCGTGCGTGACCAGCCACTGCGCCAGCTTCTCTTCGTCGTAGGGGTCGTAGCGCAAGGTGATCCGTCCAAGGCGGCGGCATTCGCGCTGCACGAGTCGGATCACCCAGCCCGAAAACGCCGCCATCACACGCAAAGAAGGCAGCTTGCGGCTGACGATGAGCAGGGCCTCCTGCACCGCATCGTCCACGTCGCTGAGCAGGCAATGCTGCTGGGCATAGCGGCGGATGTCGGGGCGCGAGATGCGCAGCAACTGCTCCAAGGCCTGCGGGTCGCCGCCGTGGGCGGCGGCGAGCAGGGGCTGGTGTTGGGCGGCGAGGGCCATGTCAACGCCGCCCGGCCGCCCGAAGACGGTGACGCGGCCCCTCGGGGGGCAGAGAGCGAAGCGAACGTGAGGGCATCATCGACTACTTGAGTTTGCGGCCGACCATCGCGCAGGCCGGGCAGAAGCCGAAGAGGCCCGAGGCCACCAGGCCTACGGCGCCGGCGGCCACCAGCCAGCCGGTCGTGCCGCCCAGCAGGGCCAGCTCAGCGCCCGCAGCGGCGATGCCGCACACCACCCGCACGATGCGCTCGCCGGTCGGAACATTCTTCACATAGAACATGGTTCAACTCCAAGTGTTCGAGGACGACCCTCGGCCACTAAGAGACGCCGGCTGGCGAAAAGGATTCGCGGTCGAAACAAAAATATTTTGCAGCGCGATACTCGCGCGCCGCCCGCCAGAGGCGGGGTCGTTGGGAGAGAGTCGCTTGCCGAGAGCCTGGATTGCTCGGCCCGCCGCATGGCTGGCCGGCCTGTTGCTGTTGCTTTTGCTGCCCTTGCTGGCCCTGGCCCAGACGCGGCCGGGCCTGGTGGGCTTTCAGCGCATCGCCATGCCCGACGATGTGCCGGCCCATCTCGCCACCGCCTTGGCCCAGGACGCGCTGGGTTTCCTGTGGATAGGCACCCAGGACGGCCTGGTGCGCCATGACGGCTATGGCTTCAAGGTCTACCGGCCGCGGCCGGGCGATGCGAACAGCCTGTCGGGCAGCTATGTGCGGGCCCTGCACGTCACGCGCGACGGCCGGTTGTGGGTGGGCAGCATCAGCGGTGGCCTGAGCGTCTTCGACGCGCGCAGCGAGAGCTTCAAGCAGTACCGCCATCGTGACGGCGACGAGGGCAGCCTGGCGCACGACCGCGTCGAGTCCATCGCCGAGGACCGCGACGGCGGGCTGTGGATCGCCACCGACAACGGTCTGGACCGGCTGGACCCGGCCAGCGGCGCCATCCGCCATCACCGTCACGACGCGGCGCGCGCCAACAGCCTGGCGCATGACCAACTGCGCGCCCTGCTCGTCGACCGCAGCGGTCGTCTCTGGGTGGGTGGCCGCGGTGGCCTGCAGCAGTGGCGGAGCGAGGGCCAGGGTTTCGTCACCGTCGCCGGGAGCGAGTTGGCCGGCCAGCATGTGACCCGACTGTTCGAGGACAGTCGGGGTCGCATCTGGATAGGCACGGCGGCGCATGGCCTCGCCGTGCTGGACCCGGCAGGGCCTGCCGTGCTGAAGCGCTGGCCGCCAGGGCAGGGCGGTGAGGCGCTGAGCCACTACTGGGTCTATGGGCTCGCCGAGGGCATGGGCGGTGAGATCTGGGTGGCGACTTTCGGCGGCGGCGTCGACGTCATCGACGGCGGCACGCTGCGCATCGTCGACCGCCTGCGCCATGACGCCGGCCAGCCTGCCACCATCGGCAACGACCGCGTCGGCGCCGTGCTGGCGGACCGCTCCGGCCTGATGTGGGTGGGCAGCTGGGGTGGTGGCCTGGCCCGGCACGACCCCGGCACGCGCGCCTGGTTGAAGCTGCGCCACCGCGCCGGCGACAGCGACGGTCCCAGCCACCCGGCCATCGTGCGGGCCCGCGAGATGGCCGATGGCCGGCTCTGGCTGGGCACCAATGGCAATGGCGTGGACATCCTCGATGCGGCGGGTCATCTCGTTGACGGCCTTCGCCCCGACCCGAAGAAGCGTGATGCCTTGGCCGACGGCTCGGTGACCTGTCTGGCCCAGGGGCCGGACGGCAGTGCCTGGGTGGCGACACTGGATGGCAGCCTGCACCGCCAGCGGTCAGGCCGCCGCGGCTTCGAGCGCGTCACCACCGCCCAGGGCCTGCCCGGTGGGCCGATCCGGACCATGGTCTTCGACGCCGCCGGCGCGCTGTGGGCCGGCTCGCTGAATGGCCTCGCGCGCATCGCCACCGACGGCACGGTCGCCGCCTTCCGCCACGACCCCGCCGACGCGACGACGCTGGCCGGCCGGGCCGTCGAGTCCCTGGCCTTTGCTGCCGACGGCAAGCTGTGGGTCGGCTCCGACAACGGCCTCAGTCTGTTCGATCCTGCGACGGCCCGGGCCCAGCGCATCGTGCGCGACCCGGCCCGCGCCGACGCCCTGCCCAACAACTGGGTGCCCGACCTGCTCGTCGCTCGCGATGGCCGCCTCTGGGTCGCGACGCCGGACGGCGTGGCCATTCTGAAATCCTTCGACGGCGGTGTCGCCCGTTTCGATGTGCTGAACCGGCGCCTGGACCTGCCGAGCAGCCCGGCCGAATCGCTGATGGAGGACGCTGAAGGCCAGGTCTGGCTGGGTAGCCGGGTGCGCATCGATCCCATGAGCTGGCGCGTGCAGCGCTTCGACGCGGCCGAGGGCAACGAGTTCCGCAGCCTTTTCATCGCCAGCCGCGCCTTGACGCGCGACGGTCGGCTGCTGTTCGGTTCGCCCGAAGGCCTGCTCGTCGTGCAGCCACGCGACATCAAGCCCTGGACCTATGCGCCGCCGCTGCGGGCCACGGCCATCAGCGTCGATGGCGAGGCGCTCGCTGCCGACCGCCAGGCCCTGACGTTGCAGCCGGGCCAGCGCAGCCTGCGCGTCGAGTTCGCGGCCCTGGACCTGAGCGCGCCGCAGAAGCTGCGCTACCGCTACCGGCTGGAAGGCTTCGACCGTGACTGGAACGCGGCCGCGGCCGACCAACGCCTGGCCGCCTACACCGGCCTGCCCCCGGGTCGCTACCAGCTGCGGGTGCAGGGCAGCAACCGTGCGGGTCAGTGGAGCGAGCCGCCCTTGTCGCTCGACGTCCAGGTCATGCCGGCCTTGCACCAGACCTGGTGGTTCCGCGCCGCCGTCGCGCTGCTGGCGCTGCTGCTCATCGTCGCCGTCTTCCGCCTGCGCCTGCGGGCGCTGCGCCGCCGCGGCGCCGAACTGGAGCGCGTCGTGGCCGAGCGCACGGCCGACTTGCAGGCGGCCTATCAGCGCATCGAGCAGGCCAGCCTGACCGACCCCTTGACCGGCCTGCACAACCGCCGCTTCCTCGAGCAGACCCTGCCGGCCGACCTGGAACTGGCGGCACGCCGCCACACCGCCGGCCACCCGGTGCCGCCGGATTCCGACCATGTGCTGCTGATGCTGGACCTGGATCACTTCAAGTCCGTCAACGACACCCACGGCCATGCGGCCGGCGACGCCGTCCTCGTGCAGACCGCCGAGGTGCTGCGCCAGACCTTGCGCGCCTCGGACTATGTGGTGCGCTGGGGCGGCGAGGAGTTCCTGGTCGTTGCGCGTTTCGTCGAGCGCGCCTCGGCGCCTCAGCTGGCGGAAAAGATCCGCATGGCCATCGCGGCCCACGAGTTCCGGCTGCCCGATGGCAGCCCGCTGCACAAGACGGTGTCCATCGGCTTCGCCTGCTTCCCCTTTGCCGCAGGCGGCCCGGGCGCGTCGGCCCTGGACAGCCTGCAGCATCTGGCCGACCTGGCGCTGTATGCGGCCAAGCGCAGCTGGCGCGATGCTTGGGTGGGTGTGGAGCTGGTGGACGAAGACGTGGTGGCGGCGCTGCGCGAGAGCTTTGCCAGTCCGGCCGCGGCGCAGGCGGCCGGGCGGCTGCGAGTCGTCATGTCGGCGCGTGAGACGGCGCTGAGATGGCAGTGAACAAGAAAAACAGGGAAATGGTCGATGAACGACATTGCCAACCGCAGCCGCGCACGCATCCTTGGCCTGCTCGCTGGCCTCACGCTCTGCCTGGGCGCGCAGGCGCAGAGCGATCCGGCCTGCAAGTCCGCGGACCCCCAGCTGCCACCCGCGGCGGTCGAGCGCTGGATGGCCAGGCAAGTCCCGCCAAGCGCCGTGCTGCTGGCCCTGGCCCGGGCAGGCTCGAAGGCGGTCTGGATCGACGAGATTGCCATCAGCGCAGGCCAGGCCCTGGTCAAGGGGCATGCGGAGGCCGGCGATCCCAGTTCGGCGCTGAGCGGCCTGGTGCGTGGATTGCAGATGGCTGGCAGCGGTGTCCGCGACAGGCCCAACACCAGCTGGCTGGGCGAGAAGGGCCTGCCCAGCCAGAGCCCGGCCACAGCGAAGTTTCTGTTGGACTACCGAGTTGCCGACACGACGCCGGCGTCCGGACGAGATGCCGTGCCCTGCACGGCCATCGATGCCTTGCTCGCGGAGATCATTGGCCGCGGCCGGATGGCTGGCGGCCCCATCATGAGATTCGGGCCGCGCCCGGCGCTTGTGCTTGACGACGGCCTGCCTGTGCAGTTTGTCGACTTGCAGATGGGCGGCACGTTCGCGAGCTTGACGCGTGCGCTGATGACTTGGGAGGCCATGCCCTTTGCCCTGGCTCTGGACGGTGTCGTCATGGCGCCGCTGGGCGACGAACTGGAGGTCGCCTTGACGATCAAGATCGTCCGCGGGGTCTCCGTCAGCGATGCCTTTCCACGCCAGGGCCCTGCCGGCGCCACTGCCATCGGGCCCGACCCGTTTCGCGTCGCTGAAGCCGTCAGGGCCCGGCGGCTGGCTTCACCGGCCGCGCCGTGTCAGGAGCGCGCCAAGGCCTGGCAAGCCATGGCCGGGCAGCTGAACTTCGTGGGGGTCATGCCGCTCGGTGCCATGGGGCTGTTTCGCCTTCCAGGCAGCACCTCGATGCAGATCGTGCCCGCTGGGCAGGTGCACGGGCCGTCGGGCGCGCGAGCGGTTTCGTTCGGCTCGGCCGCCGCCGAGTTGGAGATTGCCGAGATGATCGATGGTGAATGCCGGCTGCGGTTGATCGACCTGCCGATTGCCAAGCGCTGACGACAGGGACGCTCATGCCTCCGCAAAGAACCGGCTTGGCGGCATGCCCACCGTGCGCGTCACCATGGCCGTGAAGGCGCTGGCGCTGGCATAGCCCAGCTCGGCCGCGATATGGCTCATGGGCCGGCCTCGGGCGGCCAGGGTCAGGGCATGGGCCAGCAGCAGCTGCGAGCGCCATTGCGCGAAGCTGGTGCCCAGCTGTTCGCGGAACAGGCGGCTCAAGGTGCGCGGGCTGGCGCCGGCTTCGGCGGCCCATTCGTCCAGGCCGGCGTGGCGGCCGGGTTCGCGCAGCATGGCCTCGCAGAGCCGGCGCAGCCGGCCGTCCTGGGGCAGGGCGACGCCCAGGGCCAGCGGGCGGGCGCGCTGCAGTTCCATCAGCACCAGGCTCTCGATACCGCGGCGGCGCTCCGTGTCGTCGGCGCTTTCCGGCGGCGCCGGGTCGGGCACGGCGGGCAGGGCCAGCACCAGCTCGCGCAGCAGCGGTGACACCTCCAGCACCCGGCCGACGCTCCAGGCCTCGCCAGCCAGCAGTTCAGGGTTGAGATAGAGGGTGTGCAGTTCGGCCTGCTCGATGGCCGTCACCGCATGCACGAGGCCGGGCGGAATCCAGACGGCGCGCGACGGCGGCACGATATAGGTGGCCGAGGCGGCCGGCCAGGCTGCCGTTCCGGTGCCTTCGGTGTTGACGCGCACCGCCCCCGTCATCGAGAAGACGAGCTGGGCCCAGACGTGGCGGTGGGGCTGGATGTCGTCCAGGTGCTCGAGCAGCCGCGACTTGGCGCGCAGCGGGCGCTCGGGCGTGGGGGCGAAGAGCTCGGGCGAGAAGGCGGGAAAGCTGCGGCGGCTGGACGTCATGGTGGCGGTGGCCGGATTTCGACAGAACTTGACGAACCATCGTAACCAGGCCGCGGCCTGCCTGCCTAGAGTGGGGGCATGAGTTCCGCCATTGCCTCTTCCATCGACGCTTCGCAGCAGCGCCGGCGCGACGTCACGACGATCTCGACCATCGGCGTCGCCCACGGCACCTCGCATTTCTTTCACATGCTGCTGCCGCCGCTGTTCCCGGCCTTCATCCAGGCCTTCGGCCTGAGCTATTCGGAACTGGGCCTGCTGGTGACGACCTTCTTCGTCATCTCCGGTGCCGGCCAGGCCCTGTCGGGCTTCATCGTCGATCGCATCGGCGCTCGGCCCGTGCTGTTCGCGGCCATGGCAAGCTTTTTCCTGGCCTCCATCGCGGCCGGCCTGGCCCAGGGCTTTGGCGGGCTGATGCTGGCGGCGGCGCTGGCGGGCGTGGGCAATGCGCCTTTCCACCCGGCCGACTTCACCGTCCTGAACAAGCGCGTGTCGCAGCCGCGCCTGGGCCATGCCTTCTCGGTGCACGGCATCAGCGGCAACCTGGGCTGGGCCTTCGCGCCGGTGTTCTCCATCGGCATCGCCGAGGCCACCGGCAACTGGCGCTTCGCCTATCTGGGCACGGCCCTGGTCGCGCTGACGGTCATGGGCCTGCTGTTCTGGCAGCGTGCCGCCATCGACGACCGTCAGGGCTCCTGGGGCCATGCCAAGCCCGAGGCCGGCGCCAAGGTCGAGCACCCCATGGCCTTCCTGAAGCTGCCCTCGGTCTGGTTGTGCTTCTCCTTCTTCTTCTGGAGCACGGCGGCCCTGTCGGCCATCCAGAGCTTTGCCAGCCCGGCCCTGCACCAGATGTATGGCCTGCCGCTGGCGCTGACGGCCTATGTCGTCACCGGCTACATGCTGGCCGGCGCGGCCGGCATGGTCTGCGGCGGCTTCCTGGTCGCCAAGGCGGAGCGGCTGGAGCGCACCATTGCGCTGGCCCTGGCCCTGGCGGCGGCCCTGCTGCTGCTGACCGCCACCGGCTGGCTGCCCGGCCCCCTGGCGGCCGTCGTGGCGGCGCTGGCGGGCTTCGGCACGGGTCTGGCCGGTCCCTCGCGCGACATGCTCATCAAGCGCGCCTCGCCGCCGGGGGCAACGGGCCGGGTCTATGGCACCGTCTACTCAGGGCTGGACATCGGCTTTGCCTTGGCGGCGCCCGTCTTCGGCGCCATCCTCGACCACGGCATGCCGCGCGGCGTGTTCGCCGGCTCGGCCGCGGCCCTGCTGATGGGCGTCGCGTCGGCCGGTCTGGTCGGCATGGGCCTGGCGCGGCGGCGCGCCCTGGCGACCGCGGCGGCCTGAGCGGGGGCGCGGTGCGGGCTTGACGCGGTTCCGTGCGCCGGGCATCGTCGCGCGCCGGTTCGGCAAGGAGGCCCCATGCGACAAGACAGCCTGTTCGATGCCCTTGGCGGCCAGGATGCCGTGCTGCGCCTGGCCCAGGCCTGGCATGCGCGGGTGCTGGCCGACGAGATCGTCGCCCACGCCTTCAGCCACGGCTTTCATCCCCGGCACACCGAGCGCCTGGCGGCTTACTGGGCCGAGGCCTGGGGCGGCCCGGCGCTGTACAGCGGGCAGTTGGGCAGCCACTCGGCGGTCGTGCGGACCCACAGCGGCAATGGCCCGCACGAGGAGATGGATCGCCGCGCCATCGCCTGCTTCGACGAGGCGCTGGCCGACGTCGGCGTGGCGGATGCGGAGCTTCGGCAGGTGCTGCATGACTACTTCGTCTGGGCCACGACCCAGGCCATGGCCGCCTACCCGAGCCGCGGCCAGGCGGTGCCCGATGACCTGGCCCTGCCGCGCTGGTCCTGGCAGGGCTTGATGAAGGCGTAGCGGGGCGCCGCTACAGTGGCGCCCTCAACTGATCCGCCTTGCCCTCATGTCGATTCGTGGTCTTGTCATTGGCTTGCTCGTGGTGGCCGCTCTCGGCCTGGCCTGGCAACAGCGAGAGCCCCTTCAGGCCTGGCTGGGCACGTCAGCCAGCAAGGTCCAGACGCTGGCGGAATCCTCGAGCCCGGCGGGAGATGCAGGCAAGGCCAGGCCTGGCGGCCTGCGCAAATGCGTCAAGGGCCAGGAGATTTCCTACACGAATGCCGAATGCCCGGCCGGCTACCGCGACCAGGCTGTGACGGCGGGCTCCGTCACCGTGGTCCCCGCAACGACCGTCCCCAAGCCTGCCGATGCCAGCAGCGGGCCGTCGGCGCTGCACAAGGCCCTGGGCGTGACGCGCGATGACACCCTCAAGGACAAGATCACCGAACGTGCCATCGAAGGGGCGACGAGGTGAGCGGCACACAGGCCCCGACCCCGCCGGTCTATTACCACGGCACCAAGGCCGATCTGAAAGTGGGCGACCTGATCCAGGCCGGCTACACCTCCAACTACGGAACCCGGCGCAAGGCCAACCACGTCTACCTGAGCGCGACGCTGGAGGCGGCGATCTGGGGCGCCGAACTGGCGGTGGGCGAAGGCGCGGGCCGCATCTACATCGTGGAGCCCACCGGTGCGATCGCCGACGATCCCAACGTCACCGACAAGAAATTCCCTGGCAATCCGACCAAGTCCTACCGCTCTCGGGAAGCGCTGCGGGTGACCGGCGAGGTCACCGACTGGCAAGGCCATTCGGCCGAGCAGCTGTCGGTGATGAAAGCGCATGTCGAACGCATGCGGCAGCTGGGCATCGAGGCTGTCGACGACTGAGCAACCCCTGTGTTCGTGGGCCGACACGGGCGATGAAGACCCGCGACCCCAGCTAAAGTGTCAACATGACTAGACAAGCTGCCTCCTCCCGTCTCGCCGGCCATGTGCTGGTCGAGGCGCTGATCGCCCAGGGTGTCGACACGGCCTTCGGCGTGCCTGGCGAGTCCTATCTCGCCGTGCTCGATGGCTTCCATGAATACGCGGACCAGATCCGCTTCATCGCCTGCCGCCAGGAAGGCGGCGCGGCCTTCATGGCCGAGGCCCAGGGCAAGCTGACCGGCAAGCCGGGCATCTGCTTCGTCACGCGCGGTCCGGGCGCCACCAATGCCAGCATCGGCCTGCACACGGCCTTCCAGGATTCGACGCCGATGATCCTCTTCATCGGCCAGGTCGCCAGCGACCAGCGCGACCGCGAGGCCTTCCAGGAGGTGGACTACCGCCAGATGTTCGGCCCCGGCACCCTGGGCATGGCCAAGTGGGTGGGCGAGGTGCACGACGCCGAGCGCCTGCCCGAGTACGTCGCCCGCGCCTTCCATACCGCCATGCAGGGCCGGCCCGGCCCGGTCGTGCTGGTGCTGCCCGAGGACATGCTGACCCAGCCCATCGCGGCGCCCGTCGTGGCGCCCGCCCGGCCTGCCGAGGCGGCGCCCACGCCGGCCGCGCTGGCCGAACTGCGCGAGCGCCTGGTGGCCGCCAAGAAGCCTCTCGTCATCGCCGGTGGCGGTGGCTGGACGCCTGAATCGACGGCGGCCCTGCAGCGCTTTGCCGAGAGCTGGAAGCTGCCTGTGGGCTGCGCCTTCCGCTTCCAGGACCTGTTCGACAACGTCCACCCGAACTACGCCGGCGATGTCGGCATCGGCATCAATCCCAAGCTGGCCGCGCGCGTCAAGGAAGCCGACCTCATCCTCGCCGTCGGTCCGCGCCTGGGCGAGATGACGACCGGCGGCTACACGCTGCTGCAGGCACCGCGCCCAACGCAAGGCCTGATTCACATCCACGCGGGCGCCGAAGAGCTGGGCCGCGTGTACACGGGCGAGCTGCTGATCAACGCCAGCATGAGCCAGGCCGCCCTGGCCCTGGCGGCGCTGACGCCGCCCGCCGATGTCGCCTGGCAGGATTGGACGGCTGCCGCCAACGCCGACTACCGCGCCAACCTCGTGCCGGCGCCCGTCGCGCCGCTGGACATGGCCGAGGTCATCCACCTCATCGACGCCAAGCTGCCCGAAGGCACCATCTTCACCAACGGCGCTGGCAACTACAGCGGCTGGCTGCACCGCTTCCACCGCTACACGGGCCTGCACCGCTTCGGCAAGACCCAGCTCGCGCCGACCTCGGGCGCCATGGGCTATGGCGTCCCGGCCGCGGTGGCTGCAGCGCTGCTGCAGGATCGCTGGGTCGTCAACATCGCCGGCGACGGCGACTTCCTGATGACGGGACAGGAACTGGCCACGGCCACGGGCTATGGCGCGAAGAAGCTGCTCGTCGTCGTCGTCGACAACGGCACCTATGGCACCATCCGCATGCACCAGGAGCGCGAGTACCCCGGCCGGGTTTCGGGCAGCGATCTTTTCAACCCGGATTTCGCCAAGCTGGCCGAGGCGTTCGGCTTCGTGGCCTTCAAGGCTGAAAGCACGGCGCAGGTCGGCCCGGCGCTGGATGCGGCCATCGCCGCGGGCAAGCCCGCCCTGCTGCATCTGCGTCTGTCCAGCGACGTGAGCACCTCGCGATCGACGCTGACCGCGATCCGCGAGGCCGCGCAGAAGGCGCAGCACGGCTGAGCGCGGCGCCCGGCCGGTGAGGGGGTTGCCCCTCGCGGCGGGAGCCCAAGGAAAAACGGCGACCCGAAGGTCGCCGTTTTCATTTCGCAGCCGCGATTCAGGCGCGGCGGCGGCGGGCGGCGCCCAGGCCCAGCAGCGAACCGGCAACCAGTGCCAGGCTGGCCGGCTCGGGCAGCTGACGCACTTGTTCCTTGGTGCCGATGGTGAAGCTGTCGAAGGCGAAGATGTCGCCCGTGCCGACGGTCGACAGGAAGCGGATGCTGTCGAATTCTTCAGAGGCGTTGGCAGCGATCAGGCCGAAGTACAGGACGCTGCCGTCAGCGACGCCTTGAGCTGCGGTGTTGACGACTTGCGAACCGACCACGGAACCGTTCTTGGACAGTTGCAGCGTCAGCGTGCCGCCGAAGTCGCCCAGGTCGATGCCGTAGAAGCCGAAAGCGGCCAGCGAGGAGCTGAAGTCCACTTGGAAGGGGCTGCCGCCGCCTGCGGACACTTCCCAGTAACGGGTGCCGCCGGGAACCGAGTAGCGGCCAGCGCCGTTGGTGGCGCCGACGCCGTTGGTGGCGACCGAGCCAGCGCCATTCAGCGTGGCGGTGCCGGCGGCGCCGAAGTTCAGGGCCAGGGGAGCGGAACCCGAGCGGGTTTCGAAGTCTTCGGTGCCGACACCGATGAGGTTGCTCTTGAAGGCGTTTTCGGCAGCGATCGAGTTCGTGGCGGCAACTTGAGCGCCGGCGTTGCCGTTGTTGTCCACGCCGGTGAAGACGAGGTAGGCGTTGGCGCTGCCAGCGGCCAGCAGGCCGGCGGCGATGGCCACGGTGGAGAGAATCTTGCGCATCGTGAGCTCCCTAGTGAGGGTTGATGAAGGTGCGGAAATAACCGCGGGACAAGCCTCGGTATGCACCATCCATGCCAGCCGTGTTAACTCGTTGTCCTGAAACAGAAAGAAGGTAAATTTACAAATGTGGGGGGTCATTTGAATGTCAACGTTCCCGACATCCCTAGTTTGAAGTTTTCGGGCCTGTCAAGGCGGTGTTTCCGCAGCAGCAGCGACAATCCGTGCATGCCTCCCATCGACCTCGAATTGCGCGGTGAGTTCATCGAACTCGACAAATTGTTGAAGGCCACCGGCCTGGCCGACAGCGGTGGCCAGGCTCGCGCCTTCATCATGGCCGGCGAGGTCAAGGTGAACGGCCAGGTCGAGTTGCGCAAGACGGCCAAGATGCGCGCTGGCCAAGTGGTCGAGTTCAGCGGCCAGCAGGTCAGGGTCATCCAGGGCGCGGACGCCGGCTGAGCGAGTCGACACTCGTCGGCCTTTCTATTTGATGGGTCCGTCATGCGTGCTTTCGCTCTCGCCCTGCTGTTCGCTGCCTGCCAGGCCCACGCCGCGCCCGGCGAGACGCTGATCCACGCTGGCCGCCTCATCGACACCGAGGCCGGTCGCGTGCTGGAACGCCAGTCCATCATCGTCTTCGGCGACAAGATCAGCGCGGTCAAGCCGGGCTATTTGGAACCTGCGGACTACGACCGCCTCGTCGACCTGAAGGACCGCACCGTGATGCCGGGCCTGATCGATGCCCATGTGCACGTCAGCCATGAAAGCAGCCCCGGCGCCTATGCCGAGCGCTTCTTCCAGAACCCGGCCGACGCGGCCCTGCACGCCACCGTCCACCTGCGCCGCATCCTCGATGCCGGCTTCACGACCGTGCGCGACCTCGGCGCGCCCGACGGCCTGGCCATCAGCCTGCGCGATGCGACCGCCAAGGGCTGGATCACCGGTCCGCGCATCTTGGCGGCCGGCAAGGCCATCGGCACGACGGGCGGCCATGCCGACCCCACCAACGGCCTGAACAACCAGCTGCGTGGCGATCCCGGGCCGGCCGAGGGCGTCATCAACGGCCCCGACGAGGCGCGCAAGGCCGTGCGCCAGCGCTACAAGGAGGGCGCCGACCTCATCAAGCTGACCGGCACCGGCGGCGTGCTGAGCCTGGCGACCAATGGCATCAACCCGCAGTTCACCGATGCCGAGCTGAAGGCCGTCGTCGAGACGGCGCGCGACTACGGTTTCGCGGTCGCCGTGCACGCCCATGGCAAGGAAGGCATGCTGCGCGCCATCCGGGCCGGCGTGGACTCCATCGAGCACGGCTCCTACCTCGACGACGAGGTCGTGGCCGCGATGAAGCAGCACGGCACCTGGCTCGTCCCGACGCTGTCGGCCGGCCGCTTCGCCAGCGAGAAGGCGCAGCAGCCGGGCTATTTCCCCGAGGTCGTGAGGCTCAAGGCCATCAGCGTCGGCATCCTGGTGCAGCAGGCGCTGGCGCGGGCCTGGAAAGGCGGCGTCAAGATCGCCTTCGGCACGGACTCCGGCGTCGGCCCGCATGGCGCCAACGCCAAGGAGTTCGGCTATCTCGTCGACGCGGGCATGCCGGCCATGGCGGCCCTCCAGTCGGCCACCATCAACGCCGCGAGGCTGCTGCGCCAGGAAGGCCAGCTCGGTGCCATCACGCCGGGGCGCTGGGCCGACATCGTCGCGGTCAAGGGCGACCCGCTGTCCGACATCCGGCTGATGGAGAAGATCGACTTCGTCATGAAAGCTGGGCGCGTCGTCCCGGCGGTTGATCAGCGGTAGCGCGCCAGCACGCGCTGCACGCTGCCGTCACTGACCAGCCGGTCCAGCACCGCGGTCACCTCGGGGAAGGGCACGCCCGAGCGCGGCGAGAAGGCGCAACGCGCGTCGAACTGGTGGATGACCCAGGCAATGCGCACCGGCGCGTCGGGCTGCTCGCGCAGGAAGAACTGCAGCGAGGTTTTTTCCACCAGCGCGTAGCGCAGCCTGCCGGCGGCCAGACGGTGCAGATTGGCCGACATGCTGGGCACGTCCGAGCGCCGGAACCATTTGCCCAAGGCCTGTTCGGCCTGCGGGTAGGTGTAGCCCTGCACCGTGCCGAGGGGCTGGCCGGCAAGCTGCTGCAGCGCCTTGAGCGCCGGCGCATCGGCATGGGCGGCGACCAGGCTGGCGTCTGGGATGAGGCCGCGCGTCCATCGGAAATCGCCTTGCAGCCATTCGGGCAGCACAAAGCAGATGGCGTCGGCCTCGCCGGCCAGCAGGGCGGCGCTGACCTGTTTGCCCGGCATCGGGATGAAGCGGGCCTGGCGGTCCAGGCCGGCGGCGATCAGCTCGCCCAGGTCCTTGGCGATGCCGCCGACGAGCTGGCCTTTGTTGTCGAAGTCGGCGATGGGCAGCGCATTGTTGGTGGCCGCCACGAAACGCAGGGGAGGCGGTGACTGCGCTGCCGCCGTGCCCGCAAGCACGGTGGCCAGCAGCAGCGCCGCCAGCCTGCTCACGGCCGGATCAACTCCAGCAGTCGATCCAGGCCACCCTCGTTGATGGCGATGCGGGCCTGCTCGCGCACCTTGGGCTTGGCGTGATAGGCCACCGACAGGCCGGCCGCGCCCATCATGGGCAGGTCGTTGGCGCCGTCGCCGACGGCCAAGGACTGGTCGGGCCGGCAGCCAATGGACTCGCAGCTCTGCAGCAGCATCAGCCGCTTCTGCTCGCCGTCGCAGATGTCGCCCCAGTCCTGCATGACGACGCGGCCGGTGAGGGCGCCGTCGGCGATCTCGAGCTCGTTGCTGCGCACGAAGTCCATGCCCAGTTCGGCGGCGACGAAGCGCGTGAAGAAGGTGAAGCCGCCGGAGACCAGCACGAGCTTCAAACCAGCCGCCTTCAGCGCCGCGCACAGCTCGCGCGCACCTGGGTTGAACGTCAACCTCTCGGCCAGCACGCGATCCAGCACGCTGGCCGGCACGCCCGCGAGGATGGCCAAGCGCCGGCGCAGGCTGTCCTTGAAGTCGGTGATCTCGCCGCGCATGGCGGCTTCGGTGATGGCCGCGACTTCCTGGCCCTTGCCGGCCAGCGCAGCAATCTCGTCGATGCACTCGATGCTGATCAGCGTCGAGTCCATGTCGAAGGCGGCGAGCTTGAAATGCGAGAGCGGCGGCAGCGCGGGGCCGTCGCGCAGGACGAGGCCGTCAGAAGCGGTGGAGGTCACGGAGTCGGGATGGAGCGGGGCAGTGATGCCCGCATTATCCCGATGCCCTCAGCGGCGCCTGCGGGCGGCCAAAAGCGCCAAGCCGCCGAGCAGCAGGGCGGCGCTGGCGGGTTCGGGCACCGGCGCGGTCTGGATGTCGAGCCGGAAAAAGGCCTGAGGACCGCTGACGCCCACCGCATGCATGTCCACCTGCACGCTGTGCGCCGTGAAGCTGATACGGCTGGCATCCAGGCCGCTGACACCATCGCTGCTCAGCGTCACGCCGGTGACGGCGGTGCCGGCGTCGAACAGCGATTCGAAGCGAAAGCCGTTGACCGCGATGTTGTTGAAGCCGCTGCCTGATCCTGTGTAGTCGTAGCGGATGCTGTCGTCGCCGAAGTCCAGCGACTGCGTCGGCGCGATCAGCACCTGGCAGATCTGGGCGGCGCCCGGGCAGCTCAGTTCCGTGCCCGCGCCGACGAGGACGCTGTCCAGCGTATGGAAGACTTGGGCGCCATTCTCGAAGTCATAGCGCACGTCCACCGTCGTGCCGGTCAGGCCGGCGGCGCTGGCCAGCGCGGGCAGCAGGGCGGCGATTGCGAGGACAGGCTTCTTCATGGCGGGACTCCAGGCGACAGACGGCGCAGTCTAGGCAGCCGTCTCATCGCCTGCCCTCCCTAGCTTTCCTTGATGGGCTGACCCAGCAGCCTCAGCACTTCGCGCACAGCCTGGGCGCGGTCCTGCGGGCTCGACAGCTGCTTCTCGACGCGCAGCTTCTCGTTGCCCACCAGCTTGATGTTGCGGTTCTTCTGCACCAGCTCGATGACGCGCATCGGGTCGATGGGCGGGTTGGGTCGGAAGTTGATGTTGATGAGGGCCGGCGAGGCGTCGATCTTGCTGACGCCATAGGGCTTGGCCAGCACGCGCAGGCGGTGCAGGTCGAAGAGGTTCTGGCCCTGGTTGGGCAGCTTGCCGAAGCGGTCGGTGACCTCTTCCAGCATGGCGTCGATCTGCTCGTTCTTCTCGGCGGTCGCCAGGCGCTTGTAGAGGGACAGCCGCACCTGCACATCGCCGCAATAGGCATCCGGCAGCAGGGCCGGGGCATGCAGATTGATCTCGGTGGTGGCCGCAAACGGCGACAGCAGGTCGGGCTCGTGGCCGGCCTTGAGCGCGCGCACGGCCTCGCTCAACATGTCGTTGTAGAGCTGGAAGCCCACCTCCATCATGTTGCCGCTCTGGTTGTCGCCCAGCACCTCGCCGGCGCCGCGGATCTCCAGGTCGTGCATGGCGAGGTAGAAGCCCGAGCCCAGTTCCTCCATGGCCTGGATGGCGTCCAGGCGCTGCGTGGCCTGCTTGGTCAGGCCCTGCATGTCGGGCACCATCAAGTAGGCATAGGCCTGGTGGTGGGACCGGCCAACGCGGCCGCGCAGCTGGTGCAACTGGGCCAGGCCGAACTTGTCGGCGCGGGCGATGATGATGGTGTTGGCGCTGGGCACGTCGATGCCGGTCTCGATGATGGTCGAGCACAGCAGCAGGTTGTGCTTGCCGGCGACGAATTCGCGCATGACGCGCTCCAGCTCGCGCTCGGGCATCTGGCCGTGGGCGATGACGATGCGCGCCTCGGGCACCAGCTCCTCGAGCTTCTGGCGCCGGTTCTCGATGGTCTCGACCTCGTTGTGCAGGAAATAGACCTGGCCGCCGCGCTTCAACTCGCGCAGCACGGCTTCGCGGATGGTGCCGCTGCTCTCGGCGCGGACGAAGGTCTTGATGGCGAGACGCCGCTGCGGCGCGGTGGCGATGACCGACAGATCGCGCAGGCCTTCCAGCGCCATGCCCAGCGTGCGTGGGATGGGTGTGGCCGTCAGCGTCAGCACGTCGACCTCGGCGCGCATGGCCTTCATGGCTTCCTTGTGGCGCACGCCGAAGCGGTGCTCCTCGTCGATGACGAGCAGTCCGAGGCGGTTGAACTTGACTTCGGCGGACAGCAGCTTGTGCGTGCCGACGACGATGTCCAGCGTGCCGTCGGCAATGCCTTCCATCGCCGCCTTGATCTCCTTGGCCGAGCGGAAGCGGCTCATCTCCGCGACCTTGATGGGCCAGGCGCCGAAGCGGTCGGAAATGTTCTGGTAATGCTGCTCGGCCAGCAGCGTCGTCGGCGCCAGGATGGCGACCTGCTTGCCGCCCATCACGGCGACAAAGGCCGCGCGCAGGGCCACCTCGGTCTTGCCGAAGCCCACGTCGCCGCAGACCAGGCGGTCCATGGGCTTGGGCGAAATCATGTCCTGGATGACGGCGTGGATGGCGGCGCGCTGGTCGGGCGTTTCTTCAAACCCGAACGAAGCCGCGAAGGCCTCGTAGTCGTGGCCCGAGTAGCGGAAGGCATGGCCTTCGCGGGCGGCGCGGCGGGCATAGAGGTTGAGCAGTTCGGCGGCGGTGTCGCGCACCTGCTCGGCGGCCTTGCGCTTGGCCTTTTCCCATTGGCCCGAGCCCAGCTTGTGCAGCGGCGCTTCTTCCGGGCTCACGCCGGTGTAGCGGCCGATCAGGTGCAGCTGGGCCACCGGCACATACAGCGTCGCCTTGTCGGCGTATTCCAGGTGCAGGAACTCGCTCTTCTGGCCATCGCCCAAATCGATATTGACCAGGCCCTGGTAGCGCCCGATGCCGTGGTTGATGTGCACGACCGGGTCGCCCACCTTCAGCTCCGACAGGTCCTTGATCAGCGCATTGACGTCGCTGACCTGCTCCTGCTTGCGGCGGCGGCGCGTCGTCGGCGTCGTCGCGAACAGCTCGGTTTCGGTGATGAGCTGGACCGTCCGGTTCTCGTCGACCCAGAAGAAGCCCTCGGCCAGCGGCGCGGCGGTGATGGCGTATTTCTCGTCGCCCTCCCAGAACTCGGCCAGGCTGGCCACCGAGGGCGGGTCGATCTTGCTGTCGCGCAGCTGCTCCAGCAGGCTTTCGCGCCGGCCTTCGCTTTCGGCCAGCAGCAGCACACGATGCGGCGTGGCCTTCAGATGGGATTCGAGGCGGGCCAAGGGCTCCTGGGCGCCACGCTCGACGCTGACGTCGGGCAGGGGGCGGGCGAAGTCCACCGGGTCGGTGCCGCGCACCGACAGCACGGCATGCGGCTTGGTCAGGCCGAAGAAGTCCTCGGCCGTCAGGAAGATCTCGGCCGGGGGCAGCAGCGGCCGCTCGGGGTCGTGCTGCAGGAAGCGGTGTCTCTCCCTGGTGTCGGTCCAAAAGCGCTGGATGGCTTCGTCGACCTCGCCGTGCAGGGCCAGGCCCGCTTCGCCGCCGAGGTAGTCGAAGACGCTGGCCGTCTGCTCGAAGAAGATGGGCAGGTAGTACTCGATGCCGCCCGAGGCGATGCCGTCGCCGATGTCGCGGTAGATGCGCGACTTGGTCGGGTCGCCGTCCATCTTCTCGCGCCAGCGGTTGCGGAAGGCCTTGCGCGCCGCCTCGTCCATGGGGAACTCGCGGCCAGGCAGCAGGCGCACGTCGGGCACCGGGTAGAGGCTGCGCTGGCTGTCGGGGTCGAAGACGCGGATGGAGTCGACCTCGTCGCCGAACAGGTCGACGCGGTAGGGGACGGCCGAGCCCATGGGGAACAGGTCGATGAGGCCGCCGCGCACCGCGTATTCGCCCGGCTGCACGACCTGGCTGACGTTGGTGTAGCCGGCCAGGGTCAGCTGGGAGCGCAGCGAGGCTTCGTCCAGGCGCTGTTTCTGCTTGAAGTTGAAGGTGGTGCCGGCCAGGAAGCTGGGCGGCGCCAGGCGGGCCAGCGCAGTGCTCGCCGGCATCAGCACCACGTCGATGCTTTTCGATTTTTTGCTTTGCAGCAGCTCCCACAGCGTGGCCAGGCGCTCCGAAATCAGGTCCTGGTGGGGGCTGAAGCTGTCGTAGGGCAGGGTTTCCCAGTCGGGGAAGACGACGATCTTCAGCTCGGGAGCGAAGAACTTCAGCTCGTCTTCCAGGCGCTGGGTGTCGCCCGGCTCGGCCGTGAAGATGGCGGCCAGGCGCCCGGCGTCGCGCTGCTGCTGCACGAAGCGGGCAAGCAGCAGGGCGTCGGCCGAGCCGAGGGGGCGGGGGTGGGTGAATTTCTTGCCCGGGGCAATGACCGGCAGAGAAGGCAGCGTCATGGAGGTCTACAAACGACAACAGCCCCGCAATGGCGGGGCTCGGGCAAATTGTAGGGAAGCCATGTCCTTTGGCTTGTCAGCAGAGGCCTCGCTAGCATCGCGACTCTTCCAACCGGAGATTCCATGCGCCGTCGTCACGCCCTGAGCCTGCTGGCCACCAGCCTTGCCCTCAGCTTGCCCGCTTGGGCTGCCCCTTCCGAGAGCGAACGCTTCCACCAGTGGCTGGACGCCCAGTGGGAACTGACACTGCAGCGCCAGCCGGTGCTGGCCACGTCCCTGGGCGACCCGCGCTACAACGACCGCCTCATCGACACGACGACGGCCGCCTACCGGGCCCAGGCCAAGCGTGAGGTGCAGGCGCAGCTCAGGGACCTGGCCGGTTTCAGCAAGGCCAAGCTCGATGCCAAGGATCGCGTCTCCTACAGCATCCTGAAGCTCGACCTGGAGCAGAGCCTGGCCGGCGAGCGCTTCCCCGAATGGATGCAGCCCATCAGCCAGATCGGCGGCCTGCCCAGCTTCCTGGCCCAGATGGGCACGGGCGAGTCCATCCAGCCCTTTAAGACGACCAAGGACTACGACGACTGGCTCAAGCGCCTGGCCCTGGCCGTGCCACTGTTCGACGGCACCATCGCCAACATGCGTGACGGCCTCAAGGCCGGTGTGACCCAGCCCAAGGCCGTCATGGAGAAAGTGCTGCCCCAGCTGCAGGCCCTGGCCGTGACTGACCCCGAGAAAAGCCTGTTCTGGGGCCCGATCAAGAACTTCCCCGACGCCGTGCCGGCCGCCGACCGCGAGCGCATCACGGCCGAGATGCGCAAGCTGCTGTCCACGGGCGTGCTGCCGGCCTACGGCCGCCTGCTGGCCTTTGTGCGCGACGAGTACACGCCCAAGGCGCGCAAGAGCACCGGCTGGTCGGCCCTCCCGGATGGCAAGGCCTGGTATGCCTGGCGCGTGCAGCAATCCACCACGCTGAAGCTGACGCCGGAGCAGATCCATGCCATCGGCCTGAAGGAGGTGGCGCGCATCCTGGGCGAGATGGAGGGCGTGCGCAAGCAGGTCGGCTTCCAGGGCGACCTGAAGGCCTTCTTCAAGCATCTGCAGGACGACCCCAAGTACTACTACAGCAAGCCCGAGGACCTGCTGGCCGGCTACCGCGAGCTGCAGAAGAAGATCAACGGCCTGACGCCCAAGCTCTTCGACATCCAGCCCAAGGCCGACTACGAGGTCAAGGAGGTCGAGGCCTTCCGCGCCGAGAGTGCCGCAGGGGCTTCGTACCAGAACGGCACCGCCGACGGCTCGCGGCCCGGCGTGTTCTACGTCAACACCTTCAACCTGAAGGCCCAGCCCATCTTCGGCATGGAGACCCTGTCCCTGCACGAGGCCTCGCCGGGCCATCACTTCCAGATTTCCATCGCCCAGGAGGACAACACCCTGCCGGCCTTCCGCCGCTTCGGCAGCAACTACACGGCCTATGTGGAAGGCTGGGCGCTTTACTCCGAAAGCCTGGGCAAGGAGCTGGGTCTCTTCACCGACCCCTACCAGTGGTATGGCCGCCTGTCGGACGAGCAGCTGCGCGCCATGCGCCTGGTGGTGGACACCGGCCTGCACGCCAAGGGCTGGAGCCGTGAACGCGCGATCCAATTCATGCTGGACAACTCGTCCATGGCCGAGAGCGACGTGGTGTCGGAAGTCGAGCGCTACATCGTCTGGCCGGGCCAGGCCCTGGGCTACAAGATCGGCCAGCTGGAGATCACCAAGCTGCGCGCCGAGGCCGAGAAGGCCCTGGGTCCCAAGTTCGACATCAAGGGCTTCCACCGCGTCGTGCTGACCGCCGGCCAGGTGCCGCTGCCGGTGCTGCGCGAGCTGGTCGTGGACTGGGTCAAGTCCAAGCGCTGATCCGGTCGTCGGCCGGCCCTGCGGCCTGTCCCCGTCGCCGTGCAGCCTGTCGCGGTGGCGTCGCGGGGCCGCGGAGCGCTGCCTAACCTGGGCGCATTCAAACCACGCTCAGGAGATCGTCATGACCAAGCGCCGCGTTCTTGCCGGCCTCGCCCTCGTGCTGGCCACCTCTGCCGCCCTGGCCGGCGACGGCAAGGACTTCAGCATGGGCATCCAGGGCCATGCCCGCACCGAGGCGGCCGATGTCGGCCTGCCGGTCTACGCCGGTGCCGTGCCCATCAAGGACAGTGCCGACGACAAGGCCGGCATCAGCTTCGGTGCCTGGGCCGGCGGCTTCGGTCTGCAGATCCATGCGATGAAGTTCCACAGTGCCGCGTCGCCCGAGCGGGTGGCCGCCTTCTACGTGAAGGCCCTGGGCCGCTACGGCGCGGTGCTGGACTGCCGCGACCCGGCCAACCGCATCAAGCCGCCCAAGGACTCCGACAGGCTGAGCTGCGAAGCCAGCGAGCTCAAGCCTGGCACGCTGGAATACCGCGTCGGCACGGCCAAGAGCTTTCGCGTCGTCAGCGTGAAGCCGGAGGGCGAGGGCAGCCGCTTCGACATGGCCAGCATCGATTTGCGTTTCTAAGCGGCGGCGGATTGCCGCCGGTGGCGGGCGGCTGACCTCGGTTGATCGGCGAGAAATCGCCGATCTCGGTGCCGCGTCGCCTTGAAAGCGGCGCTTTGAGCCTGGCACGCAAGCTGCTCATCCTGGGCACACAACCACAGGAGACAGCCCCATGTCAGCGATCTATCCGCCGACCTCGGCAGGCGCCGCCCAGGCGCCCGATCACATCGAACTCAAGCGCGTCAAGGCCATCTTCGTCGGCTCCATCGGCAACCTGGTCGAGTGGTACGACTTCTACTGTTACGCGGCCTTCTCCCTCTATTTCTCCTCGGCCTTCTTCCCGTCCAGCGACCCGGTGGCCCAGTCCATGTCCACCGCGGCCATCTTCGCGTTGGGCTTCTTCGTGCGGCCCATCGGCGGCCTGCTGTTCGGCTACATCGGCGATCGCCATGGCCGGCGCAAGGCGCTGATGGCCTCGGTGTTGCTGATGTGCGGTGGCTCGCTGCTGATCGCCTGCTCGCCCACCTACGCATCGGTGGGTGTCGGTGCGCCCGTCATCCTGCTGCTCGCCCGCCTGCTGCAAGGCCTGAGCCTGGGTGGCGAGTACGGCTCCAGCGCCACCTACCTCTCTGAGATGGCGACCTCCAAGCACCGCGGCTTCTATTCCAGTTTTCAGTACGTGACGCTGATCGGCGGCCAGCTGACGGCCCTGGTCGTGCTGCTGGTGCTGCAGAACTTCGTGCTCGACACGGCCGAACTGAAGGCCTGGGGCTGGCGCATTCCCTTCTTCATCGGCGCGCTGCTGGCCGTCGTCGCCCTCATCATGCGTTCCGACCTGCCCGAGACCAAGGCCTTCGAGAACCACAAAAGCAAGCACGGCAAGGACCGCATGGGCGGCTTCAAGCTGCTGATGCAGCATCCGCGCGAATGCCTCATCGTCATCGGCCTGACCATGGGCGGCACGCTGGCGTTCTATGTCTACACGACGTATATGCAGAAGTTCCTGAAGCTGTCGGTCGGCCTGACGGATGCGCAGACCACGGCCGTGTCCGCCGCCAGCCTGGTCTTCGCCGCCCTGCTGCAGCCGTTGTACGGTGCTCTTTCGGACCGCATCGGCCGCAAGCCGCTGCTGCTGGGTTTCGCCGTGCTGGGCACGCTGTTCACGGTGCCGCTGCTGACGGCCATCCGCCACGCGCAAGGACCGTGGGAGGCCTTCGGCCTGATCGCCTGTGCCTGGCTCATCGTCAGCGGCTACACCTCCATCAATGCCGTCGTGAAGGCCGAGCTCTTCCCGGCCTCCATCCGTGCCACCGGCGTGGGCGTGCCTTATGCCATCGCCGTGTCGGTCTTCGGCGGCAGCGCCGAGTACATCGCGCTGTGGTTCAAGCAGCAGGGCATGGAGAGCGGCTTCTATTGGTACGCTACCGCGGTGATCGCCTGCTCGCTGCTCGTCTATCTGTTGATGCGTGACACGCGCCGGCATTCGCGTATCGATGCCGAGTCTGCAACCCACTGATCGACCCAAGCTGCCTCGCTGGCAACGCAGCCTCGTGCTGCTGTTGCTGGTGGTGCTGGGCGGCGCCGTGGTCGCCTACGCTGCGTGGCGGATTTCTCTGGACCTGGCCTTGGGCCAGACTCGCGACGACGCCCAGCGCCATCTGCGCTTCGTGGCCCACGAGCTGACCGGTGCCTTGGACAAGTACGAGGCCGTGCCGCAGGTGTTGGCGCGGCATCCGGCCTTGTCCGGCCTGCTCGCCGAGCCTGCATCCAAGGCACGGGCTGCAGAGGTCAATGCTCTGCTCGAAGGCGTGGCCAGGGACGCCGCCGCAGCAGCTATCTTCCTGATCGACGCGAACGGCCTGACCCTGGCCGCCAGCAACTGGCGCGACGCCCAGACCTTTGTCGGCCAGAACTACGCCTACCGACCCTATTTCCGTGATGCGATGGCCCAGGGCAGCGGCCACTTCTATGCACGCGGCTCCACGACAGGCACGCCGGGCTATTTCATCGCCCATCGCCTCGCCGGAGCGGCCACCGGCGTTGTCGTGCTCAAGGTGTCGCTGGACGAGATGGAGGCCAACTGGGCCCGCAGCGCCGGCGACCTGATGCTGGCCGACGCGCGTGGCGTGGTCTTCCTCGCCAGCCGACCCGAATGGAAGTACCGCACGCTGCAGCCGCTCTCGACAGCGGTGCGCGCCGAGCTGCACGACACCCAGCAGTACGGCGATCTGCCGCTGGCGCCGCTGGCACGGGACGCCTCGCGGGCAGGCGCCGAGCGGCGTGTCGAGCGCATCGGCATTGGCACAGCCTGGCTGCGTTCCCTGGTCACTGAGCTGCCGGTGGACGGAAGAGGCTGGACCCTGCTGTCCTTCACCGAGATCCGCGGCGCCGAGCAGATCGCCGCCGGCCGCGCCTGGGCTGCGGGCCTGGCCTGGGTGTCGCTGCTGCTGCTGCTCGCCTATCTGCAGTTGCGCCGTCGCCGCGCACGCGAACGACTTGCCGCACAGGGCGAGCTGCGCGCCGCCTATGACAGCCTGGAGGCGCGCATCGCCGAGCGCACCCGGGAGCTGCAGGCCCGTGTTGACGAGTTGCATCGCACCGAGCAGGCCTTGCGCGCCACCCAGGACGACCTCGTGCAGGCCGGCAAGCTGGCCGTGCTGGGCCAGATGGCCGCCAGCATCACGCATGAGATCAACCAGCCGCTGGCGGCCCTGCGGGCGCTGAACGACAACGCCCGCGTCTTCCTGGAGCGCGGCATGCAGGCCGAGGCCGAAGGCAATCTCGAAGCCATCGATCAGCTGACCCAGCGCATCGCCGCCATCGTGGCCCAGCTCAAGGGTTTTGCGCGCCGTGACGAACTGCGCGTGCAGCCGGTGGGTGTGGCCACGGCCTTTCAGGCGGCTGTGGCCCTGGTCAGTGCCGAGGCACGCCGCCAGCGCGTGACGCTGGACTGCCCACCGGTCCCGCCAGGGCTGGCCGTGCTGGGCCAGCAGGTGCGCATCGAGCAGGTGCTGGTCAACCTGCTGCGCAACGGCATCGATGCCAGCGCAGAGAAGGGCGGTGGCCGGGTGACGTTGCAGGCCGAGCTGGAGGCCGATCAGGCCGTGCTGAGCGTGACCGACGACGGCCCCGGCCTCAGCGACGACGTGCTGGCGCGCCTGTTCGAGCCCTTCTTCACGACCAAGCGTCGCGGTGAGGGCCTGGGCCTGGGGCTGTCCATCTCGGCTTCCATCGCCAATGCCCTGGGCGGCTCGTTGCAGGGGGCCAATCAACCCGAGGGCGGTGCCCGCTTCGCCCTCAGACTGCCCGTCACACAATCCCCGCATGGCGCCGACTGATTCCATAGCTGTGCTGCTCGTCGAGGACGACGAGCATGTGCGACTGGCCACCTCGCAGAGCCTGCGCCTGGCCGGCCTGCAATGCCACGGCGTGGACTCGGCCGAGGCGGCGCGCGCCTGGCTCAGGCCGGGCTTCGCCGGTGTCGTCGTCTGCGATGTGCAGTTGCCCGGCGACAGCGGCCTGAGCCTGCTGCAGCGACTGGGCGAGCAGGACCCCGAACTGCCCGTCATCCTCGTCACCGGCCATGGCGACATCGGCATGGCGGTGGAAGCCATGCGCGATGGCGCCTGGGATTTCATCGAGAAACCCTTCTCGGCCGAACACCTGGTCGAGGTCGTGCGCCGCGCCCTGGCCCAGCGCCGCCTGGTGCTGGAGAACCGGCGATTGAGGGCCCAGTTGGGTGGCGGACCGGCCGACGGCCTGATTGGCGTCAGCGCCGCGATGGAGCAGGTGCGCACGCTGATCCACACATTGGGACCGGCGCGCGTGGACGTGCTCATCCACGGCGAGACCGGCACGGGCAAGGAAGTCGTGGCGCGCGCCCTGCACGCGGCCAGCGGCGCGCGCGGCGCCTTTGTCGCCCTCAACTGCGGCGCGCTGCCCGAGAGCGTCTTCGAGTCGGAGATCTTCGGCGCCGAGGCCGGGGCCTACACGGGTGCCAACAAGCGCCGCATCGGCAAGCTGGAGTTCGCCGGCGACGGCACGGTCTTCCTCGACGAGATCGAGTCCATGCCCCTGGCCCTGCAGGTCAAGATGCTGCGGGTGCTGCAGGAGCGCAGCGTCGAGCGGCTGGGCGCCAACACGGCCGTGCCCCTGGCCTGCCGGGTCGTCGCGGCCACCAAGGTGGACCTGCTGGAACTGGCGAGGGAAGGGCGTTTCCGCGAGGACCTGTTCTACCGCCTGGACGTGGCCAGCATCGCGCTGCCGCCGCTGCGCCAGCGCCGCGAGGACATCCCGCTGCTGCTGGACCGCTTCTGCGCCCAGGCGGGCGAACGCCTGCAGCGCCCCGTGCCCGCGTGGACGGCCGCCCAGCTCTCGGCCTGGCAGGCGCGTGACTGGCCCGGCAATGTGCGCGAGCTGCGCAACTTTGCCGAGCGCTGGGTGCTGGGCCTTGTCCAGGAAACGACGCCTCCAAACCTGTCGACACCGAGCGAGCCCGCGGCCCTGCCGCAGGCGCCGCTCGACGAAGCGTTGGCAGCCGTCGAGCGCCAGTGGATCGTGCAGGCCCTGCGGGAGAGCGGCGGCAATATCGCCAAGGCCGGTGAGCGCCTGGGCCTGGCGCGCAAGACCCTGCACGACCGCATCAAGCGCCTGGGCCTGGACGCTGACGCCTACCGTGGAGCTTAGGGAGCTGGGTGCAGCGGGCGGGGCCGCTGCTCAGGTCGTCTGGTTGCGGGCACGGGCCGCGCGCTCGGCACGCTTGGCGGCGTACATGGCGGCATCGGCGTCGCGCAGCAGCGCGTCGGTGTCGCGGCCCGCGCCGAGGTAAAGCGTCCAGCCGATGCTGGCGCTGCCGCGGTGGCGGATGGCCCCGAACAGATAGTCCTCGCCAAGGCTCTGGCGCAGCTTGTCGGCCACCCCCTGCACGGCGGCTTCGGCCTCCTCGGCCGTGCCCCCCAACTCCTCCAGGCTGACAACGAATTCGTCGCCGCCCAGCCGGGCCACGGTGTCGGAGTCGCGCAGGGCCACGCGCAGGCGGCGGGCTGCCTCGATCAGCAACTGGTCGCCCACGGCATGGCCGTAGTTGTCGTTGACGAACTTGAAGTGATTCAGGTCCAGGAAGAGCAGGGCCCCGAACTGCTGGTGGCGATGGCTGCGCAGCACCGCCTTGTCGAGCAGCTCGATCAGCAGGCGCCGGTTGGGCAAGCCGGTGAGGGTGTCGATGAAGGCCAGCTGGCGCACGCGCTCTTCGCTGCGCTTGAGCGCGCTGACGTCGGTCAGACCCATCGCGACCTCGGAGATGCGGCCCTCGGTGTCGAAGATCGGGAAGGCGTCGCAATTGAGCCAGAGCGGCGCCTGCGATTCTGAATGCTGGACGGAGAACAGGAAATTGCGCAGCGGAGCGCCCGTGCGCAGCACCTCCTCGCGAGGGAAGGCGGCGGACGGCAGCAGCGAGCCATCGGGCAGGCGGCAACGCAGCACGCGGTCCATGCGTTCGGCGCTGACGACGTCGTCCGTGGTCACGCCCAGCTGGGCGCAGGCCGTCTGGTTGGCGAAGATCAGTTCGCCGTCGGGCTTGCGCACGATGATGCCGACCGGGATGTTGCCCATCAGGTGGCGAAAGCGCTGCTCGGCGGCGTGCCGCGCGGCCTCTGCCATCTTGCGGCGGGTCATGTCCAGGTGGGTGCCCGCCAGCGTCAGCGCCACGCCGGCTTCGTTCCGCTCGACGACGCGGGCGCGGCTGTGAACCCAGATCCAGCTGCCGTCCTTGTGGCGCATGCGGAACTCCTGGTCGAACTGCTCCCGCTCGCCCTCGATCACCCGCTGGCTGGCGGCCTCGCTCGGGGCCACGTCGTCGGGGTGCACGAGACGGCGCCACAGGTCAACATGCAGCTCGCCCAGCTCCGCGAGCTGGTAGCCCAGCATCTCGGCCCAGCGCTCATTGAGCTCCAGCCGGTGGGTGCGTAGATCCCATTCCCAGGCGCCGGCGCCGGTGGCTTCCAGCACGTTGTGCAGGCGTTGCCGCTGCGCCGCCAGGGCCTGCTGTTCGCGCTTCAACGCGCGCTCCTTGGCCACAGCCGCGGACACGTCCGTGATCTCGACCAGCGTCTTGCGCTCACCCTTGCCGCCCAGGGGGGCCACCCGGATCAGCTGATGCAGGCGCTCGCCACGCCCGGCCGCTGCGGCGTCGGCGAACAACGGCAGCGAGGTCGGGTTCAGCGAGCTCGACAGCATCGCAGCCATGCCCTGGCTGCGGGCGGACTTCACGGCCGCCGGCAGGCGCCCGGCCAGCATCGCCGGAAAGGCTTCGGCCAGGGTCCGGCCGATCAGCTCCGACTCGGTCCGCTGCGCGCGCTGGCACAGCCACAGGTTGACGGTCTCGATGCGGTCCTCGCCGTCCAGCAGCAACAGCCCGAGTTGCAGGCGGTCAGCCAGGCCGGACGGCCAGGCTGGGCGCGAGGACTCCGGCATCAGGACAGTCCTTGCAGGAATTCGGCCAGCCGCAGCCGCAGCCCGTGCGTCGAGCTCAGGTCGAGCAGGAAGGCCAGATAGCCGTGGATGCAACGCGAGCTCAGCTCGAAGTCGATCTGCAGCACCAGCACCGAGCTGTCGTGGCCCTCCGCCTGGGCCTCCACTTGCGCGCCGAAGAGGCGGTCGCTCGACACCACGTCCACGGCGGGCAGCGAGCCGTCGAACTCCAGGCTCAGCATCTCACCGAGCCTGGCCACCACTGCGTTCAGGATCACGTTGCCGATCTCGGCCATCGCCTCCTGCTCCATCTCGGTCAGGTGCTCCAGGCCCATCTCGTCACCCACCATCATGCGCACCAGTTCCAGGCTGTTGCGCTCCGGGAACATCAGGATGGCTTCGGTGCTGACCTCGCCGCTGTAGGTCTGGCGCACGGCGCACAGCGGCTGCGCCGGGCCACCGGTGATGCGGCCGCCGGCGTCGGCCGGCGAGCAGAAGTGGATGCGTGGCACCGACAGCAGCACGGGCTCCCGCACCATCTGGCTCAGCACGTCCGCCGCCGCGCCCACGCCGACATTGAAGATCTCGACCAGCGCGTCGCGCTCGATGTCGGTCATGCTGTCCATGGGGGACCTCAGGCCAGGAAGATCTGATTCACCTGCTCCAGCGAGCTGTCGGTGACGGGCTTGCTGATGAACTGCACGTGCAACTGGCGCGCGAGCTCGCGACTGCTCTCCTGGATGTTGGCGGTCAGCATGCAGATCCGCGTGCGGCCGTTCAGCGCCAGGATCTTCTTGGCCGCCTCGAAGCCGCTGATGCCGGGCATGTTGACGTCCAGGGTGACGAAATCCGGCTTTTCGGCGCTGACCTGCGCGATCGCCTCGTCACCGTTCTGCGCCTCGAGCAGCGTCCAGCCCGGCTGGCGTTTGGCGAAGAACGTTCGGATCATCATCCGCGAGACCCGGCTGTCGTCGACGATCAGGAGCTTGGGAGCGGGGGTGGCGGCGTCGGACATGGGCGGTACTTTCTGGCGGCGGACTGCAGGAAAAATCACTATAGCAATCGATGGGAGATCAGATCTGATGCCTGCCTGTCCCGGCCGGCGGCGCGCTCGCGGTGGGCCCAGCGGTAGAGCAGGGGCAGCACCAGCAGCGTCAGCGCCGTGGACGACAGGATGCCACCGATGACGACGGTGGCGAGTGGCCTTTGCACCTCGGCCCCGGTGCCGGTGGCCAGCGCCATGGGCACGAAGCCCAGCGACGCGACCAGGGCCGTCATCAGCACGGGCCGCAGTCGCGACAGCGCGCCTTCACGCACCGCGTCTTCCAGGCTGGCCCCATCGTCTCGCAGCGAACGGAAGAAGGCGATCATGACGAGACCGTTCAGCACCGCCACGCCCGACAGCGCGATGAAGCCCACGCCGGCGGAGATCGACAGCGGGATGCCGCGCAGCCACAGGGCCACGATGCCGCCGGTCAGCGCAAAGGGCACGCCGGTGAAGACGATCAGGCCGTCGCGCAGATTGCCGAACATGGCGAACAGCAGGGCGAAGACGAGGGCGAGGGCCACCGGTACGACGAGCTTCAGCCGGGCGGTGGCCGACTGCAGCAGCTCGAAGGTGCCACCCCAGCTCGTCCAGTAGCCGGTTGGCACCTTGACCTTGGCCTGCAATGCAGCCTGGGCCTCGGCGACGAAGGAGCCGACGTCGCGCCCCCGCACATTGGCGGTCACCACCACGCGGCGCTTGCCGTTCTCGCGGCTGACCTGGTTGGGGCCGGGCGACTGCTCGAAACCGGCGACCTCGCCGAGCTGCACATGCGCGCCGTTTGGCAAGCGCAGCGGCAGGCGCTGCAGGGCCTCGATGTCGCTGCGCAGGCTGTCCGGCAGGCGCACCTGGATGTCGAAGCGCCGGTCGCCCTGGAAGAGCACGCCGGCCTCCTGGCCGCCGATGGCCGTGGCGGCGGTCTGCTGAACGTCGGCCACTGACAAGCCCAGTCGAGCGAGCTTGGAGCGGTCGATCTGCAGCGTGAGCATCGGCAGTCCGGTCGTCTGCTCCACCTTCACGTCGGCGCCGCCGTCCACGCCGCGCAGCACATCGGCGATCTGCTCAGCCGTGGCCTCCAGCAACGCCATGTCATCGCCGAAGACCTTGACGGCCACGTCGCTGCGCACGCCCGAGATCAGCTCGTTGAAGCGCATCTGGATGGGCTGGGTGAACTCGTAGTTGTTGCCCGGCACGGTGGCGGCCAGCGCCTGCAGGTCTTCGACGAGCGAGGCCGTGCTGCGCCGCGGATCGGGCCATTCATGGCGCGGCCTCAGCATCACATAGGTGTCGGCCACGCTGGGCGGCATGGGGTCGGTCGCGATCTCGGCCGTGCCGATCTTGGAGAAGACGCGCAGCACCTCGGGCTGGGCCAGCAGGGTGCGCTCCAGCTCGCGTTGCATCTCGGTGGACTGGCTCAGTGACGTGCCGGGTATGCGCATGGCATGCGTCGTGATGTCGCCCTCGTCCAGGCTGGGCACGAATTCGCTGCCCATGCGCGTGACCATCACGGCGCTCAGGGCCACGCTGACCCCTGCGATGGCCAGCACCAGCGGTGGATGGGCCAGGGTCCAGTTCAGCAGCGGCGTGTAGCCGCGCCGCGCCCAGCCCATCAGCCGATTCTCCTTTTCGCCCACGTGCTCGCCGATGCAGAGGGCGACCGCCGCCGGCACGAAAGTCACCGACAGCAGCATGGCGCCCAGCAGCGCGATGACAACCGTGTAGGCCATCGGGTGGAACATCTTTCCTTCGACGCCGCTCAAGGCAAAGATGGGCAGATAGACCACCATGATGATGAGCTGGCCGAACAGCAGTGGCCGGCGCGCCTCGCGGGCGGCGGCGGAGACTTCGTCGAAGCGCTCGCTGCGCGTCAGCGTGCGGCCGGCCGCGGCCTGGGCATGCGACAGCCGGCGCACGCAGTTCTCGACGATGACGACGGCACCGTCGACGATGATGCCGAAGTCCAGGGCGCCCAGGCTCATCAGGTTGGCGCTGACCTTGTTCGCCACCATGCCGCTGAAGGTGAAGAGCATGGACAGCGGGATGACCGCCGCGGTGATGAGGGCCGCGCGGAGATTGCCGAGGAAGCCGAACAGGATGGCGACGACGAGCAGGGCGCCTTCCAACAGGTTCTTCTTGACGGTGTCTATGGCCTTGTCGATCAGCGTGGTGCGGTCGTAGACCGTCTGCGCGATGACGCCGGCCGGCAGGCTGCGGTTGATCTCCCGCAGCCGCTGGTCCACGGCCTGCGAGACCTGGCGGCTGTTCTCGCCCATCAGCATGAAGACCGTGCCCAGCACGACCTCGCGGCCGTTCTCGGTGGCGCTGCCGCTGCGCAGCTCCTGGCCGATGCCGACATCGGCGACGTCTCGCACGCGCACCGGCACGCCCTGGGTGGTGCTGACGACAATGTCGGCAATGTCCTCGATGCTTGCCACATGGCCCGGCGCGCGGATCAGCACCTGCTCGCCGCGTCGCTCGATATAGCCGGCGCCGACATTGGCGTTGTTGCGCTCCAGCGCCTGCACCAGCTCCCGCAAGGCGATGCCATGAGCCACCAGCTTGTCGGGCCAGGGCGCGACCTGGTATTCCTTGGCGTAGCCGCCGATGGTGTTGATCTCGGTCACGCCGGGCACGGTGCGCAGCTGCGGCTTGACGATCCAGTCCTGGATCTCGCGCAGGTCGGTCGGCGTGTAGGGGGTGCCGTCGGCCTTCAGCGCGCCCTCCCTGGCCTTGACGGTCCACATATAGATCTCGCCCAGGCCCGTCGCGATGGGTCCGAGCGTCGGCGTCAGACCGGGTGGCAGCGTGGCGCGCGCCTGCTGGATGCGCTCGCCGACGAGCTGGCGGGCGAAGTAGAGGTCGGTGCCCTCCTTGAACACGACGGTGACCTGGGACAGGCCGTAGCGCGACAGCGAGCGCGTCTGCTCCAGCTTGGGCAGGCCGGCCATGGCCGTCTCGATGGCGAAGCTGACGCGCTGCTCGGCCTCCAGCGGCGAATAGCCCGGCGCCTCGGTGTTGATCTGGACCTGCACGTTGGTGATGTCGGGCACGGCATCGATGGGCAGGCGCTGGACGCTGAAGACGCCGAGGGCGCCCATGAGAAGCACGGCCAGCAGCACCAACCAGCGCTGGCGAAGGGCGAATTGGATGAGTCGTTCAAACATGTCAGTGCTCGTGTTCTGCTTCGGCCTTGCCGATGTCCGCCTTGACGAGGAAGCTGTTCTTCGCCGCATAGCGCTCGCCGGCCGACAGGCCTTCGAGCACCTCCACATGCCGGCCATCGCGCCGGCCCAGCGTCACCGTCCGGGCCTCGAACTGCTGGTTCTGGCGCACGAAGACGACGGCACGCTCATCCAGCGTCTGGACCGCGTCGGCCGTGACGGCCACGGGTACCTCGGCGGTGCCACCGTTGAGGTCCACGGTGACCGGCAGCCCCGGCCGCCACAGACCCCTGGGATTGCTCAGAACCAGACGAGCCGTGGCGCTGCGGCTTTGTTCACCGACGACGGCGCCGACGTAGCCGAGCCTTGCTTCGCCCTCGGCTTCGAAGGCCGCGGCCTTGATGCGGGCCTTCATGCCGACATCCACACGGCTCAGTTCCTTGGCCGGCACGATCACCTCGACCCAGACGCTGGACAGGTCGGCCACCTGGAAGACCGTGGCGTCTTCCTTCAAGGCCTCGCCGACGGCGACCTTCTTGTCGACGATGACGCCGGCAATCGGCGAGCGGATCTCGTAGCGGGTCAGCCCTTGCGGCGTGTCGGTCGCCGCGGCGCCCAGCACGGCCAGCTTCTGGCGTGCGTTCTCGGCAGCGATCTCGGCCTCGTGAAAGGCCTGGCGTGCGGAGAGATAGTCCTGCTCGGCGGAGATCTTGTCCTCCCACAGCTGTTTCTCGCGCTCCAGCGTGTTGCGGGCCAGGGCCAGGCGCTTGTTGGCGGCGAGCGCTTCAGCGCGCTGGTCGGCCAGGGCCGGGCTGGACAGCACGGCCAGCACCTGGCCGCGCTGCACGCGGTCGCCGGCGTTGACGCGCACGGTCTCGACGAGGCCGGCCAGGCGTGGTGTCACGATGACGGACTTGTCCTGGTTGAGCTTGATCTCGCCAAGCAGCTGCAAGGCGGTCTCGATGCGGGCGGGTCCGGCAGCGGCGAGAACGATGCCGTTGTGGCGCAGCTGCTCGTCACTGAAGCGGGTGCGAGGTGCGGCCGAGGAGGGCGACGCGGCGGCTTGCGGCTTTGCCTCGGCATGGTCGTGGTCGTCGTGGCCGGCCTTGTCGCCGCCGCTGCGCAAGATGACGGCGCCCAGCAGCAGGCCCACGGCCAGCACGGCGGCAATGGCGATGGCGTTCTTCTTGGGATTCATGATGTTTTAATCCTCGGCGGTGTTGCGGCCGAGCAGGCGGTCCAGGTCGGCGGCGGCGCGGTGGGCCTCGGTGCTGCCCTGCAGCAGCTGGCGGCGCAGCTGCAAGAGGGTGCGCTGGGCGTCCAGCACGTCCAGGAAGGCGAACTTGCCGAGCTCATAGCCCTTGAGGGCCGCGTCGTAGGCGGCCTGCGCTGTCGGCAGGGCCTCGTCGCGCAGCAGCTGCACCTGCTCGCGTTGGAGTCGCAGGCGTGAGCTGGCTTCGGCCACCTCGCCCTGCAGCTTCAGCGTCGCGACGGTCAGGGCCTCGCGGGCCTGGTCCTCGCGGCGCAAGGCTTCCAGCAGGGCACCCTGGTTGCGGTCGTTGACGGGCAGCGGGATGCTGAAGCCGACGACGGCCTGGGTGCGGCCCAGTTCGGCGTCGCGCTTGGCACCGACGGTGACAGTCACATCGGGCGTGCGGCGGGCGCGTTCGCCCTCGGTCAGCGCCTGGCGGCGCGCGATATCCAGCCGCGGCAGGCGTAAGGCCGGCGCGTCGAGGCTTTGCTCGGCGACACGTTGATCATCGGGCAGGCGGGGCAGGGCGTTGGCGTCGCCTTCGGCCGGCGTGAGGGCCTGCGGCCCCTGGCCCCACAGTGCGGCCAGGCGGCCACGGGCCAGCAGCAGATCGCTCCTGGCTTGCGCCAGTTCGGCCCGCGCGCCAGCCTCGGCGACGCGGGCTTTGGCGGGTTCCAGCGGTGCGACCTTGCCAGCCAGCAGGCGTTTTTCGGCGGCGGTAGCGGCGCGCTGGGCCAGCGCAAGCGAGGACTCGGCCAGGCGCTGCTGCTCCTGGGCGGCCAGCAGCTCGAAGAAAGCCGTGGCGACCGCGGCCCGGATTTCGGCTTGTTTGGCTTCCAGAGCAACGGCGGCCTGCTCACGCGCCTGGGCCGCAGCGGCCTGGCGCGCCGCGCGCTTGCCGCCCAGCTCGATGGCCTGGGACAGCTGTACGGTGCTGGTTCGCGTCGCGCTGCGTGTGTCTTCGATGAGGATGCCCAGCTCGGGATTGGGACGAGCGCCGGCTTGCGCTTCAGCGCCTTGCAGCGCCTGCATCTCCAGCCGAGCCGTGGCCAGTTCGGGGTTGTGGTTGAGGGCCAGGGCTCTCGCCTCGGCCAGCGTGATGGCGTTTGCAACGCCAGGGGTCAGCGCGATCAGCAGCGCTGGCAGAAAGCAAGGGGTTCGCATCGAACGCTCCGGTGGTTGAAACAACGACGGACGGTTCGGCGCGGCCGGCACCCGTCGGGTGCCTGCGCTTCAGAGAAGAGGAAGAGGAGAAGCGGCGCGCCGGATCAGGCGCGCAGCCAATTGGGGCGTTCGAGCCCGGCGGGGATGTGGGACTTGAGCTTCAGCGCATCAGCGGGCTCGAGAGCCAGGGCCTGAGGAATCTCGAGAGCCTCGCTCTCGGCCAGCGGCGTGGCAGAGCCGGCGTGATGGCAGTGGCAATGCCCGGTCTCGCAGACCGGATGCGTGTCACTGGCCTTGGCTGCGTGGGCCTGTTCGCTGACGACCAGCAAGGTGCTGCTGCTGCCGCCCAGTTCCTCCACGCAGCACAGCTCGGCACCCGCCCAGGACAGCTGGGCGGCGACGAGCAGGGTCAGCAGGACGAGGAACCAGCGGCGCATGGCCGCGGATTCTAGAAGCAGCCTTGGCGGGCAATCAGGCCGTGGGGCCTTGCAGCAGCGCGTCGCGCAGCGTGGCGTCGGCCGGCGACTCGCCGAACCAGATCTTCAGCACCATGACGAAGAACTCGTCGTCGCCGATGGGCTCACCCTGGGCCTGGCCCTGGATGTAGAACTGCGTGCCCTTGCCTGGCACGAAGTCCATCGTGAAGGTGTCGCCCGGCATCAGCTTGGCCTTGCCGGAGAAGACCTCGATGAGGCGGGTCGTGGCCAGGGTGTGGCGGGTCAGCTGGGCGGCCGGCGTGTTGTCGCTGATGCCGCGCAGGAAGAGGCGGCCCAGGTCGGTGCCGGGCAGTTCGCGCAGGGCGGTGAACTGCAGGCGCTTGGGGCCTTGCAGGGTCAGCAGCTCTGCCGGCGTGCCGACATGCCTGGTCGTGTACAGGCCCATGTCGTAGGCCTTGAAGACGAGACGCACCCGCGTGCCCTTGCCGTTGAGCTGCAGGGTGCTGCCGCCGAGCTGGGCCGTGCTGTCGAACTTGGTCGCCGTGGGGGCCGCGGTCGCCTGCAAGCACAGGGCCGTGCCGGCGATCAGGGCGGCAAGGCGCAGGCGCTGGGCCAGCGTCTGGAACTGGGTCATGTCTCCTCCAAAAGCATCTCTTCTTGCCGCCCTCTCGTTGCGGCGTTGCGATTCTGCTTGTGGAACCGACCGTACCCGGCCCCCCGGATACCCTCGATTCAGGCGTGAATCCTCACAACCCGGGCCGGCCGGCCCCTGGCTTCGCGGGCGCGCAGCTGGCCGCAGCCGCCTTCCACGTCCTGGCCGGCCGAGTCGCGCAGCTTGGTCAGCACGCCGCGGCCGCTCAGCTCGGCGGCGATGGCCCGCGCGCGTTCCCAGCTCGGGCGCTGGAAGGGCAGTCCCTCGGCGGCGTTGAAGGGGATCATGTTCAAGAGGCCATAGCGGCCCTTGAGCAGGCGCACGATGCCGTCCAGCTCCTCGGGGCCATCGTTGACGCCGTCCAGCAGCGTCCACTGGTACTGGATGGGATAGCCGCTGGACCGCCCATAGGCGTCGGCGGCCTCGACGAGGGCTTCGGGCGACAGGCGCGGCGCACGCGGCAGCAGGTCGGCGCGCTTGGCGGCGTCCGTCGTGTGCAGGGACAGGGCCAGGGCCGGCTTGACCTCGGCCTCGTTCAAGGCGGCAAAGGCGCGCTCGTCGCCCACGGTCGAGAACACCAGCTGCTTGTGTGCCAGGCCGCCCTCGCGGCCCAGCAGCGTGATGGCGTCCAGCACATTGGCGAGGTTGTGCGAAGGTTCACCCATGCCCATGAAGACGACCTTCTTCAGCCTGAGGTTCTTGCGTCGCGCCATCACCACCTGGGCGACGATCTCGGCGCTGCCGACCTGGCGGATCAGGCCGTCCACGCCCGTCATGCAGAAGCGGCAGCCCACCGCGCAACCCACCTGGCTGGACACGCAGACGCCGTCGCGCGGCAACAGCACCGTCTCCACCGTCTGGCCGTCGTTCAGGCCCAGCAGCAGGCGCGCCGACTGGCCATCGCCGCCGACATGTTCGCTCCGCAGGGCCAGCAGGCCGTCCAGCTCCGCCATCAGGCCGGGCAGGGCCTCGTGAACGGCCTTGGGCAGCCAGCCTTGCAGAGGCCGCTTGCCGCCGTCCAGCGGCAGGCATTGCAGCCAGAGGCGCAGCACGCGGCTTTCGTGGTCGGGGTTGGCGCCCAGCGCGCGCAGGCGCTGGCGGAGGTCGGCGATCAGCATGGGAACGGAGGTGACAACAGCCCCCGATTGTCGGCGCTATGCTGGATCACGCCTTTTCACGAGGAGACACCCGTGAGCCAAACGCCGAATTGCGCCCCCGAAGAGTGGGCGGTCCGCTGCGACCTCGCGGCCCTGTACCGCCTGGCCGCCCTGCACGGCTGGGACGACCTGATCTTCACCCACATCTCGGCCCGAGTGCCGGGCCCGGAGCACCATTTCCTCATCAACCCCTACGGCATGATGTTCGACGAGATCACGGCCAGCAGCCTGGTCAAGGTCGATCAGGCCGGCGAGAAGGTCGCGCCCAGCGACTACAACGTCAACCCGGCCGGCTTCATCATCCACAGCGCCGTGCACGAGGCGCGTGAGGACGCGAAGTTCGTCATGCATCTGCACACCGTGGCTGGCGTGGCCGTGAGCACCCAGCGCGAGGGCCTGTTGCCCATCTCCCAGCACAGCCTGTTCCCGCTGGCGTCCCTCAGCTATCACGACTACGAGGGTGTGGCGCTGAACCCGGAGGAGAAGGTCCGTCTCGTCGCCGACCTCGGCAAGGCCTCGCTGATGATGCTGCGCAACCATGGCCTGCTGACGCTGGGCCACAGCGCCGCCGACACTTTTTTGAAGATGTTCATGCTGCAGCGTGCCTGCGAGATCCAGATCGCGGCCCAGGCCGGCGGCGGCGAGCTGATCCGCATTCCGCAGCCCATCCTGGCCGGCATCCGCGCCCAGAGCGACAAGGTCATGCGCGGCTCCGGAGCCGAACTGGCCTGGCCGGGCCTGCTGCGCCGCTTGTCGCGCCAGAACCCCGGGCACGACGCGTGATCCCCAGCGTCGAGACTTGGGCAGCGGCGGGCCGCTACTTCGGCTTCAACGGCCACAAGGTCTTTCTGCGCACCGAAGGGCCGAAAGATGCACCGCCGCTGATGCTGATCCACGGCTTCCCGACGACGAGCTGGGACTGGTGCAAGCTCTGGCACGACCTGGCCCAGACGCATCGCCTTGTCGCCGCCGACATGCTGGGCCTGGGCTTGTCGGCCAAGCCGCGCGGGCATCGCTACACGGTGGGCGAGCAGGCCGATCTTTTTCTTGCAGCACTGGCCCAGGCCGGCGTCAGCGAGTGCGCGGTGCTGGCTCATGACCTGGGCGACACGGTGGCCCAGGAACTCATTGCCCGCGCCATCGGTGGACGCCTGCCGGTCAAGCTGCGCGGCGTCATCCTGCTCAACGGCGGCCTCTTCCCCGAGACGCATCGCCCGGTGCTGCTGCAAAAACTGCTGCTGTCGCCACTGGGCCCGCTGATCGCGCGCCTGTCCAGCCGCGCCAAGGTCGGCGCCAATCTGACGGCCATCGCGGGCGACGCCAAACCGACTGAAACCGAGCTGGACGCGATGTGGACGCTGATGAGCCGGGACGACGGCCGTCTCGCGCTGCCCGGGCTCATCCGCTACATGGTCGAGCGCCGAGAGAATCGCGAGCGCTGGGTGGGCGCCCTGAAGAACTGCCCGGTGCCGCTGACCGTCATCAACGGCAGCGCCGACCCCATCTCGGGCGCCCACATGATCGCCCGCTTGCGCGAGCTTCAGATCCCGGCCGACGTCGTCGAGCTGCCGCGCGTTGGCCATTACCCGCAGATGGAAGCCCCCCAGGCCGTCCTCGCCGCCGTGCAGCATGCGCTGGCGAAGACAATGCCGCCACCATGATCCTTCGCCAGCGTCCTTCGGCCCTGCGGCTCTTCTTCGTGCTGCGCGGCTCCATCCTGACGCGCATCCGCGGCGTGCTGCTGGCCAATGTGCTGCTGGCCGTCATCGTCACGCTGGTGCACCGCGCCCTGCCGCGCGAGACGGCGATGTGGATGCTGTCGGCCATTCCCTTCTCTCTGATGGGCCTGCCGCTGGCCGTCTTCCTCGGCTTTCGCAACAGCTCCTGCTACGACCGCTACTGGGAGGCGCGCAAGCTCTGGGGCGAGCTGGTGCAGCGTTCTCGCAACCTCGCCCGCCAGGTGCTGCACCTCGTCGACTGGCCCACGCCGCAAGCCGCTGCGCGCGACCTGGGCGACACGCGCGTGCGCCTGCTGCTGCGCACGGCGGCCTTCTGCCATGCGTTGAAGGGCTTGCTGCGCGGAAAGCCTGAGGACGACTCCAGCCTGCAGGGCCTGGTCGTGCCGGCTGAACTGTCAGCGCTCAGACCGGGCCACAACCGCCCGGCCGCGCTGATGCTGAACCAGGGCGCCGACCTGGCGCGCTGCCGTCACGATGGCCTGCTGGACAGCATGCGCGCCGTCGAGATCGACGCGACGCTGAGCGCGATGACGGCCGCTGCCGCGGGCTGCGAGCGCATCCGCAACACGCCGCTGCCGTTTTCCTACGCGCTGCTGCTGCACCGAACGGCGTATCTCTATTGCTTCCTGCTGCCCTTCGGCCTGGTGGATGCCATCGGGCTGATGACGCCCCTGGTCGTCGCCATCGTGGCCTATACCTTCTTCGGCCTCGACGCCTTGGGCGACGAGATCGAGGAGCCCTTCGGCACCGAGGCCAACGACCTGCCGCTGGACGCGATCTGCCGCAGCATCGAGATCGAGCTCCGCCAGGCCCTGGGCGACGCCGATACGCCGCCGCCGTTGCAGCCGGTGGACTACCTGCTGCTCTAGGGTCTGTTCACACTACGGGGATCGGATGCGTTGCCACTCAAAATCCCGCGAGCAAGGCGCGAAATCGAAGCTGGGGTCATCCCCAGCGAGGTTTCGCAACGCCGCGCGCGGGCTTTTGAGTGACAACCCTTCGGGAGAGGGGCTGCGTGGGCGCATGGCGTTGTTGCGCGCCTTGCCCGGGCAACCAGCCC
>OUNM010752811.1_pt1 | contig 47476 bp, 33 predicted proteins | sample 1769961 | NCBI WGS metagenome assembly OUNM01 (sample SAMEA3914820, study PRJEB12502) | metagenome | biome: forest; material: soil | place: USA | collected 2012-03-12 | depth 0.3 m
AGGCTGCCATCGGCGGCCACGCTCAGGGTGCCGTAGCCATAGCCTCCCGGCGTGGAGGCGCCGCCATAGGACTGGAGATATGCAACGGAGGAGCCAAGCTGGTCGGTCACGGGATGGGCGGGCATGGTGGTGCGCCAGGTGTTGTGCCAGCCAAAGAGAGTGACATCCAGGGCATCGGAGTTCTGCAAGGACAGGAAGGCGACGACGCTGTCGGTTTCAGGAGAGATACTGACGTTGAGCACAAGGGGGGCGCTGCCAGGGTGCGGCAGGATCTGGATGAAGTGCGGGAAGGCGAGCGATGTGGCATCCGCCGGATAGGTTTCGATCAGTCCGGCGAATCGCTGCCTCTCGATGCCGAGCGTGAGGCTGCCGCTGTAGGCGCCCGTGGGGCTGATCACCAAGTCCATCCGGCCGCCGACGTCGCCGATGGCGGAGCCTGCGGAAGGATACAAAACAGCCTGGTAGGTGCCTGCTCTCTCCGTCGGGAAAGGCTGCACCGTGATCGTTCCTCGCACAGGCGGCGAGGCCCCAAGGCGGTTGGAAAGGGTGACGATGACGCCATAGGTGCCGGTGCGCGTGGGCTTGCCGCTGACCACGCCCGTGGCGGAATTGCACACCAGGCCTGGCGGCAGGCCGGCGCAAGTGAAGCGGGCTGGCGCCTGGTCCTCTTCACTCGCATTGAAGCCGATCTGGTACGAGTACACGTTGTGAATGACCACATCGGGGAAATCTACGGTCGGAGGCAGGGGCGGCTTCACTGGTATTTGCAAGTTCACATAGCCGGTGGCCAGGGAGCCTGCTCCCGGGCAGTTGATGGTGCAGGAGTAGTAGCCAGCATCAACAGCGCGCGCGCCCCTGATGAGCAGGGTGCGGGTGGTCGTGCCGGAGTATTTGATGGTGTTTGACAGTGGCGAGTCGCTAAGCAGCCATTGGTAGGTGAGGCCGTGGCCGGCGGCGGGCGCTTCGAGAGAAATGCGTCCGCCTGGCTCGGCGAAAAGGTTGCGGCTGGCCGTGTTCACCACAGCGAGCTGTGCGCTGCGGCTGACGGTGGAATAGTGGTTGGAAACGCTCACCGTGTAAATGCCGGCGCTGGCGAGGGTGACGGCGTGAAGCTTGAGTGTGGTGGTGCCAGCTCCAGGAATGGGAATGCCATTGTGGCTCCACCTCGTCACCAGCGGCGGGCTGCCGGTCACGGCAGCAACGAGGTTCGTATCCTGACCGACGGCGACAATGGCGCTGGCCAGCGGGGCGATGGTAGGCGGACCAGCCTCAGTCACAGCCCGAGCAGAATGAAGAATGAAAAACAGGGCCGCCATCCCCAGCCATGCAGCGGACAGTCTGGAGGGGACGCGGGGTCTGGCTCTCATGAAAACGGAGGATTAACGTGGCTGTTTTCCAAAGGTCAATTGACGACCGGTGAATGCTCCGGTGGCGAACGCAGAAAGACGACGTGCATCCTTGGAGCAGGAACGCCCGCCCTGACTGCGTTTGGGGATGCCATGATCATCGATTGTCACAACCACGTGGGCGCGGACCTGCTGTTTTACCTGCATGGCGACTTCCCCTATGCGCAGCACCTGGTGGCGATGCATGACGAGGGGCTGGCGCTGGGGGTGGACCAGTGGATTGTGTTTCCCTTTGTGAGCTATGCGGCGATGAACGTACGCAAGTTCATGGAGGGCGGTGTGGAGTTTACCGATGGGCTGGAAACGGTGCCTTATGCGTTTGAGAACCGGCGGCTGCTGAATGAGATTTACACGCTGTTCCCGGAGCTCAGCGCGCGGATGCTGCCGTTTGTGATGTTCGACCCGATGCGGGAAACCCAGGCGCAGGCGGCGGAACTGCGAAAGCTGCGGGGGAAGTACCGGTTCCACGGGCTGAAGGTGCAGCCGACGATCATCCAGTCGCCGATCCGGCACCTAATGGAGAAGGGGAAGGTGTTCCTGGAGCTGGCGGAAGAGTGGGACATGCCGCTGCTGATTCATTCGAGCATCGCGGAGGCGGATGTATGGTCGCAGTGCTCGGACATTCTCGCGGTGGCGGAGGCGAATCCCCAGGTGCGCTTCCTGCTGGCCCATTCGTGTCGTTATGACAAACCAAGCCTGGACCGGGTGAACGAGCTGCCTAACACCTGGTTTGACTGCTCAGCGCACTGCATTCATTGCGATGGAGCGGTGGCGGACATGGTCTTTGTTGCCCCCAAGTCGCGGCGTTTCGATACGGACTACAGCGATCCAGCACAGGTGATTGCGGACCTTGCCGCGGCCTATCCGACGAAGTTTTGCTGGGGCAGCGACTCGCCCTTTTACAGCTACGCAGCGGAGATCGACGGCGCGGTGGTACGGCTGATCAGCACGTATGAACGGGAGCTGAAAGCCCTGCTCGCGAGCCCGCCGGAGGTGGTGGACCGCATCGCGCATCTGAACACCAAGGCCTGGCTGGGCACCGTGGCATGAAGGCGTTTTCACTGGAAGGCAAAGCGGCGCTGGTGACGGGCTCTTCGCAAGGGCTGGGGCTGGCGATGGCGCTGGGGCTGCGTGAAGCCGGCGCACGGGTGGTGTTTCATGGGCTGCAAACGGAGCGACCGGAGGCGTTGCCGGCGGATGCGGCCTATGTGACGGCTGACCTGATGCAGGCCGGGGCGCCAGAGCAGCTCATGGCACAGGCTTTTGAGGCGGAGCCGGCGATGGATACGCTGATCTGCAATGCGGGCAGCTTCTTCGATGTGCCGCCGCTGGAGATGACGCGGGAGCTGTGGGACCGCACACAGCAGCTCAATGTCACGGCGGCGTTTTTCATCGCGCAGGCCTTCGCCAAACGGCTGGTGGCGCTGGAACGGCCGGGGAGCATCGTGATCATCAGCTCCACGAATGGTTTCCAGGGCGAGGCGGACTCGGTAGCTTATGACAGCAGCAAGGGGGCGCTGGTGATGATGACGCGCTCGCTGGCGGTGTCGCTGGCGCAGCACGGCATCCGGGTGAACGGCATCGCGCCGGGGCTGATCCGCACGCCGCTGACTTCACAATGGATGGAGCCACGCGCGCACGACTTGGTGAAGCATTACGAGAACAAGATACTGCTGGGCCGGGTGGGCAAACCGGAGGAGCTGGCGGGCGCGGTGGTGTTTCTCAGCTCACCGGCGGCCGGATACATCACCGGCGAGATCATCGTGGTGGATGGCGGGCTCACGGTGTGCCAGATCGGGCGGCTGTGAGGATTCCTTTTCGATTGCGGATGAAAGGCCAACCGCTCAAGGTAGCGCCCATCATGCTTTCCCGCTTTTTGCCGCTCCTGGCCCTGCTTGCCGTGCTGGGGCTTTCTTCCTGCGCAACGAACCAGATGTTCCAGGAACAGATCAACCAGCGCAACGCCGCCATCGCGGCGGAGCAGCCGGGGGACTACTTCATCGGCAGGCGGTTCTTTATCGACCGCACCCACTTCTGGGGCTACGTGCGCAAGCCGGGCCAGCCCTGGCAGAGCTCGAAGCTGGTGGTGCTGGGCGAGAAGCTCATGAAGGCGCCCGACCGCCTGCAGGAGGTGCCGATGGACGGCACGCGTGGCTTTGGCTATGACCACAACTCGGAATACCGCCTGTGGGGCTACTACTCGGGCCGCAAGGTCTATGATCCGAACAGCGACCTGTTCCTGCCGGAGTTCGTTCTGCAGCGCTATGAACTGATCAGCGACCATCCGGGCTGGCTGTTTGCGCCGAATGAACACTTCAACGGCAGCCGCCTCCTGCGCGGTGAGCCGGATGCGATGCCCTGATCATCTTTGTTTTTGCCATGTCTGCTGAAGAACAACTCCAGTCCCTCGGCATCGAGCTGCCGCCTGCGCCGCCCAAGGGCGGCGTGTACAAGTCCCTCGTGATCCTGGGCAACGCGGCCTATGTTTCGGGCCACGGGCCGTATGTGAGCGACGGCACCTACTTGACCGGCCGCGTGGGCGGCGACCTGAGCCTGGAGGAAGGCAAGGCCGCTGCACGGCAAGTGGGCCTGGCGATCCTGGCCACGCTGAAGCGCGAGCTGGGCAGCCTGAACAAGGTGAAGCGCGTGATCAAGCTGCTGGGCATGGTGAACTGCACGCCGTCCTTTCCCGACCACCCGAAGGTGATCAATGGCTGCAGCGAGCTGTTTGCCCAGATCTGGGGCGAGGACAACGGCATCGGCGCACGTAGCGCGGTAGGCATGGGCTCGCTGCCGGGCAACATCGCCGTGGAGATCGAGGGAATCTTTGAAATCGAAGCCTGATCCTCTCATGCCGGAAGAAGACCTGACACACGCCTGGTATCATATTGAAAACGAGGCGGAGATCGCTTCACCCGCCCTGCTGCTCTACCGCGACCGCATCGAGCACAATCTGGCGAAGATGATTGAGATCGCCGGCAGCCCTGAGCGTCTGCGCCCGCACGTGAAGACGCACAAGCTAGGCCAGCTCATCGCGCGCCAGGTGGAGCTGGGCATCACCAAGTTCAAGTGTTCCACCATCGCCGAAGTGGAGATGACAGCCGAAGGCGGTGGCAAGGACATCATGCTGGCCATGCCATGCGTGGGGCCCAATGCGCATCGCCTGGCCCTGCTGGCTCAGCGCTACCCGGACATCACCTTTTCCACCATTGCGGACGACGAAGAAACCGTGCGCATCATTGCGGCGGCGGCGCAGCAGCACAATGTCACGCTGGGCGTGTACCTGGAGCTCGATTGCGGCATGGGCCGCACCGGCATCCTGCCTGGCGAGCAGGCGAAGTTCATCGCGCACTCGATCAAGGACACCCCGCGCCTGCATTTCGCCGGCCTGCATGCCTACGACGGTCACATTCACGATGCCTCGCTTGAAACACGCCGCACACGCTGCGACGCAGGCTTTGAGGCGATCCTGGCCTTCCGCAAGGAGCTGGAAGGCGAGGGCCTGGTGGTGAAGGAATTCGTCGCCGGTGGTTCGCCTACCTTCGCCATTCACGCTCAGCATCCCGACCGCACCCTGAGCCCCGGCACCACGGTGCTGTGGGATTTCGGCTACGGCGACCGCCACCCGGACCTGCCTTTCCTGCCGGCAGCCGTGCTGCTGACTCGCGTAGTGAGCCGCCCGCGGCACGACCGGCTAACACTCGACTTGGGTCATAAATCGGTGGCGGCGGAGAATCCACATCCACGCGTGCGTTTCGAAGAGCTGCCTCAGGCACTGGTGCTCATGCAGAGCGAGGAGCACCTCGTGCTGGAAGTGGAGCAGCGCGACCGCTTCACCATCGGCCAGGCACTGCACGGCATCCCGCTTCACGTGTGCCCCACCGTGGCACTGCATGGCGAGGCCGTCATTATTGAGAACATGAGGGCGACGGAACGCTGGCCGATTTTGGCGCGCAACCGGCGGATTACGGTGTAGCCGCGTCCCACAAGGGGCATTTGGTATAACGTCCAGCAGAGAGCCTATGACCGAAGGCATGGATGTCAGCTTTGACGACAACCCTCAGCGAGGAGAACAACGCAAGTGGCTATGGCTTCGCCAGGAGCTGAAGGCAGGTGCCTAGGCTCCCGAATCCACGTTCACGATATTGGACGCCGACAGCCTGATTGTTGAAGCAAAGGCACGTAGAGAACGCATGCAGGCTGACGCCCAGTTATGTTGAAAACAGGCCTGTTGTTTCCAAACACTGAAGGCCCGGCAGCTCGTGGAGTGCGGATGCTTGCAGCCGCTGTCTCCCAGCCAGTTTGCTGGCGTCGCAAGAGGGAAACGGTAACTCTTCAGCCGAGGTCCACGAAGTAACTTTCCAATCGCCCACGCCAGCAAGCTGGCATCAGCCTCGCGGACTGGGCTGCTACTCCAGCAGCTTGCTGTCCACCAGCCACTCGCGGAAGCGGAAGGGCCAGTCGCCGGCGGCGGTGGTGGTGCCGGGGCGGTAGCCAAAGCCGTGGCCGACGTTGGAGAAAATGTGCAGCTCGGCCTTCACGCCGGCCTTCTTGTACTTGAGGTAGAGCGAGGCCATGCCTTCGGAGATGTCCTGGCGGTCGCCGTAACCGCAGGCGATGAACAGCGGCGGCATGCCTTTTTCCACGGTGAAGAGATCTGAGGTGCCGGGATAGATGAGAGCCTGGAAGTCGGGGCGGGAGCTGGCGCGCTCGATGGGATCGGAGGCATCGGCCTTGCCGGGATCGGACTGCATGGCGGCGAAGGCGGCGAGTTCACCACCAGCAGAGAAGCCCATGATGCCGATGCGGTCTGGCTTGATGTGCCACTCGGTGGCCCGGCTGCGCACGGTGCGCAGGGCGCGACGGGCATCGGCCATGGCGTGCTCCTGGATGGTGTAGGTGGAGTCCTTTTCGCGGGCGAGGCGGTACTTCAGCACAAAAGCGGCGATGCCGTGCCCGGCCATCCATTGCCCAAGCGCATAGCCTTCGTGGCCGAGGCAAAGCTTGGAATGACCACCACCTGGAGCAATCACGACAGCAACGCCGGTGGCCTTGTCGGGCGCGGGCAGGAAGGGCGTGATGGAGGGGTTATGGACGTTCGTCACGTTGGTGCCATCGATCTTCTCCGGCTCGGCCACGCGCGCTTCGGAACCCGGAGCACCATGCGGCCACAGCGGCAGCGCGGGCGGCAGGTCGGGCGGGAATCCGGTGGTGGCGGCGACAGCGGAGAGCGTGGTGGCAAGGAGAAGGGCGAGCGTGCTTTTCATTCGTGGTGGCAGGGACAAACGGATCCGGCGGCGGGTTTTGATCGGGCTATTGCGCCTTGTTGGAATCGTCGATGGCTTCGGGCAAATCCTTGACGGCAAGCCAGAGATGGCGGGACAGTTCAGCGCGGGTGAGCACCAAGCCGCCTTGCTTGAGAAGGCCGTCGCTGACAGGGAGCGTGGCGGCCTTGAGTGCGGCGTGGAGATCTTTCCACTTGGCACCCTCATTCGTATCGGCGTCGAGATTCACACTGTGCCGGACCGCACGGGCAGCATTGCAGACGGCCGTGTGAAGCTCGCCCATGGAAACGGGTTTCCAGGGCTGGAAATCCAGACTGTCTGCGTCTGGTTGGAGGATGCGGCGGACATGGAGGAGGTTGATGGCGACGAAATTCTCGTCCTCGGGCCGCAGGTCCTGGAATGGCCACAGGAGGGTGCCGGTGCCGCCCGCCGTGCCTTGGGCCAAGTGCAGTTGCAGCTCGCGCACATGCGGCAAATCGAGCGCGATTTCGCGGGGCTGCTTTTGATCACGCAGGCATTGCCAGGCCAGGGTGCCGGCGGCCTGGCCGCAGTGCATCATCTGGCCATGAAGGCGCACGGCGGCACTGACAATGCTGCTGAGGCCGATGTTCTTGCTGGTGCCGATGAGGCCGTTCATTTCCACCGGCACCAGGCAGCGCAGGGGCAGCATGGAGCGATCAGTATGCGTGGACCAGTTGCGGTTCTTGGTATGGACGAATTTCCACGGGCCGGCGGGATTGCCTTTGTCGAGGAACTCGCGGCGGGTGGGGTGGAAATCGATGTTGAACTGAAAGCCAAAGACGCCGTCGGCCGGCATCAGTTTGGCCCAGCCGGGCGTTTCATGCGCGGTGCGAATGTCCTGCTCGCGCATCATGCACACGGCCTCCAAGCGCAGGCCTTCGCGCACATAGGGCTTCGGCGGCAGCCGGTCGGCGGTGCCGAATTCATCGGTCAACCGCATGCGGCGGAAGCTCTGCGGGTAATCGCCACGCTTATTGCTCATCGTGGTCTGCAAGTAATGCAGGAAACCGAGGGACTGGCGCTTGGCGTCTTCGAAGACGATGCGGCGCTGGGCAGGCCGCATGGCGACGATGCTTTTATGCGAGGCGCCAGGCTCGGTGGCTTCCAGGGCATCGGCGACGGGCTTGGGGAAGTGGTAGAGCGGGTAGTCCTGGGGAGGGAAGTTCAGCAGCGTGCACTCGGTGTCGGGAGCGAGGTGGTTGTGCCAGCGGTCCACCAGCCGGCGGTGGGTGTAGATGCTGAGGTTGTCTGGCGAGTAGATTCCCTCCGCAGCCGCGTCATCGACAAAGAGCTGGCCTGGGCTGATGCCTTCGAAGTTCTTTTCAAAGTAGGGCTTCGGGGCGGGGATCGCGGCAGGCTCGCCGGCCTCCCGCAGCACGAGGCAGTAGGAGAGCGGGTTCATTTCATTGATCTCCTCGCCCTCGAGCCTTTCAGGGGCGCTGGGTTCCTGGAAGCGGCTTTTCAAGTCGGGCCCGGCGGACCACTTCGCACCCGAAAGCTGGATCACATCGCCCCAGTCGGTGGAATCCAGGGTGAGTTGGGCGTTCACCGTGACGAGGGGTTCCTGCGGCTTTTCCGGGTTCTCGAAGGTGACGCCGGTGACTTTGCCATTGACCACCGCCACGCTGCGCGGCTGCAAGGGGCGGAGGATTTCGAGCTGACCCGAGGCAATGTAGGGCTGCACCAGCTCTTCGAAGATCTTCTCGGCGGCGGCAGGCTCGATGGTTTCGCTGGCGCAGAAGCCATTGCCGGGGCGTGGCAGGCCGTAGCGGCGGCCATTGTACTGGTGAATGCACTCCAGCACTTCTGCGAAGAGCCCGGAGCGGGGGAACTCGACGTGCTTGCCACGGTAGAGGGTCCATTCGTCAATGGCCCCCACGGCCTCGGCGCTAAACTGGCCGCCGAGCCACGGAATGTCATTCACCAGCACGATGTGCTTCACTCCCAGCCGGGCCGCTTGCACGGCGGCGGCCACGCCAGACTCGTTGCCGCCCACAATGAGAAGCTCCGTGTCCACCGTGCGGGCCAAAGCGGGGAAGGCACACGCAGCGAGACCTATGGACAGGCACCAGGAACGCAGGGGCAGAGGGAAAAGCATGGTTCTCGAATACTTCCTCTGGGTACGGCTTCTCGCATAGCCAAGAAAGTGTCGATTCTCAGTTGTGACAGAATTTGCAAATAATTGAGAATATTATTTGCAGGCCTCGGCAATTGTGATAAATTCCATCATAAGCAACACCAATCATGAGAACAACCAAGACCACCGCAGCGCGCTTCAAGGCAGGATTTACCTTCGCCGACACCGCCATCGCCCTGGCAATCATGGCTGCGGTTCTCGCCCTGGTGACCCCGATGTTCCTGCACGGCACAAGCATCAATGACGCCCGCGCCCATCGCAACGCCCAGGAGCTTTGCTCGATCTGCTACGAAGCTCAGCGCGCTGGTGTCAATTTTGTGGTCGGCAATGAAGTCGATTCGACTTTGCGAAATCTGCTTCGCGGCGGCCAGGCTTCCTCCGGTCGTTCCTTCAAGGCGACGGGCATGACCGATGTGGATGCCGCCGCCGCTGCCAAGTATCTCCGTGTGGAAGGTGGCAGCCTGATCGTGAACATGACCAGCGGCTCCTGAGGGGCGGCTGGTGGGTGTTGCTTGGCTTCTGTTTTTTTTTGTTTCTCTCAGTCCTGAATTTGCCGTGCCCTGATCCTCGCAAAATCGCGAATCAAATTCAAAACCCCCTCTCAAAACTGAACATGAAAGCGAGCCCCACTCCGAAAAACACGGCAGGCTTCAGCCTCTTCGAGATGCTCATGGCGGTGGCACTGATCGGCATCCTGTCCGCCATCGCGATCCCTGTGCTGTCCGGCAAGAACACGTATGATGTGGCCCGCGACCGCCGCAATGCCCAGGAGATGGCGGGCGTGAGCATCGCGGCCCAGGCTGCCGGGCTTAATTTCGTGGTGCCGGGCGATCTTAACGCCACGGTGCGCAACATCCTGGCAGGCGGCTCCCCCACCACCGGGGCCTTCAAGGGCCAGTCCTTCCGTGCCACGGGCGTGGCGGAAGCGGATGCGCTGCGGGCTGCGACTTACCTGCAGATCAACGGCAGCGCGCTGCAGTACAACTACGCTGGCAGCCTGTAAGAACCCTTTCCCCACACCCCACACGGGCTGTTCTCGCCCAACCTGATCCCCCGGAGGCGCTCACTCCTCCCGAAAATAAGAGCGCGCCTCCGGGGTTCTTGTTTGGTGGCCGATCACTTCCCGGCCAGCATGGCAAGAATCTCGTCCGCCAGCGTGCTGGCCTCCTGCCACTGCTGGTTCTTTATGAGGCCCTTGATCTTTTCCATGCGCGGCATGGCCTGGTCCTTGGCCTGCTGGCCATTCTGTTGAACCCAGGTGGGGAGCTGGGCTTGAATGCGGTGCATCTTGTCCTGAAACGCTTCCGGTGAAAAGCCGGCGGCGGCGGATTCAATCAGCGGCTCGCCGCGCAGGAACTTGGCATAGGCGGCCAGCGGTTCGGGATCTTCCGCGGCGCGGCGGAAGAAGTGGTTGCGCATGGCCTCGCCTCCCACGCCCCAGGCGAACACGTTGGTCAGCACCGCCCCATGGTTAAAGATGTGCCCCAGGTACGTCTCCATCGTGATGCCACTGGGCATGCCGGTGGGCGAGACATTGGTTCCCTCCCCGGAAATCCACCGGGGCGAGCCGTGTTCGGCAAGAATGTCCTGGATGGCCTTCAAGGCAGCGCCCTCCGGGTAGGTCGAAAATCCCGGGCGATAGGCAGGGCTGAAGGCCACTTCTGGAAGGGCAAAGGTGGATACCGCCTCCGCCCTCTCCTTGTGGTCCAGCCCCTGGGCGGTGAAGGCGATGTGGCAGTAGAGCTTCTCACCAGGAATGCCTGCCTCGTGCAGCGAATGAGCCCACAGTTCAATGAACTCCTTCACGACGAGCACCCTCTCGTGATTTGCATCCGCCGGTGGATGGTTCTCGCTGAACCCACGATGACCCAGCGCGCGGAACCCTAGCGGGCGGTCGGTGTCAAAGTCACGGCCGATACGTGTTTCCCAACCCGCCATGAAGCCGGCAAAGAGAGGCTCTTTGCCAGCCGCCTTGAGGGCTTCCAGCTCCTTCTTCACCTCTGAGCCGATCACTGAAGCCCGCTCTTTGACGGCTGCCACGATGGCAGGGCTGTTGAAGCACATCTGCGGGGCAAACTTCATCGGTGTGCGCCCCCAGTCCATGCGCCGGCCGGTGTTCGGCACCTGCTTCCAGTCCGCCGTCTCAAGGTTGTCAGGATTGGAGAGGAGGTCCTTGCGCTCCTCCCAGCACATCGAGTCATCGAGATGCAAGGCAACGGCGACGTCGTTCTCACGGGCCACGGCAAAGGCATCGCGAATGAACTGGCGCGTCTCCTCATCCGGCATGTTGAAGCAGAGCGGCCCAATGGCGAAAGCCAGCTTATGCCGCGCATCTCCGGTGATGCCGATGGCTTTCACCAGCGAATGAACAAAGTCTTCCATCTGCGCCTTGCTGAGCGAGTGGCGTCCAGGCAAGGGCGGCGGCCCTGAGAATCCATGCAGGCCCGTCATCACCTGAAAACTCAGGTACTGGGTTTCGCCAGAGCCCGGCTTGGCCTCGACCGCCGAAGGCTTGGCTTCTGGGGCTGGATGGACCTGGGCGAGTGCTTTGTCCACCACCGCCTCCGCTTCGGCAAACTTGCCTGCATCGAGCAACGGCCGAAATTGCTCCTCCATCGTCCTGGTAATCGTGGAAGGATCATGCCCTTCCGCAGCCCAGCGGCGCACGCTTGCTTGCAGATCCTGCACCTTGGCCGAGAGGCGGCGATGCGCGGCTTCGTTGGCATCTGGCTGCGATTGGCCCCTTGCTGGGTGGAGAAGGGTGATGGCGAGAAGGCAGAAAAGAGAAAGCTTGGCGGCGTGCTTCATGGCTTGTTGTGATTTGGCGGCTCGGTGATGCTCTGCATGAACATCCCTTCCTCAACGCACTCCACTGCCGGTGGTAACTGGCATCCCTGCTGAAATGAACTGCTCTATAGCATTTTAAATTATTTTGTGGCCCTGTTTGAAGCCTGAAAGGCTTCCGGAACCCAGCCCAGGGATGAGCGAGGAACGAGCGATTCCCTGGGTCAGACCAGTGATCAGATGGAGCGCCAACCCACAACAAATTCAACTGCCGTGCTCCACAGCAGCGCTTGATGCCGGCGCTGCTGGCTGGTGCCCGGCTTCGACCGTCCTCGCGCCGTTGCCCACTGAACACTTCGCTCGAACCCAGGGAATCGGTCGCTAAAAGCTCCCTCATCCCTGGGCTTGGTTCCGGGAACCTTTCAGGTTCCAAGGCCAGGCCGCAAAATTATTTAATATGCTATAGATCACTGCGCCGAAGCCTCAGCCTTCTTCGGCTCTGGCTTCGCTTCGGGCTTGGATTCAACCTTCGGTGCGGCCTCCTCGGCTTTTGGTTCCTTGTCCTTCTTCGCCACCGGCGGCTTGGGCTTGGCAGCCTTGGCTTGTTCGGCCACCTCCTTGACATCGTCCGCCACGGCGATGGCGGTAGAGGACCGGTTGACGGAGCGACCGGGGCGCAGAATGCCGATGCCGACCAGCTTGCCGCTTTCGGTGTACACGGGCGAGCCGAGGAAATCGGTGGAGGACACCAGCACGAACTCACGCGGGCGTTTGGCGACGGTGAAAACATGGTCCAGCCTCACGCCAGGCACGCGGCCTACGGTTTCGTCAGCCCTGGCGAGACCAATGAGCCCTTCGCCAGGGGAGACCTTGGTGGAGTCGGCAAGATCGATGGGCAGGAACTTGATGCCCTTGGCCTCCTTGCTGGTGGTGTCGGCGCGTACAAAGGCGAGATCAAGATCGGCGTCTTTCAGCACGATCTGGCCGGGGATTTCAGTGCCGTCGCCCATCACTACTTTGACTTCCTGGATGGAGGACTCAATTCCTCGCATGCCGCCGCCCATCGAGGCCATCAAAGCCGTGGGGTCGAGCCTTGTCAGGCTGGTGACCACCAGGCCGCTGGCGTCAATGACGGTACCGGGAGAGTCCATCTTGCGTTCCTGCGGAGCGCCGCGGGTGCCGCCGCCGCTCATGCTCATTTTCACCACCGCGGTGATGCTCACCAGGCTGTCCTGGTGCGCGGCAATGAGCTGCTTGCTGGCAACGACCACCGGATCCTCCGCAAGGGCCAGGGAGCTGAACAGGAGGAAGGCGGCAAGGGTACGTGAAAGTGTCATGGTGGCTGGGGAAGAAATGGACAGTTGACCTTGGGTTACCAGCGCGGCTCAAGTTCGATGAACTGCGTGCGGATGCCGCGCCGGACAAAGAACACCACACGCCGGGGCTTGGTTTTCTTGAATCCGGTGAGCAGGTCCTTCAGGGAGTCGATGGTGTTGACGGCCTTGCCGTCGATGGATTGGAGGACATCGCGCTCATGCAGTCCGCCCAGGGCGGCCCAGCCGGCGTTTTCCACATGGATGATGCTCACGCCCTTCACATCCTGGCTCAGGTTGCTGTCCAGGCGGTCGGAGGAGGAAAGCTCGCGCGCGGTGAATTCAAACTGCTCGTCGCGCAGCTCCTGCAGCTCACGCCCCTGCTTCGGCTGCTTCATGAGCTTCACCGTAATTTTGAGCGGCTGGCCGTCGCGTACCGCATCGAATTCGACCGTGGCGCCGGGCTTGTACTGGCGGATGAGGTTGCCGAAGATTTCCTCATCGCCGGTGTTCTGCGTGGGGATCACCTGGCCATCGAGCTTCAGCAGCACGTCGCCGGGCTGGATGCCGGCGGCAGAGGCAGCGGAATCCGGCATCACGGAGGTGATACGCACGCCTTTTTTGCCCTCCAGGCCCAGAGCCTCGGCGAGGCTTGTGGTGAGCACCTGAGACTGTGAGCCGAGCCAGGCGCGAGCGGCCAGGGCAGGGTTTTCATCCTCGTCATCCGGGCCGATTTTAACAACCGTAAGCATGTTTTGCGCGCCGCGCCGAAAGCTCACCAGCACGCTGGCCTGCGCGGTGTTGTCCTTGGTCAGGTCGCGGGTGAGCTTTTCCAGCGCCTCCACGTTGTCCACCGGCTGGTTCTTCACCTTGAGAATAATGTCTCCGTAGCCGAGCGGCGGCTTGCCGGCGGCGGAAGGGCCGCTGGCGCGCACGCCGTCCACATACACGCCGTGCTGGTCCTTCATGCCCCGGTCGAGCGCCAGGGCGAGCGTGAGGTTCAGCCCGGTGATGCCCCAGGCCTTCAGCTCCCGTTCGCGATGCATCGCAGGCTCGCGGGCAGTGGTGGTGAGCTTCCAGGCGGTGGGCTTGCCATCGCGCAGGCCCTCGATCTGCACCGCTGTGCCCACTGCAGTGCCCAGGATAAGGCGGTTGGCCATCGGCAGGTCCTCCCCCGTAGCGCAGAGCGGCACCGGCTGGCCGTTGAAGACCGTGATGATGTCCCCTGCCTTCATTCCCGCGCCATCGGCCGCAGTGCCGGGCAGCACGCCGGAAACCATCACGCCCTGGGTGTGCGCTTCTTCATCCTTCAGCAGCGGCTGGAATGAAACGCCAATGCTGCTGCGGCGGATGCCGTGATTGGCGATCAGCTCCTTGGCCACGCTTTCAGCGAGCGAGGAGGGAATGGCGCCGCCCAGGCTGCCCGCGCTGATTTCATTCACCCCCACAATCTGGCCGTCGAGGTTCACCAGCGGGCCGCCGCTGTTGCCGGGAAAGATCACTGCATCGTGGCCGATCCAGCGCACCATTTCGCCCACCTTCTCGCCATCAATGGCCAGGCTGTCGTTGGTCAGGATCATGTTCAGGTTCGACACAATGCCGCTGGTGACGGACTGCGAAAGACCGGCCGGGCTGCCCATGGCCAGCACGCTGTCGCCAATCTTGAGCTTGTCGGAACTGCCGAACTTCGCCACCGGCAGCGCAGGGGCTCCGGCACGGCGGGATTGGAGGTCGAGCTTGAGCACGCACAGGTCGGTCAGCGCATCGGTGCCCACCACTTCGGCTTCGATTTCTTCGCGGTCGGCGGTGCGGCACATCACCCGCGTGGCACGGCCGGCCACGTGATGATTGGTCAGCACATGGCCTTCCGCCGAAATGATGGCTCCGCTGCCTGTGGCGCGGAACTTCCGCATGCGGCCGCCGTCGCCTTCCTGCGTCACCACGTGGATGCGCACCAGGGCAGGGAAGACGGAGCGCACGGCAGCCTGAATCGCGGGATCGCTCTCATGTCCGCCTTGTGGTTCGGCGGCATGGGCCTGGAGCTGACAAAACCAACTGGTCGCAAGGAGTAAACAGCAGCGCTTCAACATCATGCGGCGAGAGGCTAGGGAGTCCCTTTCGCCGGGTCAAGGCACGTAGTGAATTTTTTTGCTTGGTTCTTGGGCGTTCTACTGGAGCGGTCAGACAAGTAGTCCAGTCATTCGCTACGCGGCTACGCAGCCGTGACTGGCTCAGCCTGCTCAAATACCACCGCCCAGGTATTGGCAAAGGCGGACAGTCCTTGAGCAGCGTGACCAGTCACGGCTGCGTAGCCGCGTAGCGAATGACTGGACTACTTGTCTGAAGCAGCGTACCGCTTTCAGCGCCGCCCATCCACAGCCAGCACCGCATTCACCAACTGCAGCAGTCCTTCACGTTGATAGGGCTTCGGCAGGGCGGCGGCGAAGCCGTATTGGTGCGGGTTGTTCATGATGGGATCATCACGGTAGCCGGAGGAAACCACGGCGACCACCTTCGGGTCCATCTGCAGGAGAAGCTGCATCGTTTCGGCACCGCCCAGGCCTTCGGGAATGGTAAGGTCGAGGATGACCAGATCGTACGGCCGGTTCTCCTTCAAGGCCTCGCGGTAGAGGTGCAGCGTCTCGCGGCCGTCGCCGGTTTCCACCACTTGCAGGCCGGAGAGCTCCAGGTTGCGGCGCATGATGTCGCGCACCAGCAGGTCGTCCTCCAGCAGCAGCACCCGGCGGGCCAGGGACATGGTGGAGGGCCTGCCGCTGCTGGCGGAAGCAGCGCTGCCCGGGGCCAGCTCGCCGGTCACCGGGCGGGCGGTGGCAGCCTCGAGCGCGAGGCGCAGCTCGGCCACGCTTTGGAAGCGCTGGTTGCGGTCCGGCATCAGCGCGCGCACCACCACGTTGTCCAGCCGCGGATCAATGCCGGCCTTGGAGGAGGGCGGCTGCCAGGCACCACGCGGGAGCTGGCCCATCAGCATCTGATAAATCATCACGCCCAGCGCATAGATGTCGGCGCGGTGGTCCACCTCGCGATGCGCATCGATCTGCTCGGGCGCGGCATATTCCGGCGTGCCCATGATCATGTTGGTATGCGTGATGAAGGAGTTGAACTGGTCGATCTTCTTGGCCAGGCCGAAGTCGGCCACCTTCACCTCGCCCTGGCGGGTGATCATGATGTTGGCCGGCTTGATGTCGCGGTGCACAATGCCGCGGCCGTGGGCATACTCCAGCGCGTGGCAGATCTGCGGCAGCAGCATCATCGCAAGCTGGGGTGTCATGCCGCCGGTGCGCATGATTTCCGCCACGTCCGTCCCGTCGATGTATTCCATGACCAGGAAGTGGAAGTCCTTCCCGATATACCCGTAGTCGAAGATGGTGACGATGTTCGGGTGGTTGAGCTGGGCCATGGACTGGGCCTCGCGCCGGAAGCGGTCCTCGAAGGCATAGTGGCCGCCAGTGCCGCATTTCATGAGCTTGATGGCCACGGCGCGGTTCAGGCTCACCTGTGTGCCGCGATACACCATGCCCATGCCTCCCTGGCCGATCACCTGCTCGGCCAGGTAGCGGCCGTGCGGCAGGATTTCGGTGAGCTCCGCAGGCGTGGGCATGGGCACCCGCGGAGGTGCCGACGAATCGGGCATCGCGGGTGCGGCGGCAGGATGAAACGGAACTGCGGGGGCCGGCATGATTGGGTTTGGTTTACTGTCGCAGGTTCAGGGCCCAAGCTCAAGGCCTGCGTCAGGCCATGTGCACAATCATTGTGGCAACATTGTGCCGGCCGGTTGCTTATGAGGTGATGCCTGTCCTGAACTCTCTTTCCATCATGAAGATTTTTATTATCGCCTGTCTTCTTGCCCTGGCTTTGCCACCCGTGTTGCGCGCAGCAGAGAAGGATGTGGTTCTGGCGGACTTCGAGGGCGAAGACTACGGTGCCTGGAAAGTGGAGGGCGAAGCCTTTGGCAAGGGCCCGGCTCATGGTGCGCTCGGTCATCAAAAGCCCGTGACCGGCTTCCTGGGCCGCGGCCTGGCTAACAGCTACAATGGTGGCGACAAGAGCAAGGGCAGGCTCACCTCACCGGAGTTCAAGATGGAGCGCCGCTACCTCAGCTTCCTTATTGGCGGTGGCGGCTGGGAGGGGAAGACCTGCATCAATCTCCTGGTCGATGGCAAGGTGGTCCGCACCGCCGCCGGCACGAATGTTCGTCCTGGTGGAGTCGAGACCTTGTCTCTGTCCTTCTGGGACGTGGCGGACCTGGCGGGCAAAAGCGCCCGGATCGAAATCGTGGATGATGCTTCCAGCAGTTGGGGCCACATCAATGTGGATCAGATCGTGCTCACGGATGTGAAACCGAGGGCGGGATCCATCGTCGTGGCCGAGGAGGAAGAGGACAAAGGCGACGGCGAACTTCTGTACAACGGCATCCGCCTGCCCAAGCACTGGCCGCCGCGCATCACTGATCCAAAGAACCGCGCCGTGCGTCCCGTACCATGGCTGGAGCATCCGCCGGAAGTCATCTCCGTTGATGTGGGAAGGCAGCTATTCGTGGACGATTTTCTCATTGGCAGCAGCGCCAACCTAACACGCAGCTACCATCATCCGAAACGCTATGAAGGCAACCCGGTGCTGAAGCCGGAGACAGAGATGGAGATGAACCAGGGCGAACACCCCGTGGCGGCCCTGTTCAACGACGGCGTGTGCTTCGATCCCAAAGATCATCTGTTCAAGATGTGGTACCACGCCGGCTGGTTCGACGGCACCGGCTACGCCACGAGCAAGGACGGTCTGCACTGGCAGAGGGCGGATCAGGACGTGATGCCCGGCACGAACCGCATTCTTCCTGCGGCAGGCCATGGGCATCGCGATGGCAGCGCGGTGTGGCTTGATCATTCCGCCACCGATCCGGCCCAGCGGTTCAAGATGTTCCTCTACGAGCGACCCTCGGAAACCTATGGCGGCCAGGTGTTTGCCTCGCCTGATGGCATTCATTGGGGCGCGCCCACACGCACCGGCATGGTGGGCGACAACACCACCATCTTCTACAACCCCTTCCGCAAAAAATGGGTGTACAGCGTGCGCACCAGCATGGACGGCCGCACCCGCAGCTACCGCGAGTGCGACGACCTCTTTGCCGGAGCGCAATGGCATGACAAGGAGCTGGTCTTCTGGGCCGGAGCCGACGAGCTCGATCTTCCTGATCCCAAAGTGGGCGACCGCACCCAGCTCTACAACCTCGATGCGGTGGGCTACGAAAGCCTCATGCTCGGCGTGTTTAACATCTTGTTTGGACCAACCAACGAGGTGTGCGCCCACGAGAAACATCCCAAGCTTACCGACCTGGAACTGGCCTTCAGCCGCGACGGCTTCCACTGGCACCGGCCGGAGCACGTGCCCTTCCTCGCCGGCACGCGCAAGGAAGGCGACTGGGACCGCGCCTACTTGCACCCCGCGGCCACGATCTGCGCCATTGTGGGCGACAAGCTGTACTTCTACTACAGCGGCTTCTCCGGCATCAGCCCCAAACGCGGCGGCGACATCTATGCCGGCGCTTCCACCGGTGTTGCCATCCTGCGCCGCGATGGCTTCGCCTCCATGGATGCAGGTGAGAAAGCAGGCACTCTCACCACCCGCACGCTCACCTTTGGCGGCAGCCATTTGTTTGTGAACGCCAGCGTGGATGGCGAACTAAAAGCCGAGGTGCTGGATGAAAACGGCAAAGCCATCGCCCCTTTCACGCTCGGCAACTGCGTGCCCTTCAGCGGTGACAAAACCAAGCAGCACCTTGCCTGGAAAGACGGCGAGAACTTGAAAGCCTTGGCAGGGAAAAAAGTGAAGCTGCGTTTTCAACTCGCACGCGGCCAGCTCTATGCCTTCTGGGTCAGCCCTGATGAAAGCGGTGCCAGCCATGGCTTCGTAGCTGCGGGTGGTCCGGAATTTAATGGACCGGTGGATGCGCCGTGATTTGCGCGGCAGCGTCTTGGACTGTGGCAGCTTGCTCGGAATTGTATCATCTTCGTGAGGCGTCGTCTTCAAAGCCCCGTTAGGGGCGGGACAACAAAGCGAAGGGCAAGGAGCGAAGCGACGCAGCCCTGGTATTATCGGCAGAATCATTGGAGCCCTGAAAGGGCGGGACAAGGGAAGGGCACAGGAGTTGGCATCAACGCTTTTGACACAACGCAACCTGTCACGCCCCTTCAAGGCTCAGACCGCTCCGCCTGCGATACCAGGGCTGCGTCGCTGCACTCCTTGCCCTTCGCTTTGCGTGTGCCGCCCCTGTCGGGGCTTCGGACCTCTCCTGGCGCGCCATTCGATGGGCCGTTTTAACAACGATGCTCTATTGCCCCTCCCACATCCGCACGTTGCGGAAGCTGGCCGATTCACCGGTCACTACAAACTCAATCGTCGCCTTCTCCATCGCCAGCAACGGATCACTGCCGGAAAGCGTGTGACCATCCATGGCCGCCGTCATTCGGTCGCCGTGAAGCGTGACTTGCACGGTCTTCCATTCACCCGCCTTGATGGGAGCGGCGGCCTTGCCGAACGGCACGGCCTTGTCCGGACCCTTGTGATCATGATCATCCTTTTGCGCGGTGAAGCCATCGCTGCGCAGCGTGACACTGCAAATGTGCTCCGGCACGGCATCCTGAATGCGGAAGATGACCTGGCGGCACCCGTCCATCTTGACATCGAACTGAATGACGGCGTCTTTGAAGACCCGATAGCCAACGACGAATCCGCTGCGGCCGTCCTCCGGCAGCTCCTTGCCACGCAGTGCCCCACCGGCAAAGTCCCACTGCCCCGACAGCACCCGCCAGCCTTTCTTGGCAGTGTAGGCCCGGCCAGCTTGAATCGACGGCACAGGCTGGGAAAAGTCTTCGCTGATCAAAAGCTTGCCGTGATCTTCCGCGAAGGCGGTTGTCACCAGCAGACCTGTGCAAAGAAGACCAAGCGCGGCTTTCATAAGCTCAATGCGGCTCGACGGCCCAGATGCCAAGGTCATCAAACGAGGCCTTGCCGCCGTTCACCGTGAAATGCAGGTCGCTTTTAGTCGGATGAGCAAGGCCGGAGGATTTCAGATACCCCACAGGCTTGCCGTCCAGGGTCACACGCATTTCGTCTCCAACGATTTCCATGGTCACCTGATACCACCGGCCCGCTTCAAACTTCGTCTGGATGGACTGCTGCCGGGGAGCGCTGAGCTTCCTGTACTCCTCCTTGCGCTGGGGATCATCGCGCATCTTTTCCATCGCCGTGCTCAGCCGCTCCTTGTCGTCGCCGAGATACATGGCCGAGGGTGTCATGGACACCCGGCAGATGTGGCCGCCGTGCGAATCCTTGTAACCATGGTCATCGCACACGGCGGCTATGGAAGTCGCGCCCTCGAGGCGGAACTTGAATTCGATGATCATGTCCTTCTGCCCCACCTTCACCGAAGCGACGGCGCCATGCTTGGGATTGGTTTGATCAGCCGCCAGCACACCATCGGCAGGCGCGAAAGTGGGGAAGGCCACGCGCCACGCCTTGCCGAGTTCTGGGCGGGCGAAATCATCGGTAAACACCGGTGCGCCCTTCTTGCCCAGTGGCTGGGACGGCACCTCGGCCGCTGTGAAGGTGGCGGCGGCAAAAACAAACCCAAGGCAAAGCAGGGACGCGCGGTGCATGATGACCGCTTCAACGACGCTGATGCCGGACTTCATGCAGGGATTGAGCCATGTTTCATGACGCGCCGGCAATAAAGCCTTGGACAAACGTGGGCGAAATTCCCACGCATGAGGAACCTTATTTCTGTTTCTCCGCCGATGACCATGCCCAAATCATTTTTATCAAACCGCCATCGCCGCCAGCCGTGCATGGGAACATCGGCAGGCGCAGGTCGGAACGATGTGGCCGCTAGGGCAGTTCAGGGCGAATCGCACCCGATCCAAGTGGATCCAACCTCGAAAAATGCACTTCGCAGCCGGACGGTTGGAACCGTGCTGAGGAAGGCAGCCTCAAACGTTGCTTCAAAAGCCCAGCAATTTCGTTGGTTTGACATGAGACACTGTCAGATGCCTTTGGGGCTTTTCCCAGCCCTCCTCTTGCTGGCCCTGCCCTTGAAGGCCGAAACAGTGTTCGTCGTTCCTGCCGCGACGCATGAAAACATCGTCTATGGACCCAAGGAGCGGAACGTCCTGGATTTCTGGAAGGCCCATTCCGACAAGCCCACACCGGTGCTGCTGTGCATGCATGGCGGTGGTTTCCACGCCGGCGACAAGTCGGCCTACCGCAAGGAACCGCTGGTGAACGACTGCCTGGCCCATGGCATCTCGGTCGCCTCGATGAACTACCGCTATACCACTACCGCACCCCTGCCCGCGGCCATGTACGACGGGCTGCGGGCCGTGCAGTTCCTGCGATCCAAGGCGGCGGACTGGAACATCGATCCGGAGAAGATCGGCACCACGGGCATCTCGGCCGGCGGCAACATGTCCGTGTGGATGGCCTGCAAGGATGATATTGCGAGCCCTGCCAGTACCGATCCAGTAGCCCGGTTGTCCAGCCGCCTCACCTTTGCCATGGGCCGCGGTGCGCAGACCTTCAACGATCCGAAACTCATCAAGCAGTACATCTATCAGGGCGTGCCGTTCTTCATGGAAAAGGTGCCGCCCGAAGAAGCCACGAAACTTCAGCCTGCGCTCGTGGAATCCTCCGCCATCTATCTGGTGACGAAAGATGATCCGCCCGTGTACCTGATGTATGCGCCGCATCGAAAGTTGGAAGATGCGCCCTATCCCGAGGGAGCCTCACCCAACGATTACATCCACGGCCCGGCCTTTGGTGCCGTGTTCAAGAAGAAGTACGATGAGCTGGGCCTGGAATGCGTGTTCCACTTTCATGACAACCCCGAAAGGCCCGGCGATGAACTGGAGTTCATCCTGCGCCATTTCGGCATGAAATAACCCTCCTCCCATGTTCTCGCTCTGCCGTCTTTTCACCTCCCTTCTTGTGCTCGCGTTGCTTGCCACCGCGGGGCTTTTCCTTGCCTGTTATCGCGAGGAAGCCCGGCCGCTGGCCGTCGCCTTCTTTGTCTTCATGATGCTGGCGTTGAAGGCGCATCCTTCCCTCCGCAGCTTTGCCTTCACTGCCTCGGTTCTGGTTTCGGTCAGCACGGCCCTGCTTTATCCGGCGGTCTTCATGTCCTGGGGCAGGTTCAATCCGAAAGAGCTGATCGTGCCGCTCACCCAGATCATCATGTTCGGCATGGGCACCACGCTCACGCTGGCGGATTTTGACCGGGTGATGAAGTTCCCCTGGCCGGTGTGCGTGGGGCTGGTGCTGCACTTCACCGTCATGCCCTTGGTGGCCGTGGTGATCACCCATGTGTTTGGCTTCACAGGCGAGCTGGCCGCGGGCGTGGTGCTGATCGGCTCAGTCTCCGCTGGCATGGCGTCAAACCTGATGTGCTACCTCGCGAAAGGTAACGTGGCGCTCTCCGTGACCATGACGCTCTTTTCCACCCTCGCGGCGCCCTTCCTCACGCCCCTGCTGATGCAGTGGCTGGCCGGCCAGTACATCCCGGTGCACATGTTTGAAATGATGGTCTCCATCGTAAACATGATCCTGGTGCCCATCGCCGCCGGGCTGGTGGCCAACGCGATCTTGTACCGCCAGGCAGCGTGGAACTGCAGCGTGCCGGTACTTCTGCTCATCATTCTGGGTTGTGCCCTGCTTGCCTGCCTGGCGGACCAGGTGCCGGCTGAATGGCTGGGCGGCTGGGCGAAGCTGAAGAGCGGCGTGGCTGTCGGCGGCGCCATGGTCGGCGTGGTGGCCCTGGCCCGCATCGTGGTGAGCCTTCTGCTGCGCAAGGGCGACACCTGGATGGATGCCACGCTGCCAGTCGTTTCCATGAGCGCGATCACCTTGGTGGTGGGCATCATCACCGTGCAGACCCGTGAGGTGCTGCTTTCCGTCGGCCCGGTGCTGGTGCTCGCCTCGCTGCTGCACAACCTGACGGGCTACACGCTGGGCTACTGGGGCGCGCGGCTGCTCGGCGGCCGCATGACGGAGGCCGACTGCCGCACCGTGGCCATCGAGGTAGGCATGCAGAACGGCGGCATGGCCACCGGCATCGCCATTGACGTGTTGCACAGCCATGTGGCCGCCCTGCCTCCTGGCATCTTTGGCACCACGATGAACATCACCGGCTCGCTGCTGGCGAACTTCTGGAAACGCCGCCCGCCCACGACGGCTCCCGAGGCGAGGGAGGACGTCGCTTTCAGGCCCCACGGATGAGGCCCGCAGTTTTTCCGCACCGGCGCTTGCACAACGCAAATCAGCCGGTACTCTACCGGCCCACTTCGCACATTTACCTCGTGGTGTAATGGTAACACAGGAGATTTTGATTCTCTCGTTCAAGGTTCGAGTCCTTGCGAGGTAGCGAAGTCCACTGTAAAAAGTGGGTTCAGTGCCGGTTAATTTGCCTCGTGGTGTAATGGTAACACAGGAGATTCTGAATCTCTCGTTCAAGGTTCGAGTCCTTGCGAGGCAGCCAGCGGTGCAGGCTCGGCGAAGCCTTTTCAACTCACTGTGACGTAGCTTTTAGCGGCGCATGCTCAATGTGCTCCCATCAGCACCAGTTCGGAGAGAACCAATGTTTTGCTGGTGGTGCCGGGATAGACTTCCAGAATCTCCAGGCTGCATTGATCGCCGGAGCGCACCATGATGTCGGTAAAACTGGCGCTGATCCAGTCATAGGAGTCGGGCAGCAGGAAGTCACAGACCGCTTTCCCGTTGTACCAGAAGCGCATTTTCTTGATCCGGCTGGCGGCGGCCCAGAGTTCATGGCTGCGGTGGTCGCCGCTGATAAGGTCGAACCCATAGAAAGGCACCTGGCCTTCCATTTCAGCAGGGATTTTGGCGGGGAAATGAATGACCAGCCTGGTGCCGATGCCGCCGCTCTCATCCCGCCAGGCCGTGCCCGCGCGCACGTCATCGAGCACGATGATGCGTGTCTCCTTGGTGTCGCCCTTCTTCGCGGCATAAATGGTGGACTTGATCGTGCATTTCAGTCCGCAGATGGCCATGCTGTCCGGAGTCACCGGACCATTGGTTTCGGCTTTGATTTCCGGCAGGGCGGCGCTGCATGTGCCGGCGAGTGCCAGCAGGGCGATAAACAGGGTTTTCATTGAGCCGTGAGGTTTAGGATGCCAGATCAATAACGTCGGAATCGCTTCCACGATGCCGATGAAAGTACAAGTATAAGAGCCGAAAGCCGCGCACTGAGGACGGCACGAGGATTCGCATCAAACTCCCGCCAGCTTCCGCGCATAGGCCAGATTGTCTATTTCATCTGGGTGCTTGTCGTGACGGATGGCCTTGATGCGTGGAAACCGCAGGGCCAGGCCGCTGTCGTGGCGGTCGCTGGGCTGGATGCTGTCGAAGGCAATCTCCAGCACCGTGTCGGGAACAACGGTGCGCACGCGGCCCTTTTGGCTCATGGTGTTTTGGGTGAAGTGCTCGGTCAGGCCTTCGATCTCGGCGTCGGTGAGGCCGCTGTAGGCCTTGCCGATGATGCGCAACGCGCCGTTGGTTTCGTCGCGCACCGCGAAGGTGTAGTCGCTGAGCATGTGGCTGCGCTTGCCGTGGCCCTGCTCGGCTTTGACAACGACGACATCGAGCGTGGAGAAGGCCTTTTTCAGTTTCAGCCAGGCCTTGCCACGGCGGCCGGGGGAGTAGGCGCTGGCGGGGGATTTGGCGATCAGGCCCTCATTGCCGCGTCGGCGGGCAGCCTGGAAGGCGCTCTCGATTTCGTCAGCCGAGGCGGCGCTCATCCGCTCGATGCGGACAAAGCCGGGCGGTAGAACCAGCTCCTCCAAATGCTGGCGGCGCTCGCTCAGTGGCAGAGGCAGCAGCGACTGGCCATTGCGCCAGAGCACGTCGAAAACCACATATTGCACGGTGATGGCGCTGGGCAGGAAGAGGTCTTCCTGATCCGTGCGGCCCAGGCGCTTTTGCAGGTCGAAGAAGGTCAGTTTGCCGTCGGCGTCGTGGGCGATGATCTCGCCGTCCAGGATCAGCTCGTCGGCCAGCCCCGCAGCCTCCTGGCGGATTTCCGGGAACTGGCTGCCGATCGGCTTCAGGTCGCGGGTGAAGATCTCGGTGCCGCTGGCGGTACGATGCACCTGGGCGCGGATGCCGTCGAACTTGTCCTCCAGCCACACGCTGTCGGTTTGCAGGCGCTCCCAGATGTCCTCGGCGCTCTCTTCGGGCGAGGCGAGCATGACCTTCACCGGCACCATGGGGCGAGGTTGGGCGGTGTGCAGGGCGTGCTGGCGCGCGAGGATGGCCGCTGCGCCGATGTCGCCACACAGCATGGCGGCCTCGCGCACGTCATCGGCGGGCTCGGTGAAGGCTTCGGCCACAGCTTCCTCGATCAGCCCTTCCTTGGATCCCATGCGCAGGTCGCCGCTCATGAGCCGGACGAGCCAGGAACCCTCCATGGCGTTAAGCGAGGCGAGGCGGGCACGCAGCACCTGGGTCTTGGCCACCGGACCGCGTGCCTGGCGCAGAGCATAGAAGAAGTCACGCAGCGCGGGAAGGTCGAAGGCCGGATCGCTGGCAAGGCCTGGCGCACGTTGCAGCACCAGGTAAGCCGTGCGGCCGGCATCCGCCTGCGAGCGCGAGATGGCCGTGTACTCATCCTCGCGCAGGCCGCTGACCTCCAGCAAGGCACGGCGCACAATGGCCCAGCCAACATTGAGCGCCTCGCCTACCGAACCGCTGAAAAAGCGCGCCGCCAGCGCCACTTCTTCATCCGTGGCCAGGCCAGCCAAGCAGGCGCTGAGATGGGCGGTTTTCTTCAGCCGCGAACTCTCTTCCGCTGTCAATGCACAGGCCCGCACCCAGACCCCGAAGCCGCTGACCGGTGGTGTGTCGTCAGCGGGGGCGGCCGCGGCTGGCAGGGAGGTGGGGTGCGGGGTGCTGAGGCTGAGCTCAAGCTGATCGTTCTGCCCCAGCGCCCAAGCCTCGTAGCCGCGGCGGCGAAGATCGGCGGCGAATTCGCGCGTGTAGCCATGCACGGTCAGCACGCGGCGTGGCTGCACCATTTCCACCGTTTGCAGCAGCTCGGGATAGTCCGCGTGATCGCTCAGCGGAAAGACTTCGTCCACCTGGTAGCGGTACTTCGCGCCGGGCTGCAAAGCCCAGCCGGAAAGCATGGCCGTGCGCGCCACCTTGAGCTTGCGGATCGCCAGTGAACGCGTGCCCATGGGCGGGAAGATCAGCACGTGGCCGGGCGCTTCTTTGAGATCGAACTCACGGTAGGGCGGCAGGTCTGGAATCTCCGCCGCGCAGACCTCCATGAGCTTCATCACCGAGCCGTGCAGCATGATCGGAGCCCCCGCATCGCGCAAGGCGTGGAGGATTTCCTGCGCCTTGCCCAGCGAGTAGCCCAGCAACACCGGGATGCCTTTCTCATCCAGCGTTTCGCGCACAAACTTCAGCATGGATGCCACAATGTCCGCCACCGGCGGAAAGGCGAACTGCGGCAGGCCGAAGGTCGTTTCCATGATCAGAGTGTCCGCGTGCAGCAGCTCTGCACGGCGGGCTGTGAGGCCCTGGCGCAGCTTGTAATCGCCGGTGTAGAGCAGGGTGGCACCATCGCTTTCGCGGGTCAGGTGCAGCATCGCTGAGCCCAGGATGTGGCCCGCTGGCAGCAGGCGTAAAACATGGCCGCGCCAGGCAAACGGCTCGCCAAATGCCGGCATCGCCAGCTCTCCGCTGCCTGCGCTGTAGCGCGCCTTCATGAGCCGGTGCGTCACCTCGGAGCAGATCGTGAACTTGTGCCGGGCCACATGGTCGCTATGGGCATGCGAGATGAACGCCGTGTCCGCCCCCTGCTGCGGATCCAGCCACAGGCCCGATTCCGGCAGATAGATGCTGCCCTGGCGGTGGATGACTTCAATGAGAGGTGGCGCAGCCATGTCGGGAGGAGGGTACGACTGGGAGGCTTGCAATGCGCGGGCGTTCGGCGAAATTCAGACGATGAGGCCGCCGACCGAAATGCCAGACACCGTGCAGGACTGCAAGGCGTGGACTGAAGACACCCCGGAACACGCGCTGATCGTGAGCAACATCATCGGCCTGCTGCACGAGCGCTTGAAAGGCAGGCCCTGCAAACCTTTCGGCAGCGGCCTGGGGATAACTGCTGACGGGAAGGTTGTTCACCCAGACGTAGCGGTGCTGTGTCCACCAGTGCAATGTGATTCCAGGCGGCCTGAAGCCGTGCGCAACCCTCGGGTCGTTTTTGAGGTGCGCTCGCCGGCAACAGAGGCATACGACTGGTCTGAGAAGTTTGCGCTCTATCGACAGTGCGAGGGTTTTTTGGAGTATGTCCAGCTCTCCTCAGACCGCGTCCGTGGTGAAACTTACAGCCGCAATGCCAACGACACCTTGGCTGTGAGGTTTTTGGGGCCGGATGACACGGTCCGGTTGATGAGCATTGATTGCGACATACCTCTCAGCGCCTTCTATGAAGGCATGGAAATGCTGGTGAAATAAAGGGTTGTCCAACGCTACAATACCTCACACAGTCACTTCACAAAGCAGAGCGGCTCCTCTGCATTTCCAGAAGAAATTTCTTCCGCGCATCCGAGGTCTTCTCAACCTTGGCGCATTCTGTCAGCAATTCGAGATCCAGCTCGGGAAACCAACGGCTCCGGCTCTCCCGCTGGTAGCTTTCTCCCTCAAACACAAACACCTGCAAGGCACCTTTCTGCCAGATCCAGACTTCTGGAATGGCCCAGCGCCGGTAGATTTCCAGCGTGTCGATGCCGCCGCTGGTGATGGCAATTTCGATGGCCAGGTCGGGGCGGTCCTGGCGCTGATCGCCGAAGGCATAGGATTCGTCAGGCTCCTTGCCCGCCTGCTTGATCTCGTTTCGCAGAGTGGTGCTGCCGTGAATGGTAAAGCCTAGATCCTTTGCCTCCAGCCACGCTTCCAGGACCCGGCTGACGTTTGACTTCCTGATTTCGTGTTCGAATGACGGGAACATAATCTCGATCGCGCCGTCCATGTAGGCGATACGAAAGCCACCCCGCTCCTCGCGGATGGAGTCGAGCTCCAAGTAGTCCTGCCACTCCATGCCATCCTGGACGAAGCGCGTTTCCCCCCGTCGAGGCACTTCCAGCAAGCTGAGCATTCGGGCCACAGGCGGCACCTGGTTTCGAGCGCTTGAGACCGGATTGATGGCTTCGGCGATCATAAAGAATGGAAGATAATGCCCTGGACCGGCCTGTAAAGGCTGCCATTGACACTAAAGGATAAACCCGGGGCTGCCGGGCGTATTGGTTTTCCGCCCCACCTCGTTGCCCGGCCCGCAGCCCAAGGCGAGCGCCCCGTCTTTCCCCGCTCCACCCCGTTCCGTTCCTCATGAAACCAACGATCCACGCCCTTTCACGCTTTGCCCTCTGCCTCGCCTTTGCGGCGGCCGGCACGTCTTTTGCGGCCCCGCCCAAGAAGGTGGAAGTCATTGATCCGAACGCGCCGGTCAGTTTTTACAAGCAGATTCGTCCGATCCTCCAAGGGCAGTGCCACGGCTGTCACCAGCCGGCCAAGGCGAAGGGCGATTACATCATGACGGACTTCGCCTCCCTGCTCAAAGGTGGTGAGGACGGCCACGCCATCGTGCCCGGCAAGCCGGAGGAATCCAACGTGATGAAGCTCATCACGCCCGGCAAGGACGGCAAGATTGAGATGCCCCAGAAGGCCGATCCCCTGCACGAAACCCAGGTGGCGCTGATCCGCCGCTGGATCAAGGAAGGTGCGAAGGATGACACGCCCGTTTCCGCCAAGGCCGAGTACAGCATGGACAAGCCGCCGGTGTACGTGACGGCGCCGCTCATCACCTCCATCGACTACTCGCCGGATGGCAAGTACCTGGCGGTGGCCGGTTATCATGAGGTGCTCATTCACCGCGCCGATGGCAGCGGCATTGAGGCACGTCTTGTTGGCCTTTCTGAGCGCATCCAAAAGGTCGTTTTCTCCCCCGATGGCAAGCGCCTGGCCGTCGCTGGCGGCAGTCCGGCACGTGCGGGCGAACTGCAGGTGTGGGACGTGGAGAAGAAGAAGCTCGACCTCTCCGTGCCCTACACCTTCGACACGCTCTATGGCGCAAGCTGGTCGCCCGATGGCAAGTTCATCGCCGTGGGCTGCTCGGATAACTCGGTGCGCGGCATTGATGCCATCACTGGCAAGCAGGTGCTGTTCATGGGCGGCCACAGCGACTGGGTGCTCGACACCGTCTGGGGCATGGATGGCAAGCACATCGTCTCCTGCAGCCGCGACATGGCGGTGAAGCTTACCGAAGTGGCCACCCAGCGTTTCATCGACAACATCACCTCCATCACACCCGGCGCCCTGAAGGGCGGCGTGCAGGCCCTGGCCCGCCATCCGCTGCGCGACGAAGTGCTCGTGGGTGGCGCCGACGGTGTGCCGCAGATCTACCGCATGGAGCGCATCACCAAGCGCGTGATTGGCGACAACGCCAACCTCGTCCGCAAGTTCCCTGCCATGCAAGGCCGCATCTTCGGCGTGGACTTCGCTCCTGACGGCAAGCGCATCGTCTGCGGCGCCAGCCACGACTTCAACGGCACGGTGAGCATCTTTGCCTCCGACTACGACAGCAAGATGCCGGATGCGGTGAAGAAGATCGTCGAAACGGTCAGCGGCAAGGGGCCGGAGCTCGATGAGTTCGTCTCCAAGGGCGCGACACTCATCACCACCACCGAGATCCCTGGCAGCGGCGTGTATGCCGTGAGTTTCAGCCCCGATGGCAAGACCGTGGCCGCCGCCGGTGCGGATGGCCATCTGCGCCTGATCGACGCCGCCACCGGCAAGATCGCCAAGGACCTTGTGAGCGTGCCGCTGGCGAAGAAGGAAGAACTGGCCGCCAGCGATGTGATCGTGGATGACACCATCCGCACCCAGGCAAAGCGCGACGACTTCCTGGAAGAACTGCCCAAAGGTGCCGTCGTCGTCTCGCTGGCCGTGCAGCCCGCCGCCGTGAAGATCACCAAGGCGACCGAGTACACTCAGCTCCTCATTACCGCCACGATGACCGACGGCACCTACGCCGATGTCACCCGCATGGCGAAGATCGCCCTCGAAGGCGACACCGCCATCATCGACAAACGCGGCATGGTGCGCCCTGAAAAAGACGGCCAGGCCACGGTGAAGATCACCTTCAATGGCAAGACCGCCAATGTGCCGGTGACCGTGAGCGGCATGAACGCCGCCTTTCATCCCAACTACGTTCGCGACATCATGCCCATCGTCGCCAAGATGGGCTGCAATGCCGGCACCTGCCACGGCTCCAAGGAAGGCAAGAACGGCTTCAAGCTCAGCCTGCGCGGCTACGACCCGATTTATGACGTGCTTGCCTTCACTGATGAGCTGTCCTCCCGCCGCGTCAATGTCGCCTCGCCCGAGCACTCGCTCATGCTGCTGAAGGCCAGCGGCTCGGTGCCTCACGAGGGCGGCCAGCTTTCTGTCCCTGGCGAGCTTTACTATGAAACGCTGAAGGCCTGGATTCGCAACGGTGCCAAGCTGGAGGCCGCCACTCCGCGCGTGACCCGCATCGAGCTGCAGCCGAAGAACCCAGTGATCGAAAAGATCGGCTCCCGCCAGCAGCTTCGTGTCATCGCCACCTATGCCGACGGTTATACCCGCGACGTCACCGCCGAAGCCTTCGTTGACAGCGGCAACACCGAAGTGCTGGAGACTGACAAAAAGGGCCTGGGCACCACGGTGCGCCGCGGCGAAGCCCCTGTGCTTGCCCGTTTCGAAGGCAACTATGCCGCCACCACGGTGACGGTGATGGGCGACCGCTCCGGCTTTGCCTGGAAGGAGCCGCAGAAGTATAACAAGATCGACGAACTCGTGGCGCAGAAGTGGAAGCGCATGAAGATCGAGCCCAGCGGCGTCTGCACCGATGCCGACTTCATCCGCCGCATCACCCTCGACCTCACTGGCCTGCCGCCGAGCGTTGAGGATGTGCGCCGATTCATGGCCGACACGCGCGATCAGCGCGTGAAGCGCACCGAGCTCCTGGACAAGCTCATCGGCAGCGACGCCTTCGTGGACCACTGGGCCAACAAGTGGTCCGACATGCTGCAGGTGAACAGCAAGTTCCTCGGCGCCGAGGGGGCCGTGGCCCTGCGCACCTGGATTCGCGACCAGGTGAAGAACAACACGCCGTACGACCGCTTCGCCTACAGCATCATGACCGCCAGCGGCTCCAACAAGGACAACCCCGCGGCCAGCTACTTCAAGACCCTGCGTGAACCCACGGAGATCATGGAGAACACCACGCACCTGTTCCTCGCCACGCGCTTCAATTGTAACAAGTGTCACGACCATCCCTTTGAGCGATGGACGCAGGACCAGTATTACCAGACCGCCGCCTTCTTCGCGCAGACAGACCTCAAGACCGATCCCACCAGCGCCGGCCGCACCATCGGCGGCACCGCGGTGGAGGGTGCCAAGCCCTTGTTTGAAATCATCAGCGACAAGAAGACCGGCGACGTGACCCACCTGCGTACGCAGCAGATCGCTCCCGCCGTGCTGCCCTTCCACAAGGACCTCGAATCGCCCACCGCCAAGACCCGCCGCGAGCAGTTCGCTTCCTGGCTCACCTCGCCGGACAATGACTTCTTTGCCATGAGCTATTCCAACCGCATTTGGGGCTACCTCACCGGCACCGGCGTGATCGAGCCGCTGGATGACATCCGCGCCGGCAACCCGCCCACCAATCCGGAGCTGCTGCAGTATTTAACCAATGAGTTCGTGCAGAGCGGCTTCAACGTGCGCCACCTCATGCGCATCATCTGCGAGAGCCGCACCTACCAGCTCGCCATCGAGACCAACAAATGGAACGCCGATGACAAGATCAACTACAGCCACGCCAAGGCCCGCCGCCTGCCGGCCGAGGTGCTCTTTGATGCCGTGCACGCCGTCACCGGTTCCGCGCCTAACATTCCCGGTGTGGCGCCTGGCACCCGCGCCGCCCAGCTTGCCGATGCGCAGGTGAAGCTGCCAGACGGTTTCCTGGGCAACTTCGGCCGCCCGGTGCGCGAGAGCGTGTGCGAGTGCGAACGCAGCAACGACGTGAACCTCGGCCCTGTCATGGCCCTCATGTCCGGCCCCACTGTCGGCGATGCCATCAGCGACTCCAAAAACGCCATCGCCAAGCTGACCCTTGCCACGCCGGATGACCGCAAGCTGGTGGACGAGATCTTCATGCGCATCCTCAACCGCCCGGCCACACCGAAGGAAATCGATGCCGCACTGGCCTCCATGCAGGGCATGGATGTGGAGAACAAGACCATCACCGCCCAGCTCGCCGCCAAGGAAACCGAGCAGAAGCCGGTGATCGACAAGGCCGAAGCCGACCGCCAGGCCGCCATCACCACCTCGAAGAAGGCGCTGGATGATTACACCGCGAAGACCGCTCCCGATGTGGCGAAGAAGACCGCTGCCCGCGCCGCGGCGGTCAAAAAGGCCGAGGCCGCCGTGAAGAGCGTCGCCGATGCCTCGATGCCCGCCCAGGCCGCCTGGGAAGAGCATGTGGACCTGAGCACCGAGTGGATTCCGCTCGACCTCGCCATTGGCAAGTCCACGGGCGCTGAGAAGCTGGAAAAGCTGGCCGATGGCTCCATCCTCGCCACCCCGCTGTCAGAAAGCCGCATCGTGCCCGGCAACTACAACCTCTCCGCCAAGACCATGCTCACCGGCATCACCGCCATCAAGCTGGAAGCCCTGCCCGACAACAGCCTGCCTTCCAACGGCCCCGGCCTTGCCCCCGATGGCAACTTCGTTCTCACTCAGTTCACCGTGCAGGCCAACCCTGGCGATGTGAAGCGCACCAAGAAGCGCGCCGGCCAGGTGCAGCTTGTGAAGGCTCGCGCGGACTTCACCCAGGCGAACTTCGATGTGAGTCTCGCCCTCAAGGTCGGCAACCGCGACCGTGGCTGGGCGCTGTCGCCCGATGCTGGCTACCGCCATGAGGCGATCTTCGAACCCAAGGAGCCTATCGGCTTTGAAGGCGGCACCACGCTGGCTTTTTCCCTGGGCCAGACCTTCCAGGGCGGCAAGTACAACATCGGCCATTTCCGCCTGTATGTGACCACCGGCCCTGTCATCCGCTTCGGTGCTTCCAAGGACATTGTCGAGGCCGTGAAGACGCCTGCCGCCAAGCGTACCAAGGCCCAGTCCGCGCTGCTGCATGATGCCTTCCTCGCCCAGTACCGCGATTTCCAGGCTGGTGAGCGCACGCTTGCTGCCGCCAAGCGCCCCCTGCCTGCCGATCCGCAGATGGTGGACCTGAAGCAGAAGTACGATGTCGCCCAGAAGCCGATCATGATCGATCCCAAGCTGGTGCAGCTCCGCCGCGATGCAGGCCTCAGCCAGGACCAGTTCTCTAACAAGCGGCTTACCGCCGCGCAGGACCTGGCCTGGGCGCTGATCAATTCGCCTGCTTTCCTGTTCAATCATTGAGGACTTGCATGCTTCGGTCATCCTTCCTTGGGGCCCTTGTGGTGGTCACTGCGGCCTTGCAGGCTGCGGAGCCCATCAAGGTGGCCTGTGTCGGCGACAGCATCACCAAGGGCGTGGGAACACGCGATCCGGTCACGGCCAGCTATCCCGCCCAGTTGCAAAGGCTGCTGGGGCCCGGCTATGAGGTGCAGAACTTCGGCGTTGGCGGCCGCACCATGCTGCGCAAGGCGGAGCCTTTGGATCACCACCGCGCGCTGAAAGCCCAGCCATCGGTGGTCGTCATTGCCCTGGGCACCAATGATTCGAAGACCAAAACCTGGGCCGGGCACAAGGGTGAGTTCATCGCTGACTATGTCGCCATGGTGAAAGAGTTCCAGGCGCTGCCAGGCCATCCCGTTGTCTGGGCCTGCCTGCCGCCGCCGGCGTTTCCTGGCAACTGGGACATCACAGAGACTGTCATCCAGGATGAGGTCATCCCCGCCGTCCGCAAGGCCGCGGAGACGGCTGGCATCCAGGTCATCGATCTGCACACGCCTCTGCTCCAGAGCAAGGCCCTGTTCCCCGACACCGTGCATCCCAACGAAGAAGGTGCCGGGCGCATCGCCAGCCTCGTGGCTGCGGCGATTGCGAAACATTGAACTTGCCCCAATCCTCCTCAACATGATCCGTCCTCTCGCTCTGCTCTCCCTCGGCGCCCTGCTGCTTGCGCAAGTTCACGCTGAAACCAAGGCCCCCGCAAAGCCCGAAGTGAAGCTGCCGCCGGGCATCAAGCTGGAGCGTGACATCTCCTACATCCAGGGCGGCGACGAATCCCAAAAGCTCGATCTGTACCTGCCGGAAAAGCCTGCGGATCATCCGCTGCCGCTCATCGTGCACATCCACGGCGGCGGCTGGCGCGCTGGCAGCAAGTATCCCTGCCCGGTGGCGCTTTCGGTGTACAAGGGCTATGCGGTGGCAAGCGTGGAGTACCGTTTCAGCCAGAAGGCAATCTTCCCCGCGCAGATCCAGGACTGCCAGGCTGCCATCCGCTGGCTGCGCGCGCACAGCAAGGAATACAACTTTGATACTACCCATGTCGGGGTGGTCGGCTCCTCGGCCGGCGGCCATCTTTCCGCGTTGGTCGGCACTTCTGGTGGCAAGAAAGCCTTTGCCCCCATCGGTGGCAATGAAGACCAGCCCGACAGCGTGCAGGCCGTGTGCGATTACTTTGGCCCGGCGGATTTCACCACCGTGGTGCAGCAGGCGGCGGAGGACAAGAACGCACGCAACATCTTCAAGTTCAACACGCCCACGGATCCCTACTCCTGCCTCACCGGCGCGAACCTGGATGACAAAACGAAGAGCGAGGCCGTGAGCCCCGTGCACTACGTCAGCAAGGACAGCCCGCCCTTCCTCATCCTCCACGGCACCTATGACAACCTGGTGCCTTTCGCCCAAAGCCAGGAGCTCACCGCCGCGCTCAAGGGAAAAGGCGTCGAGGCCTGGCTGCAACCTCTCCCTGGCGCCGGCCACGGCGGCCCGGGATTTAACAAGCCCGCGCTCCTCGGCCTGGTCGGGGCTTTTTTTGACAAGTACTTGAAGGGAACGGACGCAAAGATCGCCGTTGTCCCCGAAGACCAGGCGGCCGTGCCGCCGCCTGGCAAGCCGGCGGCTAAATAGGGACAGTTCATTTCGCGAGGGGTCTGTTGGAAAGGGCAGAAAATGGACGCCAATGCAATCGCCGACGTAGCTCGCCAAACGCTGGCGGGAACCTTGTCATTCCCTGAGGTCGTTAGCCGGTTGCTGGTGGCCGGCGTGGAATATTACCATGTAGATTACATCGGTTTAAAAAAGACCTTTTATGGTGCCAGCGGCGAGGTGGTCGTGACGCCCATCAACTTTGAAGGACTGCCGGCTGTTGCTGCGGAGTTTTCACTTCAGGCGATACAGGCTGATATTTTGGACAGCCAGCAAAACGGTCAGAAGTACCGGGACTTCACCCGCCGGGCCATGAAAGCAGGAGTGCAGGGCTACTTTGCCTTCCTTCGCGGGAAGCGAGTGACCTACCTTGGCCGCCAAGGCGATCAACACACGGAATGGTTTCCTGGCGCGGATGCGCTGCCATTGACGGATTGAAGCACGCAGGAAGCGAATGCGCTTCCCCCAAAGCTATCCCTTCCAGGATTGCCACTGAATGCAAAAGAGCACCTTCGTTCCCGGCACTGGTACAAACTGCATGCCCAGGGTGTTCACAAAGGAATGTTCCTTGGTGGCCGCGGCGGGGCTGGTGTTGTTGAACGGCATGTCTTCCGCCGACGCGCACAGGGTCGTTAGAAAGGAGAGGGAAAGGAAGAAACGCCGGCTCATGATCGAGAAGCACAGATGGAGCTGGTTCTGCTGCTACACTCAGCAAGTTGATATTTTTGGTCCCAATTGGATCGAAGCCTAGTTTCGTTTTAACGGGCCGTTTCGAAACTTGCAATCCCGTGCATCACCAGTTCCGTAAGCCATAGAGCCTTGTTGTCTCTTTAACGGAAAGGAACCTATCATGCCTCCCCATGCAGAAACTCCCGCCAATGAACCGGGCCCTGCCGCCGGCGACAAGCCATCGGCCGCTGTTGAATCACCACCGGCCCATCCGAAGAAGGGTTCCAAGCTGCCGCTCATTGTCATTGGCTTGATTGTGGTGGCGGCTTTTGTGATCTGGGGCGTGCCGGCGATCAAGGAAAGCCTGGACACGGTCTCCACCGACGACGCCTATGTGAACAGCCACCTCACTTTTGTGGCTCCGCGCGTGGGCGGCCAGGTGGCGCGGGTGCTGGTGGATGATAACAACCGCGTACGCAAAGGCGACCTGCTGGTGGCTCTGGATGATGAGCCGTACAAGGTGCAGCTCGCGGTGAAGCAGTCCTTGGTGGATTCCGCGCAGGCGGACCTGGATGCGGCCAAAATGGCGGTGCGCGGCCAGGTGGCGCAAGCACGCAGCTTGCGGTTCAAATTGAGCCATGCGATTGAGGATGTGAACGGCCAGGCGGCGCTGCTGCGGGCGCGGGTGGCGACCTTGGAACAAAGCAACGCGGCGCTGGCCCTGGCAAAGACGGAGTTGGACCGCTCCAAGGGCCTGCTGGCCAGCCGGGCGGTGAGCAAAGAGGAGTTCGACCAGCGCGATGAAGCTGTGAAATCCGCGCAGGCGCAGCAAAGCCAGATGCTGGAAAATGTGTATCAACTGCGCGTCTCGCTAGGCCTGCCCGCCAAGCCGCCGGAAGGACAGGACCTGGCCACCGTGCCTGCCGACCTGGAGCAGACGGTTTCTTCAGTGAAGCAAGTACAGGCCGAGTTGCTGCAGGCCGCGGCGAGCCTGGGCATCCTGCCCTCCTCATATGAACTGAGTCCCAAGGACATGCTGGAGGAGTTCATCAAGAAAGACCCGCAAGGCAATATCGACCGCATCTATGACAAGGTGGCGAAGGAAGCCCCGGCGGCCAAGCAGGCGGCGGCCAAGCTGGAGCAGACTCAGCGCGATCTGGCCCAGGCGAAGCTCAATTTGAAATACTGCGAGGTGCGGGCTGAAATCGACGGCGTCATCACCCGCCGCAACGTCAACCCAGGCAACAACGTCCAGTCAGGTCAGAACCTGATGGTGATCCGCTCGCTGTCTGAAATCTGGGTGGATGCGAACTTCAAAGAAACCGAGCTGGCCAGCCTGCGCATTGGTCTTCCCGTGGACCTGCGGGTGGACATGTACGGCAAGAAGAAGGAGTTCAAGGGCCGCATCTCCGGCTTCACCATGGGCACGGGCTCCACGCTGGCACTGCTGCCCGCGCAGAACGCCACGGGCAACTTCATAAAGGTGGTGCAGCGTTTGCCGGTAAGGATTGATTTGATCGATTACAACCCGGACAAGGATCCCCTGTTCGTGGGGTTGTCCGTTGAGCCGCATGTGCTCATCAAGGAGGCGCCCGCCGGGCCGAATGCCGGTGGCTACCTGCAACCCCTCGCACCCGCTGCCGCCACTCCCAAGCCGTGAGCGCCGTCGCCACCGCCTCCGCGCATGATCTTGCGCCTGCCGTGCCGGCACGGCGGCGTACGCTGAATCCGTGGATCATCGCCCTGGCCGTGGTGGTGCCCACGTTCATGGAGGTGCTGGACACAACGATTGCCAATGTGGCCCTGCGCTACATCGCAGGCGGACTTTCGGCCACGGTAAGCGATGGCGAGTGGGTGATCACCAGCTACTTGGCGGCCAATGCCATCATCCTGCCGCTCACCGGCTGGATTTCCGCGCACCTGGGCCGGCGGCGCTACTTCTTGATTTCCATCGCGGTCTTCACCCTGGCCTCGATGCTCTGCGGTATGGCCACCAGCCTGGGCCAGTTGATCTTCTTCCGCGTGCTGCAAGGCCTGGCTGGCGGCGGCTTGCAGCCCTCCAGCCAGGGCGTGCTGCTGGACAGTTTCCCTCAGGAAAAGCAGGGTTCGGCGATGACGCTCTTTGGCATCGCGGCGCTCATTGCTCCGATCCTCGGGCCGACACTGGGCGGGTGGATCACCGACCACTACTCCTGGCGCTGGATCTTTTACATCAACGGCCCCGTGGGTCTGCTCGCCTTGGGCGCTTGTGCCGCTGTTCTGAAAGACCCGGACTACCTGGTCAAGGAACGGGAGGAACTCAAAAAGAAGCCGCTGAACTTTGACTCCATCGGACTCGGCCTGCTGGTCATCACCATGGTGTGCTGGGAGGTGCTGTTGAGCAAAGGCCAGGAGTGGGACTGGTTCGGTGATTCCTTTGGCCGCGTGCAGGTGTTAGGTTCGCTGTTTGGGCTGGGGCTTGTTGCTTTGATCTGGCGGGAGCTCACCATCGCGGCACCTGTGGTGAACTTCCGGCCGCTGGCGGAGCGCAACCTCGCTTCGGTCTCCATCATCACCTTCTGCGCCTTTGGCGTGCTGTACGGCAGCACCACCATGCTGCCGGGCCTGTTGCAGTCGCTCTTCGGCTACGATGCCACACACTCCGGCCTCGTGATGAGCCCGGCGGGCATTGCCTCGGTGATGTTCCTGCCGATCATCGGCGGCCTGCTGGGGCGGGGGACGGATGCGCGCTGGATGATCGGCGCGGGATTGATCACCATGTCGATAGGCAACTACTGGATGGCGCAGATGAACCTGGACATGAGTCCGCGCCAGGTGATCTGGCCGCGCATCGTGATGATTGTGGGCCTGTCCTCCATGTTTGCTCCTTTAAACGTGGCGGCCTATATCTACACCCCGCAACGGCTGCGTGGAGCGGCGATTGGACTTGTTAGCCTCCTGCGCAATGAAGGCGGCAGTGTTGGCACCTCGTTGGCGCAGACCCTCCAGGAGCGGCGTACCATCTTCCACGGCACACGCCTGGTGGACCAGCTCGACCCCTTGAACCCGGCGGTGACTTCGTTCTCCCATGACTCGCTGCCTGCCTTTGTTCAGCAGACCGGCGATCCAGTCTCTGCCCAGCAGATGGTGTGGCAAAACCTCGAAGGCCTGCGCCAGCAGCAGGCCTCGGCCCTGGGCTTCTTCGACACGTTCTGGTTCTTCGCGATTCTCGGGTTCTCTCTGGTGCTCTTGATTCCGCTGATGAAACGCTCTGTGGCCGAGAAGGGTGCGCACATTTCGGCGGAGTAGGGGCCGCTATTTGCCCCTTGGCTTGGCGAGCCGAGTGGATCACAAATACCGCGACCAAGCTTGTGCGGTAAGGAAAAGAGAAACGAGTGTCAGAGTGACCATCACTACGCCGGACAGCACTATTCGCTGCCCCAAGCGCATCGCCAGCAAGGCCAGAGCAAGAGAGCCCGCCGACACAATGGCGAATTGATATTCACCGATAAGCTGACGCTGTGCACAACACTCAGGCAGTTGCATTATTGAGGCAATAAAGAAGAGGCACGACGCCCACATAAGCCACTTGGCGCGTTGATGGCAGGCCGGACTGTGCATTGAAACCTGAGCATAGATCCACAACGCCACAAACGGACACAAAGGAACAATGGAATACCGCCAGGCAAATCTAGCGGCTTCCTGGATGTCGTACTGGCTCACCTGCCCAGGTTACTCCAGCGTCGCGGCACCGTCGAGCAGCTCCACGCGCAGGGCCTTGAGGTCGCCGGCATCGCGAGTCACCACAACGGTGACAAGGTGGCTGCCGGCTTTGAGGTCGAGGGCGGTCTCGGGCTTGAGGTCTTTCACTTCTTCCTTGTCCACCACAACGATGACGCCCTTGGTTTCGTTGAGGCCGAGCTTCACCTTGCCGTCGGCGTTCAGCTTCAGGCCGAACTGGGCGATTCTGGGGAACCAGGGGTACATCTTGGCGGCAGCAGGCAGATCGCCAAGCGGCAGTTCTCCGTTCACCTGGCTGTAGCTGAGCTGCCAGGGGAACTTGTAATTGCGGTCGTTGAGGTTCGGCAGGCCGTCATGGCGCACATGGTCCACATCGGCCTGCTCCATCAGGCCCATGGTGCGCCAGGTGCGCACGTACTTGTTAGGCGCGATCTTGAACGCGCCTTCCTTGCCGAGCTGGCTGAGGAAGCTCACGAGATCGAGGAACTCGTCCTTGCGCAGGCCGGCGGTAAGGCCAGGGGGCATCATGCTCACGGGGCTGATGATGCGGCTGGCGATCTGGGACTTGGCCACCTTTTGCATCTGGTTCGCAGGGTCGCGGATGACCACTTCTTCATTGCCATCCTGCACCAGGCCGCCGCTGACCACGCCGCCGTCCTTCTTGGTGACGACGATCATGTGGTAGCCCTCTTTGATTTTGGCGCTGGGGTCGAGGATCGATTCGATGAGGTAGTCGATGGGGGCGCTGGCACCGATGCTCACAAGGTTGGGCCCGATCACGCCGCCGGCATCGCCGATGGCGTGGCAGGTCATGCACAGGAGCTGCTGGCGGCGGAACACGGCCTCGCCGCGCTTCGGATCGCCTTCGGCCTTCACCTTGGCGACCATGGCGGCCAGGTCATCGCCGGTGGGCATGTGATCCACGGGCTTCACCTTGCCGGCCACCTTCAGCGCATCTGCCAGCGGGCCTTGGACGCCGCGAGTGGTGGCCATGCGGATGCCTTCCACAGCCACGGTTTCAGGGATGGTTTTGCCTTGCAGTTCCTTGGCCAGCACGCCGGGGAGCTGCTTGTTCTTGAGGAAGGCGTTCATTACCGCGCTGGCCTGGGCCGGGGCAGGGGTGCCGGATAGGAATTCCACGGCGTGCTTGGCTGCGAGGTTAGGAGCCACGCTGGTAAGACCGTCGATGCACAAGACCTTCAGTCCGGCATCTGGGGATTCGCGGAAGAGCTTGTCGAAAAGATCGCGTGTCTTCGGACCACCAAGGGCGGTGAGGCCGCGCAGGGCACCGTCTTTGATCGGGGCGATGGTGGCGGCATTGGTGAGCAGCTTGACCAAGGTGTCGCGGGCGCTTTCCACCTTCCAGTAACCAGCGAGGAAGGTAGCGTGATGAACGACCTCGGGCTTGGCGCTGGCGAGCCAGGCGGTGACGGTCGCTTCAGCGTCTTCCGGCACGATGTGACGGGTGCTGCCGGCCTTCATGAGGGCTTCCATCAGGCCCACGACATTGGCGGCCATGGCGGGATCATTCACCATCGCGGCCATTTCCTTCGCCTGTGCGGCATCAGCGGCATCACCAGCGACGGCGAGCACGGCGGCAGCATCATCGGCGCTGAGCTTGCCGGACTTGAGGGCGGCAAAGAGCGGCGGCAGCGCATCGCTGCGGTTGGTGCTCTTCAGCGCATAGACGAGGTGCTTCGGATTGGTGATCTTCAGCGTGCCGTTTTGCACCGCAGGCATCCAAATCTCCGCCTGCTCGCGAGCGATTTGCTCCAGTACGAAATCGAGGTTGTCATCCATCGGCTTGTCGAGCACGCGCAGGGCCAGATGGAAGGCGGCGGGGGACTTCATGTCCATCAGCACGGCGAGGGACCATAGGCGCACCTGGGCATTGTCATCGGCCACGGCCTTTTCCAGCACGGGCATGGCATCGGGCAGCTCGTTCCAGCGGTGGCTGAGGATGCGCAGCGCGGCGGCACGGGCGCGTGGATCGGAGGAGGCCCAGACACTGTGCCAGAGCTTCGGCGAGAACTGGTTCACACACTCGCGGGTCCATGCCAGTTCCAGCAGGTCATGCTCAACAGGGTCTCCCTTGTCCAAGGGCGACGGAGGCACGGTAACTACACGGGAGGAGGTAAGCACGATGGTGGTTGGCGTACCCAGCTTCTCGGTGGCCGATACCTCGACAGGCTTGCCATAGTTGAGAGAGGCTGCGTCCTGCGCCTTTCTCCCAGCAAGGGTGGCCTCAACGGCGGTGTCCAAGGCGGGAATCACGGCAGCCGCTCCACGGTCGCGCAGCTCGCGCTTGGCGAAATGGCGCACGTATTTGCGGGGCGACTTGAGCATTTCCAGCAGCTCTGGCACCGGTTTGCCGACGATCTCAGGCCAGGCTTCAGCGGCATGGCCTTTGAGCGTGAGACGCCAGACGCGGCCGTGCTCGTGGTCGCGGCGCGGGTCGCGGAAATCGACTTCGCCGTGCTGGATGATCGGGTTGTACCAGTCGGCGATGTAGAGCGCGCCATCGGGCCCGAACTTCACATCGATGGGGCGGAAGGCGATGTGGTTGGAGGCCAGCACATCCTTCTCCTGCTTGGCGATGTAGCCGCTGCCATCGGGCGTGAGGGTGAAGCGGTTGATGCGGCCGCCGCGGAAGTCGTCCTGGATCACCGTGCCCTGCCAGTCGGCGGGCCAGGCGGGATCATCGACGATCTCCATGCCCGCCTGCTTCGGCTGGCCGGGGCTCATGCCGTGAACGATGCGCTTGGCACCAGGAGAGGTGGTAAAGACGCTGCCGGGGAAGATGTAGTTCACGCCCTCGCTGCCTGCGCCGTCGGCGGCGAAAGACTGGCCCCAGCGGTCGAATTCAAAGCCCCAGGGATTGATCAGGCCCTTGCTGATATACTCCAGCCGGCGTGTCTCCGGGCGGAACTCCCACACGCCGCCGCCCATGAGATGGCGCACTCCCCAGGGGGTCTCGATATGGCTGTGGATGTAGATCGATTGCAGGAAGTACAGCAGCCCCTCGGGGCCGAAGCGCATGGTGTGCAAAAGGTGGTGCGTGTCCTCCGTGCCGAAGCCGCTGAGGATGACCTTGCGCTCGTCGGCCTTCAGGTCACCGTTCGTGTCCTTGAGGAAAAGCACCTCGGTGGAGTTCGCCACATACGCGCCGCCATCGCCCGGGATCACGGCGGTGGGAATGTGAAGGCCGTCGGCAAAGACCGTCGCCTTGTCGGCCTTGCCCGTGTGCTTGGTGTCTTCCAGCACCACGACTTGGTCCTGGGCTTCCTGACCGGGCTTGATATGCGGGTAGGTGGTGCTGCTCACCACCCACAAGCGGCCCTGCGCATCGAAGTTCATCTGCACCGGCTTCTGGATCATCGGATCCCCGGCGAACAAGTTGATCTCAAAGCCCTCGGGCACCACGAAGGCGGCCTTTTCCACCTCGGGATCGGCACTGGGGATGTCGGCCAGTGATTTAGGTTGTGCGGCTTGAAGGCATGATACGCAAGCAAGCAGAAAAACGGGCAGGAAGTGACGGAGCATGATGATGTAAAAAGATGAAGGTAGACTATAAAAATCAGCAAGTGGACAGAACCCCGTGCGTTCGGTCAAACCGCCGGGCCTCAAGGTCACTATGTCGTATCATGATCGAGTAGGAGCCTGCGTCCCAAATGTTGAACCCCACTTTAAAGTTTGAATCGATCCATAGGAAGGAACACCACTTGTCCATTGCCGCCCGAACTTCATCCTGATGCTGTTCGTAAAACAGGATCTTGTCCCGCAGGGAAAGCAACCGCTCAGCATGCTCAAGGAGCCCTTTGTGTTGTGCTTCTGCTATGTTACGATCAAAAATCTCGATGGATTTTGGGTGAAAAACGATTTCAGGCAGTCCTAGGTCAATTAGGGCCACATCTTCTAACTGGGAGCCCCGGTCACGTGATTGGTAGCCAAAAAGTTTGCCGGCCATTTCTTCGCGCTCGTGAATGCCCGAAAGCAAAGATAGAAGCTTCAGATCGCGGTCGAGTGTGTCCTCTCTCCCGTCCTCCAAATCATACCAAAACGAGTCGTCGAGCCCAGGCGTGCCGATGCCATGAACAATGGAAAGGGAATGAGGCACGAGGTTCTCATGCAATGAAACCGGGCAAGGTGTGCGAGCCAGGCCAGTCAAATCTGGAGCCCACGCCAACTGGTGTTTGACGTCAATGGACTCCTCGTCATTGCCCGCGAAAAAATAGAGCATTCCTTCCGCTGGAAGCCCGTGCTTTGCTTGGGGATCTATCTCGGCCAAGTTAAGCTGAAGCACAAAGGTAAGGCAGCCGATCTCTCCGCTGTCCGTTTCGCCTTGCGGCCATGCCATGCCAAGCGGAAAATCTGGGAGGCCGCCCATCCGGCTGCGTCCCAGAGTTTGATCACCTTCCTTGTCGATCTGAAGATAAAGGCACTCTGTGGCTACGGCTCGAATTCGGTCCTGATCTGAACTCGAATAGCCACAGGCTTGCAAAGCTTCGTCGAGCTTGCAGGCAAGTGTTTCGGGCAATGGTGATTTCGAAGCCACGGGTGAGGGTAACAAAAAGGGTCCCGGCGCTTCCTCAAGGCCGCTTGGCGCTGGCCAGGGCTGCGGCCTTCAGGTCCTGGATCTTCTTGTCGGCCTCAGCGATCAGAGGGTCGAACATGGGGATCTCCTTGGCATTCTGCCCTTGCTCATGTTTGCGGAAGCCGAAGAGATAGGTCTCGTTCTGCGGGCGCCAGCGGTCAAAGAACAGGGTATCCTTGGCCAGCACCTGCTTGCGCAGGGATTCGAAAGTGGAGGGTGAGACATCGGGCACCTTCAGCCCAAGGCCAGCGATGAGTTTGCCGATCAGCTTCTGGTAGCCTTCCTGCGTGTGATGGATGCCGTTTTCCGTCAGCGGATGCGCGGGCACGCCGGGTTGGGGAACCCCCCCCATGGCGGCGAACCAATCGACAAAGAAAACCTTCTGCTCGCTGGCAAACTTGGCCAGATCGCCGCTCAACCGGGCAAGGTGCTGGTTCGCCTGGGTCTGGTCCGGCAGCGGAGCGGGCAAATTCTCCAGAGGCGGCGGAGTGGCAATGATTAGGCGAACGCCGGGCGACTTTTCCCGGATCAGATCGAGCAGCGCACGGTAGCCGGCAAGGAAGGCCGGCACGTTTTCCATCGGCTCATGCGCCAGATTTTCGCCGTAGCAAAGGATCACCACACTGGGCTTGATCATCTCCAGGTGGCCGGTCAGGCGTTGCAGGCCTTCTTCTGGCGGGCCGAAATACGAGCGCGCCTGGCCAAACACTGTGTCGCCGCTCCAGCCCAGGTTGCGCACCGTCACCTTCGTGGCATCGCCCAGCGACAAGTCGAGCGAGCTCTCCAAATAACCGTAGCGCTGCTCGCGCTCGATCACCGTGCTGCCCAGCAGCACAATGGTGTCTCCGTCCTTGAAGGCGAAACCAGTGTCCGCACCAGCAGCCGGGGCAGGACTGGAAAAGGAGAAAAGAGCGAGGGCCGCGAAGGCGGTGAACGAAAAGTCCCGACGTGTCATGGGGTGCAAATGGAGCAGGATGGAAAATAATGTCCAGAAGCAAACGCCCCGGACGAACACGCTATTGCGTGACAGTCCGGCGAGCGAAAAAGGGGCCGCCTCAAGCCGGCGTGACCTCGGTCATTGCCGTGGCAGCCTTGCCGTTCCTGCCACTGTATCCAATGCACAGCACCGCACCGGCGGTGAGCACGCAGAGCGAGCCGGAGATCAAGAACGCATGGTCGTAGGCCCCCTCGCTGGTACGAATCCAGCCCGCTCCCCACGCCGCCATCGCCGCTCCCACCTGATGTGCGGCCACGATCCAGCCAAACATCAGGCCCACCCGTTCGCGGCCAAAGACCTTGGCCGTCAGCGCCACCGTGGGCGGTACGGTGGCGATCCAGTCCAGGCCGTAGAACACCGCAAAGATCGACAGCCGGTGCGTGTCTGGTGCAAAGGCACCGGGCAGAAACAGCAACGACAGGCCGCGCAGGCCATAGTAAACGAAGAGCAGCCAGCGGTTGGAGAAACGGTCCGAAAGCCAGCCCGAGCCAGTGGTGCCGATGAGGTCAAAGATGCCCATCACCGCCAGCAATCCCGCCGCCTGCACTTCCGGCATGCCGTGATCCATGCACGCCGGGACCATATGTGTACCAATCAGGCCGTTGGTGCTCGCGCCGCAGATGAAAAAGCTGCCGGCCAGCAGCCAGAAATCCAGAGAGCGAACTCCCGTCGCCAGCGCACCGAGGGCATCGGTAAAAGGATTCGCACGGGAGGGTGCAGTCACCGGCTCATTGTCTGGCTGCCCATAGGGCCGCAGGCCGAGCTGGACCGGATTGTCGCGCATCAAGAACCAGATCAAGGGCAGCACCAGCAGCAGCACGACGGCGACTGTCAGCACCGCGTGCCGCCAGCCGTGGTTTTGCACCAGCCAGGCCAGCAGCGGCAGGAAAAGAAGCTGCCCCGTGGCCGTGCTGGCGGTGAGCGCACCAAGCACGAGCCCGCGCTGCGAGTGAAACCAGCGGTGCACCACGGAGGCTCCCAGCACGATGGCCGTCATGCCCGTGCCGCAGCCCACCAGCACGCCCCACAGCAGCACCAAGTGCCCTGGCGACCGCATTAAAGTGGTGAGCGAAACTCCCGTGGCCACCAACAGGCAGGCCGTCAGCATCACCCGCCGCGGACCAAAGCGGTTGATGAACCCTGCTGCAAAGGGCCCGATCAACCCGTACAGCAGCAGGTTCACCGACACGGCAAAGGAGATGGTCGTGCGTGACCAGCCAAACTCATGCTCCAGCGGCACCATCAGAATGCCCGGTGTGGACCGCACCGCCGCACCCACGATCAGCGTGAGGAACGTCACTGCCGCGATCACCCAGGCGTAGTGGAAACGTAGAGCGGAGGCAGGCGGCGGAGGCATGGAAGGGAGGATGAAGGTTGGGTTAACGATACGGTCAGGGCGGGCGGCAGGGGGCAGCCGAACTCGTGAGCCAGATGGCAATCTCTCCATCGTGAGACCCTGACCTCAGCCACCCTTGGGACTTTCCAAGTTGTCGCCTCGGCCGTTCCTCGTTAGGCTTTGCCTCCCTTTCTTTCAGATCCCATGGCACTCCACGACCTGCGCATCCTTGTTACCGGCGGAGCTGGCTTTATCGGCTCCAACCTCGTGCATTACCTGCTGGGATCGGCTGGAACGGAGCAGGGCGTGAACGTCACCAAGGTGGTGACGCTGGACAAGCTGACCTACGCGGGCAATCTCTCCAGCCTCGCGGGCGTGAAAGACGATACGCGGCATGTGTTTGTCCAGGGCGACATCCTGGATGGCGCACTAGTGAGCCGGCTGCTGCGTGAGCATGACATCAATGCCGTGATGCACCTGGCCGCGGAAAGCCATGTGGACCGCAGCATTGATGGACCGGAGGACTTCATCATGACCAACTTCGTCGGCACTTTCCGCCTGCTGGAGGCGGCACGCGCCTGGCACAAGGAACGCAGCGCGGCAGGCCGCATCGACTTCCGCTTCCTGCATGTGAGCACCGACGAAGTCTTCGGCTCCTTGAGCCCCACCGATCCGGCCTTCAGCGAGACCACGCCCTATGCGCCAAACAGCCCCTACTCCGCCAGCAAGGCAGGCAGCGACCACCTGGCGCGCGCCTATGTGCACACCTACGGCCTGCCGGTGGTGACAACCAACTGCTCGAACAACTACGGTCCTTATCAGTTTCCTGAGAAGCTCATGCCGCTCATGATCCAGAAGGTGCTGCAAGGCGATAAGCTGCCGGTGTACGGCGACGGAACCAATGTGCGGGACTGGCTGTACGTGGGCGACCATTGCTCGGCGATTCGCCGCGTCTTGGAAGCGGGACGTCTGGGCGAGGTCTACAACGTGGGTGGC
>OUNM010200860.1_pt1 | contig 47428 bp, 30 predicted proteins | sample 1769961 | NCBI WGS metagenome assembly OUNM01 (sample SAMEA3914820, study PRJEB12502) | metagenome | biome: forest; material: soil | place: USA | collected 2012-03-12 | depth 0.3 m
AATGATGCGAGGAGTCGGAAGGCCGCCGGCGAGGGAGGTGCGGAGGAGCTGGCCTCGGCGACGACTGCTAGGAGCAAGGCGTCAGGAAGCTGCTGCTGTGCTTGTGGGACGCCCGTGTCAGTGCCGGCTATGCTGGTTTGCGTGAACAAGGTAAGCCACTTTTATTTTCTGAGGTCTATGGACGCTAATAGGTCTCTCTTGTCAAGGAGTGCGAGAACCGTCTCTACCACGACAGTTGTGTGGGGAATCCGGAGGAGGCGGTGGCCAACAGAAAGCACTGGAAGTGCAAGGCATGCTTGTAGATTTGGGGAAGGGGGGAAGACACGGGTTGCACAAGATAATGGGAACGAGCGAGAGAGGGCAAGCCAGAGGCAGAGGTGATAATCGGATGGATGACAGTATTGTAGATACGAGATAGTTAAGACTGGAGAGGAATGAAGTGTAATTTAATAAGGAACATGGCAGGTGTGCTTTTCCTTTCCCTCTTTCTCACGGAGGCTGGACGCAGCCTAGGAGCAATGTGCCAGATGTAGTGCGCGTGCAACACACTTCGGAATTGAGACTAACGTAGATGATAGACAGGCGTGGGCGGGCCACCAAAAATAAACAAAACAGCCTCTGCAGCAGCTGGAGCTGCCCCTTCGGAGGTTAAACCTGTCAACGTTCAGAATCTTCACAGCAAAAGATCAGCCGTCTGCTTATGACACCTAGAGCGGGCCAACAACGAGAGAGGCAAGAATATGACCACTAGCAGAGAACGGGCTTGAAGTGTGTAGAGAGAACAAGACTGACTGCTTATTTAATAACGCAGCCCTCACGACGGGCTCGGGACAAACAGTGATATTTGGTCTGTCTTTCTCTCCAACCTCACCAGCATCCTAAGTGTACATTCCCTCAAGCCCAATTGTTACAATTGCACCTAAACGCCCAAGTCTGCTGCCAAAACTCCACCAAACCCTCGAGTTATCAAAAACAGTCTCACAACTCTTTCCCGAGCCCTACTTCCGCCCCCTCTCCTTCTCCCGCTCGCCTCGTCTTTCTTCCTCCCTTCGCTGCCTCTTCCGGCTCTCCTGCGCGATCATATCACTCAGGTCATCCTCATAGGCCGTCTTGTTCCACTGGGCGCCGACGCCTTCATCCCTCCTTCCCGCCTCGAATTTGCGCCGCAGCTCCTCCTTGTCGAGCCCACCCGAGGCCATCAGGGCATCCGGATCGAGGGCAACCTCGACGTCGCCCGGCTTCTTGCGCTTGCGCGACTCATCGTCCTGGCCCAGCACGGGGACGGGCGGGCCGTGGCCGTGGCCGGGCTTGGACAGGTCGTAGGTCTTGTCGCTGCCGAAGAAGCCCTCGGCGCGGCCCTGGCGCTCGGGAATGACGGTGTAGGCCTGGCGGGGACCGCCGTACGATGACTCCTCCGTCTCGAAGCCGCCGCGGCGGGTCTTGCGGAGGTCGAACTCGCCCGCCATGCTGGTCTCGACGCCGGCGGGCGTGTGCATGTCGGGATGGGCGGTGCTGGCGTAGCCGCCGGGGGTCTCGAGACCACTGACCGTCTCGGTGCCGCCAGGCGGGATGTCGCCCGCCTCGGAGCCTTCCTCTTCCGATTCTTCTTCTTCCGACTCTTCCTCCTCGGATTCTTCGGCGGGCGGTTGGAGTTCGCCCCAAAGGGTGCGCTCGACAGGCTCGCCGAGCGAGGTGGCCGCAGCTTGGGTTTGTTGCGGCTGTTGTTGTTGATACGGCGCGGCTGCCCCGGGCTGCCCGGGGGCCATGATGCCGAAGATGTCGCCGCCATAGAGAGGGCGGTTGTACTCGTCCAGCGGGGGTTTGCCCCATTGACCGGGCTGGAAGCCCCAGGCGGCGGCTGGGGGAAGGGGGGCATTGAGGCCGGGTATCTTGAGGGTTGGGTACGAGGGAGGCGGGCCGACGCGTTGTTGCTGAAGCAGCCACGGAGGTGGAAAGCCGGGCTGCATGCCCAAGGCTTCCCGGAGGGCTTCACTCGCCTCGCCAGGCTTGAACACCTTGTAGTCTGCTTCCCACTCCTTGCCCTCGTAGTACACGTCGCCGAAGCGTGTCAGATCTGGCTTGGTCTGGTGGCGGAAGAATGCATCGTAGAGTCTCTGGTAGTCGATATCCAGCTTGCCCATCTTGGGTTGCACCCGCTCGCGCTGTTTTTGTTTGAGCGTCTGCTCGGCCTGCTTCTCCAGCACGGCGTCGCGCATCTCGGTGATGCCGGTCTCGGCGATGAACTTGGGCAGCTTAAACGGTGGTTTCTCGATACCGCGCTTGCTAGAGAGGTATTCGCGTTTCAGTGACCAATGGGTCGGTACGGGCACGATGTTTCGCTGCGCCTTGATCTGCACCAAGAGGCGGGGGGCTGACGACGAGACATCGTGCCATTCAACAACCTCCGGGTTCCGCACGAGGGCCTTGAGCTCGGCGATGGACAGCTTGTTAAGCTTCTTCTTCTTCTTCTTGGACATTTTCGGCTGAGCATCCTCGTCCTCGCTGGGGATCTCGTCGTCCTGGTCAAAGAAGACCTCGCCCTTGTTGCCGGCGTTCGCTTCCCGCGAGACCTCTTCATCGTCGCCCAGGCTCATACCGAACTTCTCGAACACGCTCTTGTACGCGGCGAATGTAGGGTCATCCTCGGCGAGAAGGTGGTCATCGGCGGGGCCGTCGGCGTCGATCGTATCGGACGCATCAGGGTCCTTCTTGACCTCGAGATCGGAGGATTTGCTCTCGCCGTCAGCCGGTGTCTCTTGTGTCTTGGCCTCGTCGTCGTCCTCGACCTTGGGTTCCTTGGAGCCGTTCTGCTGCGACGGTTAGCCATGCCAATAACAGCGGTAAAACGATGACCAAACAAAAAGGACGACGAACCTCGACCTGGGCCTTCTTCTGCTCCTTCTTCTTGGCCCGGCGCATCTGGTTCTTGGTCATCTTTGGAGCCGCCATCTTCGCCTGCTGCTGCGAGCCGGGGGCTCAGAATCCGGTTGCACAGTCGAGGGTGTAGAGCATCCAAGATGGCACGGCGCTAGGGCTTGGGCTGGCGGTGGAGGTCAGGCTGGCTGCCGCTGTCGTTGCAGGTTGGAGATGGATGGGATGTGCTGTGGTGGAGCTGCATGCGCGATCTCTCAAGAGCCTGGCTTATCACGGTTGCGCGCCTCCAAAAGTCTGAAGACCCCAGCAGAAGCTCAGACTCGGAGCTGTGGCTGGCCGGGAAATTGCTTGGCGCTGTGGCAGCACTGAAATCGCAACGACCTCTTCCCTGTGGCGGTGCCTTCTCACGCCAAAAAGACTCGAAACAGGGTCCACCAGGCGCCGCGCGTGCTGAGTCTGAGACAGTGGATTCGACAGCCCCGTCAAAGGCTAGGCCGCTGCAGGCCAAGCACGCCAGACCGAACGCTGAGTCGCGCCCCTCCAAATCGAGACAGCCACCAAATGGCGTGCAACCGCCAATTGCCGCGAATTGTTTCTGCCTCGTGTTTGCACCCGAACGGACACGCCACTGCAGAACAGCCCGAGCAGACAGAGGTGGCCATGATCACATAGGACAGTGCGCAACAGCACTCCCGCTCTCAACACCACTGCCACTCGTTTCCCTGCTTTGCTGCTGCGCTGCTGCTCGGATACGGATCCCGAGTGCCTTCGAGGCTTCTCGCCGCGCGATGCCGCATTCAACGTCTGCGTCGCACTCGGCCGGCTCCCACATGCGGGCTGCGTCTCGCTCCTCGACCACACGATCGTTTGCCGAACCGAACGGCGCTTCGGGATCGGGCCAGGGAGGAGAGACAGAAAAGTTTCCCGACTTCGACGCCGGGACCGCTGGTCACGCCCTGCCAAACGGGCAACAAAGCCAGCGCTGGCCGCAGAATGGCTACACAAACGGAAATGGCACCGCCACAAAGCCGTTGGACCGCTGGCAGGCCCGGAGAGACAGCCGGGTGAGATGGGCTCCTGGCCACGGGAGGCAGACTAGCATCTCCAACGCCGTCCACCGGATGCGTTCTGCGAGCATGAGCCAGAATGCCCACGAGATCGCCGAGGCGCTGCGGGCGCCCGTCTCGTGGAAGCTGATCGTACGTCATTGTCTTTGAATCTTGTGGAAGGCGATGCCACCAATGCTCAATGCTGATACCCTCCCGCTTTGTTGCAGACACTTTGCGTCATGTGGTACTGGTCGTCGGCCCTGACCAACACCTCCTCCAAGGCGATCCTTACGGCCTTCGACAAGCCCGCGACCCTGACACTCGTCCAGTTCGCTTTCGTCTCCTCCTACTGCCTGCTGTTCTCCTGGCTGGCATCCACATTCCCGCGCCTCCGAACCGCCATTCCCGCGCTGAAATATCCGATCCGATATCCCTCTCGCGATGTGATCAAGACCACGCTGCCCCTGGCAGCCTTCCAGATCGCCGGCCACCTCCTGAGCTCTAACGCCACGTCTAAGATCCCAGTGTCGCTCGTGCACACCATCAAGGGGCTCTCGCCGCTCTTCACCGTGCTGGCCTACCGCTTTATCTTTGACATTCGCTACCCGAAAGCGACCTATCTCTCGCTCATCCCACTTACGGCCGGCGTTATGCTCGCCTGCTCGGGCAACCACGGGTTGGGAGGCCAATTCCTTGGCATACTCTACGCCTTCCTCGCCGCCATGATCTTTGTCACCCAGAACATTTTCTCCAAGCGTCTTTTCAACGAGGCGGCGCGCCTTGAGCAGGAAGGGCCCAACTCGCAGTCCCGCAAGCTTGACAAGCTCAACCTCCTTTGCTACTCGTCCGGCATGGCGTTCCTCCTCACTGGGCCCATCTGGCTGTGGTCCGAGGGGCTCGGCATAGTAGGCGATTTCCTCTGGGACGGCAGCGTGGACCTTAACCAGACACCCAATTCGCTCGACCACGGCCCGCTGGTGCTCGAGTACATCTTCAACGGAACCTTCCACTTCGGCCAGAACATTCTCGCCTTCGTGCTGCTCTCCATGGTCTCGCCTGTCACGTATTCGGTCGCGTCGCTCATCAAGCGTGTCTTTGTTATCATCATTGCCATCATCTGGTTTCGCAGCCCGACCACCAGGGTCCAGGCCGCTGGCATCGCCCTGACCTTTCTGGGGCTGTACCTCTACGACCGCAGCAACGACAAGAACAAGGCCGACCAGCGCGCCCGATCCATGACCGAGACCAAGAGGGACGCCACCCTGCTCCCGCTGAGCACCAAACACGCCTCCCTTCTCCCGGCCGGCGCGCCGGGCGGCCAGAACGGGTCGGTCATGTTTGAGAGCCCCGTCGGCATGTCGGAGGGGGCCGGGCATGTCTACACGCAGGGCAGCGCGGCCGCGGCCGCGTTTGCCTCGGGCGATAGCAAGAAGACGGATGACGCCCGCGGGCGGAACCGTGGCATGAGCAATGCCGTCAGTGCCGGCTGGCGGCCGCCGGGGACGAGGGCCGAAGATACCTGGCGGGCGGGCGATACCCAGACAGCTGCTGCTAGGTAACGGGCGGGCTAGGGCGTCTCCGGCCGGGTGTGCGTTGACGCGAAGGTGACTTGGTTACTGATGGATTCAGACCCGTGATGGGGTAAGGTATGACGACGCACTGAGTACGTGTGTGTGCTGTACGTTTAGACCCTGTTTTGGTTCGTACACTGAGGGAGAGGGAGCGTTGGCTAGAAGGGACGGATTAGGGCGTTTGTATGGCGTTTTACTTGACGTTGTAATGAGTATCGATCAATAGACGGAGCAATGTGCTTGCCTCGCCTCCTTAACCTCATGACCCGCCTAGGTATCTGACGCATCAACTACCCCTCCACCACTCCTTATCAACCACAGCTCCAACACCTCCTCAGCCAGCCACTTCCCCACCGCCTACTCAATCAACCACTCCTCCACCTCAACCCCTACCCCTCTCCCCAACCCCCGAATGACCTCCCACCCCACATTCACCCTCCACTTCCCCCCACAGTCCATCACATCCCCCCCCGCCGCGGCGCCACCAACCTTGACCAGCAACCTCAAACTCGCCAGCGTCGAAATCGCCATGCCAACATCCGCATCCTCCTCCCTCCCGGCCTCGGCCCTCGCCTCCCACTCGCCCCGCACGGCCGCAAAGATGGCCAGCATCCGCTCCAGCACAAAGGCGTGCGCGCCCAGCAGCTTGCGCGCGATCTTGCGGTGCTTGGGCCGGCCGCCGCCGCGGCTGCCGACGCCGACGCTGAGTCCGCCCCGCCTGCGCCGGCGGCCGTGGTGGTGTGTTGAGAAGAGGGTGAGGTCGTGGCGGGTTGTGTTGTGCGAGGCTAGGTAGGCGGCGAGGAGGAGCAGGCGCGGGGTTGTTGGGAGGAGGGAGGCGAGGTCGGCGCCTGCGCTGGGAGGTGCTGCTGCTGTTTGTGGGAGGGTGGTGGTTGGTTTGGTGGTGCTTCTAGGGGTGGCTGTGGGCGGGGCGAGGACGCCTGGGTCGAGGAGGCGTTCGTCCTGGAAGTGGGTGCGTGCCGCGACGAGGAGCTTGGAGAACTCGCGCGCCGAGTGGGTGCCGGCGTGGATGGGCGACGTGAAGCGCGGCCAGAGGGCGGTGCAGGCGTGGGAGAAGGACGGGAGGGTGCGGGAGGCGGAGCGGGCGAGGGCGTCGTGGACGGCGGCGGTGAAGCGCGTCCAGAGGTCGGCCGTTTCTTGAAGGGTGGTGTTGCGCAGGGCTGGAGGCGGAGAGAGGGCGAGGATGGAGATGAAGTCCGATTTGGTGTAGGTTGGGAAGTGGAGGTGAGGGACTGAGGAGGCGAGGAGAAAGTGAGGTGGTGGGGAGGTGACAATGAAGACAGTTGTGAGGGAGGGGATCTGTGGAGGGCGGTCAGTGGTGTGTGTGGCACTTTGGGGCTGGTTGATTGCGGACTTACGATCTCGGACAGCCTCGCCAGGGCAGGGAACAGGGTGCGGGAAGCGTCTCGCTGGCGGTCGATGCCGTCAAAGACCAACACGAAGCGAAAGTGGCCAGCTCGAGGGGTGTATTTGAGCATTCTGCACAGTTCGACTGTCAGCTGGGACACCGTCTCACACCTCGATGGTGCGGCATCCCAGGCTAGAGCCTGGGCGACCTTGGCGACGACGCTCTCATAGAGATGGCGGGCTGTGATGAATTCAACCGAGTTGACGATGGCATGTTTGGGACTGAACCCGTCATCTTCAGAGGCATGTTCTGGCTGGCCTGCAAGCCCATCCAGCAGAGCCGTTGTAATAGCACTCTTGCCCGTGGCCTCGGTGCCGTAGATGACTAGATTCCGACATGGCGCAGCGCCGGGCTGTAAATACGTCAGCATTTACTACTATTCTCAGTCAGGGAGTCTCATAGATGGGATGCCGTACATAGAGAAGTGTTGCCAGTGCCCGAATCTGTGGTTCTCGGCATGGGAACGTGTGGTTGAGGCTTGTGAGGATCAGCTCGTCGGGAAGCTGGAACAGCGAGTCGCCCATGGCGGTGTGTGATGTGTGGTTTTTTGAGCGTTGAGGGTTGGGTGCCAAACACGCGATCTGGGAGTTTGGAACTTGCAAATGTTCGACTTGAGCAACAGGGTTGATTCTTTACAGAGAATGAGAGTTCGCGTTGAACTGCGCCGAAGCACCGGAACGCGTCCAGGCACTGGACCTTGTTGAATGGAAGCCGGCTCCTGAGTGGTCCAATTCGGCTTGTGCAGGTCGAGTGTGGGTCCCGATTGTCCAAATACGGTTTAGGCATGCATGCGTTAGACTACCTAGACCCACTCCTACTCTTGAGGTTGATTTACGGGCTGCCGGTCAACCGCCGTGTAAGTGAATACGGAGTATCTCAGAGGAAATCCAGTCGGCGTGAATTCGACGCTACCGAGCCCGGATTGCTCCGCCGCAAGTCCTTGTATATTCTCATGAGTGTTAAACCGATGAACTGTCACTGTGTCAAGCGAGCCGTTCGTGGGCATCAGGACCCGTCAGAGAGGGATTGTGGCCCTTGTGACTGCTGCTCCATCTTGTCATCAGTCAGGTACCTGGCAAGACATAACTAGCGTCTGAGGTACAAGGTCGAAACCTCCGAGTCGTCGGGCTAGCATCGAACTCGCACTCCGGGAGGTGTTCGCTTCATGACGAAACGTTGGCCATGCTTGGAGCGACAAATACTCCTAGCAACCTGAAAATGGCTGAGAGTGGGTAGGATAAGGTACGTAGCCAGCGAAGCGATCCCACCACGACTTCTCAAAAACTGTGGGTGGGAGATCCAGCCGCACGTCGGGTGATGACCGGCACACGCCCGCGGCTGCTGAGCGGCCAACCTGGCTCATCGTTGCAACTGGGCAGCTCGCAGAAGATATCGCATCAGTTCTGGCGTAAGCCAATCAATAAGAGACGCGGAGTATGGGCATACTTATAGAAAAAAGAATTGTAGTTGGCAACCGCTCGACTCCAGCTCGAACAAAAGACATCGTGGCGGGCGCGCCAGGAGCAGGTTGACCGAGGGAGGGTTAGGGTGGCTCGAGGGTGGGCTAGGTGCCGCTGCAAGGAAGGTTCCTGGCGTTCCTCCACAGCGTGCCAAGCGTCCATGGATGCAGCGCGCAGGGGTCTAGCAACTGAAAGCAGCGCCGCCATTCGCTGTTTGTCTCTTTCAGCAGCTTTTCGAGCCCCGAGCCCGAGATGGTCTTTGGCTCTTCGGCTTAATGCCGAGCCCGGAGGTGTCGCGGGCCGCGTCAGATTTGATGACCAACTCTATGATTACACGGGGAACTACCGTTTTGGCTCGGGCAACCTGATCCAGCAGCGCAGCGCAACAAGAGAAACAGCATCGTCACTCTCGATTTGAACCGGGAGCCATCCGGAGTAGACCCGGATGAGAACGTTACGGCATTAACTCATCGTCCTCGGCACTCACTTAGCCCGGAGTTACAACAGTCACACAACCGAGTCACGGCCACCATGGTGGAAGACCCGAGCATTTCGGCCACGACGACAGCCGCTGACAAGCACTACCATGCCAAACGCCCGCACCGCAAGACCAGGACGGGATGCCGCAACTGCAAGTCACGCAAGGTCAAGTGCGACGAGGGCCGCCCAGCCTGCCGCGCGTGTACCGTCAGGAAGGAAACTTGTGTCTACATGGCCGTTTCGAAGCGGGTCTTAAACACCAGTTCCACCAGCACCACCAGCACCACCAGTACCAGCAGTCCCACCTCCTCGCCTTCACCTGGCAGGGAACCATCACCGGCCCTCGCCCTGGCGACTAGGCCCGCTGCCGCCGTCCCGCAGCAGCCACTGTTCATTCCAAGCGGACACGGGGAGCTTGACATGCGGCTCTTGTGGTTCTACACCACCGCAACCTACGAGTCGTTCTCGACGGGCGGGATGAGAGAACGTAGCGTCGACGTCGTCCTCAAGGTGCACGTTGTCCAGCATGCCTTCGCCAACCCTTTCCTCATGAACGCGTTGCTTGGCCTGTCCGCCATGCACGCCAATCATCTCGGACTCCATCACCTCGGCGTAACCCGGTCACACGAATTTCAGTATCGAGCAAAGGCCTTTGAGACATACCGGAAAGCTGTCGACGCCGCAGACCCCGCCACCTTTCCCGCCCTTCTGGCCTGCTCACTATTTCTCTGCGGCCTGTCAACCCACGTGTTCCGCGGCGAAGATGCCCAGCCGCTCTCCATTCTGCACTGGCTAGGCCTCTGGAAGGGGATCGGCACCATTGTCGAGATCACCCGACTGCCGCCCGTCTTCCGGACTGGAATCAACGCCCTTGTTACCAGACCCAATGTTGACCTGGATGCCTCTGCCCGCTGTATTCCCAGCTACCTTCTCGTCATGGTCGCGTCCATCAAAGAGAGCGATCCGGATTTTCTCCTCGCCCAGCCGTATTACAAAGCCTTGCAATACCTCGGCTCGCTCTACCTCGAGGTGAAAAGAGGCGTGAGCCATATGCTGCTGCTGCGCGTCTGCACCTTTCCCACCTTTCTCTCCTCCCACGTCATCGACGCTGCCAGGGAGAAACGGCCACGGGCGCTGGTTATTTTAGCCCACTATCTCGTCTTTGTAAAATTCAGGGTCAATGTCAGTCAAATCCGAGCTCTTTATGCCCCATTTCAGCTATCTCATGAGCTCACGGGAGACACTTTGCTCCCGAACTACTCCTATTACTCTCAAGATACAACTTAATGGCTGACAGTGTTGAGTAGACCTGTTGGTGGATGGACAATATCCCCGAGCACGAAATCCCCAGCATATATAGCTTCCTCAGACCTGAGTGGCGCCACTTGTTGCGCATTCCCATGGCTGCCCTGCTTCTTGACAACGACAGGGACGTTGTCAGGCTGCTCCTTGGCGAACCCAACTGGAACCAACCATTGGAAGTGGAAGAAGACCCGCTCGCCTTTGGTTGTGAAAAAGAGCTCACCATTCGGGCGGCCGTGGAGGACCATGTCTCCGCCGAGGTGGAAGCGTACCGGCAAAAACAGGTTCAGCCCGGAGAGTGGTGGTGTTGAGAGTCAGTGAGCGTCATGAACTTCATGCTTCGAGATACCCGCCAGGAAGCGCCTTCGAGGGAGACGTCCTGCAATCGCCCTTCAGTATATACACAGCAAAATCTACTCCAATCACCCTCCCTCCCTTTACCCCTTTCACAATCCAAACCACTGCTCGCTCGCCGTCAAGTTTGATGGTACGCTGTGCCCGACCCCAGTCGCATAAATTCCCTGGACGTTGTCCCCATAGTTATCCGTCTGGTAGTTCGCCTGCGGGAAATTCTTGACCGAGCTCGTCGGCGTTTGACTGACGCCAAACACATTCGTCCACTGTATTACAGTATCAGCTGCAACTCTCCTAAACTCGGTATCCCGGGCGTAATTTGGGAGCAAGAGCGCTCCCAACGGCTCCCGAGACAGCTGAAAGGGGGCCCAAAGAAGTCGAATTCGACGGACCTGCTTGATCGTCTCCTGGTAGTTCGCCGGCGCCAGCGTGCTGTCGGCGCTGCCGTGCCAAATCTGCATTTTCGGCCGGGGGCCGTCATATCCGGGGAACATATTCCTCGCCACATTGCCCCTATTCCACCGACGTTAGCACACGCACACAAGCCTCGCTCTCCAACAGAAAGTGGAGGAGAAGAGAGAAAGCTCATACCACTGCTCTGCGCTCGCCTTGCTCGACCCCCCGCTACAGCTGTTGTTCCACTGATCCACCCCACCGCTGGAGCTCACAAAACACCCTGCCGGCACCCCACTGTACAAGCTGGCGGCCTTGAAAAGACCCGGGTACGTCGCGGCCATGACGTTGCCCATCATGGCGCCGGAGCTGCCTCCCGTGAGATAGATGCGGTCGCGGTTGATGCCGTACTTGCCGATGGCGTAGTCGACCATGTTGGCGATGGCCTGCGAGTCGCCGCCGCCGTTGTGAGTCAGCGAGCGTTTCGAGGACACGTCCCAGCACGTGCCCGAGTTGGGGGACGACGGCCAGAGCGTGATGTACCCCTTTTTATCGGACCCGGCGTGCCAAGGGATCTTGGAGTTGGAGAAGTAGGACGAGGCCGTGGATTGGCAGGAGTCTAGGCAGTGCATCCATTAATACTATCTCTCACGAAATGTGTTACTAGGTCGGGGGGGTAGAAAAGTACGTACGGATGACCACGATCAAAGGCGGCGAAGCGACAACCTTGTCAGGGACGTAGATATACCTATCCCCATCCCAGAATCAGCCCCAGCCCCCCTCACACCACAAGGAACCGAAACAAAATGCTCACATCTCCGCCTTGGAAGTCGCATTATTCGTGTAGTTGACCTTGGTTAGCGACGCAGCAAGGACCTGCTGGCCCGACAAGACCGCGGCGGTGGCGGCAACCACAACGTTGGTGAACCCGACCATTCTCAACTCCGTCTTCGTGTCCAAGGACTCTAGCACAAGTGAAGAAACGAGTCAAGGGGTTCGGTCACCAGCAAAATATACAAGTCCCTACTCCAACCAGGATAAGGAGCCAGAGCCAAGACACACGCGCCTCTTGAGCCAAGCCAAAGCGATCTTTATATACCCTTCCACCCCTCAGGCTCTCTCCCTCCTCTATCCACCTCCTCGGCGCCAGCTATGCTAATCTCCATTTGCCATTGAAAGTTGACCCCCAGTTCCCCGCAAACCCGCTCAAAAAAGCACAAGAATGACTGGTGGAAATTTTGTTCCCAAGTCCTGAATTGCCGTTGTATAAAGTCAGGGGGGAAGAGGGAGAGGCGGCTAAAGGTGTGATTGCTTCGGAGGATATACCGTCGGAATCCCACTCTGTTCTAAAACATCCCATTGGATACCGCCAAGGCCCTGGATGGCTGATCATCTCTTCAACGACAACCAGAAGTGACTCCGAGACAGCAAGCGGCGGGCGGCCCAGTCCGGGCCAAGTTACGGGAGACGGTGCCGTCGCGGAGCAATATCACACAGTTCAGGTGCACGTCACCGATCAACAGGCCGAAAGACAGACGAAAATTGATTGATACACAGCTCACAAAAGAAACTTGACTGAGCTCAGGGACCTCCCCGGAAACCGTTGTTCGCTTCTATACACAGGTCGCCGATTCTTTCCCAGGTTTTACAGGCCTTCCGATTAAGTGCTCTTCTCGAGCTCAGCCAGAATCTTCTCACCCTTCTCCCGCGCCGACGCGAAGTCGCCAACCATGTAGAAGGCACCCTCGGGAAGGTTGTCACCCTCGCCGCTGAGAATGGCCTTGAACGAGGCAATAGTGTCCTTGAGGTCGACGAGCTTGCCCTCGATACCCGTGAAGACGTGGGCGACGGTGAAAGGCTGGCTCAGGAAACGCTGGATCTTACGGGCGCGCTCGACGGTAAGCTTGTCAGCTTCCGACAGCTCGTCCATGCCGAGAATGGCAATGATATCCTGCAGGGACTTGTACTCCTGGAGGATCTGCTGGACGCGGGTGGCGGTGTCGTAGTGGTCCTGGCCGACGATACGGGGGTCCAGCATACGAGACTTGGAGTCGAGGGGATCGACGGCGGGGTAAATACCCAACTCGGAGATACCGCGGGACAAGACAGTGGTGGCGTCCAAATGGGCGAAGGTGGTGGCGGGAGCAGGATCCGTCAGATCGTCAGCAGGCACGTAGACGGCCTGGACCGAGGTAATGGAACCCTTCTTGGTGGTGGTGATACGCTCCTGCATACCACCCATGTCGACGGCGAGAGTGGGTTGGTAACCGACGGCAGAGGGGATACGACCCAGCAGGGCAGACACCTCGGAACCGGCCTGGGTGAAACGGAAGATGTTGTCGATGAAGAGAAGCACTGTTCACGGGTCAGAAATCTGTGACTACCACCGCAACACACTAAAATTGCTCACCATCCTGGCCCTCAGCGTCACGGAAGTACTCGGCGACAGTTAACTGATGCATGGCGATGAGATGTCAGCTAGTTGTCGCAAGCAGATGTGAAGTGATTGAGAGAAGATAAGTGCTATAGTGCTGACTTCAGCAGGGCATGATGGCCTCGAACAGAACGGACAAGACGAGGACAGTGAAGAGCGAGCGACAGAAAAGAAAAGAAAGAAAGAAAGGAAAAGAGATGAAGAAAAGAAAAGAAGAGAAACGAGATGAAGAAAAGAAAAGAAAAGAGATGAAGAAAGAAAGAAGAGAAAAGCAAAAAAAATAAAAAAAAAAATTGAAGAGCGAGCGACGGGGTGGACAAGAGCAGAACGTGGACAGGACGAGATGAGCGGAGAGGCCGAGGTGCACTCCATCTTGGGCAACACCCAGGCCGAGTCACTGACTCTCCAGGCAGCACCTGAATCTCAAGATCTCATGGCAAGAGCAACCGAGTCCGATGGGAAAGAACGGTGAAGCAAAAGGGGAAGCAATGAAGAAAGATGGGGCAACCTACACCGGTCAGGGCGACACGGGCACGGGCTCCGGGGGGCTCGTTCATCTGGCCGAAGACAAGGGCGACCTTGGACTCGCCATCAAGCTGAATGACGGAGGTCTCCTGCATTTCGTGGTACAGATCGTTACCCTCACGGGTACGCTCGCCGACACCGGTGAAGACGGAGTAACCACCGTGGGCCTTGGCGATGTTGTTGATGAGCTCCTGGATGAAGACGGTCTTGCCGACACCAGCACCGCCGAAGAGACCAATCTTGCCACCACGAGCGTAGGGAGCGAGCAGATCCACGACCTTGATACCGGTCACCAGAATCTCGGCGGTGGTCGACTGGTCAACGAACTCGGGAGCCTCGGCGTGAATGGGCAGGAACTTGTCAGTCTTGATGGGCCCACGCTCGTCGATCGGGTCGCCGGTGACGTTCATGATACGGCCGAGAGTGGCAGGGCCGACGCTGTGCGGAACCTAACGTCAGCCGATGCCCAGCCATATATCGAGATTTGCTGGCGGAAGCGCTTCAACTCACGGGATGGTGATGGGAGCACCAGCTGTCGGGACATGTCAGCAAGCCGTCGGCACAGCGGGAGAGTGGGAATTGGAGACTCACTGTCGGCAGCCTTGGCACCACGGACGAGACCCTCGGTACCTAGATACCCACGTTTAGAACAACAGCTTCCCAAATGCCGGGCGACGAGGAAACCAACCGTCCATGGCAATGCACCTCACGACGTTCTCGCCGAGATGTTGCTGTGTGTTGGTTAGCACCCAGGGTAGCTTAGCGTGCCGGCGGAGAGGCTTGGCATACCGAGACCTCGAGGACGAGCTTCTGGCCATTGTTGATGGTCTCAAGGGCGTTGAGAATGGGGGGGAGCTTCTCGGTATCGAACTTGACTGTCGCCGGCGTCAGCTGCATGCGACGGGGGGCTGCCCAAAGGGGCGCGCTGAGGCCAGAGAGCCACTAACCATCGACGACGGCACCTGTTGTTGGATTGCGCGGTTAGCCAAGCGGAAACAATTTTCCCGGTCGGGGTCGGGTCCCCTGGATCCGGTTGCGCGCGCGTCGAAGCTTACCGATGACCTGGTAGATCTTGCCATCACCAACACCGGCAGTGCTGGCAAACCTGCTGAAGGCCGGGGCCCTGAGGCTGGCCGGGCGAACGGCGCGACGAGTCGCCGCCGCGAAGGAGGGACGAGCCCGGGCGAAGGCGGAAATGCCGCTGCGCGAGGGGAAAAAGCTTTGCATCAGCCATCTCAATTCGTCTCAATTGGCGCATGGGCGACTGCGGCAAGCCTCAGTTCGGCGGCTCGGCGGCAACTCACCTCTTGAACATCGTGACGATGATGAAGGGCGGACTTGTGGCGGTGGATGTGACAGTGAGGGAAGATGGCTCGGGGGAGGAAGAAAACGGGTTCGAAAATCTCTCGACGAGCTTTCGGCTAGGAGCTGCGGAGCTCCAGCTTTTCACGTGATGTCTTATTCGGGGAAGAGGTGGGCCTCGGGCTGCCAGCCTTCCCGTAAAACAGCGACTTCAACCACTGTTTTCCCCCAGAAACCGCAGGGGGTTTCCGTTCCGACCAATCTCGCGCCAGGAGCGGGGAGGCTTAGGTATGCTGAGGCGGGCTTGAATGCGCATTTATTCTGAGCTTCTGTATTCTGTCCTTTGCTCTTCTCGGTGTTCCAGTGCGACCCCTCGATGGGCCCATATCTTCTAAAACGCGATCTTTGAGTTTGACGTTGATTTCAGTCCTTTGCGCTGTCAATTGACCTCTCACGTTGTCTCCTGCGTTGCTGTTGAGACGGGCCCACCGGGAGGTCCCGGGTATCCAAACGCCGTCAATGCTGCTCATTGGATGATGGACAAGTGGCATTTTTGCCTGCGCAAGCTCACCGGCTCCAGCAGTCAACACCATCTGCCAACACGACCCTCTTTTATTGTATTACCCCGCTCTTCTTAACGTTCGAGTTCAGACGGTCCAAGGATACAACAACTTCCCATGTATTCTGGATTCTGTACAGAACACAAACCTGAGAATAGGCTGGCCGTCAGCCTCCCGTTCACCCCTGCGCACTACCATTTACGGCCTACGACACCCTCGCTTCGGGTGCCAGAATCTGGAGCAAGGTCAGAGACAGCTCAAAGGGGCGATGAGTGCTGCTGGACTTACCAAGGCGCTCCTGCATGGGATATAAATATGCGTGCAGTTCTTCCTGCCGTTCCACTCGAGCGGTTCCGTGAAGAAGCGAGTGGTGTCGTCGAGCCGGCAGAATCCACCGTGGTCCTTGGTATCGCTGTCGAGGACGATTCGGTAGGTGCCAGCATCCTCGATGCCAATCCGGTAGTCGGTGTAGCTGTTGGTTGCGTGGAAGTTGAACACAAACACCAGCCCGGCCCGCTCAAAGACAATGACCTTGTCACCCTCGTGCTTGAGCGAGATGTAGGCCTGCGGCGCGTGCAGCCAGCCGTACTTGGCCTCGCAGGTGTTCATGGAACGGTCGAAGTTGTTGAGGAACTGGTATCGCAACAGGTGGTCCTCGGTCAGGTTCAGTTGACGGCGGGCGTACCAGAACGAGTTCTGGTTGCCCTCGCGGGGGAAGTCGAGCCACTCCGGGTGGCCGAACTCGTTGCCCTCGAAGTTGAGCCACCCTTCGCCGCCCAGGGCGTGCGTCAGGAGGCGGATCATCTTGTGCAGCGCCATGCCGCGGTCGATGACGGGAGTTAGTGGCGTGAGGACCGACATGTTGGTATAAAGCTCCGCATCGCAGAGATGCATCATGAGCGACTTGTCGCCGACCAGGCTGCAAAAAGAGAGAAAATCCTTAGTACAAACAAGCTCACGGCAATGGGGACAATACGTACGCTTGATCGTGGCTCTCGGCGTATGCGATGGTCTTCTCTCCGTGACGGCGGTTCGTCAGAGTGAAGCAGATGTTGCCGATGTCCCAGTCCTCGTCCTTCTTCTCCTTCAGAATCTTGATCCACATGTCCGGGATGGCCATGGCGAGTCTGTAATCAAATCCGACACCTCCCAACGACAGCGGGAGGCAAAGAGCGGGCATCCCCGAAACGTCCTCGGCAACGGTGATGACCTCCGGGTACAGCTCGTGGAGCAGCTCGTTGGCAATCATGAGGTAAACCACCGCCTCCTCATCGACACCCGCGCCAAAATACTCGTGGTAGCCGCCGGAAAACCCACTATCAAATGTCAGCTTCACTCGACCCAACTCGCAAAGCGAGCGCGGGACCCTTACGTTCCGATGCCGTGGTGGTGATAGAGCATGCTCGTGACGCCGTCAAACCGGAAGCCGTCGAACTGGTACTCGTCCATCCAGAAGCGCAGGTTGCTCAGCAAGAACCTCATGACCTCGTGATGGCCGTAGTTGAACAGCCGGCTATCCCAGAGCTCGTGTTTCCCCCTGGCGCCCTCGTGGAAGTACTGGTGGTCGGTCCCGTCGAACTCGTTCAGGCCGTCCAGCACGTTCTTGGACGCGTGGCTGTGGACCACGTCGAGTAAGACCACCAGGCCTAGACTGTGGGCAACGTCCACCAGCTCCTTCAGGTCCTCGGGCTCGCCGTACCGGCTGCTGGCAGCGAAGAAGTTGTTCACCTGGTAGCCGAAGCTGGCGTAGTATGCGTGCTCCATGATGGCCATGAGCTGGATGGCGTCGTATCCCAGGCTCTTGATGCGCGGAAGCATGCTCTTGGTGAACTCCTTGTAGGTGGTGACGCGCAGCTCGGGCGACGAGATGCCGACGTGGGCCTCGTAGATGCGCAGGCTGGCAGGCTTCTTGGGCCGCTGGTGCTTAAAGGTGTACTTTTCGGCCGCCGGCGGGTTCCAGAAGCGGGCGTCGTAGGCCGGCGAGACCGAGAGGTCCTGGGTGACGTACTTGACCCAAGCAGGGAGCCTGTCCACCCATTCTGCTGTGGGCAATTCGAGCGTGATCTGCGCATGTTAGGCGGCTGGGTTTTCGTGGTGTCGTGGCTGGGCTCACCTTGATCTTGGAGTTGTGTGGGATGGCTGGCTTGCCGTCGGCAGTGGGCGGGATGGCAATCTCGAAGACGCCAAACTCGTTCTTCTTCATGGGGTGGGCCGTCCTGTCCCATTTGTCTGCGGGATGTGAGCCTTCGCCAAGATTCCGACAGCACCCAGGCTGCCCGTGAAGACTCACTGAAGTCGCCAATGAGCGCGGCCTGGATAGCATTGGGAGCCCACTCTCGGTAGGTGATGGTGCCGTCCGGCTTCACCTGCAGTCCAAAAATGTCCGCCCCCTGAGATGAAGAGTCAGCAAGCTGAGAGGTGGTAGGTCCGAGACGGGTCAAATGCGCATAGTATCTACCTTGCTGAACTTGTCCAACCCCCCCTCTGTCTCGTCGATCCGCTTGATCCAGTCTTGAGCCTTGGCGTAGCGTCTCTTCAGTGAGTCTTGGAAAGGCGACAAGTACGGGTCGAGCTTCAGCACGCCTGTTTGCGAGTCAGCTCATGCATCTACCTCCCCTGATACAGGAAGGTTGGGTGACGAACCAGTGCCGTCCCTGGGAATATCATCATCGGCCGCGCTGGCCCCGCCCACCAATGTGTTTGAAGAGTTCACGGCGATGGGATCCATGTTGAGCTGCAGTCTTTGCGGCCTTTGCAGTCTTGTTGAGAATGAGGTGCAATTCCCGCGCGGGGCTGGTTGCGGACGGTGCTCGAGTCCTCGGCGTCCTCAGATGAGCTGACCGTTCCAGACGCTCAAGCAATGGCGACAGGCAAAGCTGGATGTTTATTTACTTGAAGCTGAGATGAAGAAGGGACCAGGATGGAATGTGATGACCGGAAGCGGGGCGATGGGAAAATACGAGATTGATGGTGGCACTGGGATGGGTTGGTTCCTGGAACTATCAATATCAGCTTTGCGAGGCGAGCTGCTGGTGAGCTCCCCTTCTCGCCGGCGTGCAGACGCTAGATTACATCATGGCTCTTGCTGCAGCCCAACCGATCCAATCGATCCAACGGATCTTGCCAGGCACAGGTCGCTGTGGCGACTCCCACGCCGCAAAAAGATAGCGGTTACCTGCTGCTTTGCCCCTCGGCGCCACCGCGGACGCTGCAGGTTGGCAAGACCAACTTCATGCAACCCAGCGAGCCCAGCCCCTTTCCAGGGGTCTCGGCAAACGGTGCTTATTGCCTGCTTCTAGCTTAACGTTATCGGAAATGGATGGGTCATGGATGTGGTGAAAAGATTGGCAAATGGTGGAATCGGACTTGGTTTCGGAGGCGATCCAGAGTCGGTGGGTCCTGTCAACGAGCCAAGAGTTGTTGCAGCGGCGGTTTGGGCCAGAGCTTGGGTGGGTCTCCAGGGCTGCTGCCGGGCGCTCTGCAGGGGGGAGCTGCGGCAAGCGGAGGGTTAGCTTCGGTCCCCGCAGCGCCCGCACTCTGCCCGCCTTCAGGGTGCGGTATCTATGGATCAGTCACCGGGGCGGCTGCATCACACATGCTGCCGCCATTTGTCCATCATCCTCTGGCCATGTGAGGTGGTGCTGGTAACCCTAACGTCCTGCGTCTCTCGACCTCTCTAGACTCTGAAAACAACCCCCCGAACAGAGAGCCTTGTCTCTTGCTTTTATCCCTCCGAGTATGCCCGCCGACCGAGCGCCACAATGTCGGTCCTAGCACGACCGAGAGCCCTGACATGCGCCGCGACCCTCCGAATCGCCCGGCTTCGGCATCCCGCCTACTCGACATCGAGCGTTCTCCTATCAACCCCTCGCCGGTCCAACTCTTTTAATTCCGGTTACACCAGCACCTACGACCCGAGCCAGGACCTTGGCCGAGGCCCCATCTTCAACAAGCCCACCTTTGGCGTTCCGCAGTTCTACCCCCGCGACCTGAAGCGGCGGGTCGACGACTACGTCGTGGGCCAGGACCGCGCAAAGAAGACCATCTGCTCCGTCATTTTCAACCACTACCAGGGTCTGAGGCGGCGCCAACACCACGAGCTCCAGGACCAGCGGCTGCGGGAGAAGCTGCAGCGACAGAAATACGCCCAGGACCAGGAGGACTTTGAGCGCGCGGGCTACAGCACCAGTGCCCGAACACACCCGGTCGAAGGTGGGCGGTGGCCCTCGCGTCGTTCTGCATTTCCAGCGGCACCTCGGCGGCAAGCTGATCATGTTTTTACGCTCGAAGATGAATTTCCGGGGCACCGCGAGTCGGTTCGGGGCGCGTACCAAATCCCGGACACACCGCTGGAGCCCCCGACCGACGACTTTTACATCCCAGAGGATTTTTCCAGCCCCGAGCATGTCAAGATTGACAAGAGCAATCTCCTCCTGATCGGGCCAACCGGCGTCGGGAAGACATACATACTTGAGTGAGTCGTGGAACCGACATCACCCCAAGCCTCGTTACCTGCCCCCAGACAGCGTTAATTTTCCTGGTGTGCAGGACCCTGAGCAAGAAGCTCAACGTGCCCTTTACGATAAGCGACTGCAACTCGTTTACCCAAGCCGGATATATCGGGCAGGACGTCGAATCATGCATCGAACGGCTGCTCATCGAGGCCAACTACGACATCAAGGCTGCCGAGCACGGCATTGTCGTGCTGGACGAGTTCGACAAGATTGCGAAGCGCGAGACGGTCAATGGCAGAGACGTGGGCGGGGAGGGCGTCCAACAGGCGCTCCTGAAGCTCGTTGAAGGGACCAAGGTCACAATCAGCGTCAAAGATCAGAGATCGTCTCGTCCGACCAGCAACCCGCCCAGCGGCGGGTACGGACCGTCGAACCCGCAATCGACCCCTCCATCCGGCAAAGTCGACCAGTACACCATCGATACTACCAACATTCTCTTTGTCTTTTGCGGCGCCTTCGTGGGACTGGACAAGACGGTCCTTCGAAGAGTCGCCAAGCCGTCAATGGGCTTCGGCTCCGAGGTCCGCGGGCGCAGCTCCTCCATGTCTGGCAGCAGGGACATCCTGCCGCCGGATATGTACAGCCACCTCCCCCACCAGCCCACATTCACCAACGACCACCCCTCGGCCGTGGCGGCGCACCGCATCGCGTTCACACCGCTCGATCTCACCACCCCGGCCGATTTACAAGCCTACGGCTTCATCCCGGAGCTGATCGGGCGGCTGCACAACATCTGCGCGCTGACGCCGCTCTCGCTCGACGAGCTGTACCGCATCCTGACGGAGCCGCGCAACAGCCTGGTGGCGCAGTACACGGCGCTGTTCGAGACGTACCCGGGCAAGCTCTGCTTCACGCGCCGCGCGCTGTACGCCATCGCCGAGCGCGCCGCGCGCAACGAGACGGGCGCCCGCGGCCTCAAGATGGAGATGGAGCGCGTGCTCGCTGAGCCCATCTTCGATGCGCCCACGCCGTACGTGCTGATCACTGAGGGGTGTGTGAGGGGGACCGAGAAGGCGAGCTACTGGGGGAAAGACGGCAGGCTGGAGATGGAGAGGAGGATGCAGGAGGAGGATGGGGCGAAGGAGGAGGCGGCTTTTGAGCCGGTCCGCGAGGCGGGGCAGAGCGGTGCTTGATTTATTTTGTTCATTCATGATTTATGCGGCTTGGCCCTTCATGAGTAGGCGTTTGGGTAGGTTGGATTTAGCTGAGCTTGGGAGTTGAACTGGGACGGACCTATGCAGTGTCGTAGGGATTGGGGCGGTTGGGATCCGGCGTTTTGTTTGGGTTGCCCCTGAGTTTGTTCAGGATGGGCCTCAACATAGTTTTGAGAGGGACAGGCAAGCATCTGTCGTTCTCTGCATAGCAATAAATGCTTATTCTGTATATAACACAACACGATATATTTCGTCTAGGTTTTGGAGTCGTGAACGCAGCGCATCCAAGTTGATTGCATCATTACCGTTGATGGTGGGGCAAGGCAGCAGCACAGCGGCATCGGAGCCGCCTGCAATCGAAAAAATGAGGGGCGATAAGCCCGAACATGTCTCGAGTCTTGCATCTCCGAGCTGCCCCTGCGCAGAATAATACAGAATACAGAATACACTCTAACGGCAGCCGCCTCTTTCGGTCCGACTCTCCTTTGCTCGAGCTGCTGACTTGACGCCACACTCATTGCCTGCTCTCGGCATTGCTCAACCCTACCCCGTCGACTTCACATCGCCGATCGACCAAGAAAACAACCGCAACACAACACCATGACAACCCCCCAACCAACCGAGGCGGAACCATCCGCCCTTCCCACCAACCCACCAACATCACAAACACCAAACCCCTCAGCACCACCAACAAAAGCAGTCCTCACCGCCCTCCCCCCCTTCCAACCCGACCTCTACCAACGCGCCTGGTCCTCCCACCCACACCCCACCCTCCCACTCCTCGCGACCGCCCACGCCAAGTCGGTAACCGTCTTCTCGCTCGCTTCCCTCGCCAAGCACAGCGCCCTGACCGGCGGCCACGCCCGCTCCGTGCGCACGGCCGCCTGGCAGCCGGCGCGGAACGGGAACAACGGCGGCAAGAAGCTGGGCTTGGTGACGGGGAGTTTCGATGCCACGGCGGGGATGTGGAGTCTTGACGGGGACCGGGACGAGACGGGGTTGGAGAGGGAGGTGAGGATGGGTGATGATGGTGGTGATGAAGAGGGGGAGGAGCAGGAGTGGGAGTTTAACCTGGTGCTGGAGGGGCACGAGAACGAGGTGAAGTCGGTTGCGTTCTCGCCCGGCGGGCAGTACCTGGCGACGAGCAGCCGGGACAAGTCGGTGTGGATTTGGGAGGATGTCGGCGGCGAGGAGGAGGACGAGTGGGAGACGGTCGCGGTGCTGAGCGAGCATGAGGGTGACGTCAAGGCTGTCGCGTGGTGTCCTGTCGACTTGCCCAATGCGAGGGCCGGCGCGAGGCGGAGGCATTACAGCGCTGATGTGTTGGCAAGCGCGAGCTACGATAATACCGTGCGCGTCTGGCGGGAGGACGCCGATGGGGAGTGGGTGTGTGTGGCGGTGCTGGAGGGGCATGAGGGGACTGTCTGGGGGCTGCAGTGGGAGGGGAAGGCGAGGGAGGATGGGAAGTTCCCCAGACTGATGACGTTCTCGGCCGACGGGACGATCAAGGTCTGGAGTCTGAGAGTGGAGGAGGAGGAGGAGGAGCAGCCGGAGGGCAATCCGTTCCGATCTGGGTTTGGCGGAGTGCCGAATACCATGCGGAGGTCGCTCAAGGAGGAGTGGGATTGCACGGCGGTGCTGCCCAAGGTGCACACGAGGGATATCTACTCGGTGTCGTGGAGCGCTGACACGGGATTGGTGGCCAGCACTGGCAGCGACGGTATCGTTGCGGTGTATGCCGAGGATGAGAGCGCGCCGCCAGACGACGTCGTCATGTCCTCACCCGGCGCGGAGGAGGCGGCCGAGAAAGGCACGCCAGGGCCGAAAAGTAACTGGAGAGTGTTGGGCACTATCTCCAACGCCCATGGCCCGTACGAAGTCAATCACGTTACGTGGTGCAAGCGGTTCGACCCGGGAGCGGAGCGCAAGGGCAAGGAGGAGATGTTGGTCACTACGGGAGACGACGGCGTTGTCCGGCCGTGGGAGGTCAGGGTATCATGACAAAGGTTAGAATCAAAATAGAATAATTAGGCGTCTGCCCTGTATTCGGCGACAGTTCAGTTTCTAGATGTCCCCATAACTCTCGTCTACGGCGGCCACAAATTCAGAGATCTAGTCTCAAAACCCGCAGTGTCATTCAATCAATACCCCAGATTTTATACATAAGATGGATCCCCGTTCTTCAGGCTCCAACACGAGCACCAAGAACCGGCCTCCTGTGATGCCCAGCAGCGACACCACGAGAGCAACAAAGGAAACGACTAACAATTCTCCCTACCCATGATCTATTACTCAAGCATTTCGATGATCCATGATAATACAAGAGACAGACTCAAGGAACTGCCTACGCCGCACGGGTTCAGAACAGCCGCGGCTCGCTTACTCGCCCTTCAGCTTGTCCTGCGTCACGTTGAAAGCAGTCTCCAACAGATCCTGCTCCTCCTTGTAATGCGAAGCCTTCAGGCCAGTAGCAACCGACGCGCTGGGGTTGCGGCCGGCGTACATGACGTGCTTACGGTGGTGGTGCGTGGTCTGGTTGAGCAGCGTCTCGATGCGCGGCTGCGTGTAGCTCCAGGCGCCCGCATTGAGCGGCTCCTCCTGGCACCAGACGATGGTCTTGGCGTTGGGATACTTGTCGAGATTCTCACGAAGCTGCTCCCACGGGAAGGGGTGGAGCTGCTCAATGCGCGTGAAGGCGACGTTGTCGATGTTGTTGTCGGCGCGGTGCTTGTGCAACGCGGCGTAGACCTGGCCCGAGCAGAGGATGACACGGTCGATCTCGTCGTGCGGCTTGATGGCTCCCGACTCATGCGCCGGGTCGGCGATGATCCACTGGAACTGCGAGTCGCCCGTGAACTCCTCAATGCTGGAACGGGCCAGCGGGTGGCGCAGGAGCGATTTGGAGAAGAAGAGAATCAGGGCTGGGCGCGGCAACGAGTTAGCATGAGTCATGTAGCAATAGATGACATGGGGCACGTGGCAACTCACGCTTCCGGAACTGCCGGTTCATCTGGCGACGGAGAATGTGGAAGAGGTTGGAAGGGGTGGTCATGTAGGCGACCTGGACGTTGCTGTCCTGGTGCTGGCGCTGGAGCTTGTCGGCCGAGGGGAACACACGAGGATCCTCGTTGCAGAGCTGCAGGAAGCGTTCCAGGCGGCCGGACGAGTGCTCGGGGCCCTGCCCGTCGTAGCCGTGGGGCAACGACACGACCAGACCAGTGCGCTGCATCCATTTTGCCTCGCCAGAAGCGATGAACTGGTCGATGATGCATTGGGCGTTGTTGGCAAAGTCGCCGAACTGGGCCTCCCACATGACGAACCCGTTGGGGTCGGTCAGAGAGTAGCCGTACTCGAAGCCGAGCGCACCGAACTCGCTGAGCGACGAGTTGGAGATGACAAACTTGCCCTGGTCCTTGCTGATGTGCTGGAGCGGGGTGTAGGTGTCCTCGGTCTCCTGGTCGTGGAAGACGGCATGACGTTGCGAGAAGGTGCCACGTTCAACGTCCTGGCCAGAGATGCGGACATGGCGGCCCTCAGTAACCAGGGTGCCAAATGCCAGTGCCTCGGCCGTCGACCAATCGATGTTCTGGCCCTCGACAACCGACTTGGTCCGGTTGGAGAGAATGCGCTTCAGGTTGCGGTGGACATTGAAGCCCTCGGGCGCGGTGCCAATAACCTCGCCGATGTGCGCCAGCGTCTGCTTGTCGACGCCGGTCGGGTTGTGCGGCAGCACCTCGGTGGCCAGCTCCTTGGGGGACTTGAAGCCGTTCCAGGCGCTCGTGGTCCACTCCTTGGAGGTGGGCTGGTAGTCCTTGGACTTGGAGAAGCTCTCCTCCAGCATGCCCCACACCCACTGCTTGTGCTCCTCGATGTCCACCTTGGTGAAGGTGCCCTCCTTCAGAAGCTGCTCAACGTAGATGTCGATCTGGGGGTGCTTCTCCTGGATACGCTTGTACATCAAGGGTTGGGTGAAGGACGGCTGGTCCGTCTCGTTGTGGCCGTACTTGCGGTAGCAGACCATGTCAATGACGACATCCTGCTTGTACTCGGCGCGCCAGTCGGCGGCCATCTGGCAAACAAAGTTGACGGCCTCGACGTCGTCGGCGTTGACGTGGAAGACGGGGGCGTCGATGGCCTTGGCAATGTCGGTGCAGTAGGCGGTCGAGCGGGAATAGCGGGGGTCGGTGGTGAAGCCGATCTGGTTGTTGACAACCAGGTGGATGGTGCCGCCGGTTGAGAAGGCCGGGAGAGAGTGGAAGCCAAGGCACTCATAGACGACGCCCTGGCCGGCCAAGGCGGCATCGCCGTGGAGAAGGACGCCCATGGCGCTGCGGTGGGTGGCCTCGTCGTTGTTGTAGTGCTGGATGGCGCGGACCTTGCCGAGAACGACGGGGTCCTCAGCCTCCAGATGCGACGGATTGGCCACCAGGGACAACTGAACGCGCTTTCCAGAGGGCGTAGGGCGCTCAAAGCTCATGCCAAGATGGTACTTGACGTCGCCAGAGCCCTCGTCCTCAGCGCCGGCGGTGCCGGCAAACTCGCTGAAGATGGACTCGTTCGGTTTCCTGACGACGTTGCTGAGCACGTTGAGACGGCCGCGGTGGGGCATGCCAATGACGATGTCCTTGACGCCGTAGTCGACGCTGCGGTCGATGAGGGCCTTCATGCCGGGCACCAACGTCTCGCAGCCTTCCAGGCCGAATCTCTTATCGTTGGGGTACTTGGTGGCCAGGAAAGACTCGAAGCTCGAGCTCCAGATCAAGCGGTCGAGGATGCGGCGCTTCTCGTCAATGGAGTACTTGAAGGGCTCGGGCACCTCGACGCGCTCGCGCAGCCAGTCACACTTCTCCCTGTCCGGAATGTGGATGAACTCGACGCCGTAGGAGCCGCAGTAGATCTTCTCGCAGGCGGCGACGATCTCACGGAGCGTCATCTTCTCGCGGCCGTCGCGCTTGAAGCGCGGCAGGATGCCAGGGCCCAGGGTGTACTCGGTGTCGAGATCCTTCTCGGTGAACTGGTAGTACTCGAGCTCGAGCTCCTTGGGGCGGATGTTGCCGAAGCCCTTGGAGGTGTTGCGGATGCCCAGGGGGTCGATCCTGGACTTGTGGTGGCCGCGGGCCTGGTATGCGCGCACGAGCAGCTGCACCTTGAGATGGTTGGTGACGTCGGCGCCCTCCCCAATGCCGACACCAGCGCCGGCAGCAAGGCCCAAGACGGCCTGGGTGCCGGGCACAAGGGACGGCGGCGGGGTGAAGGCCTGGGAGATGGGCATGTCGCCACTCTCCATGTTCTTGAAGTAGACCTGCCACGAGACATGGACGCTCTTAGGATCCTCCTTCCACTGGAGGTACATCTCGTCGATGTAGTTGGCCGTGTTTCCGGAGAGGAAGCTGTCGTTCGGGTCGGGCGGGTTGTGGAGGGCGCTGTCGAAGCGTTTTTGGGTGGTGATGGCGAGCGGACGGCGGTGGGCAGCGAGCCTCATGCTGGCGCGCGCCGAGACGGTGGCGGTCGAGAAGCATCGTGACGACGATGCTGCGGCGCCCTGTAGCGCCCGGATGGAGGTGCGCAACATCTCGACTGGGGATCACGGGTCGAGCTAGGTTCGGAGCGGGTTCGATTCGATTCGGGTCGAGTCGAGTCGAGGTGGAAGAATACGCTGATCGGCAAGGGAGACCGATGGATCTTTGACGGCTGGCGAGGGGGGGAAATGACCGGCCGCAAGGAATGGAAATCGAGACCCGTGTTTGCTGCGTCCGCGTACAATGTCACGGTCAAACGGTGGTGGCCGGTTGTCGTAACAGAGAGGACACTAACACACAAAAAGAGCGGCGGAGTAAGTCGCGTGCGAGGTGGTACGGAAAAAGAGTAATAAGCTATCTCGTCAAAGGACGAAAGGTCGAGGCTGGGGACATTGGCGTGTTAAACCGGCAGTTCCCAAGAGAGTCCTATTTTTTGTTGGTGTTTCCGGTTGTTGGCCTGGAAAGGGGACTCAGAGCGCTGGAAAAAGGCGCTGGCAATCGGAGACGATGACGGCAATTTTCGACGGGCGGCTGACTGGGACGACCGGGGAGCTGGCAGTGAACCCCTGTCTGAGAGCGACGGCGGCCAACCACAGGCGGTGCTGCGGCACTTGGTGCTTCAACTGGTTGCTGCCAAGCCACGGCTGGACGGAAGCCCTCTGAGTGACCGAGCTCAGTTTCCGTATTTTGGGACCCAGACCCGCCGCTGGCCCCACCGTTTTGCCCGCGAACTCGCGACTCCCGGGACATGCCGAGAGCCCCGATTCCTGCTTTCAACGTTTTTCCGTTTTTCCTTGTTTGCGGGCAGACACATGCAGCCTGAGCAAGTGGACGGACGGGAAACGTTAGTCGTCACTGGGTTCCAGAAAGACTCAACACACTCCACGGCCGTGTCTCTTCTCACGGCACGTACCACGCTCCAGTTCGACGCCAACGTCAACGTTATTTCCATTCCTGGACCTCAAAGACAACGGTGCAACTGCGCGTGACCTCAGTCTCACCCCTGCCATTGGGTGTTGGATATTGGATATTGGATCCCGGCCTTGCCCGCCCGGTCCGGGTCCGGAGCTAGCGAGATACTTTGCAGCGAAAGCAAGCGGAGCTCGGCGCATGGGCCGTTGGATCGAGTGGCTCTCGAGAGGCTTGGCATTGACGATTCAACCAAACAAGCCTCGACTGCCTGGACGAACCCTGACAACGGCCATTTTCAAGATCCAAGAGGCTGACACAGCGCCGTGCCACCGACGACGCCGCAACTCCCACGTCACATCCGTTATCGACTCTGACTAAAATCTATCTTATTCAACAACGGTGTCTATCCTGCCGCAGCTCGGGCGCCCGCCGCCGCCAACATGGCCCTCCCGCGTGGCAGGGCCACCTACAAGAAGAAGGACGGCGTCCTCACTCTGACTGACGACCGCAATGCTTTGATATGGACTCCCATGCCCGCCACGGGACCGCCAACCGTGTCCCTGGCCCTGGAGAACATCATGAACCTTCAGCAGACACCAGACGGCTCGCCAAAGGTCATCCTGAGAGTCATCGAGAAGCCGAAGCCGACCGCTGAGGAGGGGGCCGCACCTCAGCAGTTTCTCTTCCAGTTTACCTCGCCAAGCAATGCCCGGTCCGAGGCAAATGCCATCAGAGATCTCCTCTCTCAGCTGCTGGCCGCTGCCCGCGAGAATGATCCGAGCGTGCCCAAACCCGTCGGCCAGCCCGCGGCCAACGGTGACGGAGCCTCGGCGGCCATGTCGTTTGCGAGCACAGTCAACGCCAAACCAGCCCCGCCAAAGTGGTTTGATGACGGCGTGCTCCAAGCCGACACCGAGCTCCAGCAGTCTCTGATGAAGAACGACCAAAGCCTTGCCCAGACGTACGGGGATGCTCTCGCTCTGAGGCCTAGTTCCATCCCCGACGCGGCATTCAATGCCCAGTTCTGGTCTACCCGTGTCGGCCGTCTCCGCGCGCACGCCATCGAGCTGAACCAGAAGAAGGGCGCCTACAATGTGCTCTCGACCATCAAGCCGCGGACCGAGGACGGCCAGTTTAAGCTTAGCATTTCATCAGAGCAAATTACCATGATCCTGCAGCAGCATCCGCTCGTGAGGAGGATATACAACGAAAATGTTCCCAAGCTGACCGAGAGCGAGTTTTGGTCACGCTTCTTCCTCAGCAAGCTCTCCAAGAAGTTGCGCGGCGAACGTGTCACCGAGAATGACAACGCCGATGTCATATTTGACAGGTACCTAGAGGCCGACAACTCGCTCAACTTTGCAACTAGGATTGCCGCGGCCCAAAAAGTGCCACACATCATCAACCTGGAAGCAAACGAGGAAAACCAGGGTGGCTTCAAGGGTGGGAACCGCAAGGACGTAGAGATGCGCCCGCGCACCAATATTCCGATCATCAAGACGCTGAACAGCCTCAGCGAGAAGATCATGGCCAACGTTGCCCCCTCAGACGTCGACCCGTCCGCAACGGACGGTCTGGTCGACGACACGCACACCTTTGGCGAGCTGACCCTTCGCGACCTGCGGGGCGATACCGAGGCCTCCCGCATCATTCTCAACGTCAAGGAGCAGAACAAGTTCTTCGCCAACCAAGATAGCCAGTCAGACGAGGCCAAAATATACGAGAAGCAAGACCCTTCTGAGGTTCTGTTCGAAGTCCATGCGGACCTCGAAACCCTCGATGACGACGGCTCGGGTGGAATAGATCTCCACAAGGGCATCGGCGTCGACGACGACAGCGACAGCGACGCCGAAACCAAGAAACCCCCCCACGTCGGTTCCCACACCGCCCGCAAGCAGGCCCAAGACCAGATCCTCGAAGGCATGCGCAAGAAGCGCTCCGAAACCCACGGCGTCTTCCACCTTGGCGGCGGCGCCAGCCAGGAAGACCCCTCACCCATGAGCATCCCCCCGGACATCGCGCAGCGGTGCTTCCTGACCAACGCCACGACCAGCGAGTTCCTCAAGCAATTCTGGAGCGCCTTCATGTCGGGCGACCCGGAGCGGACGCAGGAGCTGGCCTACTACGCCGAGTCGCTGCGGCGGTCAGCCGAGCGCATCGACGTGCTGGCCACCGAGGCCGAGAAGATCAGGCAGCAGGTGATTATACGCCGCAAGGACGAGATCAAGGAGCACTACGCCCGGACGCGCAAGAAGCTGCGGTGGCAACCGCCCACGGGGGGGAAGGACTCGGTGCTGGCGCTGTTTGAGGCCACGATGACGGGGCTGGATACGGCGTTGGCGTTGTATGCCTCGGCTTTGGGGGCGAGGGGTAGGAAGTAGGTGGGATATCGAGCTAGATGAGGGAAGCACAAGTTGTTTGTTGTATGATCGCGGACATGATACCATTGAGCGCTGACATAGAGGTTGGAGGGGGGGTTGGTAACAAAAATACACGGTTCTTAAGCTGATTGGTTCGTGTTCCGAACGGAGGAAAATCTGCGATGGTTCAAGACGGCCAATATGCCTTTCTTAAACATTCCACATACGGGATTAGATGGCAGAAAATGGTAGCATATGTTCCCTCCATTTGAATATAGTCAATTCTCCTGATGACGACGCACCGGCGGCCATGGCAGCAGCCGGGTTCCTCCCTCCCTTGTTTCCTTATCGTTTCTTTTCTTTTGTTCTTCTTCCCATTTCTGCTCTTCTTTTCTTCCTATCCCTCTGTTCCTTCTTTCGTCCATACATCTCACCATGTTCCAGCCTCTCACTCATTATCCCCTACCTGATATTTGGTGAGTACAATAATAGTTGGTTCCTGTAACGGGCTCCCAAGGGCCAGTCTGCCCGGAATGGACGGGACTCGAGTGTCATGACTCGTGTCAACCCCCAGGACGAAGTAGTTGAAACACCTTTGGACCGCCTGGAGGTCGACCCGAGTTTGCCAACTATAGAAGCAACTATAGAAGCACACATGCATGCACACTCTAGCATTACAGTTTTGCCACAAAACAAACCAACAAACAAAAGAACTCCATTTCGCCAATCTATCCACCTTCCCGTCCAACCCGTCCGTCACTTACCCCCCCCCCCTTACGCAGCAATACCAACCTGCCTCACCCTCGCCTCCTCCGTGCCCCCCTTCGCGTCAGGCACGACTTCGAAACCCATACCCCTCCTGACCTTCCTCTTCCTGCCGGCATCGCCATACTGCTCGTCAAACTTCCGTATCGCCTTCAGGCTCTCCATATCCCCGCTGATGCTCGCGCTGATCTCCCGCAGGCCCTTTTCAAAGTGCCGCAGCTCTAGCACCCGCTTCTCGGGGTACTGATACTCCCCCTCTCCCGTCCACGCCTCCTTGGCGCGCACCTCCTCGCGGACGGCCTCCATTGCGGCCGAAACGCAAAGATTTTTGAGGTCCGACCCGGAGTACAACTCCGTCTCGGCCCCGGACAGGCGCACCAGGTCGACGTCGGGCGCGAGGATCTCCTGCTTGAGCATGACGCGCAGGATGGCCTCGCGCTCCGCGGCCAGGGGCAGGTCGACGAGGATCTTGCGCGGCAGGCGGCGGAGGACGGCCTCGTCGAGGTCGAAGGGCCGGTTGGTGGCCACCATGATGAAGGCGCGGGAGCCCGTCAGGCCGTCCCACTCGCGCAGGAACTGGGTGATGGTCTCACGGTGGGCCGCACGACCGGCGCCGCTGCGGCGCGCGGCGAGCAGCGCGTCGGCCTCGTCGAGGAAGATGACGCAGGGTGCGAGCTTGCGCGCCAGCGAGAAGAGCGCCTGCACGTTCTTCTCGCTCTGACCAACCCATTTGTCGTTGATATCGGCCGCTGAAACCTCTAGCATACTTGCGCCGGACTCCTTGGCCACGGCCTTGGCGAGGAGGGTCTTGCCGGTGCCGGGCGGGCCGTACAGGAGGCAGCCGGGGATGTGCTCCGTTTTGAGTACGCCGTAGGAAAAGGCTTCTGGACGGATCAGGGATAGTGTGGTGAGCCCGATGAGGGACTCTTTGGTTTCTTGTGGGACGATGATGTCGGCGAAGGCGGTGTGAATGTCTTTTGCGTTGATCAAGCCCGAGAGGAGCTTCTTCTCGTCCTGGTTGTATTCCTTAGACGCGGCAGCGCCAGAGAGGTTGCTGATGGAGGGGTCGTCTTGAGAGGAGGCGAAAAGGGCCGCAGGATTTCGTGATACAGAGAGGGGCGAGAAGTAGGGGGGCTGAATCGACGGATAGATGCCCCGCCAGTGCTGGTTCTGGTCGAACATGAACTGCATGGCATGGTTCAACGCCTTCGGGCCGTAGCTTTGGCGCCCTTGACTATCCCGGCTGCTGCCTACCATCAATGACACAAGACGAGATACCCACTGCGCGTCATAGACGTGACTAGTGAGCTGGGTAAACAAAGTTTTGTGCTGTGCCTTTGGTATAGTGCTTCCGCACGAGTCCAAAAATTCTCTGGACAGGGTAATAGGAACTTTATCTCCGACCATGGCTCGAAGCATGTCCTCGATGTTGCAGAGGTTCTCCTCGGAAGTGTCCCATTTCTCCTCTAGGCTGTTGCGTTCGGCGTCGGAAGCTTGAAACGGGATGACAAGGGCGCCATCTCGGCCCAGGTCTATTAGCTGGTCCCGCCACTGCGGCGACCCCAAGTCGCCGGATGAGGAGCCCACAAAGACTACTCGCCTCCCAGCCATCCACATCCGGTCGGCAATGGCCCGGAGCTTATGTATGATGGCGGGATACAGAGAACTCAGCTCCACGTAGTCGTGGAGATGAATAATGAGATCTCCGGGGGACGTCCTCACCGCCATCTGGACATTGCGACGCCGCCCTGAGGCGACGAGAGCGGCGCGTTTCCGGTCGACGGCGGAAACGAGCGTCTCAAGCGCTGTGCCAATCTTCATTTCTTCCCAGCGGCCGTCGGTCAAGCTTGACGCCGAGCCACCTCGAGGGACAAGGAGGGAGCGATATCGAGAGGGCAGCTCGACGGTAACCATGCCGGCCGGCGGTTCCGAGTCGGAATCAGGACGGAGGGCGAGCCTCCCGTTCATCTCGGCAGCAGCGTAGCCAAGCATGGATAGTGAGCCGCGAGAGAAGTACTGGTTCTGGCCGAGATGGCCACCCAGGATGCGTGCGATGTGGTGAGCATTCAGATGCACAACATCGGCCTTGAGATCGGTGGCGATGTTATTGATAACCTCATCGGCGATGCTCCGAGATTTGCCCTTGAGCAGCGACAGGACGATAGGGGGCCGCTTGGTATCTTGGGTACTGGATCCCGGAGTAGGTGGCCTCGTTAGTTGCGACTGCACTGCGGTAAGAAGCTCCACGCAGGCCAGATACTCTGGATCCGGCCTTTTCGCTAGCGGGCTAAGGTGCAACCCCGAGCCTGGGGGCACATCCGAGCGCAGATTGGTATACCAGCGCCGGGCTTCCGACGACACGGGCAGCTGGGGCATAGGCCACAGCACCGGGCTCTTCAACCCGCTCTCCGCATGGATTTGGCGCAGTATCTCGATATGCGCCGGATCTGCATCGGGATGATAGGCGGACAGCAGCGTCTGAAGGACGGCCGTCTTGCGTGCGAGCCGGACCCGAGCCACCAACGGCCCCAGGCCGCCAGGACAGTTCTCCCCCGCAGCAAAACGAAGCAGCCTATCCTTCCAATCTTGGACGTCGGCGTCGGCGAGCGATGCCTTCTCGAAGGTGCTTTCCAGAACGGACAGTATCTTCTCACAGTCCTCCTCTGGCAGCTGAGGGAGCAGCGTGGCAGAGACACCCAGGGGGCGCTGCTCGTAGAGCGAGATCTGGAGCGCCTCGAACCAGTCTGGCAGCTCGAGAACCGGAGCCTCCTCAACGCGGGTGTTGCGGTTGGCGCGGGCGCGAGCCGAGCCGTAGCCTGCGCTTCTCAGCTTCTCTTTCTTGGCGTCAGGGTCGGTAGCGGCGGTTGTCTCGGCGGGTTGGCCATTCCCAGCAGCCGCGCCACTGCCATTGCCAGCGCCATTGTTCGGGTCGGTCAGGGGTGGGGGCCCCTCTGGGTTCGGCTCGGCGGCGGGGGCGAGGACGGACGACGACGTGTGGAAGCCGTGGGAATGATTGATTGGAGGACGAGTAATGGCGACTGCGGCCTCACACGGGCGTTGGGCAGCATGGCGACGGCGATGTGGGTGTGGGCGTGGGCGTGGGGGAGGCAGATACAAGACGCTGCTGCTGTTGCTGTTGCTGCTGGTGCGGACCGTGGTCGAGGCAAGGCGTCGGGGGACGGCGACGCGGGGCAGTCGGCAAGCTCCAGCTCCGGACGTGCACGACGGGGCCTTGACGGTCTTCGCCGAGAGCAGAGGCTGCAGAGGCTGCAGCGCCCGCGCCCCGGTGGCCGCAGGCATGGGAACGGCTCGGTTCTGGCTTTGGCGCTCGCATGCGCTCCGAATTGGCTGGTCGTTGGAGCCTGGCCGGTATCCAATGGCGCAGCCGCGCGACTTTCTGACTTTGTTGCGGTCGACGGTGACGGGCTCGGAACTCTTTGGCGCGTTGTCCGATTCTGCTGTGTGCATGCAGTGCAGTGCAGCGGTTGCCGCCACCAACAAATTCGGCCGTTGCCAGCCGAGTCTTGGCTGTGTTCTTCCAGGACACTCGCAATTCTGGGTTAGGGTTGTCTATGGCATGCCCTCGCCGTCAAGGACCAGCTTCGGGATCAGATTTCCTGAACGCAGCACCATCATTGAATGTCATTACTCATAAGCTCTATCTAGATAAACCTGGCACCGTTTACCATGACACCCACAACTTAGAACAACAACAACAACTCCTCCCCGCCTCTCGTTCTCCCCCTCCCGCTCCCCATATCGCCACCGGCTCCCAACCTCCACCTCCCAAGCTCGCCAAACAGCCTCTTCAAAACCCCCTTATCCTCCCATGGCGCGTATCTCGCCCCCCGAAGTGACGCAGCGCTGCTGCTACTCACAGCAGCAGCCTGCGTCATGGTCGGCACGGCCGCCCCCTGAGTGCCTCTCCCCGCAGCCATCTTCACCATGACTCGGTCCTCGGCCACCACCCAGTTCCGGCGTACGTCCCAGACCATCGTGTTGGCAAAGTCCTGAACGCGCGCGTTTCGCCCTCCCGGAACGGTGTGATGGGTTGTGGTGCTGCTGAGGGCTAGGGCCAGGCCACTCAAGACAGGAGTTGCAGCCCTCGAAGTCGTAGTTGTGGCAGCCTCGGGCACGGTCAAGATATCTTCCAGCTGGGAGCGCAGCTCAACAAAGAGGTTTGCCACCCCGTCGACCGTGCCTTGCAGTCCCGGCAGGATGCTGTCTTCCGGCTCGTTGATCAGGTAGCTTGCCAGGCTCGGCTGCAACAAGTTGGCGATGGTAGCCAGGAGCGTCACGATGTGCAGCTGCTGCAGGGACAGCGTGGCCGGACCGCCACCACTGCCGAAGCCGCTCGCCCACGACAGGATGCTGCCCAACACGTCCGCGGCGTATTCCACGTCGGGACCGCCCAGCTCCTCCGGAACGCAGCCCGCACCGAGCACGCTCCCCAGCGCAACCGTGTACACCTCGAGCAACGCCCAACAGTCAGGCACCTGCGCAGATGCCTGGATGATGGCTGGCAGCATGAACTGCAGCATGAACGAGGTGATATGCGCGTCGGTCATCGCCCTACCCAGGATGTGGCATTCTTGCTCCAGCTTATCGTTGCCAAGCGCGATCTTGAAGTTGTTGTACAAATAGTGGAAGAGTTGGGGCACGGCATTGACGTCTTTCTCGCTCAACCTGACGCCGTACGCGACGATGCCAGCCGTGTGGAGCTGGGGGTCTTGAACCGAGGGCGAGTAATCGACGCTTGGCTGTGTGAAGAAGGAGTCGACCGCGCAGATGCCGACGCCGTGCGACTTGATGATTGAGATCACCTGTCGCACAAAATCGATGTACGGCCCGTGTTCACCGGCATGGGGCCGCAGGAGCGCCAGATCGTCCTTCATCTTCTGCATGACCAACTGTAGAGTCCTGGAGAACTCGTCTCGGTGCTGCCTAGACTGTACCAATCCAGACTCGCGGAGAGTTTTGCGCATGTAGTAGATGGCGCAGGCGATAAACTCGATGTTGGAGTTGTAATCCGGAGAGATCCCAACCGCGACCGTCGCTCGTTCCAAGAATGGCAGGTTGTGGTGTTTGAGTGCCTCGGCCAGATTGTTTTCGTATCCCAGAAGCCGCTGCGGTTTCACCACTGAGAGCATCCAAAGACCAAGGACGTTCATCCCGAGGTCCTTGAAATCAAAAACGTGGTTCTTGACAAGAACCGCGAGAAAGAGGGGGAGGTATTTCCTATCGGGTGCGGTCGAGTTCTTGGGCACATCAGAGAACAGGCCGTGTTTTCCGGCAGAGAAGTAAGGTAGAAGTGGCTAGTAAAGTCAGTCACACCCACAGGAGGAAATGCAAGCACCAGGCCACGAACCGTGACTCCGTTCTTGATGAACCTGGCAGCTATACTGGCGGCCAAGGTCACCGTCTTCTCAACGCATGCCGATTGCTGGTGCTGTTGCCTCAGAGACCGTCCCACGGGAAGAGCAAGGATGGTGCGGCTCATCCAGAAGAAGTCTTTCGTCAAGCTCTCGTTTACCAGCTATAACACGGTTAGATCGACTCTGATGATCAAGAATAGGGGTGAGACGAACCAGAACAGCGTTTTCTAGATGAGGAGCATCGACATTGTCCGAGAACTCGCTCGAGTATTGCTCCTCAGAGACCCGATCTATTCGGCCCATGAGGTGTTCGAGAGTTTCGAGCGCCACGCGGAGGATGCTCCAGTCGAACCCTGGAGATTGATAATCAAGGCTGGTAAACACCTTTTGCAGTTGGGCTGCGGCAAGTTAGCGTCATTATCATACCGTGACTGAGGTCGACGTACTAGTGTTGAGCCCACACAAAGCGGCCTCCAATGTCGGGGCACGTTGGAGAACATCCAGTGATGCCTTGACCAAATAATGGAGCACATCCAGGGCCGTCGCCTTGTTCTTGGCTACCATCTCGTCCCGGAAAGCCTTGCTTATACCTGGCATCTCGCTAGACAAACCCCGGACCTGCTGCTCAATGTCCGAAGCAGCCGACAGGTATTGATCCAGGACCTGGTTGAAGATGTTGTTTCGCCAGGCAGCAAACGGCCTGAATGCGGCGTTGTCCTCGCCGCTGGATATCACAAACCGCGCAAGCTGATTCCAGGTTCTAACGTTGATCAGACATGCTTCCTTGTGCGCGCTGCCGGGAACGACCAGCTTCTCGATCAAATGCACCGCCGGCCGGAGGTCGGGCGGTGAGACCCAAAACAGGGTGCACAGGAGGTCATGGTGGTTCCTCAGGGCTGCCAAGTCATGCTGGTGGATCGTGTCTTCTTTGAGGTACTGGCGGTTGTGGTTTGGCAGTGTCCTAGCCACGAGATTCTTGATATCCTTGACACGACCGAGTTCCTTCAGACGCTGAATTGTCAAGGCCATCAGTTTGATGAAGATGTGGAAGCACCGGTCCTCCGGCTCGATGGACAAAGACGGCTTTTGGTCGAGTTGCTCAAGAAACCGCGGAGACTTGTACACTTCCTCGTTCCTCAGGTGTGCCAGACTCTGTGAGCCGAAGAAATCGAAGATCGTGCCAATGATGCCAATACACTTGCGCCATCCCCATTGCTCGACGAGAAAATGGCAGCGCGCCACCAAGGCGCGACAGTAGTCGTTGAATCCAGGCGGTTGACGAGGGTTTGCTTGGTACAACTGGAAGACGCGCTTCAGAAGCTGCTGCGGCAGCGTCCAGCCTTCTACAGGGACAGTATGCCTCAAGTCGAAGACGAGAAGCCCCGAGTTGTCGACCTCACAGAGCGGCAGGATGGTGAACATGTCTTGCCAGAGTTGCTCAAATGCCTGAGCGTCCGAGCCGGCGACGACTTCTTGGCTTAGCATGATCGACTGCGTGACATCCCAGAAGGAGCCTCTCGGGATCGCTGCGCTTTCCAAAAGTCTCACGACAACCGCCCAACAGTTCGCAGCAACTCGATCTGATCGTATCCCCCGTTCTCTGAAGGTCGGCCGCTGCAAGTCGCCATAAAGCGTCCGCAACTCCTCAGTACCGCACTCCAGGAGGTGACGAATGGTGACCGAAGCGGACTTCTTGACTAAGTCATCGAGCTTCATTGATTGTATCGGGTCGCTGCTCGATGTCTGGCTCAGCGAGCGCACCGCCAGGACCGCCAATGCAAAACGAGCAACCGCGTCAAGACGTGTTCTCTTCGCGGCGTCCGGGACCGATGCCCAATCGATGGATTCAAATCGGTCGATGAAGCTTGAGAAGAGTTCCAAACACCTGAACACGAACGCCTTCCTCTCGATGTCGCTCTGGACACTTAGGGAGCGAAGTATGTACTCGAGGATGAAGTCAACCGCTTCGATTGCCTTCCGGCCATTGCCCTCGTCTGTTGTCGTATCAAAGACCAATTGCTCGGCTACCCAGTCGATGAGGATGCCCAGCTCGGATGATGTCTTGTCGTCCCACGGCCCCCATCTCAACATCTGCCCATCCAGCAAGAAAGACGTGGCCGGCCTTGGATGGCGAATTCGGTCAGACAATCCAGCATCAACCGCATCTCGAACTAGTCCGCGTCCAATGACAGTGCTCTCGTGAAAGAAGATGCCTCTGTCGAGGGGGAAGACTTCAAAATGGTGGGTATAATGGGTCCCGTACGGTCCCAACCCCTTGAGCTTGTCTTGGGGGTGGTGCTCCTGAGCCTCGACGGCAAAAAAGGCTGCTGGAAGGGGATCGTTTGCGCGAGCATACTGCGGAGCCTCCAGGTCGGCCTGCCGAGGGCAGCGTCTCTTGCGGAATCTCGACCTGGCATTGTTCTTGTTCGGTTCTGGTGGAGCGAGTGTTGTCTGGATTTCTCGGATTCCATCATGGGTATCCACGCTGTCGCCCTGTCCTTGGGCCACGGGCTCTTGAAGCGTAAAGTTGACATCCAGTGCTTGGGTTAGCCCGTCCTCAGTCGACGTATCCCCCGTCCTCCGGCGTCTCTTGTACAAGGCATCCAAGGTCCGTTTTCGGGAATTGAGTTGTCGCCGTTTATCCTCGGATTCCCCCTCCTCCAGTTGTGCCGGGTGCATGGTTGGACGACGGTCTCGCGGCGGCTTCCGCGATTGCAGGGTTCGGGCTGGAGGGGGTTGAGAAACCTGGAGGCCCCTGCCGTCGTCCGCAAGGACGAAGGAGTCGAGGTTCTGTTGGCGAACCAGCTTCCGTGAGTGAGCTCCCCGAGCCCGCGATGTCGAGTTTGTTGATATCTCGCGCAGTGGCACCCTACTCTTTGGCTTCTCTGGTTGTGTTGGTAGTGGAGCGGAAAGCCTCGGCTTCGTCTTCCCCGACTTCCAATCTCGCAGGACAGAGAGAGCGTCGACATTGTCACCCCGTGTTGCCAAGTTGATGAGCTTCTTCGAGGGACTGGTCTTGCCCAGGTTTGACTTGCTCTTCACAGAACGCGCGGCGATCTTGATGAATCTTGGGGCATCGGATTCCACGACATCCAAGATACTCAGGAGCGGTGGGGTCGCCGGCCCCTTTCCAGATCTGCGCCTCCCTGAAGAGCCTCTGCCATGTTGGCGCCGTTGGCTGATCGAGTCTCTCTTTCCAGCAGTCGAAGTGGCGCTCTGCTTTGATGGAATGAGAACTTGAGTGATCTTGGGTTGCCGGGAGGGCGCGTTGGGGGGGCCGCTGAATAGGGACTGTGTCCTGCTCCGCTTTTGCTTCTTTGCTTTGCTTGTTGTCTTTGATGATCCAGCCCTCTTTCGTCCAGGAAGCATCCAGTCAATAGTGTCCTCTTCCACCACTGACGCTCCGTCATCTACATCTCCGAATATGGTTGCAGGTGCAGTCTGAACCGGGCCCTCTGCCGCGATGTGACTTGGCGGTTGCTCGTTCTCGGACTCCCCCGAAGACTCATCAAACAATGCCAACGGTGCCGTACTGGACGGTTTGTGTAATCCCTGACGCGGTAAAGCTACGCCTCGCCTGACGCCTCGATCTGGGGTAGGTTCCGGGGTTTTCCTCCTCGCATCCCGGGTTAGAGGCTTGCCATTTTGTTGGTCGATTCGGAGCCACGAGGCAGGCAGCACGCCGCGGATCTTGCGAATGTTTTGGCGGACCGCCTCTAAATCACTCTCGGAGCTGTCTGTGGAATCAGCGAGGTCCTCGTTACTAAGGTCGCTCTGGGTGTCCTCGTTGATCACGATTGGAGAACCCGCAGCAGCTCCGTTGTCGCGATGACTGTTAGTCGACACCGGTTTTCGAGCAAACGTATCTGGCGTGCTCGGGCGTCTTCTTACGGGCGGTCTCGAGACGGCCGGAGGGGGCGGTGATGGTTCTTCTCGAGGGGCCAATCCCGGAGGCGAAGACGGCAAGTCCCACATGTTCGGAGGCGGAGGCGGGATGAACATTGGGCGCTGTGGAGATCCTTGGGAGGAGGAGTCCGGTACAACCCTGGGCCTTTTCCGCTGTGTCGACGAGAGCAACTGGGAGCGTTGTCGCTTCAGCATCCGCTGTCGTTTCTTCGCAGACACAGGCTGAAGCCTTTCCAGAGGCGGGAACTCCTCGTCGGAAAGACTCGTGGCATCTGTATGGTCAGCATTGGTCTGCGGGCTACTAGCTCGCAACTGCTGACCATGAGGTGATGTTCTGGGAAGCGAAGGGGTGAGTGCCAGCTCGTCTTCGTCGTCGTCGAAAAGAATCGGTCCACTGTCGTCCAGCAAGCCCGGTCCTTCTCCATTGACCTCCTGGCTTTCCTCGGCCTGGAACTCTTGGTCTTGGGAGTCTTCCGCCTCGGCTCCCCTTTGGACGGGTTGAGGCTCCTGGACGACCCTGATGGGCTTGACCCCGTGTGACTTCATGAAGGTCGCGTATTGGGCGTTTTCCAGGGCGTACGGGTGCTGTTGAATCGGTTTCCGCGGCCGTAATGAGCGCTCCAGCCGAACCGCGGCCTGTCTTGACAGCTCCTCATCCTCCTCTTGGTGCGGTAATGGGCCTCGATCATCGGGCGGACTAGGACTCGCGCGAAGGCGGTGACTGCGAGCTTGGGATAAAGGAGAAAATCGCGTGGGTGTCGGGGATCTTGAAAAAGTGCTCAGAGAAGACGACGCGCGTGAGGTCGAGGTCGCACCCTGAACGTAGCCAGTCGATATTTCATCCTCTAGGAAGGGCTGTGAGGCACTGAGCCAGTTCTTTGGTGGAGATGTGGATGTATCGACACCATTTTCGGAGGGTGTGGAAGGTGTGGAAGGCGTGGAAAGGATGGCCTGAACATTTGTTCGTTGTCTCGAGGGTGCAGGCCAAGGCGGTTGGCTCAGCAGCTGGGATGCTTGTCCCTGGATGTCGAGTCGGGAGGGCGAAGCTTGTTCTGGTGAAGAGCTCGGAACATCCCAGATGTCCAAGTCTTTGGCCGGTTCCGAATGTGTCTCCTCCGCCGCCCGAGGTTCGCCAACACAGTCGTTCCGGGGTAAAGATGGCTGCTCGGGCTGATCATGGTCGTCATCGTCGTCGTCGTGGGTTCCCGTGTCATCGAAGCTGTCGTCGTCCGAGTCGGGGACCTCTCCCAATTCCCTCCAATTCTTCATGGCGCCCTGTTATCATGTCGGAAATCCCATTGATTCATCGAGACGTCCTGCCGAGAGAACTACCCCAGATCGGAGCAGAAAATATCCAAGGCTTGGTAGGGAAGTCAAGTTGTTGTCCTCTTGTCTTGTCCTGGCCGGTGGACCACTCAGACGCGTGCTCCAGTGGGACGCGACTTTCCAAGCTCTGGTGGGGCAGTTTGGGAGTTCGCGTTGACCCGAGAGTTAATTGGCACTTGTCGGGTCTTGCCGGAGCTTCGGTGCCTTAACAGCCCCAGTGTCAGGCCATCAGCTCCGTTTTCGCCAAAAGGTCCGTTACGGTACGATACGGTAACCCTGAAAATGTAAAGTACGGACAGAAATAACTGTAACGACGGGACTCGAAAGATTCCAGTTGAGCTCAACAACTCGCAAATCGCTTCTTCAACACCACCGGCCAGCATCAAACCCATTGCGAAGCAAATCCAGTCTCAGGAATCCCAAGAAGATTCCATGCAGCAATGAGCACCCAATCGAAATTTATCACTATTGGCCTGATCCTGGCTTTCGGGATTGGCAATGGTAAGGGAATGCTGGGTTTTCACAGGCAACGCATGACAGGTTGACCATCCCACAGCCTATTACACATTCAACCCGAGTCTTCGGGAAATGAAAGAGCAGCGGGAAGGCTCTACTATTCGGTGAGGTTCCACCGCCGCAGCTTGGCCGTGACGTGGAGGCTCACACCATGACAGCAAAACCACCGAACCTCAAACGCCGCCACGACAGCCGGAGCAAGCTCAGCAAGAAAAAACCAGCTAAGGGCAACAGCTCCGATTCGATCTAATTTTGAGAACTTCCTCCAGCCGCGGAGACGCTGTACATAAGAATCGAAGGGCACACACGCCAATTAGGAAGCGGGTCAGAGACACCACACCTCCTGTGTATTGGTTTACATTCAACAACCAAATTGCTGTGATACGGTTACCACGACAGTGCTCCTCTAGACTTTTAAAGAGAAGAGGTCCAAGAAGGCGAGGAAGGAGGCGAGGAAGGAGGCGAGGAATAAGGGGAGAATGCCGGTTTATACCATGGAGCTGACAATCAGCCTGGCATCTCGTGTTCCCCAACAGCAACCAAGCCGTGAGAAGACACAACAACAACAAGCTGAGGTGGCTTGCTCATCGTCTCTTCTCTGGGATTACTTGAATTATTAATTGGGAACTTGGCAGGATTGTAAAACAAATACGCATAGCTTGAAGACAGGAATTTGGGATCACCTTGTTTTCTGGTGTTTGGTTGGAGTGGTGTTGCCATTCCAGTTCGTGGCTAAGAGTCGGCCTCGCTCTCTCCACGCGGTAAACGGTAAGCTGGGGAGACCGGCACAGTGCGCCGTCCTGGTCCCCGGCCACCGTTACATCACTGAAGAGTGCGGGGACGCCGCCGGTTTGCGATTAAGCGGGACGGGCAGGACCAGGATCTCCCCAATCAGACCACCTCGAATTCCGAGCTGAGGCCATCTGCCCGAAAAAAAGCTCGTCCGTGCATGACTTCACACACCTCGCACCTCACACAAAACCACGTCGTCGAAGGAGCTCCAGGCCGCCCGCCGCGCCGGTACATCAATTGGACCCATCTCCCCTCCACACCCCCGCGCCGAGTCCGAGACCCGAGTAACGAGCTCTGCACCTCTCAATCCCGCCCAGCATGTCGCCCGTCCTCCGCAACGCCCTTGTGCGCGCCTCCCGGCAGTCGGCGGCCACCACCGCCCTCGGCTACCGCGCCGCCTCGACCCACGCCATCTCGAACCCGACGCTGGCCAACATCGAGAAGAGATGGGAGGGCATGCCGATGCAGGAGCAGGCCGAGCTTTGGATGGCCCTGCGCGACCGGATGAAGGAGAGCTGGACTGAGATGACCGCTCAGGAGAAGAAGGCCGGTAAGTCGTCGACCGATGCCAAGACTCTCAACCGCAATGGGCGCTTCATCATCAACATGGGGTCAATCCCGCGGCACAACGGAGCTTGAATCAAGCTCCAAGTCCGCCATAGGGATGGGCCTCGATTGGTTTGGGAACGCCAATTGCTGGATGGGGAGCTCAAGGAGCTCACCGGACTGCCTACGTCACTCGCGGCGCCCCGCTCGTTCGCTATGGATGGACGGATGGGTCATATCATCGATCATCAATCAGCACACAAACCACTAACTCAACGTGTCTCTATACACAGCCTACTGGATTGCCTTTGGCCCCCACGGCCCTCGCTCCCTTCCCCCCCCGGGCGAGAACAAGAAGGTCGCCCTCTACACTGGCATCGGCATCCTTGCCAGCTTCGTCCTCTTCGCTACCGCTCGGTCGTTCGCCAGGCCGCCGCCCGCTACCATGACCAAGGAGTACCAGGAGGCGACAAACGAGTTCCTGAAGGTGAGTGCACTCTGCTCGCTGCCTTCCCCGTTGCGGTTGACGGATGGTCGATGGTCGCTAACCGGCTTGCTCTCGATAGGCCCAAAACTCGGACCCGTTGACCGGTCTCGCGTCGGAAGGCTACTCGGGCAAGGGCCACGTGCAATCCCCCTCGTCCAAGGCATAGACTACATCCGCTTTCTTTTGTTGATAGATGCGACTTCGTGCAGACTCGCTCATACCGCGCGAGCCTGCGGAGGGAGCGCCAGGGCGGCGGAGCATTGGGGCTTACAGGGGCTGATATTGGATGGTGTAAATACTGTACAACGCTGACAATGCGACATCGTTTCCTTGCGACTCATCAACTCAGGCTCGGACGGCCGACTTCGGCTGCCGGTAGACACTTGCCTGACTTCTCCCCCACCTCCCTGCGCCGATGGCGAGATGCAAGATATTGGCATCGGGCAGGCCGGATTTGCTCGGCTCGGGTTCGGCACTCGAGTCACAACGGGGCCTTTGAGATCCCATGCTCGCATGCATTAACAGACTCTGCCTAGGCCGCTAGACTGACGGTCAAATCGTCCGCTCTTCACCCGACAGTGGCCTCGAGTGCCCCGAAGGCGAAGACATGTTGGAATCACGAAATCCGGCCATGCGCTTCTCATTGTTATGTATCGAAGAAAGAGAGAACGTCCCGCATCTCTTGAAACAGGGTTACCTCAATCTCTTGCCATCACATGCCAGCATGCTGAACAGCCGGGAGTTGCCGAACAGACCAGTCAAGGTAAGCAGTGAATCATATCAAGTTGACCGCCTTTCCCTGCTTCAACGTAAGGTTTATCATGTGGCCCTTGAGCTTTCGGATACACAATAAGAAGCTCTGCTGCCAGTGATCGTGATGTTGTCTGGAAGCAAGTGAGCTACTACAGTAAGAGGTCTGGTTTGCTCCATGGCCCAGGCTGCGAGGTGTATCCTTGCTGAGTCTTGGGTTTAACACAGACACCCCGCCGTCTGTTTCGTTTGAGAGGAGCCTGGCACCCTGATAATCTACGGCTTCCCCTCGTGTCGGGCCTGGGTAAATATGTGTGTAAGGTCTGTGGCCTAGACAATCACACAATCACACGAGGTGTGGCTCCCTCCCAGGGGTGCCTTTGACATGTGGCACCGGTACCGGGAGTCGTCAGTCTTGGTCAAGCCGACTCGATGCCGGCGATTCCACAGTCTCGGAATTGATTGATGGACGGTAGGTAGGCATGCAGGTAACACAAAAGCAGACGCAACCTCCAACTGGCTACCGGCGACTGGCAACTACATGTAGATAAATGAGGGGCTCGCAGACGACCAGATCCAAATAGTCGCTCGCTCGGGCTGCGGCACATTCGTTCCCGGCTGATAACTTGCAAGCAGCCAGCCGGCCAGCCACCAACCGCCAGTGGTTGCAAAGCCCTGCAATTGAGCTCACAGGGGGGTGGAAGCCAGCGAGCCAGCGTGGAGCTCCCACAGGTGCCTCCCGCTGTGCTTCAGCACTGTGGCTCCCCATTGGCGGAAAATCAGCAGCCTCTGCAGCGGGGCAACGTGCCCCAATTTTGCCGGGGTATTGGCTGCGTTAGCGGCCTGCGTCTCCCTCGCCCCCTCGGCAGGGCAGGGGGCGCAGCGTGGGGTATCCCGTCGGGTTCGGGGCGCCTCTCCAAAAAGTTTCGGCTTTCACGACCGCAACCCCCGAGTTCAGACAAAACAACTCACCATGACTCGATCCGCCGGCTCTTTCCCCTCCTCTGCAAGACCACGAGGGAAGGGCGTGGTTCTGCTGCATCCGACTTGCTGTGCTGTTGTTTCCGGCTAGGACGGGCCTTTGCTTGACGAGAACCAAACGCTTCTGTTTCTTTCTTCAAGACTCAGACGGGAGTCCGCTGATCTGCGATCGGGACTTGATTCGCTTTGGGCGATCCTCCCCCTGCCGAGTGCGACGGTGCCGCGAATCGGCAGCCCATTTGGTGCTGGTTAGAGGCGTGGTAAGTTGGACGTGTGTTGTCTGGTCAGGACCTCTGAGTCTTCAAAAGTAACAAGCTCGGTGGTTTCTGTCTGAGTCGCAGCTGACTGGTGTTTCAGATATCTAACTCGGATATTCGATACAAAGCCAGATCGACGGTTGCGTCATTGGTGGAGCAACGGCAATCCACCTTTCACTTTCTCCGTCGCCGACTGATATAACCCGGGCCGCCGCCCCGTAAACAACCCCTTTCTCCTTCCGCTACACACATCCAAGTCGGCAATGTCGAGGTTCTTTAGAGCAAGGCGGCTGATCCCGCCACTCGCCGTCGCCAGCGCGGCTGGCGGCGTCCTGTACTATGTCTACCGCCCGCTCAACATCCCGGGCTACGAAGCCGCCGCCGTCCCGCCCCCCATCTACGGCGCCGATGGAACCTTCAAGCTGCCGCGCTTTCCCCGTGTCAAGTCGCGTGCCGAGCAGATCGCCGCTCTCAAGAAGAGCGGCGTCGGGAATAAGGAGGACGAATACGACATCCTGGTCATTGGGGCCGGCGCAACGGGGACAGGAGTCGCCCTCGACGCTGCCACACGAGGTCTCAAGGTTGCCGTGGTTGAGCGTGGCGACTTCAGCTGCGGCACCAGCAGCAAGAGCACCAAGCTTGTCCACGGCGGCGTGCGCTACCTCGAAAAAGCCGTCTGGAACCTGGATTACGCCCAGTACGAGCTGGTGAAGGAGGCGCTGAAGGAGCGCAAGTACTTTCTGCAGACGGCCCCGCACCTGAGCATGTGGCTTCCCATCATGCTGCCGCTCGACCGCTGGTGGAAGATTCCCTACTACTGGGCAGGCACCAAGTTCTACGACATCCTCGCCGGGAGTGAGGGCATCGAGAGCTCGTATTTCTTGAGCAAGAGCAAAGCGATCGACGCGTTTCCCATGCTGAAGCAGACTGGCCTCGTCGGTGCGCTGGTCTACTATGATGGAGCACACAACGATTCGAGGATGAACGTCTCGCTTGCCATGACGGCGGCGCTGTATGGCGCCACGGTGGTGAACCACGCCGAGGTCACTGGCCTGATGAAGGACGCCAATGGCAAGCTCTGCGGCGCCACGGTCAAGGACAACATTCCGGAACGGGACGGTAAGGCCACCCAGAGCTTCAATATCAAGGCCAAGTGCATCATCAACTGCACGGGCCCCTTTACCGACGGCGTCAGGAAGATGGATGACCCAAACTGCAAGGACATTGTGGCACCAGCAACGGGCGTGCACATCGTCCTTCCCGGCTACTACAGCCCCGGGAAAATGGGCCTGATCGATCCATCCACCTCAGACGGGAGAGTTATCTTCTTCTTGCCCTGGCAGGGTAACACTATTGCTGGTACTACGGACGCGCCCGGGAAGGTCTCCAGGGATCCGCTGCCCGATGAGAAATCCATCCAATGGATTCTCAACGAGGTTAGCCACTACCTCTCCCCGGAGATCGACGTCCGCCGCGGCGACGTTCTGGCAGCCTGGTCCGGTCTGCGCCCCCTCGTCAAGGACCCCAAGGCCAAAAAC
>OUNM010416125.1_pt1 | contig 47300 bp, 44 predicted proteins | sample 1769961 | NCBI WGS metagenome assembly OUNM01 (sample SAMEA3914820, study PRJEB12502) | metagenome | biome: forest; material: soil | place: USA | collected 2012-03-12 | depth 0.3 m
CATCGTCCACCGCAACATGACCAACGAGCAGCAGGCCGACGAGATCCGCGCCGTCAAGCGCTTCGAATCGGGCATGGTCATCAACCCGATCACCATCCACCCCGACACCCGGCTCGACGAAATCCGCGCCATCATCCAGCATCGCTCGATTTCGGGCTTCCCGGTGGTCGAAAAAGAGACGCGTAAGCTGGTCGGCGTCCTGACCAACCGCGATATCCGCTTCGAGGGCGACGGCAGCAAGAGCGCGGCCGACCTGATGACCCGCGAAGGCCTGATCACCGTCAACGAAGGCGTCGATCCGGCCGAAGCGCGCAAGCTGATGGCCATGCACCGCGTCGAACGCATCATCGTCGTCGATGACGCCTATCGCGCCGTCGGGCTGATCACCGTCAAGGACATCGAAAAGGCCCAGGCCTATCCCAACGCCGCCAAGGACGCTGCCGGGCGGCTGCTGGTCGGTGGCGCTTCGACCGTCGGCGATGCCGGCTATGAGCGCTCCGCCGCCCTGATCGACGCCGGCGCCGACGTCGTCGTCATCGACACCGCTCACGGTCACTCGTCGCTGGTGTCCCAAGCAGTTGCCCGCCTGCGCAAGGAATTCAACCACGTTCAGATCGTCGCCGGCAATGTCGCCACCTACGACGCCACGCGCTCGCTGATCGACGCCGGCGCTGACGCCGTCAAGGTCGGTATCGGACCGGGCTCGATCTGCACCACGCGCATCGTCGCCGGTGTCGGCGTGCCGCAGCTGACCGCGATCCTCGACAGCGTTCGCGCCGCCGAAGGCTCGGGCGTGCCGGTCATCGCCGACGGCGGCATCAAGTTCTCGGGGGACCTGGCCAAGGCCATCGCCGCGGGGGCCTCGACCGCCATGCTGGGGTCTATGTTCGCCGGCACCGAGGAAGCGCCGGGTGAGGTCATCCTCTATCAGGGCCGGTCGTACAAATCCTATCGTGGCATGGGCTCGGTGGGCGCCATGACCTCGGGCTCGGCCGATCGCTACTTCCAGAAGGAAGTCCGCGATTCGATGAAGCTGGTGCCCGAGGGTATCGAAGGCCAGGTGCCGTACAAGGGCCCGATCGCGCCGGTGGTGCACCAGCTGGTCGGTGGCCTGCGGGCGGCCATGGGCTATGTCGGCGCGCACACGGTCGAAGCCTTCCAGCAACGGGCGCGCTTCGTGCGCATCACCGGTGCCGGCCTGCGCGAAAGCCACGTCCACGACGTCATGATCACCCGCGAGGCGCCGAACTACCGGCAATAGGCACCTAATGACCCAGGAATTGTGGATAACGGTCTCAGCGGCCCTTTTGGGCGTCGTCACCTGCCTGGCGTCGCCCGTGGCTGCGGGGCTTCAGTCCGGCAAGGCCTATTTCACGTGGAATGCCGGCCCGCGCGACAAGCCATTCGACATCGGGCCCCATGCCGATCGCCTGAAGCGCGCCTTCAGCAATTTCATGGAAACCTATGTCGTTTTTTCGGTTTTCGCGATTTGTCTGGCGTTTGCGCACAAGTCATCGACCCTGTCGGTCATTGGTGCCTGGACCTATCTGATCGCGCGCATCGTCTATGTGCCGCTCTATCTGTTCGCCGTTACCGGCATTCGTTCCATCGTTTGGGGCATCGGCCTTTTGGGCATCGCCCTGTGCGCCCTGGCCCTGTTTATCTAAGGATTTGCGTTGACCCCTGCCGCCCGATTGCAAGCCGCCGCCGAAGTGATCGACCAGATGAGCGGTCGCCGTGCGCCGGCCGAGGCGGTGCTCAAGGACTGGGGCCGCGCCAACCGCTATGCCGGCTCGAAAGACCGCCGCGCCATCGCCGACAAGGTCTATCAGGTACTGCGGGCGCGCGAACGGCTGGGCCATCTGATGGGCGACCAATCCGGCCGCGCCCTGGTCATCGGCGCCCTGCATATGCTCGACGGGCTGAGCCTGAAGGCCATCGGCGCGCTGTATAGCGGCGAGGGCTATGCCCCGGCCAAGCTTACAGTTGCCGAGATCGGCCGTTTGACCGCCGATCCGGGGGAGGCGCCGCAGTGGCTGGAGGCCGGGTTGCCGGCCTTCGTGTCGGAGCGGCTGAAAGCCGTTTACGGCGAGCGCTGGCTGGCCGAAGCCGAAGGCTTGATGCTGCCGCGGGCGCCGATCGATCTGCGCGTCAATGGCGACCGCGAAAAGCTGGCGGATGGTCTTGAGGCCTTGGGTTATAAACCTGAGCTAACCCCTTATTCTGCCTTTGGATTACGTCTTCCTGCCGATCCGCCGCCCAATGTCCGCGCGCTGCCGGCATTTCGCCAGGGCACGATCGAAATCCAGGACGAAGGCTCGCAACTGGCGGCCTTTCTGGCCGGCGCCAAGCCCGGCATGACGGTCGTCGATTATTGCGCCGGCGGCGGCGGCAAGACGCTGGGCCTGCTGCAGGTGATGAACGGCGAGGGGCAGTTGATCGCCTCGGACGTCGAACGCACGCGGCTGAACAACATCAAGCCGCGCCTGGCGCGGGCGGGCCTTAACGCCGATCTGCGCCAACTGGGCGAGAACGGTGAGGGCCTGGAAGACCTCGAAGGTCAGGCCGACCTGGTTCTGGTCGATGCGCCTTGCTCGGGGTCTGGCGTGTGGCGGCGGCGGCCGGAAACGGCGCATAATCTGACCGAGGACGAGGTCGCGCGCCTGCACACCCTGCAAACGGAGATCCTTGCCCGGGCGGCCAGGCTGGTCAAGCCGGGCGGACTGCTGGCCTATGCGACGTGCTCGATCCTGCCGGACGAGAACGAACAGACGGCCGACGCCTTCGAGGCGCGCCATCCCGAATTCAAGCCGCGCCCGATCGCCGAGGCCGTTCAGGTGCCGCAGATTACGGCCGAGGGCGCCAAGGCCTTGGCCGGTCTGGCGCAGGGGCATCGCCTACGCCTGTCGCCGGCGGCGTCGCATACCGATGGATTTTTCGTCTCGCTCTATCGGCGGGACAACTGACCTGAAACCGCCGCGCAGCGGCAAGATTTATTGGGAATCCACAGATGCACACAGATGCACACAGATTTCAGGATTATTGTTGAGGTCGAGAATGACCCCTCGCTCTGAAGCGCTTCGCGCGTTTCAGGCGCGCCCTGAAATCTGTGTGCATCTGTGTGCATCTGTGGAAAGCCCTTCTTAGACACGCGGCCGCACCCACGGCGCACAAGGACTGGCACCGCTATGCACCATGAAAAACTGCTGATCGTCGATTTCGGCTCCCAGGTGACGCAACTGATCGCCCGGCGGGTCCGCGAATGCGGCGTCTACTGCGAAATCCACCCCTTCACCAAGATCAACGAGAAGCTCGACGAGCTTCAGCCCAAGGCAGTCATCCTGTCGGGCTCGCCGCATTCGGTCATCGATAAGGGCCCGCGCATCGATCATCGCCTGTTCGAGGAAGGCCTGCCGGTCTTCGGCATCTGCTATGGCGAGCAGATGATGTGCGAACTGTTGGGCGGCAAGGTCGAGGCCGGGCACGAGCGCGAATTCGGCCGCGCCGAGATCGACGTCATCCGCCCGTCGCGCCTGTTCAAGGGCCTGTCGGCCAAGGAAACCGTGTGGATGTCGCACGGCGACCGCGTCACCGCCATTCCCGAAGGCTTCGAGGTCATCGCGGTCTCCGAAGGCGCGCCGTTCGCTGCCATCGCCAATGAGACCAAGCGCCTCTACGCCGTGCAGTTCCACCCGGAAGTCGTGCACACCAAGCGCGGCACCGACATCATCCGTAACTTCTTGTTCGAAATCAGTGGTTTCACTGGCGACTGGTCGATGGCCTCGTTCCGCGACGAACAGGTCGCCAAAATCCGCGAACAGGTCGGCTCGGGCAAGGTCATCTGCGGTCTGTCGGGCGGGGTCGACTCGTCGGTCGCCGCGGTACTGATCCACGAAGCCATCGGCGAGCAGCTGACCTGCGTCTTCGTCGACACCGGCCTGCTACGCAAGGACGAGGGCGCGCAGGTCGTGGCGCTGTTCAGAGATCACTACAACATTCCGTTGATCCACGTTGAAGCGCAAGAGCTTTTCCTGGGCGCCCTGGCCGGCGTTTCGGATCCCGAAGCCAAGCGCAAGACCATCGGCAAGCTGTTCATCGACGTTTTCGACGCCGAGGCCGCCAAGATCGAAGGCGCCGCCTTCCTGGCTCAAGGCACGCTCTATCCCGATGTGGTCGAAAGCGTCTCACCGTCGGGTGGGCCGTCGGCGGTGATCAAGTCACACCACAATGTCGGTGGCTTGCCCGACTACATGAAGCTGAAACTGGTCGAGCCGCTGCGCGAACTGTTCAAGGACGAGGTTCGGGCGCTCGGCCGCGAGCTTGGCCTGTCGGAACAGTTCGTTGGCCGCCATCCGTTCCCGGGGCCGGGCCTGGCCATCCGCATTCCCGGCGCCGTGACGCCGGAAAAGGTCAAGACGCTTCAGGACGCCGACGCCATCTACCTCGACGAAATCCGCAAGGCCGGGCTCTACGACCAGATCTGGCAGGCCTTCGCCGTGCTGCTGCCGGTGAAGACGGTCGGCGTCATGGGCGACGCGCGTACCTATGAGGACGTGCTGGCCCTGCGCGCGGTGACGTCCAGCGACGGCATGACGGCCGACTTTTTCGAGTTCCCGTGGCCGGTACTCGGCCGCTGCGCCACGCGCATCGTCAACGAAGTCCGCGGCGTCAACCGCGTCGTCTACGACGTCACCTCCAAGCCCCCGGGGACGATTGAGTGGGAATAAGGTCGCAGTCGCAAGACGGTCGCGTTTCTCGACTATCTCTCCTCCCCATCGTGTCACGATGGGGAGGTGGCGTTTGAGGCCCAGCCGAAAATGACGGAGGGGTCACTTGCCGACGCATGAGTAAATCTGGCGCCAGCAAGTGACCCCTCCGTCGCGGACTTCGCCTTCGGCGAGCGCCGCGCCACCTCCCCATTTTAACAAAATGGGGAGGAGAGATGGTCTCTCAATCTTCCAAACCATTACATTTTAACTCAGTAACAACTCCATGATTCGTCTCGATAATATCAGTAAGCAGAACGGCCATCAGATCCTCTTCATCGACGCCTCGATGGGCATTCAAAAGGGCGAGAAGGTCGGCCTGGTCGGTCCCAACGGCGCCGGCAAGACGACGCTGTTCCGCATGATCACCGGCCAGGAACAGCCCGATGACGGCCAGGTCGGCATCGATGCCGGCATGACCATCGGCTATTTCAGCCAGGAGGTCGGCGAAATGTCGGGCCAGAGCGCGGTCGCCGCCGTCATGGATGGCGTCGGTCCGGTCAGCGCGCTGGCCACCGAAATGGCTCAACTCGAAGCCGCCATGGTCGATCCGGATCAGGCCGACGAGATGGACGCCATCATCGAACGCTATGGCGATGTTCAGGCGCGCTTCGAGGAACTGGACGGCTATGCGCTGGAGGCGCGGGCGCGTGAAGTGCTGGCGGGCTTAAGCTTTAGCCAGGAGCGCATGGACGGCGATGTCGGGCTTCTCTCCGGTGGCTGGAAGATGCGCGTCGCCCTGGCTCGTATCCTGCTGATGCGGCCCGACGGCATGCTGCTCGACGAACCGTCCAACCACCTTGACCTCGAAAGCCTGATCTGGCTGGAAGCGTTTTTGAAGAACTACGACGGCGCCCTGTTGATGACGTCGCACGACCGCGCCTTCATGAACCGCATCATCGGCAAGGTCGTGGAAATCGACGGCGGCACGCTGATCACCTATTCCGGCGATCTCGACTTCTACGACCAGCAGCGCGCCCTGACCGAAAAGCAGCGTCAGGCACAGTACGAACGCCAGCAGGCCATGCTGGCCAAGGAAATCAAGTTCATCGAACGCTTCAAGGCGCGCGCCTCGCACGCCGCCCAGGTGCAGAGCCGGGTCAAGAAGCTCGACAAGATCGAAAAGGTCGAGGCGCCGCGCCGCCGCCAGTCGGTACAGTTCGAGTTCAGAAGCCCGCCGCGCTCGGGCGACGACGTGTTGAACTTGAGGAACGTCCATAAGGGCTATGGCGCCCAGCCGATCTATGAAGGGCTCGACTTTCTCGTGCGCCGCAAGGAGCGCTGGGCCGTGCTCGGCGCCAACGGGGCCGGCAAATCGACCCTGCTGAAGCTGGTTGCCGGCGCCACCGAACCCGATCAGGGCACGGTCAGCATCGGCGCCAGCGTCAAGATGGGCTATTTCGCTCAGCACTCGATGGATCTGCTCGACGGCGAAGAGACGATCTTCGAGTCGCTCGACGGCTCGTTCCCGCAGGCGGGGCAGGGCGCGTTACGCACGCTGGCCGGCTGTTTCGGCTTCTCCGGCGACGACGTCGAAAAGCCGTGCCGCGTGCTGTCCGGCGGCGAAAAGGCGCGCCTGGTCATGGCCAAGATGCTGTTCGATCCGCCCAATCTTTTGGTGCTCGACGAGCCGACCAACCACCTCGACATGGCGACCAAAGAGATGCTGGTCGAGGCCCTGGCCGATTTCGAAGGCACCATGCTGTTCGTGTCGCACGACCGCCATTTCCTGGCCAAGCTGTCGAACCGCGTCCTGGAGCTGACACCCGAAGGCATCCACCAATACGGCGGCGGCTACACCGAATACGTAGCCCGCACCGGGCAAGAGGCGCCAGGGCTACATCCGCAAGGGTAGGGATATCAGGTGGCGACTATCAATTCAGTAATTGGTATGCTGTCATCGAAATTTCCCAACGACGGAATCTTTAATAAAGATTTGCCCGAGGCTTCGTTAGATGAAATTCAAACGACTAAATGCTTACAAGGGCCGAATATCGGTACCGCAGATCGTTGAGGGAATGAACGCTGCCGTCCGTAACTCTTGCCGCCTATCCGCTGACGCCCGGCTCTTGCTTGAAGGAAACCGTTTTCCATCAGCTACAGCTTTGGCGATTTTGGCCATTGAAGAAGCGGGTAAGGTCTCGATATTGCGAGGTTTATCAATCGCACCCAATGATGAAGTCATTAAAGCGAGCTGGAAGGCATATCGCTCACATATTGCAAAGAACGCGGCATGGATAATTGCCGATCTTGCACGAAATGGGGCGAGCACTTTGAATGATTTGCGTCCAATATATGATCCGGAGAGTGAGCATACGGCTCAACTGGACGCTCTAAAGCAAATAAGTTTTTACACCGATTGTTTGGGGGCAGCCCACTGGTCGGAGCCTCACGAGGTCATTGACGTCAACTTGGCCAAAGCAATGGTGAAGCTCTCTGAACTTCTAACGCCGAAGCGGAAAATAGAAGTTAGAGAAATTGAGTTGTGGGTAGAGCACGTTGCTCCTCATTGGGGAACCCAAGGAATGTTTAACGCGGCCGTTAATTTCTATGACGCAATGCGCGCCGAAGGGTTGGATTTCCGTGATCCAAATGAAATAAGGCGTTTTTTTGGAATTAAATTAGAGTAGCGGTTTTTCGAGTTATTGGGAAATTCGCACGGCGTCGTCGAGACAAATGGCGTGCTGGGTCCAGAAATCGTTAGCGTCGGAGAGCCCAGTGCCGCTGCAAGACCACGCGAATACCGTCGTCGTCCATGCCTAACCCACCTTCCGTGCCAGAAACACGCCCACGACCATGCAGGCAATGCCGATGGCGCGTTGCACCGTGATCGGCGAGCGCACCACGCCCAGCCATCCGAACTGATCGATCAAGGCCGCGGCGAAGAGCTGGCCCAGCAGCACCAGCATGACGGCATTGCCGACGCCGATGCGCGGCGCCGCCCAGGTGATCGACAGGGCGTAGAAGGCGACGAAAATCCCGCCGGCGAAGTACTGCGGCGGGATGGCAGCGACTGGCCTGGCCGGCCAGCCGGTAAAGGCCAGCACCACCGCGCTGATCGCGCCCGCCAGGCAGAACAGGATCAAGGACGCCGCCGCCGGGCTGGCCAACCTGGCGCCCAGCCCGCCGTTCAGCGCCGCCATGATCGGGATGCCGATCCCGGCCAGGAACATCAGAACGCCAAACAGCACAAAGGTGGACGATGTCGACATGCTTCGATTCCTTGCTGACCGAAGCGGTATCAGGCCGCCTTTGCCGGCGGCAAGTCAAGCCGGGGGCCGGATGGCGGCGGGCCTAACCCAGCTCCTGGGCCAGCCCGATGAGCAGCCCTTCCGGCCCGCGAATATAGCAGAGCCGGTAGATGCCTGCGTAGTCGACGACCTCGCCGACAAGCTGCGCGCCGAGCGGATAAAGCTTCTCCAGCGTCCCGTTGAGATCGTCGACGGCGAACATGACGCGCAGATAACCCAACGCATTGACCGGCGCAGCGCGGTGATCGGCGACGATGGCTGGCCGGAGAAAGCGCGACAGCTCAAGCCGGCTATTTCCGTCCGGCGTGCGCATCATGGCGATTTCGACCGACTGATCGCCAAGGCCCGTGACGCGTCCCGCCCATTCGCCTTCGACCATCATGCGGCCTTCGAGCGCGAGGCCGAGCTCACGAAAGAAGGCGATCGTCGCGTCGAGGTCTTCGACGGCGATGCCGACATTGTCCATGCGTTTGATTGTCATGGCGGGAGCCTACAAGGCGTCGCCTGGGCTGTAAATCCTGAACGATTGGCCACGACGCCCGGTTATAGGGGGTGGTATTTTATTTGACTCAGTCAAATAAATCGGCAAAGCTTCCCCCGAACAGGGAGCCTGGCCATGACCGATACGATTGCCGATTTGCGGGCGTTCAACCGCTTCTACACGCGCCGCATCGGCCTGTTGAACGAGCGGCCCTATGGCGGTGACTTCACCCTGACCGAGGTGCGGGTGCTGTTTGAGCTGGCGCACACGGCCTCGCTCAAGCCCGGCGATCTGGTGACGTCGCTTGGGCTCGACCCGGCCTATGTCAGCCGTATCTTGAAGCGTTTCGAGGCCTCGGGCCTGGTCGAACGCTGGCGCGATCCCAATGACGGCCGCGCCTTCATCATCCGCCTGACGACGGCCGGGCGCGAAGCGTTCGCACCGCTGAACGCGGCTTCGATCGAAGGGCTATCGGCGATGATCGATCATCTGACCGGCGATCAGAAGCGCGAAGTCAGCGGCGCCGTGCGCACCCTGACAGACCTGCTGGCCCATACGAGCGCTGCGCCAATTACGCTGCGGCCTTTGCAGGTCGGCGATATCGGCACCATTACCCGCCGTCAGGGCGAGCTCTATGCCGCCGAATATGGCTGGGATATCACCTATGAGGCCCTGGTCGCCGAACTGCTGTCGGCCTTCGTCAACGGCTTCGATGCGGCGCAGGAGGAGGCCTTTATCGCCGACCGCGGCGGCGAAGTCGTGGGCTCGGTCTTCCTGTTTCGCGGCGATGCGCCCGGCGTCGCCAAGCTGCGGCTGCTCTATGTCGACGCCAGTGTTCGCGGGCAGGGGCTTGGCGCGCGGCTGGTCGAGGCCTGCATCGCCGCCGCCCGGTCGCGGGGCTACAAGCGCATGACGCTGTGGACCCAGGACTGCCTGGTCTCGGCGCGGCGCATCTATCAGGCGGCGGGGTTTGAACTGGCCTCGGAGCAGCGTCACCATCGCTTTGGCCACGATCTGAACGCCCAGGTGTGGGAGCGCGCGCTTTAAAGCGCCCTTTAAAGCGGTTGCGGGTTGCCGCCGCCTGTGCTCACCCTGACGCGGTCAACCGTGGGAGGTTCAGATGTCCGGTCGGCAGGTTGCCCTGTACTTCGCCTGGAGCCGGCCGGATGAGGTCGCAGCCCCCCTTGGTGTGCTCGAAGACCGCTTTCCGGCCCTGTTCGAGCTGCGCCGGATGTTCTGGCCGCGCTATGAGCAGTTCAACGATGCGGCGCGTTTCGATCAGGGCGTCGGCGGCTTTCTCGACCATATCCAGCTGGAGAATTTCCACGGTTTTGCCGATCGGGCTCAAGACTGGACGGGCAATCCGGTGCGCCGCGCCGAGCGGCGGACGGCCGAGGGGTTTCAACCGCTCAACAGCGAATTTCTGAGCGGCGTCGACACCTTGATCGTCATCAGCTTCGACTCGGCGCGCACGCATCAACGCGCGGAGACGGCGGAAATCGAAGCCCTGCGCGCCTTCCTCGACGATCCCGACCATACGGTCTTTGTCTGTCCGCACCACGATATCGGTGAGGTCGACGACTTGCCGCAAGCCGAGCGCCTGGCGCGGCAGGAGGCCGAATTTCATCATCACGGCGATCCGGCCATTCCGGCGCGCCAGGGCTTCGGCGATTTCGGCCTGTCGTTGCTGAAGGGGCTCGGGCTTGAGGTCAGGAACCGCTTCGGTCTGCGGCCGGCCAAACAGCCGGACGGCACACCCGCGCCGCTGATCGTCGATGCGACGCGTGACCGCTTCGGGCTGCTGAAAGGTGTTGCGACCTTCAATCTTCACGCCCATTTGCCGCATTTCGAGCGTCTGGGCGACAGCACCACCAGGCTCGACGTCCTGGCGCGGCAGGTAATCGATCCCGACGCGCCACCGCATCCGTTCACAGCGGCGCGTCCCGATTTCGACGCCCTGCTGCAATCGACGGCCGAAGCGTTTCGCGGCCGGCTGCTGATTTGCGACACCACGACCTTCAGCTCGACCGCCGGCGGCCTCGACAGCCTGCAGCGCTTCTGGCGCAACGTCCTGACGCTGGACCGTGGCGCGAATTAACCGTCGATTCACAGAAACCCAGATCAGCGCAATTGCGAATCACCCGGGCTGTGCGCGACGATGCGGCTTACGCTTTCGAGTACGCTCCCATGCATATGCAACGCTTCCGCATCGTCACCGCCGATGGCCAGCCCGTCTGGCCGGGCGAAATCGCGCGCGCCAGCCACCCGTCGATCGGCGATGAGATCGTCATGTTCGACTACCCCGAGGTGCGCCGCTTCGTGGTCGAGCGCTTCGACCGCCGCCGCGACTGGCGCCCCGACGACGAGCTGAAGCCGCTGCAGGCCATTTTGCGCCGCGTGCCGGCCGGCCGCCGCCTTCAGCCGCAGGGCGAGCTGTCGGCGTCGCATATCGCCCGCCGCCTCGAGGAAGGCCTCGATCAGGCGCAGATCGAATTCCCGGTCAACACCGTGCTGCATCTGTCCAAGGCCGATTTCGTGGCGCTGTGCGCCTCCGAAGGCATCGGTGCCGGGCCGCGCCAGTCGTTTGTCGCGCGCCTCTATAGCGGCGTGCCGATCGAGCTTGGCAACGACGACGACGACAGCAGCTATTTCACCGGTCAGCGCGCCGCCTTGGGCCAGCCGGGCGAAAGCGGCATTATCAGCATCACCTGCGAGGACGGCACGCCGTTTATGCTCGATCGCGAAATCCTGTGGACGGCCGAGCGGCTGGCCAGCGCGGTGATCACGCGCGACGGCGCCGCGTCGAAGATCTTCGAGCTGGTCGTGCCATCGGAACTGAGCAAGGCCGGGCGGCGGACGTTCGAGCGCATCGCCCAATGCCTCGGCCGCGTCGAGGACAAGACGCTGTCGCCGTGGATGGCGGCTCAGGAGCTGACCGGGATGAAGATGGCCCTGGCCAATATGCTCATGCCGGAAGGCTGCTGATATCGCGGGCGACGTCGCCCAAGTCATTGTTGAGCTGATGATCGCGGCCGGTGAGGTGGCGGAGGGTCACCCGCGGCAACAGCCTCTCATAAAGCCCGGGATGGGACGCCGGCACGGTGTCGTCGGCCGTGCCCTGATACAGGAAGACGGGAAAAGCGGGGGCGAAGCCGGTAAGCGGCGCCATCTCGTCGCTTGGCCAACCGCCGTCGCCGATAAAGGGCGGGGCAATCAGGAAGAGCCCGCCCAGCGTGGCTTTCGGCGGCGCCTCGGCCAGAACATGCAAGAGGATGCTGGCGCCGATCGAGTGGCCGACCACGACAGCGCCGTCGTCAAGCGCGTCAAAGGCCGTCAATATGGCAGCCTTCCACGCTGCATAGTGCGGATCGGCCTCATCGGGCATGTGCGGATAGGCGACATTATAACCGTCACCGAGTTGGCCTTTCAGGCTGGCGACCAGCTTGTCGTCCCACCTATCGTGGACCGCCTCGCCACCGCCCTGGATGAACAGGACTTGTCTGGGCATAGGATTTCAGCTTTCGCCCCGCCCGGTTGGATTATTTCGGCGCGTCGGTCTTAATGATGCGGATTTGCTGGCGGGCGACGCCACCCGGGCCCTGACCCGTGGTGACCATGACGTGGTCGCCGACATGCACCATGGCCAGCGTGCCCGGCGTGTTCAGGCTGATTGGAATGCCGGCCGGAACGGTGACCGTGCGCTTGCCTGAGCCATAGTCGACGGTCAGCTGGCGTCCGGCCGGCGTGGTCACCGCGGTGGCGACCGAGCCATTGGTCATGATCGTCTCGCCGGTCTGGTCCATGGCGCGATTGACGTCGAAGCGCCTGGTGTCGGGCGGGAAGACGCGGATTTCGATGGAGACGCCGGTGCCGTCGGCCTGGGTCTTGTTGGCCGTGGCGACGTAGCTGCCGGCCTGGATCTGGTCGAGCGTGATCGGCGTTACGACCGTGACCGTCGCAACGGGCAGAATATCGACGGCCGTGTTGGTGCCGTCCTTGCCTGTTACCGTCAGGCTCTTGTCGGTGACGCTCGCGACCGTGCCGTCCAGGCGTTGCGGCGGGGACGGCGCGGGCGACGGGCTGGGCATCGCGTTTTGCGCCCCGGCCGAGCCGGCATAAACGGCAACCACGGCCACGGCGGCCAGCATCCATCGGTTCATCGGACTACTCCATCGGTTTGCGGAAATAACCGGTCACAGCTTACAGCACTCACCGGCGATGTCATCTTAATCCACAGTCGTCGCAAAAGGTTCATCAGGCGCCGCGCACGGCGGCTTCGATCCTGGCGATGTCGATCTTGCCCATATCCATCATCGCTTCGAACGCTCGTTTAGCGACATCGCCGCCCTGCGCCATGGCTGCGATCAAGGCGCGCGGCGTGATCTGCCACGACAGGCCCCACTTGTCCTTGCACCAGCCGCAGGCACTCTCGGCGCCGCCATTGCCGACGATGGCGTCCCAGTAGCGGTCGGTCTCTTCCTGGCTGTCGGTGGCGATCTGGAACGAGAACGCCTCGCTGTGACGGAAGACGTCGCCGCCATTGAGCCCAAAGCACGGAATGCCGAACACGGTGAACTCCACCGTCAATACTTGACCGGCCTTGCCGCCCGGAAAATCCGAGGGCGCGCGGTGAACGGTGCCGACGGCGCTGTCCGGGAAGGTGTCGGCATAAAACCGCGCCGCTTCCTCGGCGTCGCTGACGTACCAAAGGCAGAGGGTGTTCTTGTGCATGGTCGGGCTCCAAAGCGTCGTGGCGGAATAGGGTGGGCGTCGTCAGGATGCAATGCGGTTGCGCCAAGGCTTAAGGCTTGGCGTCGGGATAGGCCTTCATCAGCGGCGGCAGGATGTGGGTCGCCATGATCTTGTTCATCGGCGAACCACTGGAATTATAGAGGCCGCCGGTGAACACCGCGACCAGGTGGTATTGCGGCACGATATAGATCTTCTGGCCGCCATTGCCCTGGGCGGCGCTGACATGGACGTGGGCGCCGTTGACGTTGAGCCACGGCCGCCACCAGAAATAGCCGTAGTCGGTGTCGTCCACCGTTGACTGAGCCGCCAGCGAGGCATCGACCCAGGCCTTTGAAATGATCCGCTTGCCGTGCCAGGTGCCGCCGTTGGCGTAGAGGATGCCCAGTTTGAGCATGTCGCGCGGGCGCAGGTGGATCTGCGAAAATTCCTTGTCATTATTGGTCAGGTCGTAATGCCAGGTCCAGTCCGTGCGTTTGATGCCCAACGGCTTGAACAGATAGCGATCGGCATAGTCGGGCAGGGCGGCATGGGTGCTGTTTTCCACCGAGCGGCCGACGACGGCGACGCCGCCCGAGCAATAGAAGCCCTTCGTGCCCGGATCGTTGATCTGCGGCAGGTCGTACATCGCCTGGATCCAGTCGGGCTGATCGTCGAGCACGGTCTCGCGGCCAGGCGAGTCGTCGGAATGGTCGTTGCACGCCAAACCCGACTGCATGGTGATGAAATCGCGCACGGAGATCTTAGGCTTGCGCGCATCGGGATTGGCGTAGGCCATTAGGTGCAGGCGCTCAAGCGCCGGGGTATCGATGCGCAGGGCGCCGTGGTCGATGGCGATGCCGGCCACCGCGCTGACCACCGACTTGGTGGCCGAGCGCAATTGCTGCTGGCGATCGGCGTCGTAGCTGTAAAAGTATTCTTCCAGCACCAGCTTGCCGTCCTGATAGATGAGGACGCTGTGAACGCCGGGATAGGTGCCGTCGGCGACACCGGCGACGATAGCCCGGGCGGTATCGACGCCGAGCGGGGTTTTGGCGATATCGCCGGTGGCAATCCCGTCATGGCGGTCGACGGGCAGGGCATAACGATAGATTTCACCGGCCGGACGCGCCGGCGTCGTCATCAGCGTTTTGGTGTCGGCGGAGACGTCGGCCGACAGCTTTTGATGGGTTTCGCCATGGTCGACATAGGCGCTGATCTTGCCGTCAGGACCGCGGGAAAACGGGATTTTCTCACCGCCGCCATTGGTCAGCTCGTCCGGGCCGGTGACCTTGAGCGGATAGGACGCGTCATCGATGACGGCGACCAGCTGCCCCCCGGCGTCGATGACGATTTCGACCTTGTGGTTGGGGCCGTCGGCATAGGTGCCGACATAGTCAGTCAACGGCGTTTGGGCGAGCGCCGGGCTTGCGATGAGTAGCCCCGCCAACGCGACGATCCGATACATGCGCCTCTCCCCAGTGCCTCACCGTCCTTGCGGGCGGTCGATCATGGCTAACACGCGTCGGAAATGATGGAAATGTGGATTTCGCGTCAGAACAGCGACGGCTGTTCCGGTTCCACGGGCTTGGCCGCGGGTTTGTTGAGCGCCACGCCTTCGAGCTCGAGCATCTTGACCTTGCTGAACTCGCCACCCGGCGCTGAAAAGCCGCCCAGTTTGCCGCCGGCGGCCAAACAGCGATGGCAGGGGATGATCAGGGCCACCGGATTGCGCGCCATGGCGACGCCGACGCTGCGCGCCGCCTGAACGTCGCTGCCGACCGCCTTGGCCAGATCGCCATAGGTGGTGGTCTGGCCGTAACCAATGCGGCGCAGGGCGTCGTAGATGTCACGGAAGAAGTCGTCCTGGCCGCTCAGATCGAGTCGGGTGCTCGAAAAATCGACGCTGTCGCCTGAGAAGTAGCGCTTCACGTCGGCAATGGTCGCGGCGACGTCGACCGGCGGTTCGGCCGGAGAGGCGTGGCTCAGCTTGCGCACCAGCAGCCGTTCGGTGGCGTCGTGTTCGGGCGTCGGCAACTGGAAACGAACGATGCCGTCCGCCGTCCACGCAATGCCGCAAAAGCCGCCTTCGGTTTCAAAGACATGATAGTTCGTCATGCCGGTAAGATGGCGCGAAAGCCGCCGATTTCAATGCGATTCTTGCGGCTATTTTTGGCGGTCTCTACGCCAGACTGTCGGCCAGGCGGTGCAGTTCCGCCGCGGCATGGGCCTCGATCGGCGCGCCGTGTGAGACGATGATACGCTTCAGCTTCGGATCGGCGGCCCAGCTCAGTAACTGCTGGCGTAGCGCCGCCTTGTTACCGGCCAGACCGATGCGCACGCCCAGCGGAATCTGCGGGGCATCCCCGGCAAAACCCATCAGGCGCAGCATGAAGCCGGCGTCGCGATCCATATTGCCGATCAGGTCGTTGAGGATCAGCGTCGTACCCGAAGACCGCCGCACGACCAGGGCCGCTTCGTGGCCGTTGGTGCCGGCCACCGTGATGAAATCGACGTCGGGATCGTGGAAATTGACCTGGGTAGAGTCGACCGCGACCGCGCTTTCGACCGCCTTGCGCGCGCCGATGGGCGTCACCACGCGCATCAACGGGTAACGATACTTCCAGATGCGCGCATCCATGCGGTGGTGATCGCCCGGCACCACCAGATAGGCCATGGTGCCGTACTGTTCGAGCTGGCGCATCTCGTCTTCATCCAGCGCAATGGCTGAAAAGACGACCAGCCGGCCGTCGCGCAGCCGCACCACGGTCATGCGCCGCTGAAACTCGACGAGCGGCATGTGGATCTGGCCGGTGACGCTGAGCAGGCCGTCATCGAGTTGCGCCAGGCGGCCGTGCTGCAAAACCTGCCAGTGATCGAGCACCTTGGACATCGTGACCTCCGGGAACGAAAGTCCGCCCACGGTCTCAAGGTGGCGAAAGGCCGGCAAGATTTCGATGCGAAGCGGCGCGGGCGGCGTAAACAGACGCTTAGCCGCGCACTAACTGCCCCGCGCTACACGCCGTGCTGACCGCCCAGTTCGGTCGACAGGTCGCGCACGGTTTCCTTTAGCGCGGCGATGCACGACGAGAGGCTGGCGCTGTCGCGGCTGGTCAGGTGCGGCATGGTCAGGGCGGCGATGACGCCGGCGTCGCTGAACACCGGGCAAGAGACGTCGGTGATGGCCTCGACGAACTCGCTGTGCGACTGGGCGTAACCCTGTTCCAGGGCCAGCCTGGCCTTGGCCTCGAACGCACTCCATACTTCGGGTGCCTCACCGGCGCTGAGCCGGGCATGCCAGTCGGCCTTAGCCTCGTCGGGCTGGTGGGCGTAAAGCACGATGCCCGAGGTCGAGTGCACCAAAGGCCGCTGATAACCGACGCGGACGCTGAAGCCGAGATCGCCCGGCGCCTCGATGCGGGCAATGACCACCATCTGGCTTTCCGACGCGATGACCAGATGGCACGACTGCTGCGTCTCGGTGCTCAGCTTCTGCATCAGGGGCAGGGCGGTGGTCAGCAGATTGTGGCTGGGCCCGCGGCTCATGCCGAGCGAGAACAGCTTGTTGGTCAGCTCGAAACCTTCGCCACGAGCGCCGCCGGAGACATAGCCGCGGTCTTCCAGCACCTGGACCATGCGGAAAAGCTCGCTGACCGACCGGTCCATTTCGGTCGACATCTGCGAAATGGTCAGAGGCCGTTTGCGCGCCGCCAGCAGTTCGAGGATGTCGAGGCCCTTTTCCAGGGCGGGCGCGGAATATTTGCGGTCTGGCATGAAGAATCGTTCCCCCGTTCGGGTTATTGGTTATGAGCCAATCGGGGAGCGCTAACAACGGAGAAATATGAGGGGGACTGGCCTCGTCATCGTCCGGTATCACCGCAAATGTGATTTTGCCGCATAGCGCGTGCCCCCTAAAGCGAAGGCTTGGGTAATCAGCATCGCCATTAGCTCTGTTTTGTGGTACTTTTTTAAGCGAAGCGGGCTGACAGTGCCGCCGAACATCGCTAGATTTGCAACCTGGCGAAGAGTCGGCGGCGGACGGACAAGATGCGGAGGGATGCCTCATGAGCGCGCTTGAGACGGGAAAGCCGGCCTTTTCACCGGGGGCGGCCAATGCCGTGCCCGGCAAGATTCTGATCGTCGACGACCGTCCGGAAAACCTGTTCGCCACCGAAGCTTTGCTGAAGCCCCTGGGCGCCGACATCGTCACCGCCGAGTCGGGCGAGGCGGCTTTGGAGGCCGTGCTGGCGACGCAATTCGCCCTGGTCCTGCTCGACGTCCAGATGCCCGGCATGGACGGTTTTGAGACCGCGCGGCTGATGAAAACGCGGCCGTCGATGCAGGGCGTGCCGATCATCTTCGTTACCGCCATCAGCAAGGAAGACCATTTCGCCAGCGAGGCCGCCGAAATCGGCGCCGTCGACTACGTCTTCAAGCCGATCAATTCCGATATCCTGAAATCCAAGGTGAAGGTCTATCTCGACCTCTACCGCCAGCGCGAGCAGATCCTGCAGCTCAACGCGACGCTCCGCCAATCGAACGAGGAACTGGAACGCTTCGCCTATGTCTGCTCGCACGACATGCAGGAGCCGGTGCGGATGATGAACACCTACGCCGGATTTCTCGCCGAGGATGCCATGGAGGCGCTCGACGCCTCCAGCCGCGACTATGTGCGTTACATCCGCGACAATGCCGTGCGCATGCAGAAGATGATCCGTGATATCTTAAGCTTCTCACGAGTTGGGCGCGAAGAAATCCGTTTTGAAACGGTCGATTGCCAGGCGCTTCTTGATGAAGTGCTCGAAGAGTTTCAGGACATCGCCGACAAAAAGGGCGCGACGATCTCCCACACCGGCATGCCGACCCTGCAGACCAGCCCAACCCTGATCCGCGTGCTGTTGCAGAACCTGATCGGCAATGCGTTGAAATTCCAGGACGGCAAGAAGCCGCCGCAGGTCGATATATCGGCGCGGCGCGACGGCCGCATGTGGCGCGTCGACGTCAAGGACAACGGCATCGGCATCGATCCGGCCTTTTCCGGGCGCATCTTCACCATCTTCCAGCGCCTGCACCGCGAAGACGACTATCCCGGCACCGGCATCGGCCTGTCGACGTGCCGCAAATTCACCCGCCTGTGCGGCGGCGATGTCACCTTTACCTCGGCGCCGGGCGAGGGCAGTACTTTTAGCTTTACCTTGCCGGCCACGACAACGCCGGAGACTCGGAGATGAATATGCGGTCCGGTCTCGATATCCTGCTGGTCGAGGACAATGAGGGCGACGTCGAAATGACGCGACGCGCCCTGAAGACGGCCAGGCCCCCCGTGCGGCTCAGCGTCGCCAATAATGGCGACCAGGGGCTGGAGGCGCTCAATCACACCGGCAAGTACGCCGAGGCGGCGCGACCGCAACTGATCCTGTTGGACATCAACATGCCGCGAATGGACGGCAAGACCTTTCTCAGCATCGTCAAGCAGTCGGAGCCGTTCAAGGCGATCCCGATCGTCATGTTCACCAGCTCGGAATCGCCCGGCGATATCCGCGAGTGTTTCGAGAAACACGCCAGCGGCTACATCGTCAAACCGTTCGACGGCACGCTATATGCCGATCGCCTGCGCGAGGTTGTCAACTTCTACGGCGCCGTCGGCGAAGTGCCGTCTTGACCCCAGGCGCGAGCGTCGGCATAGCCGCGGCATGACCCTCAAAATCTACGGCATCAAGAATTGCGATACCATGCAGAAGGCCTTTGCCTGGCTGAAAGACAATGGCGTCGCCTATGAGTTCCACGATTACAAGGCGTCGGGCATCGATGCGGCGCATCTGAAGGCGTGGGCCATGCAGGTCGGCTGGGAAAAGCTGCTCAATCGGACCGGTACGACGTTCAAGGCGCTGCCGGACGCCGACAAGGCGGACCTGACCGAAGCCAAGGCATTGAAGCTGATGCTGGCCCAACCGTCGATGATCAAGCGGCCGGTGTGGGACATCGCCGGGCAAGTCTTCACCGGCTTCAAACCGGGAAGCCCGGAGCGGGCGGCTTTGGAAGCCGCGGCGCTTGAAACGGTCTAACCCGCCGGCCGGATAATCGGCGCGAAGGTCAGGTTGAAGCCGAGGACGATGGCGTAGGGGCGAGACATGGTTTCTATCCCTGTGGATAAGTCCACTCTATGCCCAAGCGGTATAAGCCGTTTTAAAACCTGTGCTTAACCGCAAACGATCACCCATTAACTTAAAGGCGTGTCATCGATGCGCACGTGGCTGCCGGCCTCGCCGTCACGCCAGTAGCCCGAGGCCTTGAGCCAGGCCGGATTGACGCCGTGGTCGTCGATCAGCTGTTCGCGGATACGCTTGGCCTGAACTGCCTCGCAAGCCACCCACGTATGGACGTCGTTCTGCGGCAGGAACAGGCCGCGAATGGCCGTGTCGAGCGTGCGCGGGCCGCTTCTGGCCGAGCGATGCACCCAGGTCAGGGTTAGGTCGGCCAGGGTAGCAAAGGCGATCTGATCGTCCGGCCCATCGACTTCTATGACCGCGAACACCGGCGTGCCGAGCGCTACCTCGGCCAGGCGGCGGCCGATGGCCGGCAAGGCGGTGTCGTCGCCGATCAGCACGTAGCCGTCGAAGGCGTCCGGGATCAACATTGAGCCGCGCGGCCCGCCGACGTGCAGCGTGTCGCCGGCCTTGGCCGCCAGGGCCCAGGCCGTCGCGGGCCCGGCCGTATGCACGGCGAAGTCGATGGTCAGTTCGCCGGCGTCACTGTCGAAGGCGCGCGGCGTGTAGTCGCGGCCGATCGGTTTGGGCGCGTCGGCCTTGGGCACCGCATTGGGCACCGGCAGGGTCAGCACGCCGGTGACCGGATCGGGGAAGAACAGCTTGACGTGGTCGTCGAAGCCCAGGCTTTGAAAGCCTGCAAAATCACCGCTGAAGACGATGCGGATCATGTGCGGCGTCAATCGTTGCACGCTGCGCACGCTCAGTTGACGCAGCCGGGCTTCGTAGCGCACGCGGGTGGTCGACCGGCCGGACCGTTCCGGATGAGGCCGCTCGCGGCCGGTCGTGTCAGTGGTCATGCCCCCGAACATGTCGTTCTCCCTTTAGAATTAAGTTTCAGAGCTTGCCGATGCGGCGGGCCAGATCGTCGATCATGTCGACCGCGGCATCGATCTGTTCCTGATTGAGCGGCTTCATGCCGCGCATCTTGAGCGCCATTTTGAGGTTGCCCATGGCGCGGAACAGCTGGGCGTAGTCGCCGTGCTCACCGTTGCCCTGGTCCTGGTTCATGCGCTCGAACAGGATGTCGACCTCTTCGGTCTTCTCGGCCAGGAAGGCGGTGCCGGCGTCGGTGATCGAGGCCTGCTTGCGGCCGTCTTCGCCGGGCTGGATGACGATATAGCCTTCGTCTTCAAGCCAGCTCAGGGTCGGGTAGATGACGCCGGGCGAGGGACTGTAACCGCCTTTGAAGCGTTCTTCGATGGCCTTGATCAGTTCGTAGCCGTGGGAGGGCTTTTCGCTGATCAGCTTGAGCAGGACCAGACGCAGACCGCCATGGCCGAAGCCCGGACGGCCTTCGCCACGCCCGCGGCCGCCGCGCTCGAAAGGATTGCCGCCGAAAGGATTGCGGAAGTCGCGATGACCGCGGCCACGGCCGTGGTGATCGTCGTGATGCCCGAAACGGGGGTGATGGAAAAATCCACGCATAGTGTATCGTACCTTTTATTTCAGAGTGTATTCAGATATATCGGATTTGCGGAAGCGCTCACTGTCGGGCGCTGGGCAATCCGATGCGGTTTAGATATATCGAAATTATATCTGTTGCAAGGGGTTCGCAAAAACTTTTTGCGAACAAGGCGGCGGAAGAGGCTGGAATGCGCGATTTCCAGTGTGCCCCTGGCCTTGAATTGCATTTCAAATCAGCGCCTTGTCGGCATTACCAAACTTTAATGCGAATCTTCGCATCCAAAGGGCACGCTCAGGGCCTCTTGGTCTGCATGAGGGCGCAAGGGCCGCCCGCGACAACAAGGAGTTTCACATGAATTGGGACGGAGCCACCGGCATTCTTGCCATCATCATGATCTTCGGCATGCCGGTGTTCATATTCGGCATCATCTTCTTCTTCATCTATCGCTCGAACGCCGAGCGGCAAAAGACGCTGCGCATGGCCATCGAAAAGAGTGACAACCTGTCGCCCGAGGTGATGGACGCCATTCGCCAGATGCAGAGGAAGCCCAAGACGCCGATGAACGACGTCCGGGCCGGTCTGATTCTGATCGCCATCGCCGTCGGTTTGATGGCCTGGAACTATATCGACAAGCACGAACTGGGCGGTGGCTTGAGCGGCATCGCCGCGGTGCCCGGCATGATCGGCGTGGCGCTGCTTATCCTCGGAATCATCGGTCTGAACCGTAAGGCGTAAGCCGGTTGGGGTGAGGCCCAGCGGGCATGACAAACGCGATCGATCCAGCCCAGTTGCGCGGCCAGTCCGACGCAGACCTTGTCCGCCTTGGCGCGGCCGGGTCGCAGCCGGCCTTTGCCGAGCTGGTGCATCGCCACGCGGCGGGGCTGCGGACGCACCTGCGCCGTATGGGGGCGCAGGGCGCGGACGCCGACGACATGGCCCAGGAGGCGTTCATCGCCGCCTACGAGCACCTGGCGGAATATCGCTTCGATGGGCCGTTCTCGGCCTGGCTGAAGCGTATCGCCGCTCGGCGCTACCTGAAGAAAATTCGCGCCAGCGCGAAATATCTGCTGGTCGACGATCTGACGCCTTACGAAAGCCCGAATGACGGCGCATCCGCGACCCGATCGGACGATTTGAAGGCGCATAATCTGGACGGTGCCCTGGGCCAGTTGCGGCCCGTGGAGCGGCTGTGCGTGACGCTCAATTTCGGTGGTGACCTGTCGCATCAGGACATTGCCGACGAGCTGAAACTGCCGCTGGGCACGGTGAAGTCGCATATCAAACGCGGTCTGGAGCGGCTGAAGGCCGTCCTTGTGCCGCATTCGCAGGAACCTGGCGTGAGGGCCGGATCATGACGGACGATGAATTCAAGACAGAGCTCGGCGAACTGTTCGCGACGCCAATGGCGTTCGACGATCAGGTCGCGTTCGAGACGCGGACACAGAATCGGCTGGGGCTGAAACTGTGGTTCCGCCAATGGCTGGTGGTCATGGCCGGGCTGGTCGGCGGCATCTACGCCCTGTTCCAGTTCGTGCGCCTGCCCGAGGGCACCTTCAGCATGAAAGAGGCGCAGGCCCAGACCGATCAATCCCTGCAAGCCGGCGCCAAGCTGTTCAATGCCGCCGGCCATCAGATTTCCGGCCTGACCAGCGGGACGCACGCACTCGATATGGTGCAGACGCCGATGTTCTTCTGGGCGGCCTTCGCCCTGTGCCTGACCCTGCTTGGCCTCTATTACGCCTATTCGCGCGAGGAAGCGCTCTAGGGTCCGTACTCCATTGGGGTTTGGGCGTGATGTGAGCGAAAATCGTTCAATTCTAGGAGCAAATTCGCCGGAAGGGTGATCCCTTTCAAGAATTTGCGACGCCGAAGGGGCGATTTTCGCCACACCCCACAGGGGCGCCGCGGATTTTGCCCTACAGTTCGTCGAAAGTTCCTTGGAGTGATCACACTCCGGCGGCCCTTTCTCCTGCCGTAGGACAAAATCCTGCTGGCGTCACGCCCGAAACCCAATGGAGTACGGACCCTAGCGCTCAGGCGTCCGAAGGCTTATATGCAGCGCAACGAAAGTTGTTCAGGATATAAGCGTGAGCGCTCAAGCCCAGGTCGCCGTCAAACGGCTCAGCGTCCCCGAAATCCGCGCCCGCAAAGGCAAGGCGCCGCTGGTATGCCTGACCGCCTATACCGCGCCGATGGCCGAGATTCTCGATCCGCACTGCGATATCCTGCTGGTCGGCGACAGCGTCGGCATGGTGCTGCACGGCCTGCCCAACACCATCGGCGTCACCATGGAGATGATGGTGCTGCACGGCCAGGCGGTGATGCGCAAGGCCGCGCACGCCTTCGTCGTCGTCGACATGCCGTTCGGCAGCTACGAGCAGGGGCCGCAGCAGGCCTATAGCAATGCCGTACGCCTGCTCAAGGAAACCGGCGCCCAGGCGGTCAAGCTGGAAAGCGGCCCGACGGTGCCCGACACCATCCGCTTCCTCACCGAACGCGGCATCCCCGTCATGGGCCACGTAGGCCTGCGCCCGCAGGCGGTCAATGCCGAGGGCGGCTTCCGCGCCAAGGGCAAGACCAACGAGGAACGCGACCGGGTGTTGACCGAGGCGCGCGAAACCGACGCCGCCGGCGCCTTTGCCATCGTCGTCGAGGGCGTCGCCGCCGACCTCGCCGGGGAAATCACCCGCGCAGTGGAGGCTCCGACCATCGGCATCGGCGCGTCGAGCGACTGCGACGGCCAGATTCTGGTTACCGACGACATGCTGGGCCTGTTCGACTGGACGCCGAAATTCGTGCGCCATTATGCCGACCTGCGCCGTCAGATCGCAGAAGCCGCATCAAGCTACGCCAAAGATGTCAGGGCGCGCACCTTCCCCGCCCAAGAAGAGACATATTTCTCGAAATAAATGCGCTTGGATTAATGTGGGGTGGGCGATTTCGGACACGGTCTTGTGACTGTGGGATTGCGCATTGCCCGGCCAACAGGTAGGTTCCGGCCTCGCCGAACCGGCCACCCTGCCTGCACAAAGACCACACCGAGGACACGCGTGAACGATATTTTTGACGAAACCGAAGAGAACCTCCGCACCGATCAGTGGGTGGCGATCGTCAAAAAGGCCCTGCCTTGGGTCGGCGCCGGTCTGGCCACGGCCCTGGTGATCGCGCTTGGCGTCATGGGCTGGAATGCCTATCAGGGCACGGTGTCGTCGAAGGCTTCCGAAGTTTACGAAGGCGCCGCGGACACGCGCGTCAAGGGCGACAAGGCCGGGGCCAAGGTCAAGTTCGAAGCCGCGGCCAAGGCCGGCAATCCGAGCTACAAGGCGATGGCGCTGATGGAACTGGCGGGCCTGGCCCAGGACGACAAGAATACCGCCGAAGCGCTGAAGGACCTCGATGAGGCCTCGCACGCCACCTCCGACCCGATTCTCTCCGATACCGCCGCTTATAAGGCCGCGCTGTTGGCCATCGACACCGAATCCTATGCCGACGTCGAAAAGCGCCTGAAGCCGCTGACCGGCGACAAGCGGCCGCTGGCGGGCCTGGCCAAGGAAGCCCTGGCCCTGGCCAAGCTGCAAAACGGCGATATCAAGGGCGCGCGTTCTGACCTGCAACTGCTGTCGCTGACGCTTGGCACGCCCGACGGCGTGCGCCAGCGCGCAGCGTCCGACGTTCTGGCCATCGATTCCGGTGCGGCACCGGCCGCCATCGCCACGCTCAAACTGCCCGAAGCCCAACCGCCGGCACCGACCCTGCCGGCCGGCATGTCGCCGGCCCAGGCTCAGGCCGCGGCCATGGCCGCTGCCCAACAACAAGCCCAGTAAGCCTTCGCCGTTCAACCGACGCATACAACCGATGCACCCAACGACGCACATGGAAAAAGTCCGCATGACCTCCCGCTTCCTGAAGTTCTCCGGCATCAGCCTGGCCGTCCTGGCCGCCACCGCCGCGCTTTCGGGCTGCGCCACGCTCGACCGTTTCCATCACAAGGATGACGGCCCGGTCGCCGTCGCCTCGCAGGGCCAGCGGATTTCGATTGTCGCCTTCGAACAGAAGCTGCAGCCGTCGAAGAGCCTGAAGGGCGTCGGCTACTACCTGCCGCCGGTTCAGCCGGTCGCGGCCTGGCCGGTCGCCGGCGGTCCGACCGACGCGCTGGTCCAGAACGCCGATGCCGCCAAGACCTTCACCATCGCCTGGGAAAAGTCGATTGGCCTGCCGACCAAGAGCGAGACCGAAGTGCTGGCTCAGCCGGTATCCGACGGCAAGCTGATCTATACACTGGATGGTCAGGCGCGTGTCTCGGCCTTCGACGTCAATAGCGGCGCCGAAGTTTGGACCAAGGACCTCAACCCGCACTATAAGCGCGACAAGATCGGCTACGGTGGCGGTCTGGCCGTTCAGGACGGCAAGGTCTACGTCACCTCGGGCTACCGCTTCCTCGAAGCCATGGACGCGGCCACCGGCAAGGAAATTTGGACCAAGCCGGTCGATACCCCACTGCATTCGCCGCCGACGCTTGGCAACGGCATGGTCTTCGTCACCGACGTCGACAACCAGATCTTCGCCTTCGACCAAACCAGCGGCGAAATGGTGTGGACCTATCAAGCCATCGCCGAACCGGCGCGCATCCTGAAGACCTCGGCCCCGATCGTCGCCGACGGCACCGTTTACGCGCCGTTCTCCTCGGGCGAACTCGTGGCCCTGTCGGCCGCCAAGGGCGATCCGACCTGGGATCAGGTGCTGGCGCAATCGTCGCGCACCAACGCCCTGTCGGAAATCCGCGACATCTCCGGCCGCCCGGTGTTGTATAACGGCTTGGTCTTCGCCGCCTCGCACTCGGGCGTGTTCCAGGCCATGGACGCCAAGACTGGCGATCCCAAGTGGACGATGACCGCCGACAGCATCAATACGCCGTGGGTCGCCGGCGACGTCGTCTATCTGGTCAGCCTGCAGGGCGAACTGATCTGCGCCAACCGCGATTCGGGTCAGATCTACTGGCTGAACGATGAAAACGTCGGCTACGTCAAGGACGGCAAGACGCTGTTCGGCAATCCGAAGAAGATCGGCACCGCGCCGATCTGGGCTGGCCCCGTCATGGCGTCGGACCGCCTGATCATGCTCAACTCGCTGGGTCAGGCCGTGGCTTTCGACCCCAAGACCGGCAAGAAGACGCAGACGCTGAAGCTCCCGGGCGCCGCCTACATCACGCCGATCTTCGTTGGCGACAAGATGTTCGTCGTCACCGACGACGCCAAGCTGGTGGCCATCCGGTAATCTTCCAAAGCTCCGTTCAAGCCGCCAAGGACAGCTAAAGGCTGGCCTTGGCGGCTTTTTCGGTTATAAGGCGCGGATGCCTTTGAAAATTGCCATTGTCGGCCGGCCCAATGTCGGCAAATCGACCCTGTTCAACCGTCTGGCCGGCAAGAAGCTGGCCATTGTCGACGACCAGCCCGGCGTGACGCGCGACCGCCGCTACGCCACCGGACGGCTGGGCGATATCGACCTCGAACTGATCGACACCGCCGGCTTTGAAGACCTGACCGACCAGTCGCTGGAAGCGCGCATGCGCCAGCAGACCGAAAAAGCCATCGACGAGTGCGACGTCGCCTTCTTCGTTGTCGACGCCCGCGAAGGCGTGACGCCGCTCGACCGCATCTTCGCCGAAATCCTGCGCAAGCGCGACAAGCCCGTGGTGATGATTGCCAACAAGGCCGAGGGCCATCAGGCCTCGGCCACCGCCGAAGAAGCGCGCGTCCTCGGCTTCGGCGAGCCGCTGCACCTGTCGGCCGAGCACGGCGAGGGCATGTCGGACCTCTATGAGATGACCGAGCAGTACCGCCAACTGGTCGAGGGCGACTTTATCGAGGACGAAGAGGGCGACGACGAGGACGACGAGACCAAGCCGATCCGCATCGCCATTATCGGCCGGCCCAATGCCGGCAAATCGACCCTGATCAACAAGCTGCTGGGTGAGGATCGCCTGCTGACCGGGCCTGAAGCCGGGATCACCCGCGATTCGATCAGCGTCGACTGGCAATATGAGGGCCGCACCATCCGCCTGGTCGACACCGCGGGCTTGCGGCGCAAGGCGCGCGTGCAGGCCAAGCTGGAAAAGCTTTCGACCGCCGACACTATCCGCGCCATCACCTTCGCCGAGATCGTCGTCCTTGTCATGGACCACGACAATGCGTTTGAGACCCAGGATCTGCAGATCGCCGACCTGGTCGAGCGCGAGGGCCGGGGCCTGGTCTACGCCATCTCCAAGTGGGATACGGTCGAGGAACCTCAGGCGAAGCTGGCCGAGCTGCTCGAAATCTCTGAACGCATGCTGCCGCAGCTGCGCGGCACGCAACTGGTGACCCTGTCGGGGGAAACCGGGCGCGGCGTCGACCGGCTGATGCCGGCGGTGCTGAAGACCTATCGCAACTGGTCGGCCAAGGTGAAGACGCGCGACCTCAACGACTGGCTGGCTCTGGCTGTGCAGAGGCATCCGCCTCCCGCGGTCGACGGCAAGCGCATCAAGCCGAAATATATGGCCCAGACCAAGGGCCGGCCGCCGACATTCGTGCTGTTTGCGTCGCGCGCCTATGCCATGCCGGATCACTATCGCCGCTATCTTATCAATAGCTTGCGCGAATCTTTTGACCTTCCGGGTGTGCCGGTGCGGCTGACGGTGAAGTCGAACACGACCAACAATCCGTATATCGACGGCGATACTTCGGGCGGCGCCAAGACGCCGGGGCCGCCGCGCGTACGCGCCAAGCCGAAACCCAAGCCCGGCGAGAAGCCGGCGCACCCCAATCGCGTACGGCAAAAGCCCAAGGGCACGGTCGTGGCACCGAAGGTCAAGGTCGTGGCCAAGCCGCGCGCTGAGGCGGTCAAGGCCAAGGCGTTCAAGGTGACCGCCAAGCGTGGAACGGGCCCGAGCACCAAGCCCGGCGCCGCGGCACCCGGCGGGCGTTCCAAGCCGACCGGCGGCCGCAAGCGGTAAGTGTACGCGGCGGCAGAGCGATCTTTTTTTCTTTTACCGCCCCACTCGTGGGGCGGGGACCGCGCGAACACGGAGTGGAGCGTGGTGGTGGGGGCCTTTCCGGTATGTCCGAAATCATAGCCTTATCCGCTCACTTCCCGGACACCCTCCGCGCCCTCAACAACGCCTTCGCCCGGGAAACCTCTTTCCTCGACGCAGCCGGCTGGGCACGCCTGACCGGCATGGCGCGGTTCGCCTTGGCGACGCCAGACGCGTTCTTGATCGGCCTCGACCAGGACGCCGATTACGACAGCCCGAACTTTTTGTGGTTTCGCGACCGTTATGAGCGCTTTGTGTATATCGACCGCGTCGTCGTGGCGGCGTCGGCGCACGGTCAGGGGCTTGGGCGAGCGCTATATGAGCGCCTGTTCGCCGAAGCCAAGGCGGCGGGCTACCCGTGCGTCATGGCCGAGGTCAATGTCGTGCCGCCGAACCCGGGGTCGCTGGCGTTTCACGAAAAGATGGGTTTCGAGGCCGTCGGCGAGGCCAAATTGGCGACCGATAAGGCGGTGAGGTATTTCGCCAGGACGCTGTAGCCGTCAGCGGGGTTTGGGGCCTGAGGCCCCAAGCCTTCCTTATTTCCTTTTCGGCCACCGCCCTTCAGGGGCGGATGGGCGAAAAGGAAGTTAGAAAAGATGTGGGGTCACGGACCCCACACCCCGTTAGAGGTGCTCCAGCGCTCTGCCCAAACGCCCCAGCATCTCATCGATCTCCGCCTCGGTCACATCCAGCGGCGGCCGGAACCGGATACTGTCCGTCCCGGCACCCAGCAGCAGCAAATTCTCGCTCTCCAGCGCCATGTCGACCAGCCGCGCCTTGTTCGCCCGGTCGTTCATCGTGAAGCCCTGATAGAGCCCCAAGCCCCTGACATTGCTGATCAATAATGGATAGCGCTCAACCAGCGCCTCAAGACCGGCCGTCAATCGCCTGGCCTTGCCGGCGACCTGATCCAGCAGCCCCTCATCCTCGACGATCGACCACTCCTGAACGAAGCGCACCATGTCGGCCAGCGTCCCACCCCAGGTCGAATCGAGCACGCCGATGTCCTCCATCGACTTCAGCATATAGACGACGCCATTGCCGAACTTCTTGGCCGACGCCACGGCCTGCGGTGGATAGGGCACGTCGAACAGATCGATCGAAAACACAGCGCCCGTCTGCCCGCCCGAGGTCTGGACCTCGTCGAGCCCCCAGCCGATATCGTAGCGCTGACACAGCACCGACAGGCCCTGATAGAAGCGCTTCAGCGCCAGCCGGTGGCCGCCCGCGCCCTGCAACGGCTCCAGAATCACCCCGGCGATCTCGTCGGCGTGGTTGCGCATCAGCAATTCGATGGCGCCCAGGGCCTGATCGACCACGGTCTCGTTGTCGGCATCGCTGCGGCGCGCATCGTATTCCGGGAACGGCACCTGCAGATTGCCCTGGATGATGCCCTGGAAGTCGCGTGTCGCGATCGGATCGTTGCTCAGCTTGGTGATGTTCAGCGCATAAACCGTACGCCCGTGAAAGGCTTGGTCGAAATAGATAAAGCGATGGTTGAGGATGCTGTGCCCCTTGGCCTGCTGCTTCTTGTGGTGCAGGTTGATCAGGTACTTCATCATGTTTTCGACGGCCTCGGCCCCCGAATTAACGGCATAGACCTCGACATTGCCGGCCATGCACTTCGGCGCCAGACGATGTAGTAGCCGGTAATAATCCAGGCATTGCGGCGTCAAGAAGTCGGGATTGGCCATCTTGTTATTGGCGGCGATGACCAGTTGCCGGGTGTAGTCGGGCTCATACAGCCGCGGATGATTGTAGCCGATCAGCTTGGAGCCGTAGAGGCCGCACCAGTCCATGATGCGGTCGCCGTCAACCGTTGCCAGATACATGCCGCGCGAGGCTTCGAGATCGACGACGAACGGATAGGGCTCGGCAATGACATACCGCGACAGCTCGTCGAGCATCCGCTGGCTCTGCGCCTTCGGGTAGGTCATGGTTTCCTCACGGGTATGATCTTGATAGCGCTAATTCCGCGCCATCATGCGTTACCATAGAAAATACAACGCCCTGACGGAATTGTCCGCCCTTGGGTGTCAACATATTCTCATAAGGTCATGCGCCGGCGTCATCACCCTTGTGAAATCACGCAACCGCTTGATGCGCCTTGACCCAGTCGGGGAAGCTGACGGTCTCGGACGGCGGCGTGCGCGTGGCGTCGGCGAGGTCGAGGATCAGTGGCACGATCTCATCCGGATGCGGGATCGACATCGGATCTTCGCCCGGGAAGGCGGCGGCGCGCATCTTGGTGCGCATCGGCCCCGGGCTGACCAGGGCCGAGCGCACCGCGGTGATTTCAAGCTCGTCGCTCCAGGCGCGGATCAGGCTTTCGAGCGCCGCCTTGGTGGCGCCATACGCCCCCCAATAGGCACGGCCACGCGTGAGCGAAGCGCTGGTCGTCAGGGCGATCAAGCGCCCGGCCGACGACAGGCGCAGCAAGGGCTCCAGAGCGCGCAGCAGGTTCCAGGTCGAGGTCAGGTTGACGCTGACGACCTTGTCGAACTCCTTGGGCTCCATCTGCGTCACCGGCGTCAGAGTGCCGAGGATCCCGGCGGCATGCACGGCGACGTCGATGCGGCCGAAACGCTCATAGAGCGCCGAGGTCAGGCGCTCGAACGAGGCGGCGTCGGTGATGTCAAACGGGATCAGGGTGGCATGCTGGCCGGTAGCGGCGAGAATCTCGTCGTCGAGCTCTTCCAGCGCGCCTTTCGACCGGGCGCAGGCGATCACCTGGTCGCCGGCACGGGCCAAACCCAAAGCCGCCGAACGGCCGATGCCGCGCGACGCGCCGGTGACGAACGCGATCCGGCCCGTTTGCGAACCCTGTGTCATCGATAATCTCTTGTATGTATTAGTGGATGTTGGCCAGCAGCGACAGCTGTTGACCGCCGCCGGCGTCTTCCAGCGCGGCTTCGCGATCGGTCAGCGGGGTCGGATAGTCGCCGGTAAAATAGTGGTCGGTGAATTGCGGGCAGTCCGGGTCGCGACGATTGTGACCCATGGCACGGTAGAGGCCGTCGACCGACAGGAAGCCGAGGCTGTCGCATTCCAGCATCTGGCGCATTTCTTCGAGCGTATGGTTGGCGGCCAGCAGCTTGTCGCGGTCGGGCATGTCGATGCCGTAGAAGTCGGGCCACATGATCGGCGGCGAGGCCGAGCGCAGGTGGACTTCCTTGGCGCCGGCTTCGCGCACCATGCGCACGATCTTGACCGAGGTGGTACCGCGGACGATCGAATCGTCGATCAGCACGACACGCTTGCCTTCGAGCACGACCTTGTTGGGCGAATGCTTCATGCGCACGCCCAGTTCGCGCACGCCCTGGGTCGGCTGGATGAAGGTGCGCCCGACATAGTGGTTGCGGATGATGCCCATCTCGTAGGGCAGGCCGGACTGTTCGGCGAAACCGAGCGAGGCGGGGACGCCCGAATCGGGCACCGGCACGACGATGTCGGCATTGGCCGGCTGTTCCAGGGCCAGCTGGCGGCCCATGGCCTTGCGGACCTCATAGATCGACTTGCCGTCGACGATGCTGTCGGGGCGGGCGAAATAGACGTATTCGAACAGGCACGGCCGCGCCGGGCGCGGATCGAAGGGCTTGTAGGATTTCAGACCGTGTTCGTCGATGGCCACGACTTCGCCGTGTTCGACGTCGCGCACGAAGGTGGCGCCGATCATGTCGAGCGCGCAGGTTTCCGACGCCAGGACGTAGGCGTGATCGAGGCGGCCGATGACTAGGGGGCGGATGCCGAGCGGATCGCGGGCGCCGATCAGCATCTTGCGCGTCAGGGCGACCAGGGCGAAGCCGCCCTCCAGATGGTGCAGGGCTTCGATGAAGCGGTCGATGATGCGGATCTGCCGCGAACGGGCGATCAGGTGCAGGATGACTTCGGAATCAGACGTCGACTGGAAGATGGCGCCTTCGGCGACCAGCTTCGTGCGCAGGTGCATGAAGTTGGTCAGGTTGCCGTTGTGGGCGATGGCGATGCCGCCGGAATCGAGGTCGGCGAACATCGGCTGGACGTTGCGGATGAACGAGCCGCCCGAGGTCGAATAGCGGGTGTGACCGATGGCGGCGTGGCCTTGCAGGCGGTTGACCAAGTCGGCCCCGGTGAAGACGTCGCCGACCAGGCCGTGTTCGCGTTCGATGTAGAAGCGGCGGCCGTCGCACGAGGCGACCCCACAGGCTTCCTGGCCGCGGTGCTGCAGGGCGTGCATGCCGAGCACGGTGACGGCGGAGGCATCGCCTATGCCATAGACGCCAAAAACCCCGCATTCGAGGCGGGGTTGATCGTCGTCGGAGTCGCGCGGACGCGCCTGGGTGTCGGTAAGGTCCGAAAGTTTGGATAGGGGGGCGATACGCGACGGCAAGGGCGGCCTCATGGTCATAACGCGAAGGCCGCCGACCTTGAGGCCACGACCGGACTATTTGTCTTGGGCGGCCACCTTGTTGGCGACTCCGGTCGAGGCCGGAATCAATGCCTGGATGACCTTGGCGCACTTGACGCTCAACGGATAGACCTTGGCGTCGCGGAACCAGTGCGGTTGACGCTCAATAGGCGTGACCAATGAAAAAATCAAATGGAATGCGCCCATGAAGGCCAGTGTACGGACGATCCCGACGCCGAGGCCCAGCATGTGGTCCAGGGTGTTGAGCGTCGCCTGCTTACGTATCTTGTCAGATAGGGTGTGGCCGAGGAATCGCAAGCCGGCATAGACCAGGAAGAAGACTACCAGGGCAGCGATCCAGCCGGTAATATTGTCGAGGTGGAAGAGGCTGACCATCAGTGGCCGCGCGACGATGCCGAGCACCAGGGCCAGGAAGAAGGCGAGGAGGTTGATCAGCTCCTTGACGCCGCCCTGCACGAAGCCGGCAAAGCAGGAAATGGCCAGGATGACCAGGCAGATCAGATCATATGGTTGCATGCGCTTCCCCTGAGACGCCCCCAAGGCGCGGCGTCAGAGATACCATTAGTCGGCGATCACGACAAGGTGACGTTAACCATTGTGGCGAACCACAGCCCCCGAAGGCGGTCTGTGTCATTGACTTCATGGCGGAGCGTCCCGCGTCCGATCCCGGTCTGTCAAGGATTTACCGCCGCAGGCGGCGCTTCGCGTCCTTGACAGACCGGGCCGGCACGCGGTCGAATTCCATCATGAAAACAATGCCGAAAACTCAATGGCTTCGGCAGCGTTTTTTGCTCAAAGCCTCACTCCGGCGCCGGCAAGAGCTGGCTCATCGCCTCGGCGAGTGTCGAGAAGCCGCGCAGCTTGACCGGCGGATTGTCCATGGCGCCGGATGCGGTGATGGCGCTTGAAAAGCCGAGCTTGACCGCTTCCTTCAGCCGCCCCTCGGTGCGCGACACGCTGCGCACATCGCCTGAAAGCGACACCTCGCCAAAGACGACGCAATCGCGCGGCAAGGGGGTGTCGGTCAGGGCCGAAACCAGGGCCATGGCGGCGCACAGATCGGCCGCGGGCTCGGAAATGCGCAAACCGCCGGCGACATTGAGATAGACATCCTTTTGTCCGAAGCCGATGCCGCAGCGCGCCTCCAGCACCGCCAGCACCATGGCCAGGCGGCCGCTGTCCCAGCCGACGACGGCGCGACGTGGTGTGCCATAGGCCGAAGGCGCGACCAGGGCCTGGACTTCGACCAGCACCGGGCGCGAGCCCTCGATGCCGGCGAAAACCGCCGACCCCGAAGCGCGCTCGTGGCGATCGCCGAGGAAAAGCGCCGACGGATTGGGCACTTCGCGCAGGCCGATATCGCCCATCTCGAAGACGCCGATTTCGTCGGTCGCACCGAAGCGGTTCTTGACCCCCCGGAGGATGCGGAACGGATAGCCGCGCTCGCCCTCGAACGACAAAACGACGTCGACCATGTGCTCGACGACGCGCGGACCGGCGATCTGACCCTCCTTAGTGACGTGGCCAACCATGATAATCGAGCAGCCCTGCTTCTTGGCCAGCCGCACCAACTCACCGGCGCAGGCGCGCACTTGCGACACCGAGCCTTGCGCCGCTTCGATGGCGTCCGACCACAGGGTCTGGATCGAATCGATGACCACCATGTCGAACTTTTCGCGCTTCAGCGCTTCGAGGATGTGGCGCAGCGCCGTTTCCGCCGCCAGCTCGACCGGCGCCTTGGACAATCCCATGCGCGCCGCCCGGCCGCGGATCTGCTCGACCGCTTCTTCGCCGGAAATATAGCCGACGCGCGCACCATTGAGCGCGGCTTGCGCTGTCACCTGCAACAAAAGCGTCGATTTGCCCACGCCCGGATCGCCGGCGATCAGGATGGCCGAGCCCGGCACCACGCCGCCGCCGCACACCCGGTCGAATTCGGAAATGCCGGTGATCATGCGCTCGGGCAGGGCGTCCTCAGCGTCGAGTGTTTCGAACTGCAGCTTGGCTGCCATGCGCGACACTTTTTCGGGTTTCAACCCGCCCGGCGGTGTCGAAAACGTCTCCTGGACCAGGGTGTTCCAGGACTCGCAGCCGGAACATTGGCCTGCCCACTTGGTATGGACAGCGCCGCACGACTGGCAGACATAGTTGGCGAAATCGCGGGCCATGGACACTCCGGAATCAGGTTTGTTCCGTTTATGTTCCGTTCCCGCCCAACTGTCAACCGGCGTAATGGCGTTCGACGCGGGCGCCGATGCGCGTCAGCCATTCATAGGCAATGGTCCCTGACGCGGACGCGACATCGTCGATCGGCTGTTGTGCGCCGAAGACCTCGACCCAGTCGTCAACCGCCACGTCCAAACCGCTGACATCCATGGAAAAAGCGTCCATCGACACGCGTCCGACCAAAGGCCGCAGCTCATCGTTGACGACGGCGAACCCGTGGCCCGCGAAACTGCGCAACAGACCGTCGGCATAACCGAGGCCCAGCGTAGCAATCGTCATATCCTGCGTCGCCGTGAAGGTGGCGCCATAACCGACGCTTTCCCCGGCCTTCAGCGGCCGCACCTGAAGCACGCGGGCACTCAGGGAAGCGACCGGCTTGATATCGCGATGCGGCGCGCCGAACGGGCCGCCGCCATAGAGGCTGATGCCCGGGCGCGTGACGTCGAAGCCGTAGTCGGGCCCGAGGAAGGAGCCTGCGCTATTGGCCAGGCTGAGGCGAATACCCGGAAACCGCGTCGCCGCTTCGCGAAACAGCGCCAGTTGCACGGCGTTCAGCGGATGTTCGGGCTCGTCGCCGCAAGCCAGGTGGCTGATCAGCATGTCGGGCGTGCGGCCTACCGGCAAATCGGCAATATCCTCCGGACGAATGCCCAGCCGGTTCATGCCGGTATCGACGTGCAGGGCGGCGGCGATCGGCGGCCCGTCGATCCAGCGCTGCACTTGCTCGCGCGTATTCAACACCGGCCGCAGGTCGCGTTCGATAAACACCATCGGATCGTCGCGCCGGTCGGTCGGCAAGCCATCCAGGACATAGATGACGGCCTCGGACCCCAATATGCGCCGCAGCATGACGCCTTCGTCGCGGCGGGCGACAAAGAAGGTCTTCGCGCCGTGACGCATCAGATGCGGCGCGATGCGTCCGACGCCCAGCCCATAGGCGTCGGCCTTGACCACCGGCGCCACCTCGGCACCCGGCTGCAAGGCCTGCAGGGCGCGGTAGTTGGCAGCCAGCGCCGTCAGGTCGATATCGATGCGGGCGGTCGGGAAATCACGCGTCATAGGGGCTCGCTATCATGCGTCGCGATCATAATCCAACAGTGAATGACGAATGAATGACGCACTCCGGGGTCGTTCAGGGAGCGGGGCCTATTGTCAGATCAACGGTTGGGCAACCAAGCCCGTTGAGACCGCAAACAAAAGGAGAGACCTTCATGACCCAGTTGCTCACCAAGACCCTGATTGCCTTGGGCGCCATCGCCAGCCTGGCCGGCACCGCCGGCATCGCTTCGGCCGCCACGCCGTGGCAGATCCATCACCCGCACCGCGTCGAAGTCAACCTGCGCGCCGACCGCCTCGATCACCGCATCGCCATGGAGCGACGCGAGCACGAGCTCACCCGGGGTCAGGCGCGTGACCTGCGCCGCGAAGACGCCGGCATCCGCGCCCAGGAGCGCTTCGATGCCTCGCGCGACCGCTCGCACCTGACCCGCGCCGAAGACCGCCGGCTGAACCGCGAAGAAAATGGCCTGAACCGCCAGCTTCGTCCGTAAGTCCGCGGTGATAGGGGGGACCCGCCGGGTGTTTGGAGCCACCCGGCGGGTTTTCTATGCCTGGAAGCTTACTCGTTGTCGTAGCTCTTATAACGGTCCTGGTTGGCCAGATTGCCAAACCGCACGGTGTTTTCGTCAAACGAGACGCGCACCGTGCCGATCGGACCGTGACGCTGCTTGCCGATAATGACTTCGGCCATGCCCTTGCAGCGATCCATGTCTTCCTGCCATTTCAGGTGGTCTTCGCTGCCTTCGCGCGGCTCGGCGCGGCCGAGATAGTAGCTTTCGCGATAGACGAACATCACGATATCGGCGTCCTGCTCGATCGAGCCCGATTCCCGTAGGTCCGACAGTTGCGGCCGCTTGTCGTCGCGCTGTTCAACCTGACGCGACAGCTGCGACAGGGCGATCACCGGAATCTGAAGTTCTTTGGCTAGCGCCTTGAGTCCCATGGTAATTGCCGAGACTTCCTGAACCCGGTTCTGAGCCCCGCCGGCTTCGCCGACCGTGACCAGCTGCAGGTAGTCGACGACGACGCAGTCGAGGCCGGCGGTGCGCTTCAGGCGCCGCGCCCGCGCCGTCAGCTTGGCCAGGGACAGGCCGCCGGTATCGTCGATATACAGCGGCCGCGCGGCGATATCGTTGGCCGCCTCCTTGAGCTGGCTGAATTCGCTGGCATTGATTTCGCCCTTGCGCAGCTTGTCCGACGATACGTTGGCAGCATCGGACAGCAGACGCGTCGCCAGCTGTTCACCCGACATTTCGAGCGAGTAGAAGGCGACGACGCCGCCGTCGACCGTCTTGCGCGTGCCGTCGGGTTGCGGCTCGTAGCGGAACTTCTTGGCGATGTTCATGGCGATATTGGTGGCCAGCGCGGTCTTGCCCATCGACGGACGCCCGGCCAGGATGATCAGGTCGGACTTGTGCAGACCGCCGATCTGGCGATCGAGGTCGGTCAGGCCGGTCGAAATCCCGGCCAGGCCGCCGTCGCGCAGGTAAGCTTCCTCGGCCATGCCGATGGCGCCGTTGACGGCGTCGGCAAAGGTCATGAAGCCGGTCGAGGACGAGCCCTTTTCGGCCATGGTGAACAGCTGCGCTTCGGCGGCTTCGATCTGGTCGCGGGCCTCGCCTTCGAGCGTGGCATTGCGGGCGATCTCGCCACCCAGGCGGATCAGGTCGCGACGCAGGGCCAGGTCATAGATGACGCGGGCATAGTCGCTGGCATTGGCCGCCGGCGGGGCGCGGTCGACCAGGTCGGCGAAATAGCGGATGCCGCCCAGGTCGTTGAAGGCCTGGTCGCCCTTGAATTTGTCGAGCAGAACGATGGGCTCAGCCAGGTGGCCGACGCGGATCTGCTCCTCGATGGTGGCGAACAGGCGCTGGTGGAACGGCTCGTAGAAGTGGCGCGCCTGCAGGCCGTCATACAGCCGCTCATAGGCGCCGTTGTCGAACAGCAGACACCCCAGCAGGGCCTGTTCGGCTTCGAGATTGTGCGGCAGGGAGGCCGGGGTGGCGTCACCGGTCATGGGCGAAAGCGTAAGGGGTGTGTCGAGCATCGTCGGCATAAACAAGGTTAAGAATGAAATCGCAAGGGCCGTCACCGGGATAATCCGGCTATGCACCGGCGCGGCATCCACAGCCTGTGAAGTCTGGGGATAGTTTGCGCTTAGGGCTGAAACGTGTTCGTTTTTTGTTCTCAGGCTTGGCGAGCCGGCCGACAGGCAAAAATGAACCCCGGAGGCGAACGTCCGGGGTTCAAGTTGGAGCTATTGAGGTACGCTTAAAACGCTTAGAAAGCCTTGGAAACCTTCACATAGAGGTAGCGGCCGTTGAAGCCGAACGGCGAGCGGGCCGTCCACGCCGGAGCGCCGTTATAACCGACGGTCGCCAGCGTCGCCGTCGTGCTGCCGGCCAGGGTCGCCAGCGGCACCTTGTCCGGATAGACGTCGAACAGGTTGTCGACGCCCAAGGTCAGGGTCGAGGCGTAGGGCAGCTTGCGCGACACGGTCAGGTTGGTGAGGAACTTGTTGCCGGTCGAATAGTCGAAGGTCGCCGTCGTCTGAGCCACCAGGATCGAGGAGTAATAGACTTCCTCGGCCATGGCCGACCAGTCGCCGAGGTGCCAGTCGACCGAGCCCGTCACCTTGTAGGCCGGGGTCGAGCCGGTCAGCAGGTTCTGGTTGACGCGGGCAAACAGGGCCGGCGGCGACGGCAGGGTCGACAGGGCATTGATCGTCGGGAAGCGGTCGATCGTGGTGATGCCGTGATTGGCGGCCAGGCCGAAGTCGAACAGGCCCATGCTTGTCGTCGGCATGTGGTAGTGGGCGACGATGTCGAGACCCTTGGTCGTGGTGTCGACGCCGTTCATAAAGAAGCGCGCGCCACCGACACCCGAGAAGGGCGCCAAAAGCGCTGCGACGCCGGCATTGGAGGAGCCCAGCAGGTTTTCGCTGAGGATGATGCGGTCCTTGATCTTGATGTCATAGCCATCGACCGTCAGCTCGAACGGACCTTCGTGATAGACCCAGCCAAGCGCCATATTGGTCGACTTTTCGGGCTTCAGAGGCGCCGCGCCCAGAGCCTTGGCCACCGCCGAGGTCGCCGGGAAGGTGGTGATCAGGTAGGGCACGCCGCCGATGAAATTGGTCGCCGACGAGCTGAAATATTGCTGCTGCAGCGACGGGGCGCGGAAGCCGGTCGACAGCGAGCCGCGGATGGCGAAGGCCGGGGTGAAGTCGTAACGCGCCGAGAGCTTGCCCGACGTATTGTCGCCGAAGTCGGAATAGTGTTCGGCGCGGACGGCGGCGGCAACGCCCAGCTTTTCCGTCAGGCTGGTTTCCAGGTCGAGATAGGCGCCGGCATTGGTGCGGGTCTTGTCAGCGGCATTGACCGGATAGAGGCCGGGGAAGCCTTGGGCGCCCGCCTGGGCGGTGGGGGCGACGGTGCCGGAATTCCACGACGCGTCCTCGCCGGGTTTGACTTGGTAGCGTTCGGAACGGCCTTCGAAGCCGAAGGCGACGTCGAGCGGGGCGGCCAGGTGGGCATCGAACGACTTGGAGAAGTCGGCATCGGCGACCCATTCGCCATATTCCAGCGCGCCGGAATAGAAGCCGGTCTTGGAGGTCGCGCCATACGACGTGTTGACCGAATGGGTGGTGTGATAGATCAACTGATTATCGCCGTATTCCAGGCTGAAATCGCTGGCCCAGCCGGCGATCGTGCCTTTCAGGCCGCCCGTCCAGGCATAGTCCTTGGTGTGGGCGTCGATCATCGGCAGGAAGCCCTTGGGATAGATCGCCAGGACGTTGCCGGAATTGTTGTACTGACGGAAATTGGCCGCCGACTGGTCGTAACGGTTCTGGAAGCTGGCAAAGCTGTAGAGCGACCAGGTGTCATTGATCGGCTTGCCGGCATTGGCGAACAGCGTCAGCGAGCGTTCCGCCGGATCGCCGTAGCGCGACGTCACCGACGCCGGATCGGTGCCGAGGCGCAGATCGAGACCGCCGCGCGAGGTCGGATGGCGGTCTTTCAGTTCGCCCGACACCGTCAGGAAACCGTCCTTGCCGAGCTTGAAGCCGGCCCAGCCGGTGGTGGTCAGGGTGCCGCCGTCAGCCTTGTGGTAGGAATTGATCGCCGTCTTCACGTCGGTATCGTACTGGCCGTAGGAGACGCTGACGCCACCGCCGTGATTGGCGTCCTTCAGGCGCAGATTGATGACGCCGGCAATGGCGTCCGAACCGTATTGCGCCGAGGCGCCGTCGCGCAGGATTTCCAGCGTCGACAGGGCGGTCTCGGGAATGGTGTTGAGATCGACGGCGGCCGAGCCGCGGCCGACCGAGCCGTTGATATTGACGAGTGCCGAAGCGTGGCGGCGCTTGCCATTGACCAGGACCAGCGCCTCATCGGGCGACAGGCCGCGCAGCGTCGCCGGGCGCACGCTGTCGGAACCATCGGTCACCGCCGGGCGCGGGAAATCGATCGATGGCGCCACGCGCGACAGGCCTTCGGCCAGTTCCGGCGAGCCTTGCGCGGTCAGGGTGCCGACGCCGACGACGTCGACGGGCGCCAGGGTATCGAGGCGCGAGCGGCGCGGGGTGCGCGTGCCGGTGACCACGACCTCGGTGGTGGCGGAGCTGTCGGCGGTACTTTGCGCCCGGGCGGGAGTTTCGATGGCAAACGTCGCAGCCAGCGACAGGACAAGCGCGGTTGAGACGGCGAGGCGGGTGGAAAGCGAGGGCAGGCGGGTCATGGACGAACTCCCAAAAAACTTTCAGACAACGAATAGGGGGCGAACTAAGGCTGGGGCTCGTCGATGTCGGCACAGTTTTGGCAGTTGCGAAATAGGCTTGCGCACGAAACGCTTCGTAGCGTGGCGAAAAAGCCATGCAAACGTTTGAGAGTGCATTTGAGGCGTGAAAAAGCCGCTTGCTGCGAGAAAAAGCTGAACCTAATCAGCGCATAACGCGAATATTTATGCTGCAGTTGCGAAATGTAAAATCTGAAAATGTGACCGCGTCAGGCACTATTGCGGTGCCCTGATACCTCGGCCTGTTTTGTCGCCGCTGCGTTTCCCCATCGCGTGTGACAAATTTATGACGCAACTTATGGCGCGATCGCAGGGCTTTACGCACGAAAAACCCCCGGAAGCGGACTTCCGGGGGCTGATCGTTTGGGAGCCGAGTCGTCTTAGAAAGACTGGGCGACGCGGGCATAGAGGTAGCGGCCGTTGAAGCCGAACGGCGAGAAGCGCGTGAAAGCCAGCGCGCCGGCGCCGTTGCCGCTGGTCGTTTCCAGGCTGGCCGGGGTCTTGTTCGGATAGGTGTCGAACAGATTGTCGGCGCCAACCGTAAGCGTCGTGCCTTCCGAGAAGCGATAGCTGCCCGACAGGTCGAAGATCGTCTTCTTGCCGGTGTGGATATCGCCCGAACCGTCGACGGCCGAACCCGGATCGATGACGTCGCCATAATAGGTGGCGCGGCCGGTGACCGCCCAGGCGTCCTTGTTCCAGTCGACGGCAAAGGTACCTTTGTTTTCCGGCGACGAATTGGTCAGGATGTACTGGCGGACGCGAGCGAACAGCACCGGTGCCGGGCTGACGGTCGCCAGGGCGTTGTCGGTCGGCAGCTTGTTGATCACCGTATTGTTGTTGTTCCAGGCGAGCGACAGGTTGAAGCGGCCATAGTGCTCGGTCGGAATGCGGTAGGCGCCGACGATATCCACGCCCGAGGTCGTCGAGGTGATGCCGTTCATGAAGAAGCGCGCCGCGGTGACGCCATAGGGCGCCAGCAGAGGCGTGATGCCGCCGCCTGACAGGTTTTCCGACAGGACGATGCGGTTGGCGATGCGGATATTGTAGCCGTCGACCGTCAGCTCGAACGGACCCTTGTGCCAAACGGCGCCCAGCGATTCAGAGGTCGACTTTTCCGGATCCAGTGCCTTGCCGCCCAGAGCCGTACCGACCGTGCTGACCGACGGGAAGGTGCCGGTTTCGACGACCTGGCCGCTGGTGACCACCGAAGCGGTCGAGGTGAAGTACTGCTGCTGCAGCGACGGGGCGCGGAAGCCGCTGTCGATGGCGCCGCGGATGGCGAAGTTCGGCGTGAAGTCGTAACGGCCGGCCAGCTTGCCGGTGATCGAGTCGCCGAAGTCCGAATAGTTCTCGTAGCGCAGGGCGGCGTCATAGCTGAGCTTTTCGGTGACATTGCCGCCAAGGTCGGCATAGACGCCGACATTGTCGCGGCTCTTGTCGATGGCGTTGTCCGGACGGAAGCCGCCGAAGCCTTGCGCGCCCACCGCCTTGGTGGTGTCGGGGCCGAGGTTATAGGACTGCAGCTCACCGGCGGTGATCTGATAGGTCTCGTGACGCGCTTCCAAACCGATGGCCAGGGTCGACGGCGTCGCCAGGCCGACATTGAGCGGACGCGACAGATCGGCGTTGAACACCGTCTGGTCGTACTTCATTTCGCCGTCATAGAACGAGGTCTGCGACGCGGTGCCATAGGTCGGGTTGACCGAATTCAGCGTGTAGTACTTAAGCTCGTTACCGCCATAGGTCAGGCTGTAGTCCTCGGTCCACGCGCCGGCCGTGCCCTTGATGCCGCCGGTGATCGAATAGTCCTTGGTCTTGGCATTGATGACCGGAATGAAGCCGTTGGGGTAGAGGGCGGGGATATTGCCCGAGGCATTGCTGTGGCGATAGAAGGCCGCCGACTTGGAATTGTTGTCGGTGTAGCCGGCATTGCCGTACAGCGACCAGTTGTCGTTGACCGGCTTGCCGGCGTTGACGAAGACCGAAGCAATGTTCTGTTCCGGATCGCCATAGCGCGACGTCACCGTCGGCGTCGTCAGCGTCGGGTCAATATCGGCGCGGTTAGTCGGCTTGCGGTGCTTGAGGTCGGCCGAAACGGTCAGGAAGCCGTCCGAGCCCAGCTTGAAGCCGGCCCAGCCATTGACGTCGGAGGTCGCGCCATCGTGGATGTGGCGCGACGATTGAGCTGCCTTGAAGTCGGTGTCGTATTCGCCAAAGGAGGCTTCGACGTTGCCGCCGTGATTGGCTTCGCGCAGGTGCAGGTTGACGACGCCGGCGATGGCGTCCGAACCATATTGCGCCGAGGCGCCGTCACGCAGCACTTCAACGCGATCGAGCGCGGTTTCGGGGATGGCGTTGAGGTCGACGGCGGCCGAGCCGCGGCCGGCGGAGCCATTGATGTTGACCAGCGCCGAGGTGTGCTGGCGCTTGCCGTCGACCAGGACCAGGGTTTCATCGGGCGACAGGCCGCGCAGCTGCGCCGGGCGGATATTGTCGGTGCCGTCGGTGCCGGCGGGGCGCGGGAAATTCAGCGACGGGGCAACGCGCGACAGGCCCTGGGCCAGTTCGCTATTGCCTTGCGCGGCGAGAGAATTAGCGGTGACGACGTCAACGGGCGCCAGGGTGTCGAGGCGCGAGCGGCGTTGGGTGCGCTGACCGGTGACCACGACTTCGGTCGTGGCGGTGTCGGCGGCGGGAGATGCGGTCGTGGTCGTGGACGTTGTCGTCTGGGCGAGGACGGCCGGAGCTGCCGAGAGAGAGACCGCCAGCGACAGCGCAAGCGCGGTCGTGCGGTACAGGCGGGCGTTATGAGACATGGGTGGTGCTCCTTTTTGAAACCAGGTGTCGGTATGCCGATACTTTTTTGTTGTTATGGCTCGCCCTATTTGGGGCGGAGCGGTCGCAATGAAAAGGGCCGCAATGTGGAAAATTTGTGACCCGATGCATAAGCCCGGCTAATCTGTGGGCGGCGTGTCTAGCACTGAAAAGATTACGAAAAGTTCACAAGTGGTCATTGGCGGTTGTCAGTTGAGCTATCGATTAGGCCGCCTGACCTTCTGCATCCCTTGCGCGAAAAGGGTTTGACGGATTCGCCTGTAAGGATGCAATGACGCGCGGCGCGAGCGGACAGTAGGGGCTTATTCGCCGCCACGCTTGACCGCGCGGCGTTCGCCTGCCATCGCTGGCCGCCGGTGGTTTATCGCGCAATAGTCGGGGACTTATGATGAAGCAACTCAACAGCGTGCGGCTGGTCTTGGCGGGCCTGGTGTCGGCGGTTATCCTCTATGTCTTCGAAGGCGTGACCAATGCGGTGATCCTGGCCGGGCCGTGGAAGTCGTGGGGCCTGATCGCCGATCGCGTCTTCGTCATGCCATCGCCCGGCGCGTCGCTGATGTTCTGGGGCCTGCAGGCCCTGGTCGCCGGCCTGGTTGCCGCCTTCGTCTATGCCGCCATCCGCGCCTGGGTTGGCGTCAATCTGCGCGCCGCCTGGCTGTCGGCCATCGTCGTCTGGGGCGTGGGCTGGCTTGGCATGACCTTCGACAAGATGGCCATGGGGCTGGAGCCGCCGATCCTGATGTACGGCAACCTGCTGGCCGCGTTGCTCGGCCTGCTCGCCGGTCAGATCGCCGCCAGCTTCGTCTACAAGGATCGCGACGAATAGACGTCGGGCCAATTAAAGAGCGAGCCAAAGTAAGAAACCCCACCACCACGCGACTAAAGTCGCGCGGTCCCCCTCCCCAACAAGTGGGGAGGTGCAAGAAAGAAGTGGTCGCGCCATCTTCGCTCCTCCCCACTTGTTGGGGAGGGGGACCGCGAGGGAGCGAAGCGACCGAAGGGGTGGTGGGGCATCTTACTTCTTGCCCAAGAACGCCAACGCCAACCTACTGACCAAGCACGACCTCCTCGTCGTGCATGTAGTCGCGGGTGATCGGCAGGGCGTCGATCTTTTGCGTCAGCTGCACCTGGACAACGACCAGCGACATGTAGCGGAAACCCATCTCGCAAAAGGCGAGATAAAATTCCCACATGCGGCAGAAGCGCTCGTCATAGAGCTTGGCCACGTCGTCGCGCGCCGCCATGAAGCGCAGGCGCCAGTGGCGCAGAGTCTCGGCATAGTGGCGGCGCAGGATCTCGACGTCGGTGATCCACATCTGCGACTGCTCGACGGCGCCGGTGATCTGAGTCAGCGACGGGATATAGCCGCCGGGGAAGATGTACTTGTCGAGCCAGGCATTCGATCCGCCGCCGCCCAGGCCCTCATGGCCGATGGTGTGAACGACCGCGACGCCGTCCTCGGCCAGCAGGCGCTTGATGGTGGCGAAATAGGTCTGGTACTGCGGCGGGCCGACGTGCTCGAACATGCCGACGCTGATGACGCGGTCGAAATGCCCCTGCAGTTCGCGATAGTCGATCAGTTGAAAGCTGACGCGGTTGTCGAGGCCGGCCTCGCGGGCGCGGCGTTGCGCCACGGCCAGCTGTTCCTGCGACAGGGTAATACCCAGCACCTTGACGTCGGCGCGGCGGGCGATTTCCAGCGCCAGCCCGCCCCAGCCGCAGCCGATGTCGAGCACGCTCTGGCCGGGTTTAAGGTCGAGCTTGGAGATCAGATGCAGCTTCTTTGCCAGTTGCGCGTCCTCGAGCGTCATGCCGGGATCGGCGAAATAGGCGCAGCTATACTGCATGTCGGTGTCGAGAAAGGTGCGGTAAAGCGTCTCCGACAGGTCGTAATGGTGGGCGACATTACTGCGCGCGGTCTTGGCGGAATTGCGGGTCAGGCCGGCCTCGCGCTGGCGCTTCAGCCATGAATTCAGCGCGCTCAGGGGCGGGCGGTTGGGCATGTTGCGTCCGACCAGCTCCATCAGGCCCCACAGATCGCCGCGGGTGACGACCAGATCCTCGTTCATATAGGCTTCGCCAAGGTTAAGGTCGGGATTCATGCCGAGCCATAACACGGTCGACTGATTCTTCAGGGTGATTTCGATGTCGAGGCTGGGCGGCGGGTTGTCTTCGCCGAACACCATGGGCGCTGAGCCCGGAACCTGGACCGTTAACCGGCCGGTCTTGATGAGGGTCTTCAGAAAAGGTGCCAGCATCGTCAACGCCCCTTGTTTGCCCAGCGATCAGGCTTTCAAGGTGAGATCAGCCTCATAAAAAAACAATAAGACTCTGTAATGACCGTTTACCTTGATTTCGCGCCGCTACAGGCCGGAAATAACTCGCCGCGGACAGGAAAGGCCGGCTCTGCGACAGAATCGCCTGGGGCTATGCCTTGGCATAAGACGCTGTTATCATGCCGGTATGTTTACCCGGCGGTGGTTTGGGCCGCGCGAAATCTGGCTTTGAGTTTACAATGACGATCTATCCAAATCCGCGCAAAACGATGGGTGTGCGGGCCTTGGGCCCGGTGGATGTGAGTGCGCTGTCGCACGCGGTCATGGCCTTGCCTGAAGCGGTGTGGGAAGAGGAAAATGCCTCTAAACCCAATCGGTTCGAGGCCTTGGACCGGACGTGTCACGTCGTCTTCCGCTTCGTGTCGAACTTTCGGGACTGGCGTCAGGCCTATGACCGGCCGCTGATGGGGCAATGGCGCGACCTGTTGATGCCGGTGCTGGAGCAGGCGGTAAAATCCTATGGCTACACCAGCGGCAGCTTTCCCCGCATCATGCTGGCCCGCATGGCGCCCGGCGGCGTGATCCATCCGCACCGTGACGCCAATCCGGCGGCGAAATGGCCGCACAAGATCCACGTGCCCTTGCTCACCAATGACAAGACGACCTTCTTCGTCGAGAACGAACCCTACCACTTCCCGGTCGGCCAGGCCTTCGAGGTCGACAATATGGGCGTGCACGCCGTGACAAACGAAGGCGACACCGATCGCATTCACCTGATCTTTGAATATTACGACCTCGATCAACCGGCGCCGAAATGGGTCGACGAACTGGCGGTTGCCACGGCGCCGCTGAAGCAGCAGCTCGGCTAGGGCGGGTCGTTCAGATCGCAAAACAAAACCCCCGGCGGAAACCGCCGGGGGTTTTTTAGATATAGGCTTTTGAAGCTTAAGCTTAGTAAAGCTTAGGCTTCGTAGGGCGCGTCGGCCAGAGCCTGGCCCGCGCCGCCTTCGAGCAGATCCGCGGCGGCCTGTTCGTCGGCCAGACGGTCTTCTTCGAATTGCGACGCGATGACGTTTTCGCCGGCGGCCTGACGTTCGGCTTCATCTTGCGAACGCGCAATGTTCACGGAGATGGTGACGGTGACTTCGGCGTGCAGGCGCACCTTCAGTTCGTGTACGCCCAGCGTCTTGATCGGGGTGTCGAGCACGATCTGGTTGCGTTCGACCTTGCCGCCGGCTTCCGCCACGGCTTCCACGACGTCGCGCGCGCTGACCGAACCGTAGAGCTGGCCCGAGTCACCCGCCTGACGGATGAGGATGTACGACGTGCCGTTCAGCGTTTCGGCCGACTTTTCCGCCGACGAGCGTGCCGCATTGTTGCGGGCGACGATCTGTTCCTTCTGGGCTTCGAAGACCTTCAGGTTGGCGGCGGTGGCACGCAGCGCCTTGTGGCGCGGCAGCAGGTAGTTGCGGGCAAAGCCGTCCTTCACGCCGACGACGTCGCCGATGTGACCGAGGTTTTCCACGCGTTCAAGCAAAACAACTTTCATGTCTGTCGCTCCTTACTTCACGACGTAAGGCAACAGCGCCAGGAAGCGGGCGCGCTTGATGGCCTTGGCCAGTTCGCGTTGCTTCTTTTGGCTGACGGCGGTGATGCGCGACGGCACGATCTTGCCGCGCTCGGAGATGTAGCGCTGCAGCAGCTTGACGTCCTTGTAGTCGATCTTC